>Ga0210396_10000607_pt1 | contig 45083 bp, 45 predicted proteins | sample IncBWH17OmetaG_FD_155466 | JGI IMG/M metagenome (GOLD analysis project Ga0210396, IMG submission 155466) | Forest soil microbial communities from Barre Woods Harvard Forest LTER site, Petersham, Massachusetts, United States - Inc-BW-H-17-O ... | reverse complement strand
GGCCGAGCGCACGATGTAGCCGCTTGGCCAGCAAGTCTGCGCGCCAGGGTTGGTCGTTGACGTCGCGGATCAGGGCATATTCCACCGAAACCCGGCGACCGGTGACGTCGGCATAGTAGCGGGCGGCATCCAGCGCCTCGCCGACTTTCCACCGGTTGTTGACCGGCACCAGCGTGTCGCGCAGTTCGTCGTCGGCGGCGTGCAGTGACAGCGCCAACGTGACTCCGAGCCGCTCATCGGCAAGTTTGCGGATTGCCGGGGCCAGTCCGACGGTCGACACCGTCACCGACCGTGCGGAGATGCCGAAACCGGCGGTGATGCCACGTACCGCCGCCAGCACCCTGGCGTAGTTGGCCAGCGGCTCCCCCATCCCCATGAACACCACGTTGGACAGCCGGTCTCCCCACTCGTCACGCAGCGTCACGGCTGCGGCGCGTACCTGCTCGAGGATCTCGGCGGTCGACAGGTTTCGGGTCAGACCGCCCTGGCCGGTGGCGCAGAACGGGCACGCCATGCCGCAGCCGGCCTGCGACGAAATGCACACCGTGTTGCGCTGCGGGTAGCGCATCAGCACCGACTCGAAAGTGGTGCCGTCGACGGCCCGCCACAACGTCTTGCGGGTCTGGCCGGCGTCGCAGGCGATTTCCCGGGTGGCGGTCAGCAGGTTCGGGAAGAGGGCTTCGGCCACCTGACCGCGGACTGCGGCCGGCAGATCGGTCATCTGCTGGGGGTCGGCGATCAGCCGACCGTAGTACTGGTGGGCGAGTTGCTTGGCGCGAAACGGCGGCAGGCCCAGTGCCGCGACGGCATCGATGCGCTCGGCCTCGTCAAGGTCGGCCAGATGCCGCGGCGGTAGCCGTCGGCGCGGTGCCTCGAATATCAACTGTTGCTTCATCCCACGACCAGTATCCGTCCTCGCCGGGGCTGCAGCGGCGATCCGCCCGGCTCGCAGTCAGTGCACCAGCGTCAACACGATCCAGGTGGCCACCGCCGACGGCAATGCTCCGTCCAGTCGGTCCATCAGACCGCCGTGGCCGGGCAGAATCCGGCCCATGTCTTTGATGCCCAGGTCACGCTTGATCTGCGATTCGACCAGGTCGCCGAGGGTGGCCGTAGCGACCAGCGTGAAGCCCAGCAGCACCCCGACCCAGATCGGTTTGTGGGCTAGCAGGACCGCGGTCAGAGCGGCCGCGGTGACGCCGAACACCAGCGAACCGGCCAGTCCCTCCCAGGACTTTTTCGGGCTGATCGACGGGACCATCGGATGCTTTCCGAACAGCACGCCCACGGCGTAGCCGCCGACGTCCGAACACACCACGCTGATCATCAGGCAGAAGACCCGCCCCGACCCGTCGGACGGATAGACCAGCAGCACACTGAACGACGCGAACAACGGCACCCAGGCGGCCAGGAAGACGGTGGCCGCGACATCGCGCAAATAGTTCGACGATGAGTCGGCGCCGCCGGAGCCGTCCGGCGCGGGCGTGCCTTTCAGCGCTAACCGCCAGAACATACAGACCACGGCCGTGGCGCCGAATCCCGCGAGCGCACCGCCCGCATGAAATGGCCAGGTCAGCCAGACGGTGACTTGGCCGCCGACCAGCAGCGGGATGACGGGGATGACATAGCCGGCCTCCCGCAGCCGGCGCACCACCTCATGGGTGGCCATCGCAATGGCGGCGGCGACGAGCGGAACCCACAGGTACCGGTCGAATATCAAGATCGCAACGATGGTGACGGCGAGGGCCCCGCCGACGGCGATCGCGGCCGGCAGATTTCGGCCGGCCCGGGACTTCTTCTTCTTGTTCTTCTGGTTCTTATCCAACGGCTGTTGCATTGAACCCTCGGCCGGAGTTTCTGCGCCGGTATCAGTGTCTGCCACGGCCATCATCTGCTGAGCGGCCGCTAGACCTCCAGCAGCTCGCCTTCTTTGTGCTTGACCAGATCATCGATTTGAGTCACGTACTGGTGCGTGGTCTTGTCCAGGTCTTTCTCGGCGCGCGCAACCTCGTCCTCGCCGGCCTCGCCCTCCTTGCGGATGCGGTGCAGTTCCTCCATCGCCTTGCGGCGGATGTTGCGCACCGAGACCCTGGCGTCTTCCCCCTTGGACTTGGCCTGCTTGACGAGTTCGCGACGGCGTTCCTCGGTCAACTGCGGTACCGCAATGCGGATCAGCGTGCCGTCGTTGGTCGGGTTCAGGCCTAGGTCGGAGTTGCGAATCGCGGTCTCGATGGGCCCGAGCTGGCTCGCTTCGTACGGCTTGATGACGACCAGGCGCGCTTCGGGGACATTGATGCTGGCCAGCTGGGTGATCGGGGTGGCCGAACCGTAATAGTCGATAACGATGCGGGAGAACATACCCGGGTTGGCCCTGCCGGTCCGGATGGTCGATAGGTCGTCGCGGCCCACCGACACGGCCTTTTCCATCTTCTCTTCGGCGTCAAAGAGGGTCTCGTCAATCATGTTTGCGCCGCTCCTTCTCATCGCTGCGCTCTGCCTCGTCGCCGGCGCGCATGTTTGCGCAGCTCCGTCAGGTAGTGACCAGCGTTCCGATCTTCTCACCCGCAACCGCGCGAGCAATATTGCCATCGGTCAGCAGGTTGAACACCAGAATCGGCATGCCATTGTCCATGCACAAACTGAAGGCGGTGGCGTCGGCCACCCGCAGCCCCCGGTCGATGACTTCTCGGTGAGTGATCGCGGTAAGCAACTCGGCCCGCGGATTCACTCGCGGATCTTCGGTGAAGACGCCATCGACGGCCTTGGCCATCAAGACCACATCGGCGCCGATCTCGAGTGCCCGCTGCGCGGCCGTGGTGTCGGTGGAGAAATACGGCAGCCCCATGCCGGCGCCGAAGATCACCACACGTCCTTTTTCCAGGTGGCGCCGCGCGCGCAGCGGAATGTAAGGCTCGGCGACCTGACCCATCGTGATGGCGGTCTGGACCCTGGTGACAATGCCCTCTTTCTCTAGAAAGTCTTGCAACGCAAGGCTATTCATGACTGTCCCGAGCATCCCCATGTAGTCCGAGCGGGTACGCTCCATACCGCGTTGCTGAAGCTGTGGCCCGCGGAAAAAGTTTCCGCCGCCGATGACCACGGCAACCTGCACGCCGGTGCGGACCACCTCGGCGATCTGACGCGCGACCTGCGCCACCACATCGGGATCGAGCCCGACCTGCCCACCGCCGAACATCTCGCCGCCGAGTTTGAGCAGTACGCGGGTGTATTTAGCCCGACTCGCCGGTGCGCCGTCGGGATGTCCGTCGGGAGGAAATGCATCGGTGCCGTTGAGGCTCGTCGGCTCCTGCTCTGTCATCAGACTCCTCGCACGGCTATCCCAAACAGCAGGGTCCATCCTGCCTTATGGCCAGGCTGCGCGTCCCAAGACTGGACGCGATTGCGTACCCGCGCCACGACGTCAATCCGTTAACCGAGGAATCCGTCGCCCGCGAGGCCGTGTTCAGCGTCACAGCGACCGAATTCAGCCGTCCCTACCTGCCAGGAAAACTTCACCGCGCCGAGTCGCATCCGCGTCGCCGGGTGCACGGGTTTGAGCGTCCCGCGCCATGGGCATCCCGTGCACGCGGGCGGGAAATAGCCAAGCGCAAAAGCCAACAGCAGAAGCGCTTTTGGCCGCGCCCTCAGCCGGTCCAGCCAACGGCCGGTGGTCGAGCAAATCTGCTCGATACGAGCTAAAAATAGGAGGGAACTCCATGTCGGACGACAAGAAGAGTGGGCCTGAAGAAGCTGTGAAGGGCGTCGTCGAGGGCGCCAAGGGGCTGGCCAAAGAAGCCGCGGGCAGCGTGCTTGGTAAGAAAGACCTCGAGCACGAGGGCGAGGCCCAGCAGGACAAGGCGCACGCGCAGCGTGACGCCGCCAAGAAGGAAGCTGAGGCAGAAGCGGCTCGTGGCGGTGCAGCAGCCGCGGAGAAGCGCCAGCAGGCCCACCAGAAATAGGGCATCTAGCAGACGATTGGGCCCGGTCCGTCACGGACCGGGCCTTTCGTTTGCGCAGGCCTAACCGAACACCGGCAATGCCCGCTTGCGGGCCAGCGCGTCCATCCCGCGCTGAATGCTGTCCTGCACCTCGTGATACTTGCGCTCGACGTACTCGTCATCCTCAGCGCGAGCCGGGTCGTGATCGAGCTGGACTGCGGGCATGAATCGAGTCCTGATCTTGGCGGGCAGCGGCAGCTGCGGCAGCGCGGCAGGGGCGATGCCCCACGGCAGCGAGATGGCGATGGGAAACACCTTGAGCCGCAACAGCCGGTCCAGTCGCAAGGCCCGTGAAAGCCGGTCCCCGCGGATCAACACCGGCATCGCGTCGGCACCGCCGACCGTCGCGATAGGCACAATCGGCACCCCGGCGCGAATCGCCATCTTCACGAAGCCTTTTCGTCCGGCGAGGTTAGCCTGATCGCGCTCGGTCCACGGCCGCAGCGAGTCCACCTCGCCGCCGGGCCACAGCGCAACATCGCGACCTTCGGCCAGCGCGGTCGCGATGGCATCGGGCGCCGCGGGTAACACACCCATCGACCGGAAGTATCGGCCGAACCCCGGAATGGCCATCAGTGCGTCGTGGGCCGTCCCGTGTAGGGGCCGCTCCTGGCCAAACCGCCGCCACCATTGCACGCCGACGGTCCAGGCGTCCCATACAAACGGGGCGCCGGAGTGAATGCCAACCAGCAACGCCGGCGGCTCGCCAATGTTCTCCCAGCCGTCGATCTCCATCCGGAACCAGTAGTCCATCAACAAATTCCAGAAGAACTTCTGCCGTTGCAACGCGGTCTCGTCCTGACCGCTGAGATCCCATTCACCGGCGCGCTCAGCTACCCAGCCGCTGAGGCCGCCCTCTTCGCCGTCGCGCTTGTCGTCCATCGCGGCCCGCGCTTGATCGGCCTGCCGGTGTGCCTGTGCACGTAGATCGGCAGATCTGTGGTCGTTTGAACTCATGGTTGCTCCCATTGGCCGCGAAAACCGCGGACCCTATCCGCGCCAAACCGTGACGCAGCGCGTCTTTGCCACATACCCACGCGCGTAGACCTCAAAACCGCGGCCTCAGCCCGGGTAAGAGCGTCCGCGAATCGTCAGAAACGGTTCTCCGGGCCCACCACAGCCCATACGGTGTTTCCCGCCGCGCTGGTGTAACTGCCCCAAACCCGGCAGTTGCCGGCCACAAGATCGAGGGCCGAGACCGCGTCATCCACGGACTCTCGAAGCCGGGTCCTCGCCATGTCGACGTGCTGTACCGCGACCGCCACCGTGGACCCGTCGGATTCCATCCGGAGCGACAATGCGTTGTCGGCATCCACAAGGGCCAGTTCGACCAGCTCGGTAGCGACTGCGGACACCGCGTGGATGAAGTCCGTCCTCGACCACGCCGTCAACCACTCGGTGGCTAGTTCTCGGGATCGGCGAATGCTGGTGTTCACTGCCGGCAGTGCGGCGCTGGCGCGCCGCCGATATCGACGCAGTTCGTCGGCCGCCAGCTCAGCGACTGCGGTCTGCAGCGTGGTATAGACAGGAACATAGCGAGTGATGCCGTTGCGCTGCAACGCGTTCTGGCCGTGATCATGGGCACAGACCAAGCCGATCGGGACATCCGGCCATTCGACGACCTGCCAATGGGCGCTGGTGAACACGGCCCACGCCGGATCTTCTCGAGCGGTGAGCTCGTTGACATCGATGATGACGGCAGGAGGCTCATCGAGCGCCGCCTTGACGATGGTGTCGCGCAACGGGGTGTAGGTAACCGCGTCGAGTACACCGTCCAGGGTGAGAAAACGCGCATCCGTCGTATCGGTGGCCCGGATGCGTAGTTCGCCCTGTCGGCCAGCCACGATCCACTCTTCATCCGAGGGCTGCCGCAGCGCCGGACAACTCATCGCCCCACCAACCAAATCTCATGTCTGTGCTGCTTGCCCCGATACGCAACCTACCCGTAGGAACGTTGGCTGTCACCCGAGCTGAGCAAGTATTTCAGAAATTTAAGCGATTAGCTCGCCGTCTTGGTAGACGGCCCTGGTCCAGATCAGCCGTCGCAGACCGGTCGGGAGGGCGGCGACGGTTAGTGCTGGGACGGTCGGGCGTTTGCTGCCTTTGGTTAACAGGGTGCCTCGCGCGCCGGTGCTATTTAGCTGGCCTGCGCGGTGCGGGTAACCCGAAGGCGTTGATGTGGCATCGCGAGCGGTGTTCGCCAGTGATCCCATCACGCCGCCGCGCACGCCCGACACCTTTTCGGCTCGGCAGTAACGGCTTTAGCGGCGTCAGCCCAGATGCGCCGACAGCAGCCAAGCCGGCAGCGACTTGCGCCCGTTGCCTTCATCGCGGAGGTCAGCGACTGGGAAATCGATCGGGCTGTCGTCAGGCACGTTGGCGTGAATCCGCGCGGGCCGGATCTCATCAATGACCCAGTACGGCGATACGACATTGCGCAACTCGTCTTCGGTCACCGGGTTGGCCGGACCGTCGGGCATTCCCGTGCTGTCGAAGACCAACACGAAGTAGGACGCACCGGGAGCGGCGGCGCGAACGATTGACCGCTGGTAGCCGTCGCGCAGCTCTACGGGCATCGAATGAAACAACGTGCTGTCGACGATCGTGTTGAAACGCCCGTCGTAGCCGGTAAACGAGGAGATGTCGGCAACCTCGAACGCAGCCTTGCTCAATCCACGCTCGGCTGCCTCGGTCTTAGCCAGCTCGATGGCGGTGGGTGAGGCATCCAGCCCGACGGTGTCATGACCCAACGCCGCCAAGTGCAGCGACAGCGCTGCCTCCCCGCAACCGGCATCAAGCACGTCGCCCTGGATCTTGCCCTGATCGATCAGCGCCGCGATCTCCGGTTGCGGCTCACCCAAACTCCACGGCGGCCGGACGCCCGCACCGAACTCGGGAGTCTCGCCGCGGTAGGCCGGATCGAAATCGAAATCGAACTTCTCCACTTCAGTCATACCCGATATATATCAATCAGCCTGATATATGTCAATATGATTGACATGACCGCGACACAGGACGCGCCACTCGGATACCTGCTGTATCAGGTGGTCGCCACGCTACGACCGGAGGTGACCGCGGTGCTGAGCCCGCTCAGCCTGACGCTGCCCGAATTCGTCTGCATGCGAATGCTTTCCATGAAACCGGGGATGTCCAGCGCCGAACTGTCCCGGGAAGGCAACGTCTCACCGCAGGCGATGAACACGGTGCTGCACCGGCTGGAGAATGCACAGGTGGTGACCAGGCCTGCGTCGGTGGCGTCCGGTCGTGCGCTACCGGCCACGTTGACCGGATCAGGCCGGACGCTGTTGAAGCGCGCCGAGGCGGCCGTGCGGGAAGCGGACGCCCGCGTACTGGCCAAGCTGTCCGCGGCCGAGCAGCAGGAGTTCAAACGGATGTTGGCAGCGCTGGGAGCTGACTAGACGTCCTGAATACGGGCCCACGGCCGGGCCTCTTCCAATTCGTAGGCTAGTTCGAGCAGCCGGACTTCTTCGCCCATGGCGGCGGAGAGCATCATGCCCACCGGTAACCCGTTGGCGGATTCGGCCAGCGGCAACGAGATTGCCGGTTCTCCCGTCACGTTGTGCAGCGGCGTGAACGCGACCCAATCTTCCAGCCGGTCAATGATCTGCTGGTAGTCGGCCGTCGGGTCGAGGTAACCGATCGGCGGCGTCTCGTCGGCAACTGTCGGGGTCAACACCGCGTCATACGTTTGGGCGAAACGTGCGGTGTGCCGGTGCGCGCCACGCAGCCGGATGAGCGCAAGGGGCAACCGGTGCAGATTTCGGCGGGCGAGCCGATCCAGGCCCAGGGTCAGGTTGTCCAACCGGCTGCGGTCGAAGCCGGCGACGCGCCCGCTCATCTGGATCTGGCCCAGTGCCAGCAGCCCCCAGTACAGCAAGAAATCGGCGGCGAAACTGCTGGGCACCGGCGGCTTTTCCACGTGGTCGACGCGGTGGCCGAGCTCTTCGAGCAGCCCGGCGGTTTTCAGCGTCAGCTCGCGCACTTCGGGGCTGGACTCCCGCAGCAGCGAGCGGGTGATGACGGCGATCCGCAGCCGCTGCTTGCCGGGGCGCGTCACGTCGCCGATCGGCGGAAGCTTCGGTGCACGCCAGATCCGCTCGGCTTCCCGGTAAAAGGCCGCGGTGTCGCGTACCGATCGGGTGACCACCCCGTTGGTGACCAGGCGGATCGGCATCCGGCTGACTTCCTTATCCAGCGGCAGCCGGCCGCGCGACGGCTTCAACCCGACAAGTCCGTTGCAGGAAGCGGGAATTCGGATCGAGCCACCGCCATCGTTGGCGTGTGCGATCGGCACCGCACCGGCAGCGACGAAGGCGCCGGATCCCGACGATGAAGCACCTGCGGTGTGATCGGTGTTCCACGGGTTGCGGACCGGTCCGAGTCGCGGATGTTCGGCCGAGGCGCTGAACCCGTACTCCGACATCTGTGTTTTGCCCAGCGGCGTCATCCCGGTGGCCAGGTAGAGCCGCGCGAAATCGCTGTCGGAGTCAGCCGGTCGCGGAGTCCACGCGTCGGTCCCAAGCATCGTCGGCAGTCCGGCGACGTCGACGTTGTCCTTGACGAATGTCGGTACGCCACTGAGGAAGCCAGTGTCGGGTGGCGCTGAAGGCTCAGCCGCCTCGGCCCGGGCCCGGTCGAATGCCCGATACGCCAAGCCGTTCACGGCGGCGTTGACCGCTTCGGTGCGCGCGATCGCTGACTCGACGACCTCCGCCCGGCCTACCCGACCCGACTGGATGGCGTCGACCAGACCGACCGCGTCCAGGTCCCCTAGGGCGTCATCACCGAACGCGTGTACATGTCGCATCGGGCTGATGCTACTGCTGGCCGACCTCGAACCGAACGAATCGCGTGACGGTGACACCGGCCTCGTCGAGCAACGCCTTGACCGTCTTCTTGTTGTCGGACACCGACGGCTGCTCGAGCAGCACGACGTCCTTGAAGAATCCGTTCAGCCGGCCCTCGACGATCTTGGGCAGCGCCTGCTCGGGCTTGCCTTCGGCACGCGAGGTCTCTTCGGCGATGCGCCGTTCGCTGGCCACCACGTCGTCGGGCACGTCGTCGCGGGTCAGGTAGCGGGCCTTGAGTGCAGCGATCTGCAGCGCGACGGCGTGCGCCGCCGAAGCATCATCGCCGGCGAACTCCACCAGCACTCCGACGGCCGGCGGCAGGTCGGCCGAACGCTTGTGCAGGTAGGTTTCGACGGTGCCGTCGAGGAACGCGGCCCGGCGCAGTTCGAGCTTCTCCCCGATCTTGGCCGACAGCTCGGCGATGGCCTGTTCGACGGTTTTGTCACCCGCGGTGGCCGCCTTGAGGGCGTCGACATCGGCCGCTTTGGCCGCCGCGGCGGCGCTCACCACCTCGTCGGCGAGCTTTTGGAACTCCGCGTTCTTGGCGACGAAGTCGGTCTCGCAGTTGAGCTCGATCAGTGCGCCGCCTTTGGCCGCCACCAATCCCTCGGCGGTGGCCCGCTCGGCGCGCTTGCCGACATCCTTGGCGCCCTTGATCCGCAGCGCCTCGACGGCCTTGTCGAAGTCGCCGTCGCTGTCGGCCAGCGCGTTCTTGCAGTCCAGCATCCCGGCGCCGGTCAGCTCGCGAAGTCGCTTGACGTCGGCAGCGGTGTAGTTCGGCATATCAGCCTTCCGTGGAGGTTGATTCGGTTTGATCGGCGGCGGTCGGCTCCGCGCCGGGCGCCGTCGCTGTAGCGGTCGCCGAGGCCAGCAGTTCCTGCTCCCACTCGGCCAGCGGCTCGGCGGCTTCCGCCTCGGGCTTGCCGTCGCCGCGGCCCAGACCGGCACGCGCCTGCAGGCCCTCGGCCACCGCGGAGGCGATCACCTTGGTCAGCAGGGCCGCCGAGCGGATCGCGTCGTCGTTGCCCGGGATCGGGTAGTCCACCAGGTCGGGGTCGCAGTTGGTGTCGAGGATCGCGATCACCGGGATGCCCAGTTTGCGCGCCTCGCCGACGGCGATGTGCTCCTTGTTGGTGTCGACGATCCAGACCGCCGACGGCACCTTCGCCATGTCACGGATCCCGCCCAGGCTGCGGTCCAGCTTGTTCTTCTCCCGGGTCAGCATCAAGATTTCCTTCTTGGTGCGGCCCTCGAAGCCGCCGGTCTGCTCCATCGCCTCGAGCTCCTTGAGGCGCTGCAGCCGCTTGTGCACGGTGGAGAAGTTGGTCAGCATGCCGCCCAGCCAGCGCTGGTTGACGTAGGGCATGCCGACGCGGGTGGCCTCGGCGGCGATGGACTCCTGCGCCTGCTTCTTGGTGCCGACGAACAACACCGAGCCGCCGTGGGCGACGGTCTCTTTGACGAATTCGTACGCCTTGTCGATGAAGGTCAGCGTCTGCTGCAAGTCGATGATGTAGATGCCGTTGCGGTCGGTGAAGATGAACCGCTTCATCTTGGGATTCCATCGACGGGTCTGATGCCCGAAGTGGGTGCCGCTGTCGAGCAGCTGCTTCATGGTTACTACGGCCATGCGTGTGCCTTACCTATGTCGGTTTTACGCCCGGCATCGGCTGAAGCCAGGCCCTGGCGACTGCTGCGATGCCGGACCCGCTGTTAAGCGGGACCGCCCGGCATGCGGTGCGAACTCCTAGTAAAACGGGAGCAGCGGTGCAGACGCGCGAAGTCAGTCCGTTGATACGGGCTGCGGGAAGCAGTTTACACGGTCTTAGCAGGTGCTTTGTCCACAGTGCTGGCTGGCCCCGTTGTCGGTGCCACGGTGGACTGGGGATATGCGATGGGTGCCGGTGATCTTGGCCGCGGCGCTGCTCTGGGCGTCCCCGGCTCGCGGAGATAGCACCCGCCTGGACTGGCCGCTGCGGCCGCGTCCCGCCGTGGTGCGAACTTTCGACGCCCCGGCGCCGGACTGGAACCGCGGTCACCGCGGCGTCGACCTTGCCGGCAAGCCGGGCCAGCCGGTGTATGCCGCGGGCGCGGGAATCGTGGTGTACGCCGGGATGCTGGCCGGCCGAGAGGTGGTCTCGTTGGCGCACCCGGGTGGTTTGCACACCAGCTACGAGCCGGTGCAGGCACGCGTGCGGGTCGGCCAGCTGCTGACCGCGGGGACGGTGATCGGCGAATTGTTGGCCGGGCATCCGGGCTGCCCGGCCGCGGCCTGTTTGCACTGGGGAGCGATGTGGGGTTCGGCCGCCCGCGCCGACTACGTCGATCCGCTGGGGTTGCTGGCGTCCACTCCCATCCGGCTCAAGCCGCTGCACGGATGAGTAACGCTGGTATCAAACGCCACACCAGTCTCTGGTTCGCCAACACCCTTTTTGCCCACCTCCGAGGCCGCGGGACCGATGGGACGGCTGTTGATAAGGCGCCGTCCGCCCGCTCACGCCCGCGGATGGGCCCGATCGTGCACCGCGCGCAATCGGGCAACCGTGACGTGGGTGTAGAGCTGGGTGGTCGCCAGGCTGGAATGCCCGAGCAACTCCTGGACGACACGCAGGTCAGCCCCGCCCTCGAGCAGGTGGGTGGCCGCGCTGTGGCGGAGCCCGTGCGGACCCATGTCGGGCGCGCCGTCGACCGCGGCGACGGTCTGGTGCACGACGGTGCGGGCCTGTCGTACGTCCAACCGCCGGCCCCGCGAGCCCAGCAGCAGCGCAGGCCCGGACTCCGCGGTGGCCAGCGCGGGACGCCCGTCGGCCAGCCACGCCCTCAGTGCGTCGGCGGCCGGTTCCCCGAACGGCGCTGTGCGCTGCTTGTCGCCCTTGCCGAGCACCCGCAGGACTCGATGCCCGGTGTCGACGTCGTCGATGTCCAGGCCGCACAGCTCGCTGACCCGGATGCCGGTGGCGTACAGCAACTCGACGATCAACCGGTCCCGCAGCGCGAGCGGATCACCTTGCTGACAGCCGGATTTCGCGGCCGACATGGCGGCGAGGGCCTGGTCTTGGCGTAACACCGCCGGCAGGGTGCGACGCGTCTTCGGTACCTGCAGCCGGGCCGCGGGATCGTCCGTCAGCAGCCCCTGCCGCACGGCCCACGCGGTGAACGTCTTTACCGCCGAAGTTCGGCGCGCCAGCGTGGTGCGGGCAGCGCCGGCGCCTGCCAAGGCGGCCAGCCACGACCGCAGCAACGGCAGGCTCAGCCCACGCAGGCCGGTCCCGGGCGCGCGTTCGTCCAGGAAGGCGAACAGCGACCGCAGGTCGCCCAGGTATGCGCGACGGGTGTGTGCCGAGCGAAGGCGTTGCAGCGCCAGGAAGTCGTCGAACTCGTCGAGGATCGCCTCCACCAACCCACGGTCGCAGACGCCGGCGGTCTGGATTAGCTGACGCGCCGCAACGTGTCCGGAGTGAGACCAGCCAGTGATGAATAGCCGTCGACCGCCATGGTCAGGTCGGCTTCGGCCAGCAGCGAGCGCAGCACGTGCACAATGCCGTCGACGCCGCCCAGCGCCAGGCCGTAGGCGTACGGGCGCCCGATGCCTACCGCGGTCGCCCCGAGCGCGAGCGCCTTGACAATGTCGGCGCCGCTGCGGATCCCCGAGTCGAACAACACCGGCAGCCCGTCGGCGGCTGCGACCACGTCCGGCAGGCAGTCCAGCGCGGGCAAGCCGCCGTTGGCCTGTCGGCCGCCGTGGGTGGAGCAGTAGATGCCGTCGACGCCGCCGTCCTTGGCGCGCCGCGCGTCGTCCGGGTGGCAGATGCCCTTGACGATCAGCGGCAGCTTGGTCAGCGAGCGCAGCCACGGGAGGTCGTCCCAGGTCAGCGGGTTGCCGAAGACCTGAATCCACCGCAGCACCGCGCCCTGCGGGTTCTCCTCGGGTGGCTGCGACAGGCTGGCACGAAAGACCGGGTCGCTGGTGTAGTTGCTCAGGCAATGCCCGCGCAGTTGAGGAAAGTTCGACGTGCTCAAATCGCGCGGACGCCAGCCGGTGACCCAGGTGTCGAGGGTGACGACGATGCCCTTGAAGCCGGCCGCCTCGGCGCGATGCACCAGGCTGGCGGCCAGGTCACGGTCGGTTGGGGTGTACAGCTGGAAGAAGCCTGGGGTCTCGGCGAACTCCGCCGCGACGTCTTCCATCGGGTCGACCGTCAGCGTCGAGGCGACCATCGGAACGCCAGTGCGGGCGGCGGCGCGGGCAGTGGCCAGGTCACCGTGGCCGTCCTGGGCACACAACCCGATGACACCGATCGGTGCCATGAATAACGGGGTGGCCAGCTTCAGACCGAATAACTCCACGGTCAGGTCACGGTCCTTGGCGCCGACGAACATCCGCGGGATCAGCCCCCAATGCTCGAAAGCCTCGCAGTTGGCCCGCTGCGTGTGCTCGTCCCCGGCCCCGCCCGCTACGTATGACCACACCGAAGGCGGCAGTGCCTTTGCCGCCTTGGCTTCCAGTTCCGCGAACACCATCGGCAGAGACGGCGCCACTCCCGTCAGGCCCTGGAAGTAGATCTCGTTTTGATAGTCGCCGAATGCCATGCGACGAGCATGCCAGCCGGCATTCAGTCAGCTGCGCCGGTCGCCGCTTCGGCGGCCGCGAGTTCCTTCTTCCACTGGCGGAACGTCTCCTCGGTGCGACCGCGCCGCCAGTAACCCGAGATCGACGCCCACTTCGCAGCCACTTCACGGTCTTTGCGGATGTAGGGCCGAAGGTTGTGCATGACCGCCTGCGCTTCGCCGTGGATGAAGACCTGCACCTGGCCGGGAAGCCACGGGGCGGATTTGACCGCCTCGATCAATGGCGCGTGGTCGCCGGCTCGGTCCTCGCCGACCAGATCGGCCCGTCCGCCGCGGTAGATCCAATCGACCTGGACACCGTCCGGCGCGGTCAGCGGGATTTCGTCGCCGGGCTCGGCAGTCTCGATGAACACGTGACCAATTGCGTTGGCGGGCAACGCTTCCAGCGCAACGCTGATGGCCGGCAGCGCGCTCTCGTCGCCGGCCAGCAAATGCCAGTCGGCCGCCGGATCCGGTGCGTAGGCGCCACTGGGGCCCATCAGGTAGACCGGCTGGCCCGGCTCGGCCGTTGCGGCCCATTGTCCGGCCGCGCCGTGCTCGCCGTGCACGACGACGTCGATGGCGATCTCGCGGGCAGCGGGGTCGGCACGTCGCACGGTCAGCGTCCGCACCACCGGCTGCTTGGCGGCCGGCAGGTCGGCGAAACTGTCCAACGTCAACGGACGGAGCAGGCCCGCCACATCGACGTCATCGGCAACGACTACCAGCTTGACGTACGAGTCGGTGAACTCGCTGGGAGTGAATGTGTCAAACCCGCTGCCGCCGAGCACAACCCGGACCATGTGCGACGTGACTTCTTCGCTGCGCAGCACTTCGAAGGTGTGCACTGGTCGACCGGCCACTTGATTTCTCCCGTTCCCCAACCCTTCAGCGCGGACCCCGTCGACTATACGAGCCGTCGCCGTCACGGCGTGGGGCTCCGATTCCGCACTATCCGCCAGCGGCCGTCGTCACGCTCGGCCAAGCCGGCGAGCTCCAGCATCGCCAGCGGCGCCAGTATGCGGGCCGGCTCCAACGCCGCGGCGACCGCGATCTCGTCGACCGTGGCGACCCCGCGCCCGGGCAGCGCCTCATACACCTGCCGCTCGGCGTCGCTGAGCCCGTCCAGCGGCGTTGCCGGGCGAGGCAGGTCGGGCGCCAGCTCGCCGACCCGACCCACCAGCTCGACGACGTCAGCAGCGCGGGTCACCACCTCTGCGCCGGCGCGCAGCAGGGCGTGGCAGCCCGTCGACGCCGACGAGGTCACCGGCCCGGGCACCGCGCCGACCACCCTGCCCAATACCCGCGCCCACGCGGCGGTGTTCGCCGCCCCGCTGCGCAAGCCGGCCTCAACCACCACCGCCGCTCCGGCGAATGCGGCCACCAAACGATTGCGCGTCAGGAACCGATGCCGCGCCGGTCGCACCTCCCGCGGATATTCGGTGACCAACAATCCGTTGCCGCCGATACGATGCAATAACCCGGAATGCCCAGCGGGATAAGGGATGTCAAGCCCACCGGCCAAGACGGCGACAGTGACGCCTTCCACTGCCAGCGCCGCGCGGTGGGCCGCGCCGTCGATGCCGTAAGCGCCGCCGGAGACCACCGCGACCTCCTGCTCGGCCAGGCCGGCCGCCAAGTCGGCAGCCACCTGCTCGCCGTAGCTGGTCGCCGCACGGGTTCCGACTACGGCGGCTGCTCGCTGTGCTGTCTCATCGAGCCGCGCCGGCCCCATCGCCCACAACACCAGCGGCGCTCTGCCCTGTGGTCTCGCCGCGACCGCGTCGCCGCCGAACGCGGCGAACGCCAGCATCGGCCACTCGTCGTCGTCAGGCGTGATCAGCCGACCACCGCGGCGAGCAAGCCATTCGAGATCATCTGCTGCCCTGTCGATTTCGCGCCGGGCCTCGGTGCGGTGAGCCAGGCTGTCATCGACTTGACCCCTCCGCACTCGTTCGGCCGTTTCCACCGGCCCAACCCGATCCACCAAGGCGGCGAGTTCAGCGCAGGGCGGTTCGACGACCCGGGACAGGTATGCCCATGCTCGCAAAGTCAGGTCGGTCATCGTGCGGCTCCGGGTTGACGAAAGCTCAACGCGACGGCCACCTCATCGCGCCCGGGTGATGTGCGGCCGGCCAGATCGGACAGTGTCCAGGCCACGCGCATCGTGCGGTCGGCGCCGCGGATGCTGAGCAGGCCCCGTTCCAGCGCCGCGCGCAGCGGCTGCATCGCCGCAGCGCCAAGCCGGAACCGGCGCCGCAGCAGCGTTCCGCTGACCTCGGCATTGGTGTGAAATCCGTGTGGCCGCCAACGTTCGGTGGCCGCATCACGGGCCAATGCCACCCTGCTCCGGACCTGGGCCGTGGACTCTGCCTCAGTGGACGCGAACGCGCTCATCCGCACCGGATGCATTTCGACTCGCAAGTCGACGCGATCGAGCAGGGGCCCCGACAACCGGCCCAGGTAGCGGCGTTTGACTGCCGCCGCACAGATGCAGTCACGCGGATCTGCCGGGGCGCACGGACACGGGTTGGCGGCCATCACCAATTGAAAGCGGGCCGGATAGCATGCCACCCCGTCTCGGCGCGCAAGGCGAATCTCACCGTCTTCCAACGGTGTTCGCAATGCTTCCATGACGTTCACATTGATCTCGGCGCATTCGTCGAGGAATAGCACCCCACGATGCGCCCGGCTGACCGCGCCGGGCCGCGCCATTCCCGATCCGCCGCCGACCAGCGCTGCGACGCTGGAGCTGTGATGCGGAGCGACGAACGGCGGTCGGGTGATCAGCGGCGTGGCATCCGACAGCAGGCCGGCCACCGAGTGAATGGCGGTGACCTCCAATGACTCGCTGTCCGACAGTGACGGCAGAAGCCCCGGAAGACGTTGTGCCAGCATCGTTTTACCCACGCCCGGCGGCCCGGTGAGCATCAGGTGATGCGCGCCGGCGGCGGCCACCTCGACGGCGAAGCGGGCCTGGGTCTGGCCCACGACATCGGCCAGGTCCACCGACGCCTCGACTTCCGGAACGACCCCGCTGATCCGCTCGTCGAGTTGCGCTGATCCGCCGAGCCAGGCCTGTAGCTGCGCCAAGGTACGCACGCCCCATATCTCGATGCCGTCGACCAGACTGGCTTCCGGCAGGTTTTCCACCGGAACCACCGCGGCCTTCCAGCCCCCACCTTTGGCGGCCAGCACGGCCGGCAGCACCCCGCGCACCGGGCGAACCCGTCCGTCGAGAGCCAACTCCCCCAACACCACGACCGCCTCCAGCTGTCGCCACGGCGTCTTCCGCTGCGCCGACAACACGGCGGCCGCCAGGGCGAGGTCATAAACCGAACCCATCTTCGGCAGCGTTGCCGGTGATAGTGCCAGCGTGAGGCGAGACATGGGCCAGCGGTTATTGCAGTTGGTGATCGCTGCCCGGACCCGGTCTCGTGACTCCTGCAACGCGGCGTCGGGCAGGCCGACCAGGTGCACACCCGGCAGGCCCGAGGTGATGTCGGCTTCGATCTCCACGATCTGCCCGTCCAGTCCCAGCACCGCGACCGAAAACGCACGCCCCAGCGCCATCAGCCGATGCCCTGCAGGTGGCTGATTTCCGGAGTCCGGCGCCGGCCGATGCGCACACCGATCACGTCGATGCGGACCCCCGCCCAACGTTGCTCCTGGGTGGCCAGCCACATCGCGGCCAGCCGGCGCAGCCGGCGCGCCTTCGGCTCGGTCACCGCTTGCGCGAGACCACCGAAACCGTCGCCGGTTCGGGTCTTGACCTCGACGAACACCACCGTGTTGGTGGTCGGGTCGGCGGCGATCACGTCCAGCTCGCCGTATCGGCAGCGCCAATTGCGGGCCAGGATCCGCAGCCCCAGTGCGGCCAGGTGATCGGCGGCCAACTGCTCGCCGAGCGCTCCGATTTCGGCCCGCGTCAACATCGTCATGCCGCCACCCTGCGGCAGCGCACCGACGCGGATATTCATCGCGCCGCCGTCGCTGCGAGACGCCGACGGGTTATCCCCAGTTGCGCGGCCGTCCACAACCGACTAGCGCGCCCCGTTGCATCTGCAGTTCAGCCGCCGTTAACATCGCGTTCAGGCGATGAAGCTCGCCTTTAACCGCCGTACCGGCTGATGGCTACTACCCGTACTGGGTCAGAAGGCGGGGTGGGACCACTGAGTCACGATCCCCCTATTGCGCGGCGAAATTCAACGTATTCACCTGATGGCGCTTGTTCCTCACGCGTCATCGCTCGGCATGCCAATTGACACCTAGTGAGAGGAAGAGCGATGTCATTCGTCACCACCCAACCCGAGGCGCTGAGCGCCGCCGCCACCAGCCTGACCGGTATCGGCACCACGATGAGCGCCCAGAATGCCGCCGTTGCGGCGCCGACGACGGGCGTGATACCTGCGGCTGCCGACGAGGTGTCGGCGCTGACGGCAACCCAATTCACTATCCACGCGCAGATGTACCAGGCGGTCAGCGCCCAGGCAGAGGCGATTCATCAACTATTTGTCAGCACGCTCGGAACGAGTGCGACCTCATATGCGGCCACCGAAGCCGCCAACGCCATAGCGGCCGGTTAAGACGGGATACGGCAATGGATTTCGCGATGCTACCGCCGGAGATCAACTCCGGCAGAATGTATGCCGGCCCCGGCTCGGGGCCGATACTGGCGGCGGCCACCGCCTGGGACGGGCTGGCCGCCGAGCTTCAATCCACAGCAGCTTCCTACGGGTCGGCGATCTCCGAGCTGACCGGCGGGCCGTGGCTCGGTCCGTCGTCGGCCACGATGGCGGCAGCGGCCGCACCGTACATGGAGTGGATGACGACGACCGCGGCGCAAGCCGAACAGACTGCCACACAGGCCAAAGCGGCGGCGGCCGCCTATGAGGCGGCCTTCGCGATGACGGTGCCGCCACCGCTGATCGCGGCCAACCGCAGCCTGTTGATGACCCTGATTGCGACCAACATCTTCGGACAGAACACCATGGCGATCGCGGCCACCGAAACGGACTACGCCGAGATGTGGGCCCAGGATGCCGCCGCGATGTACGGCTACGCCGGATCGTCGGCGACAGCATCGACGCTGACGCCGTTCACCTCACCGCCGCCGACCACCAACCCGGCTGGCGCGGGCAGCCAGGGAGCAGCGGTGGCGCAGTCGTCCACGTCGAGCGGTTCGCAGCTGATGTCGGCGGTCCCCCAGGCGCTGCAGGGGCTGGCGTCGGCGTCGAGCGCAGCGGATGCGACACCAGCGCAGGCTCTGCCTGATCTGCTGACCGCGATCTCGGTCGCCCTGACCAGCCTGGCGATCCCCGTAGGCACCACTTCTATCGGCTCCTCGGCGACGAGCATCTCGGCAGCGTTCACGGGGGTCTGGACGAACTTCCGCGGCTTTTCGATCAATGCCGACCGCGACTTCGCTCACGGAACGGGCCCCTACACGGGCTATGGGCCGGGCGCCGCCAACCTGCCGAACTGGTTCTTCAACGGCCAAGGCAGCGTCGGTGCACCCTCGAACGCGGCAACGGCATCCGTATCCGCCGGGTTGGGCCAGGCAAACACCGTCGGCAGACTGTCGGTGCCGTCGGCGTGGACGGTGGCGGCGCCCGAGATACGACCGGCCGCCTATACGCTGCCCATCACCGGCGCCGCGGCCGCACCCGAGATCACTTCAGGTAGTTCGGGCAACCTGTTCAGCAGTATGGGCCTCGCCGGTGCGGCCGGGGGCGCTGTCGGCAGCAGTGCTTCCCTGGGTCGCGGCGATCAGCGCACCAGGACGACGAACCGGGGCAACCCGAAGCCACCGCAACGGCCACCGGGCGAGCCGGTGGCGGAAATCGCCGCCGAGTTACGCGAGATTGCCGCGCGGGCGCAGTCGCTGCTCGCCAAGCTGGCCGATTCCGGGCTGATGACCGCCGAGGAGGTCACGGAACAGAAGCGACAGCTCGCCTGGCCAGTAGGCTGAGTAGCCAATCACCGCAACTGCCGGCGGTTCATCGATAGCCGGCCGCGGCACTGGGAGGGGCGGTTGTGATTCCGGCAGGCTACGGGATCCTGCTCGTTTGCGGGCCGTTGGCGGCCGTGGCGGCAGTGTGGGTGGCCGAGCGGATCGGCGTACCGTATCCGGTCCTGCTGGTCGTTGTCGGCGCGGTGTTCGCCTGGCTACCTGGAGTCAGCGTGCCGGTGCTGGCGCCGCAGGTGGTGTTCTACGTGTTTCTACCGCCGTTGATCTATTACGCGGCGTATTTCATTGCGCCCGACGACCTTCGGGCCAATGCCCGGTCGATCGGTCTGTTGTCGGTCGGGCTGGTGATCGTCACCACGGCCGCGGTGGCCGGAGTCTTGGTGGGTCTCGCGGCTGTGCCGTTGGCGATGGCGTTGGTCGCGGGAGCGGTGGTGGCGCCGACTGATGCGGTCGCGGCGACATCCGTGTTCAAGCGGCTGGATGTCCCGGAACGGCTCGCAACAATCGTCGAGGGAGAGGGCCTCACGAACGACGGCACCGCCTTGGTGCTCTACGCAGCCGCGGTGGGCGCCGCCGCGGTCGGCGCGCTGCGCCCCGGCCCGCTCGCGGTGACGCTGCTGGCTGCTCCGGCAGGCGGGGCTGCGCTCGGCCTCGCCGTCGGCTGGGTGGCTGTGCAGATACGGCGTCGGATCGACCAACCGTTGTTGGAGATCACCATCTCGTTGGCGACGCCGTATTTGACCTATGTGCTCGCCGAGAGCGCCCATCTCTCGGGGGTGTTGGCCACCGTCGCCGCCGGTGTCTATGTGGGCTCGCACCTCAGCGCCATCTTTGCCCCAGGTGCACGGCTGCAGGCCTTTGCGTTTCTCGACGTTCTGGTGTTCCTGCTCAACGCCGTGCTGTTCACGCTGGTCGGCGCGGAACTTGTGCGCTCGGTGCATTGGGTGCCGGGGATGACCCCGCTGCGAGTCGTGGCGGTGATCTCGGCGGTGGTCATCGTGGTGATCGCATTGCGGCTGATATGGATGCTGTTTGGACCGGTCACCGCCAAGCTATTCGGACGCCCACGCGGCGAGCCCGTGTGGCGGGAACGCGTCGTCGTCGCGTGGGCCGGCATGCGTGGCGGGTTGTCGCTGGCCGCCGCGCTGGCCATTCCGTTGCAACGTGCCGACGGCTCGCCGTTCCCCGACCGCGACCTGGTGATCGTCGTCGCGGCTGCGGTGATCGTGACGAGCCTGCTGCTACAGGGCACCAGCCTGCCGTGGCTGCTGCGTCGGCTCGGGCTGCGAGCTGAGGATTTCGGGACTGCGGAGAACAAAGCCCGACTCAAGGCGGCCCGTGCCGCGCTGGAATGGCTGGACGACCATTCCGGCCCTGAAAGTGCCGATGAGGCAACAAAATCCGCACGTGCCCTTTATGAGGCCAAGCTGCGGCGCCTGCAGCTCGGCCCGCCAGGCGACGAGGACTCCGACGAAGCCCAGGAGATGGAACGGTATCGGGCGCTGCGCCTGGAGTTGCTCGGCGTCGAGCGATCAACGGTGCTGGCGTTGAGGCGCGACGGCGGCATCAATGCGACGCTGTTGCGCACCATCGAACGAGACTTCGACCTCGAGGAGGCCCGCCTCAGCGGTTCGTGAGCATCGCTGCGAGCTTCGGCCTAGATCCCGTTGGCCACCCGTCGGGCCGCGGCTGCCCGCGAAATCCGAGATCCCACGTCGTAGGCCAGGATTTGCGCGGTCGCATCCGGGACCCGGCTGATCGCCCCAGCCATCCGGTCGGCGGTGCGGTCATGTAACAGCCGGCCCACCAGTGGGGCATATGACCGACGCGGCAACAACACCGTCGCCTTGGTGCCCGGGTTGTCGTTGATCTCCTGCAGGACCAGCTCTTGTGCGACCCGACTCAGGTGGCGATCCGGGCACGGGATCATCCGTAGCGGTGTCTGCTCCCCGAAGTGCTCCCAGCGCTGCTGCAGCCGCGAGGCATGAAGCGCGTCAATCACGAAGTGCACCGCGGTTACCGAGTCGGCGTGCAGCCCGGTTGCGTAGTGCAGCGCCTCCATTACCGCGAGGTCGAAGTGATCGACAAAGACAAATATTCGATGCCGCGGATGCCTAACCAACTCCTGACGCTCTGTTATCAACGTCTCCAAAACAGAGTTTTCGGCACGGTACTGGCGGTTGAGCCGCATCAAGGCGAACACCAGCAGCGGCATGACAACGACGACCAGCCAGGCTCCCTCGGTGAACTTGGCCACCGCGAAGATGCCCACCACGATCGTCGACAAGATCCCCGCGGACAGGTTGATCACCAACTTGCGCCGCCAACCGGGCCCACGATGGGTCAGCCAGTGTTTGGTCATGCCATATCCGGCCATCGAGAATCCGGTGAACACACCCATCGCAAACAGCGGCACCACCGCGTCGACCGAGCCGCCGGTCGCGATCACCAGTGTCACCGCCAGTGCAGTCAGCACGATGATGGCGTTGGAGAACACCAAACGATGACCACGTTTCATCATCGGCCGCGGCAGAAAGCTGTCCTCGGCAATGAAACTCGTCAGCGCGGGAAAACCGTTGAAGCTGGTATTCGCACCGAAGAACAAGATCGCCGCGCTGGCCGTCTGCAGCAGCCAGTACGTGATGTTCCCGATCACCCCGTTGCCGAAGACCGCCCGGCCAACCTCGGACAGCATCGACGGATATTCAGCGATAAACGGAGTGGCGTGGGTGGCATGCACCAGGTAGATGACACCAACCAACAAGAACCCGAGGACACAGGCCATTCGGGTGAGGACCCGACGTGCGTTGGGGCCTTGCGGCTGACGAAATACATTGACCGCATCGGTGATCGCCTCGACTCCGGTCAGCGACGTGCCGCCGTTGGCGAATGCCCGCAGCAACACCAGAATCGTCGCACCCATCACCAGCCCGTTGCCCTGATGGACCGGCACCGCCCCGGCAATGTGCGCCGGATCGTATTGCGGCAAACTCCAGAAGATTTTGCGAACCACACCGGTCACGATCAACACCGTGAGCATGACGATGAAAGCGTAGACGGGCACCGCGAATATCCGGCCCGCCTCCCGCATTCCGCGCAGGTTGGCGTAAGAGATGAGCAGCAACGCGCCTACGGTGATTTCCAAGTGGTAGGGGCCCAGTGCCGGTACCGCGGACACCACCGCAAACGTGCCCGACGCGCACTGCACCGCCACGGTCACCACATAATCGATCAACAGCGCGGCCGCCGAGATCTGCGCAATTCGCGGCCCGAAATTGGCCCGCGCCACCACGTAGGATCCACCTCGTTGGGTGTACGCCATGACAACCTGCCGATATGACGCGGTGACCAACGCCAAGATCACCAAGATGACGGCGGCGATCGGAAGCACCAGCACGAACGCGGCCAGCCCGGCAGCCGGGAGCAGTTCGACCATGATTTGCTCGGGACCGTAGACCGTGGACGAGATCGCGTCTGGTGAAAGTGCGCCCAGCGCAACGACATTGGACAAGCTCTCATGTTCCAGGTGCTCGGTGATCAGCGGCTTTCCGAGGAAGAACCGCTTCCAGGCATCGGCAAAGGTCGACGGGATCGACTGATCGTCAGCCAGATCTGTCAGGTCGTGCACGGCCATGTCTGTCCCGCCCCTTGAACACGCTGAAAGAGCCTACGAACGTGAAGATTAGCCCCTCTGCGAGGATGTGGCAGACCTTCGCGAAAGGCCCGTTTACCTTGGCTTTAGCTCAGGGTTTTACCAGGTATCTCTCACCAGTACCGCGCCCGGGTCGACGAACTCGCGACTATGATTCGCCCGCCTATCTGGCCCCTCCGCTGACCGTGGGCGTCGCTATCTAGATAGCCGGCGTTGTTGCGCGCGCCTCTTCGGTGGAATCGACCGCTCGATCAGGATGGTTCCCGACGCGGGTGACCTGTGCTATCCGAGATGCAATGTCATAGGCCACGATCTGCGCGCTCGCACCCGGGATCCGGCTGACCACCGCGGCGATCTTGTCGGCGGTGCGATCATGGAGCAGCCGGCCTAGGAGCGGCGAATAGCTGCGGCGCGGCAACAGCACCGTCACCGTGGAGTCCGGATAGTCCCGCTTTGTCCGCGAGACCAGCTGTTGCGCGGCGCGGCTCAAGTTGCGATCCAGGCAGTCGATCACCGTCAATTTGGCGACGTGCCCGAAGTGCTGCCAACGCACCTGCAAACGCGCGGCGTGCGCACCGTCCAACACGAAGTGCACCGCGGTCAAGTCATCGGCGTGTAGCCCCTGCGCATAGCGCATCGCCTCGATCTCCGCCAGGTCGATGCTGTCCACAAAGACGAAAACCCGATGCCGGTCATGCCTATCGAAGTCGGGACGCTCGGTGAGCGACATCTCCAACACGGAGGCCTCGGCGCGATACTGCCGGTTGAGCCGCATCAAAACCAATACCAGGATCGGGAAGACCACCACAACCAGCCAGGCGCCCTCGGTGAACTTCGCGATCGCGAAGATCAACACCACGCTCGTCGACAAGATCCCCGCCGACAGGTTGATCACCAGCTTGTAGTGCCAGCCGGGCCCACGGTGGGTCAGATGGTGTTTGGTCATGCCGTAGCCGGCCATCGAGAATGCGGTGAACACGCCCATCGCGAACATCGGCACCAGCGCGTTGACCCCGCCTCCCGTGGCAACCAAGAGCGCCACCGCGAGCACGGTCAGCAGGATGATGGCATTGGAGAACACCAGCCGATGACCGCGCTTCATCAGTGGCCGTGGCAAAAAGCTGTCCTCGGCAACAAAGTGGGTCAGCGCCGGAAAACCGTTGAAGCTGGTATTGGCACCGTTGTACAAGATGGCCGCGCTCGCCGCCTGCAACATGAAGAACAAGACGTTACCGATGACTCCGTGACCGAAGACCGCCCGGCCAATCTCGGAGAGCATCGACGGATACCCGGCGGAAAACGGAACGGAACGAGTGGCGTAGCCAAGCCAGGCCACACCGAGCAACGACAGCCCAAGAATCGTAGCCATGATGGTCAGCACACGGCGTGCGTTAGTGCCTTCGGGCTTACGAAACAGATTGACCGTGTTGGAGATCGCCTCGACCCCGGTCAGCGACGAGCCGCCGTTGGCGAAAGACCGAAGTATCACGAGAATCGTCGCGCCCATCACCAGTCCGCTGCCCTGCTGTATCGGCACCGCTCCATCAATGTGCTGCGGATCGTACTGCGGCAAATTCCCGAAGATTTCACGCGCAACGCCGACCACGATCATCAGCGTGAGCATGCCGATAAACCAGTACGTGGGCACCGCGAACGTCCGGCCCGCCTCCCGCAATCCGCGCAGGTTGAAATAACAGAAAATCAGTACCGCGCCGACCGAGATTTCCAGGCTGTAGGGACCCAGCACCGGGATCGCCGACGCCACCGCCACGGTGCCGGCCGCACACTGGATCGCCACGGTGACGACGTAGTCGATCAATAGCGCCGCGGCCGCGATCTGCGCCACCCGAGGTCCGAAGTTTTCCCTGGCCACGATGTACGAACCGCCGGCCCGGGTGTAGGCCATGACGACCTGCCGATACGACGCCGTGACCAACACCAGAATCAACAGGATCACGCCGATGACCGGAAGCAACAGCACAAACGCGGCCATCCCGGCGGCCGGCAGCAACTCGACCATGATCTGCTCGGGGCCGTAAGCGGTCGATGAGATCGCATCGGGTGAAAGTGCGCCCAGCGCAACGGTGTTCGACAGTTTCTCATGCTGAAGTTCGTCGGTGATCATTGGCTTGCCGAGCAAAACGCGCTTGCACCCGTCGAAGAATGACGGCGCGCTCCGCCGCTCGTCAGCCAAACCGGTCACGAGCTATTCCTAACCGATATTCGGGCTCACCGCTTTCTTCCTTACGGGATCTTGACGCACATGATCTTTACGACCGTCGAAACAAATCTTTATGCCCGCAGGAAACCTGTGCACCACGATCTGGACCCGTAGGCCAGCGGAAACGCCGATACGATGGCCAGCGCGTAAGCGGCCTGAAATGATGGATGACGTGGCAGACGACGGGAACAACGGCTTGGCGGGAGCCCCCGCTCCAGCAGACCCAAGCACGGTCTTTTCGGCGCTGGCCGAGATCATCTACCAGGGCACGGAGTCGAGCGAGGTCTACGCGGCGATCTGTGTCGCCGCGACGTTGGTCGTCACGGGATGCGATCACGCCAGCCTGCTGGTGCGCCGCGAGGGGCAATACGTGACCGTCGGCGCCAGCGACCGCATCGCACAGCGAATCGACGACATGGAGCGTACGGCCGGGGACGGACCGTGCGTCGACGCGATCGAGGAAGAGACCCCGCAGATCGAAACGGACCTCACCACGCCCAACCAATGGCCCCAGCTGGCCGCGCGCCTGGTCGCCGAGACCCCCGTCCGCGGCGCGATGGGCTTTCGGATCCTGGTCGACCGGCGCAAAAGCGGCGCGCTCAATCTGTTCAGCGACAAGGCAGGCGTCTTCGATCAGGAATCCGCCGGCCAGGCCATCGTGCTGGCATCCTTCGCCAGCGTGGCCATCAACGCCGTCGCTCAGGGCGAGGACGTCGCCACCTTGCGGCGCGGGCTGCTCAGCAACCGGGAAATCGGGAAGGCCGTCGGCATGCTGATGATGCTGAACAGCATCGACGAGCACGCGGCCTTCGACGTGCTGCGCAAGTATTCCCAGGATCTGAACATCAAGCTCGCCGATGTAGCGCGGTCAGTCATCGAGCACCGCGGGAATCCGAAATTCGGTGACGACCGGTCGTCGAGCGACCGCTAGCGCCGGCCGGCTGCCTACTCGGGCAGCCGTAGCTCGGGTTTCTCGACCTCTTCGATGTTGACGTCTTTAAAGGTGACCACCCGCACGTGCTTGACGAACCGGGCCGGCCGGTACATATCCCACACCCACGCATCGGAAAGTCGCAGCTCGAAGTAAACCTCGCCGTCCGCGTTGCGTGGCACCATCTCGACACCGTTTGCCAAATAGAAGCGGCGCTCGGTTTCTACCACGTAGCTGAACTGCCCCACGATGTCCTTGTATTCGCGGTACAGCGAGAGCTCCATCTCGGTTTCGTACTTTTCGAGATCTTCGGCACTCATCTGCTCAGCCGTCCTTCTCCGTCTTATCCGCCCGACCCAGCCCGTCGGGCGAGGCGGCTTCCATCTTTCCCCACCCATTGTGGGAGTTTTGACCCGGTGGGTGCGGTCCGCAATCGACTACGCCCGATTGCCCGGCCCCACCTCGGGCCGTACCGGCCCGCATCGTCACCAGGCGCACCGTGCTGCCCGAGCCGGTTGCCACCCGCCGGACATTAATGAAGGAATACCGATGCTGCGAGCACGGGCCCAGCTCGTTCAGCGCAGCTGAGTGCGCAAGCGTGCTGTAGCCCTTGTGGTCGGCGAACCCGTAGCCCGGATGATCCGCGTCCATCGCCACCATCAACCGATCCCGGCTGACCTTGGCCAGCACACTGGCGGCGGCGATACAGGCCGCCGCAGCGTCGCCACCGATCACCGGCAGCGACGGCACCGGCAATCCCGGCACCCGAAAACCGTCGCTGAGTACATAGCCGGGACGCACCGACAGCCCGGCCACCGCGCGGCGCATCCCTTCGATGTTGGCCACATGCACGCCGCGGCGGTCAACGTCGACCGACGGGATGAACACCACGTGATAGGCCACCGCGTAGCGGCAAATCAGCGGGAACAGCTGCTCCCGCGCCTTCTCGGTGAGCTTCTTCGAATCATCAAGGGCAGCAAGGCTTTCCAGTCGCCCTTGTCCCAATACGCACGCCGCGACCACCAGCGGCCCGGCGCAAGCCCCGCGGCCAACCTCGTCCACACCGGCCACCGGCCCAAGACCGCTGCGGTATAGCGCCGACTCCAGTGTGCGCAAGCCGGACGATTTGCGGATCACCGTCCGCGGCGGCCAGGTGGTGCCCATCGCTAATGATTCTGCTGCGGATTCACCGCGCGCACACCACCCCATCGCGACGGCGGCCACACAATGAACCTCGCCTTACCGATGACGTTGCCCACCGGCACCGTGCCAGCCATGGGATCACCCGTGCACAGCAGTCCATTCATTGCATCGGTGGGTGTGCTGGTGCAGTGTGCGCGAGAGTCCGCGGAATGAGTGCGGTTGTCCCCCATCACCCACAACCGCCCCTGCGGCACGGTGACCGGTCCGAACTCGGGACCCAGGCACGGGTACACCGACGGGTCGGCGTTCATCGTGGCCGGATCCAGATAGGGCTCCTTCAACCGTGCGCCGTCGACCGTCAGCCCGGTGTTGCTCCGGCACTGCACGGTCTGTCCGCCCACCGCGATGACACGCTTGACGAGGTCGTTCTCGTCAGGCGGCACAAAGCCGATGAAAGACAGCGCGTTTTGCACCCAGCGGATCGCGGTGTCGTGCGAGCGGATCGACTTGTAGCCCACGTTCCACGACGGCGGTCCTTTGAAGACGATGACGTCACCGGGGTGCGGTGAGCCGAAATGAAAGGTGAGCTTGTCCACCATGATCCGGTCGCCGACGCAGCCCGAGCATCCGTGCAGCGTGGGTTCCATGGATTCCGACGGGATCAGGTAGGGGCGTGCCACGAACGTCAACATGACGTAGTAGAGCAGCAGCGCGATCGCCGCCAGGAGGACGGTTTCCCGCAGCGCGGCTCGCTTGTTGCCCTCGGGCTCGTCCTCACCGTCGGTGCCGCCCGATTCAGTGACAGCCGGATGGCTTGTCGCGGCTTCCGCCTCAGGCGGATCAGGGTCGGGTTTGCCTTCAGGCGACGAGTCGGTGGCTTCGGTCACTGGGTCAGCCTAGCCAGCACGGGCTGCGGCGTCGCGCGCCGCCGCCCGGTGAGCCGCACCAGGTCAGCGCTTTTCTTTGATCTTGGCTTTCTTGCCGCGCAGCTCTCGCAGGTAGTAGAGCTTGGCGCGGCGGACATCACCACGGGTCACGATCTCGATGTGGTCGATATTCGGCGAATGCACCGGGAAGGTCCGTTCCACGCCTACGCCGTAGCTCTCCTTGCGCACCGTGAAGGTCTCCCGGATCCCGCCGCCTTGCCGACGCAGCACCACACCCTTGAACACCTGGATACGCTCTTTGGCGCCCTCGATCACCTTGACGTGCACATTGATCGTGTCACCGGGGCTGAAGGCCGGGATGTCGTCGCGCAGCGACCCCTTGTCGACGAAGTCCAGCGTGTTCATGTCGGAGACACTTCCTTGCGGTCGCGGCTGCGGGCTGCTGCCCGCGCTGTGGGCGCGTTGACAGTCAACCAAGCCGATGGGTTCGGGCATCTGGGCGCGTCTCGCAGCAGGTGGGAGCGGACCGGCCGGCCGAGAACCGCTGGAGACAACTGATCAATTGTGCCAGATCGGGCCCAGGCAGTGAAATCGCCGCGAATCGCCGATCCGCCCTACCTGGCCGTGACGTGGGCGAATGGTACATAGGAGCCATGCGAGCGCGACCGCTGATGGTGCTGATCGCCAACGCAGCGGTGCTGACGGCGTCGCTGGCGGGCTTCGAAGCGAAGGTGTACGGCTCGCCCGGTGCCGCCTCCCATGCGCCGCACGTCGCCGCGCCACCGCAAGCGATAAGGCCGTCGGCGTCGCCGCAGGGGATGCCCGGCGCGGCGTTCGATGGACTGCCGGCCCGCATCGCACAGGCGACCCAAGGCGCGGCCGCCGACGGCGCCACCATCGCGGTCGCCGTCCTCGACCGAACCACCCATCAGATGCTGTCCAACGGCAATGACCAGCTCATCGCGATCGCCTCGGTGGCCAAGCTTTTTATCGCCGATGATCTGCTGGCGCATGGCCCGGACGGCTCAGAGGACAACCCCCGGCTGTGGACGGCAGACCGCCAGGCATTGGACAGCATGCTGCGCTCCTCCGACGACAGCGCCGCGGAGACGTTCTGGGCCGAGCGTGGCGGTGAGGCGATCATCACCGACGTCGCGGGCCGGTACGGGCTGACATCCACGGCGCCGCCCAGCGACGGCCGGTGGTGGAACACGATGAGCTCGGCGTCGGATTTGGTGCGCTACTACGACACGCTGCTCAACGGGTCCGGTGGGCTATCTGGCGACCGCGCGGAGATCATCGTCGACGACCTCGCCGGATCCACCGCAACCGGGGCCGACGGCTACCCGCAGCGGTTCGGCATTCCCGACGGGCTGTACGCCGAACCCGTTGCCGTCAAGCAGGGTTGGATGTGCTGTATGGACGGGGACAGCTGGATGCACCTGTCCACTGGCATCATCGGCTCCGACCGGCGCTACGTCATGGTGATCGAGTCGCTGCAAACCTCCGACGACGCCACCGCACGGGCGACGATCACCCAGGCGGTCAAGACGATGTTTCCGTCCGGGCGGATCTGAGACGTTATCGCCGACCCCACAAGTCGGGACGGCGTTCACGGGTGCGCTCCTCGGCGGCCTGCCGTCGCCAAGACTCGACGCGAGCGTGGTCGCCGGACAGCAGCACCTCGGGGACGTCGAGTCCACGCCAGCTCGGCGGCCGGGTGTACGACGGACCCTCCAGCAGACCGCAAGAGTGCGAATCATCTTGGTGTGACAGTGGATTGCCCAAGACATTGGGCAGCAGTCGCAGCACCGCCTCGATGATCACGACGGCTGCCGATTCCCCTCCCGGCAGCACGTAGTCTCCGATCGAGACCTCTTCCACCCGCATCCGTCCAGCGGCATCATCGATGACCCTTTGGTCGATCCCCTCGTAGCGACCGCAGGCGAACACCAGATGCGTCTCGCTGCTCCACCGCTGCGCGGTCTCCTGGGTAAACAGCGCGCCCGCGGGCGTCGGGACAACGAGAAGCGTTTCGTGCGAACAGATCTCGTCTAGCGCCTCGCCCCAAACCGGCGCCCTCATCACCATCCCCGGACCGCCGCCGTAGGGCGCGTCATCCACTGAGTGGTGCACATCGTGGGTCCACTTCCGCAAGTCGTGCACTTCCAGCTGGACGAGACCGGACTCTATCGCCTTGCCCGGCAACGATTGCCGCAGCGGATCCAAATACGACGGGAAGATCGTCACAACGTCAATCCTCATATTGGCCTTCAGGTCTCCAGCTCCAACAAGCCCTCAGGCGGATCGATTTCGACGATGCCAGAGTCCAACGACACCGAGGTGACGATCGCGCTCACAAACGGCACAAGCAACTCGTCGGCATCGGCTCGGTCGACGGCCAGTAACTCGCCGGCCGCGGTATGCAAAACCTCGGTCACGGTGCCGATGTCGCGGCCGGCCGTCGTCCGCACCAGAAGACCTTCCAGCTGGTGGTCGTAAAAGGTGTCCGGCTCGTCGATGGGCGGCAAGTCCTCGGAGTCGATGACGAACAAGCTGCCGCGCATCGCGTCGGCCGCAACGCGGTCGGCCACCCCTTCCAAGCGCAGTAGAAGGCGGTTGCCGTGCGGACGGACCGCCGCCACCACGTAGTTGCGCTCACGATGATCGGATGCCTTGGCGCGCAATATCGCGCCCGGCGCGAACCGTAACTCGGGATCATCGGTGCGAACGTCGACGACGAGTTCGCCGGTGACGCCGTGAGCCTTGGCCACGCGCCCAACTATGAGCTCCACGGAAGTCCCCTGGGCCGGGCTTCGCTACTGGTCGGTGTCCACCACATCGACTCGGATACCGCGACCACCGATGCCGGCGACCAGTGTGCGCAACGCGGTCGCAGTGCGCCCACCGCGGCCGATCACCTTGCCGAGATCGTCGGGATGGACGTGCACCTCGACAGTCCTGCCACGCCTGCTGGTCACCAGGTCGACTCGGACATCGTCGGGATTGTCGACAATGCCGCGCACCAGATGTTCGACGGCGTCGACGACGACGGTACTCATGGCCGCGGTCAGCTCTCGCTGGCCGGCTCGGCCGGTTCGGCCTGCTCGCTGGCTTCAGTCGGCTCGGTTGCCTCGGCTTCAGCCGGCTCGGTTGCCTCGGCTTCAGCCGGCTCGGTTGCCTCGGCTTCAGCCGGCTCGGTTGCCTCGGCTTCAGCCGGCTCGGTTGCCTCGGCTTCAGCGGACGGCTCGGCGGCTGCCTCGGCTTCGGCGGCTTCCTCGGCCTTTTCAGCTTTGTCAGCCGCGGCGGCCTTCTTGGCCGGAGCCTTCTTCCTCTTCGGTGTCGCGGCCTCGGTGGTGGGAGCACCGTCAGCGGCGGCCAGCGCGGCGTTGAACAGCTCCAGTTTGCTCGGCTTGGGCGCGGCGACCTTCAGCTTGCCCTCGGCGCCAGGCAGCCCCTTGAACTTCTGCCAGTCACCGGTGATCTTGAGCAGCTTGAGGACGGGCTCGGTCGGCTGAGCACCCACTGACAGCCAGTACTGGGCACGCTCAGAGTCGATCTCAATGAGGCTCGGCTCTTGCTTCGGGTGATATCTGCCGATGATCTCGATGGCGCGACCGTCACGGCGCGTCCGCGAGTCGGCGATCGCTATGCGGTACTGCGGATTGCGAATCTTGCCAAGCCGGCTCAGCTTGATCTTTACAGCCATAGTTAAGCGACTTCTCCTGTGAGTGTCACGCTGCAATTCAGCGATCCGGGCGGATTGCCAGGATCCGGTTTTGCCTCGCGTGTCTGACCGCCGAGCAGCCGTAGTCGCAGGGCGGACAGCCGCCTATTGTGCCAGAGCAAGGTCAGGCAGCGGAAATTCGCCTGCTCGGTCTTCAGGCTTCAGAGAATTTTCTGGACGCATTTGGTTTCCACCCGGCGCGTCATCCGCCAGCCCTCGGCAGTGCGCAGGAACTCGTCGTCGTACCACAGCCCGCAGAACATCACCTGTTCCTTTTCGCCGCCGAGGACCATCGGGTTGAAGCAGATTGTTCGCGACGCTGCGGTGTCCCCCTCGATGCGCACCGAGAAGTTGCCCAGCATGTGGTAGTACATCGGGAAATTCGGCAGCACTTCGGCCAGCCAGGCCTTCACCTCCGGATAGGGGCCTTCGATGCCGCCCAAAGCCGTGTAATCGATGTAAGCGTCCGGGGTGAACACCGCGTCGAGATCGTCGAAACGACGCTGGTCAATCGCGGTGGAGTAGTCCACCACCAGCTGCTGGATTTCCAAGCGGTCGGAGATTTCGGCCAGGCTCAACATGAGTGAATTGAACACCGCCATCGCGACGACGGGTGGCGCGGTGGTTAAACTGAGCGGCCATGCGGATGCTCCTCGCCGCAGTCGCGGCTGCTCTCACCGTTGCTACCTGCGCTACACCCGCGTGGGCGGACGTCGGCGTCCAGCCGGTCGGCTCGGTACCCATCCCCGACGGCCCGGCACAGACGTGGTTGATCGCTGATCTCGATTCCGGTCAGGTGCTGGCCGAGCGTGACGAGAATGTGCAGCACCCGCCCGCCAGCACCATCAAGGTGCTGTTGGCATTGGTGGCGCTGGACGAGCTGAGCCTGGACTCCACCGTGGTCGCCGACGAGGCCGATAGCCACGTCGAATGCAACTGTGTCGGCGTGAAAGCCGGCCGCAGCTATACGGCGCGCCAATTGCTCGACGCCCTGCTGCTGGTGTCGGGTAACGACGCCGCCAACACCCTGGCACACATGCTGGGTGGCCCGGAGGCCGCCGTCGCCAAGATGGACGCCAAAGCCGCATCGCTGGGCGCGGTGAGCACCCACGCATCGACGCCGTCCGGCCTGGATGGACCGGGGGGCTCGGGCTGGTCCACCGCGCACGACCTGGCCGTCATCTTTCGGGCTGCGATGGCCAATCCGGTATTCGCCCAGATCACCGCCGAGCCCTCGGCGATGTTCCCGGGCGATAACGGCGATCACCCAATCAGCAACCAAGACGAGTTGCTCCAGCGCTACCCGGGCGCGATGGGCGGCAAGACCGGCTTCACCGACGCGGCGCGCAAGACGTTCGTCGGCGCCGCTGCCCGCGGCGGCCGCCGTCTGGTGGTCGCGATGATGTACGGGCTGGTGCACCAGGGCGGGCCGACGTACTGGGATCAGGCCGGCAGCCTGCTGGACTGGGGTTTCGCCCTCAACCCGCAATCAACGGTCGGCGCGCTGTAGGCTCTGACGACACATGCCGGGTTTTGCTAGTCTGCCTATGCCGTTTGCATTCGATTTCGCAGTTGCCCTATTTTGCAGTTGCCCAATATGAGCTTTCACGGCATCGTGTCGGCATGTGTCGACGTTGTCCACAGGTTGAGTCGCCAGCCATCGTCAACTAGGTCTGCGTCGCAAGCAGCACACGCAGCGCCCGCAAGGAGTGATGATCGATGATGGCCGAAAACCAACCCGCTGCTTCCGGCTCGCCTCCCCAATCTGACAAGGACGACTTCAACACGCACGAGTCGTCGGTCGATGGTCTGGCAGTGGTATCGGTCAGCGGCAGCGTGGACATGCTGACCGCCCCCGGGCTGGCGGAGTCCCTCGACTCCGCGCTTGCCAAGAAGCCAAACGGCCTAATTGTCGACCTGTCCAAAGTCGAGTTTCTCGGCTCAGCCGGGATCAGCGTGCTGATGAAAACCCGCGACAGCCTCGGAGACTCGACCCCGTTCTGCGTGGTCGCCGACGGGCCGGCCACACACCGGCCGCTCACGTTGCTGGGTATCAACGAGATGATGTGCCTGTGTCGCACGCTGGACGACGCGGTCAGCAAAATCACTGACTGCTGAGACGTTCAGGCCGGTAGGCCAACTCCGCTCAGCAGCGACAGCATCAGCTGAATCCGTCGCTCCTCGATGTCGGGTTGCGGAAACACCGCTCCGACCAACGCGGCTCCGTCGAACGTGTTGGTCAACAGCGCCACCAGGACCGGGAAGCTTTCCTGCGGGAAGCTTTCGGCACCGGGCAACGCACGCGCAGCGTCGCAGATCTTCGTGCCGTACTGCTCCAGGACGTTTTGCAAAGTGGCGTTGAGCTTTTCGTCGGTGCGCGCGGCGATCATCAATTCGTAGAGCACGGCGTTGGTGGGGCTGCTGGTGATGTCCCGCAGGATGGTCAGCGCCGCCTCCAGCGCCGGCCGGTCAGAAGGTATCGCGGCGACCTGCTTGGTGAACGAATCGAGTTGACGTCGTAGCACCTCGTACGCCGTGGCCGCCATGAAGTCGCCCATGTTGTCGAAGTGGCGAAACAAAGCCCCGACCGATACCCCGGCGCGTTTGGTGATCACCGCCGCAGATGCCCGCGCATATCCGACTTCGATAATCGTCGCGATGCTCGCCTCGAGCAGTCGCGCCACCGTCTCTTCGCGACGCTGCTGCTGGGTTCTCGCCATCTCAGACCCGCGCACCCGAGCCGGCGGGCTGCCGTTGGCCCGCAGCCGCCCGCAGATAGCGGCCGGACTTCACCGTCTTTCCGTAGCCGTCGCGGAATTGCCCTTCGCGGAACACGATCGCGCCGTTGACGCCGGTGGCCACCACGGCCGCGTCGTTGCGGTTGACCATGCGGCTCAGTCCGCCGTAGAACGGAACCTTCTCCTCGTGGTAAGCGTCGACCGAGTCGTCCAGGCCGGCCGGATCGATCACCACAAAGTCGGCGCGGTCGCCCTCGCGCAGCGTGCCCGCGTCCAGCCCGAACCATTCGGCCACTTCGCCGGTCAGGCGATGCACCGCGCGCTCGAGGGTGAGGAACGGCTTGCCGTCCCGTTGGGCGTCAAGCGTCCGCTTGAGCAGCCGCAGCGAGAAGTTGTAGAAGGCCATGTTGCGCAGGTGAGCCCCGGCATCGGAGAAGCCCATGTGAATGGTCGGCTCGGCGGCCAATTTGTTCAGTTGCTTGGGGCGATGGTTGGCGACGATCGTAGTCCAGCGGACGTTGCGCTCGCCGTTCTCCACCAGAACATCGAGGAAGGCGTCGAGCGGATGCAGCCCCCGCTCGACGGCGATTGCGCCAAAGCTCTTGCCGACCAACGACTTATCCGGGCATTCAACGATCACCGCGTCGTGGAAGTCGCGGTGCCACAACGAGGGTCCAAGTTTGATGCGGTCGAACTGGCGGCGGAACCTGCGACGGTACTCCTTGTCGGCCAGCAGCGTGTTGCGCTCCAACTGGTCGCGCAGGTGCAGAGCTGCAGTGCCCGCGCCGAACTCTTCGAAGACCGGCAAGTCGATTCCGTCGGAGTACAACTCGAACGGGACCGGCAAATGCTGGAAGCGCACCTGCGAGCCCAGCAGGAAGTTCAGCAGCCGCGTGCCGAGCCCGAAGACGTGCACGGCCAACGGCATCGACTTTGCGTCGGCAGACACCAGGAGGCTCATGCGAACGGGTTTGCGGCGCCCGAACATTGGGCTGCTGGACAGGAAGAACAGCAACCCGGACTCGGCTTTGGCCACGTTGGGGGCGCTTTGCAGGATCCGACCGCGCTTGCGCAGCACCTTGATCAGCTTGCGCCGCTCACGCCACGTCGCGAAGGTGGACGGCAACGCGCGGGAACGGAAGCGATCGCCGTCGAGTTTGTCGATCGCGGCGTCCATTCCGGACATGCCGAGCATCCCGGCTTCGAGCGCCTCGTCGAGCAATGCCGCCATCTTGTCGAGTTCGGCGTCCGTCGGTCGCACATCCTTGTCGGTGGCGCGATCAAGGCCCAGCACAGTGGTCCGCAGATCCGAATGACCCAGCAGCGAGCCCACATTCGGCCCGAGAGGCAGGTTGTCGATGGCCTCAACGTATTCCGCAGCCGTCGACCAGGTTTTGTTGGACTCCAGCGCGCCCACGACGAACTTGCGCGGCACCGCCTCGACGCGGCTGAACAGGTCGGCGGCGTCGTCGGAGTTGGCGTAGACCGTCGACAGCGAGCACATGCCCAGCAACACCGTGGTGACGCCGTGACGCACCGACTCCTGCAGTCCGGGATCCAACAACACCTCGGCGTCGTAATGGGTGTGCACGTCGACGAAGCCGGGGACGACCCACTTGCCCTTCGCGTCGATCACCTCGGGGCAGCCGGCCTCGTCCAGCTGACCGGCGGAGACCGCGGCGACGACGCCGTCGCGGATTCCCAGCGTGCGGGTCTGCGGCGCGCTGCCGGTGCCGTCGAACCACAAACCGTCGCGAATGATCACGTCGTAGGTCACTGTCTTCCTCCGCATCCTTCCTCCGCATCGTTGGGGTTGAAGCGAACGTAGCATAGATAGCGAGTACTCGCAATCTTTCTTACTCGCTTTTACAGACGCCCCCTGGTTCGCGGACGCTGCGGCTCGGCACTGACCGCACCGAGCAGCCCGGCCAGCTCGGCGACCGAGATCTCATCGAGGCGCCACACGGCATCGATGATCTCGGCGCGCAGCGTGGCATCGGCGAACGGTTCACCAAGCCAATGCAATTTCTGCACGACACGGTCCCAGGACATGGGTCGCGTCGGTGATCCCTCGAAGTCGGACTGTTCGCGGTGCAGCTCCCGGCCGTCGTGGAGAGCGATGTGCACGCGAGCCGCCGTGCGTTCGGGGTAGGCGGCGGTCAGGTCGGCCGCGGCCTCGACGTGGACGCGCGCCAATACGTCCCGGACATCGTCACGGCGCACGCGTTCGGTCTCGAGCTGCTCGGGGCCCACCTGGCCGTCGAGCAGCGCGACGCCCACGAGGTATTTGAGGTTGTAGTCCGCCTGCTCCTTGGTCGACGGGTGGTCCTTATTGCCATAACTCCCACCGCCGGCGATGTCGAACGCGCCCTGAAAGACCTCGAGGGTCACCGTCGCAACGTCGGCGGCGGTAATGCCGTGCTCGTCGCGAAGCGCCAACGCTGCGTCGATGATCACCTGACCGTGAATCAACGAGCAGTACTGCTTGAGGTAGGTCTGCTCGACGGCGCCGAGCGATCGGTCGGCCGTGCGCAAGTCGATCGACTGGTCGAACAATCGCTCGAGGCCGTTGGGCCCCTCGAAAAGTGCTCTGGGCCCAGTGATTCCACGGCTCGCGAGCATGGTGGTGTACACCGCACGCATCCCGGTGATGGCGGGTGAGATGCCTTTCCAGGTGGAGACCGGCTCCGCGTGCACGGCGGCGAGCGACACGTTGTCCGCGGCGGAAGCGGCGATGGCGTCGGCGGTGTGCTCGACGTCGAGCGCAAGCAACTTGGCCGAGCCCGCAGCCGCCGACATGGCCAGTTGCAGCGCGTGGTTGAGGCCGCGCCCCATCACCGGGACCGTGGCACTGAAACGGGATTGGATCTCGTAGGCGACCGCCAGCGCCAGCAGAAAGTCCGCCCCGGGCGCATCGACATGTTCGGCGACGGCGAAGACGGCACCGAAGTTGTCGGCCGGGTGGCACAGACCGCCGGGAGTCAGATAGGTGTCGAGCAGATCGGGGTAGCGCACCAGCACCGCGTTGAAGAAGGCCGCCTGATCGACTGATGCACGCCCCCCGCCGATGAATGTCGCCGTCGGACGGCTGCTGAACTGTTCGGCGTGGGCGCGGATGGTCGGGATCAGTTCTCCGTCGAGGGCGCCGAGCGCGCAGGCAATGCTGTCGAGCACGTTGCGTTTCAGCGTCGGTAGGACCTGCCCGCTCAGATCAGACTGATCCGCCCTGACCACAAACTCCGCCATCTTGTCGGTGGTGGCGGCTTTAGCGGTCATGGCCGATCTACCTCTCGGTCAGCTTCGAAAACCGTTGGGGCATCGAGACTGTCGCTGCTCGCCATCTCGATGCGGCGACGCATGTTGTCCGACATATCCGGCAGCGATGAGAGATCGCACCATCGCGCGTCGCGGTTCTCGTCGTCGGCGGGAAACGGTTCTCCGGCAACCCAATCCATGCGAAAGACATGATCGAGGTACTGCGCTTGATCACCGTTGGCATGAACCATTGGGCGCGTCACGTGCACCCAGGCCAACCTACGGGCAATCGCGTGAACGCCGGTTTCTTCAAGCACTTCTCGGACGGCACAGTCCGCTGGGTTCTCGCCCGGGTCGACGACGCCGGTGACCGCGGTCCACGCCCCGTTGTCGGAACGCTTGACCAGAAGCGCCTGCTGATCGCGAGTAACCACTGCCGTGACGGCTGGCAACCACAGCGGCGCATGGCCGACGTGCCGACGAAGTTGGACGACGAATTCGGGGATCGGCATACGGCAGCTCTCGTCGGTCAGAAGGTCTGTCCGCGCAGGATCACCAGGTCGGGCCGATTCAGCACGGAGGGGCCCTGACGTGGATCGTCGTTGTAGCACAACAGATCTGCCGAAGCGCCGTGGTCCAGCCCCGGCCGGCCAAGCCAGCGACGAGCATCCCAACATGCCGCACCCAACGCGTCGCTCGCACTCATACCGATGCCTTTGAGCGCCTCGACCTCGTCGGCGATTCGCCCGTGGGCGACCATGCTCCCGGCGTCGGTACCCGCGTACACCGGTACGCCGGCGTCTCGGGCTGCGGCCATCCGCGGGTAGCACTTGGCATACAGGTCGCGCATATGAGCGGCGTATTTCGGGTAGCGGGTCGCGGCATCGGCGATGCCGGGAAAGTTTTCGATGTTGATCAGCGTCGGCACCAAGGCGGTGCCGTGCTCGACCATCAACTCGATGGTGTCATCGGTGAGCCCGGTGCCGTGTTCGATGCAGTCGATCCCCGCGTTGATCAGTCCGGGCATCGCGTCCTCGCCGAAGACATGGGCGGTGACCTTCGCCCCGTGGTTATGTGCAACCTCGATCGCCGTCTTGAGCACCTCGTCGGACCACAGCGGGGCCAAGTCGCCCACGCCGCGGTCGATCCAGTCGCCGACCAGCTTCACCCAGCCGTCACCGCGGCGCGCCTGCTCGGCCACCAGATCCGGCAGCTGCGACTCGTCTTCGAACTCGATCGCCAAGCCGGGCGAATACCGCTTGGGTTTGGCCAGATGGCGTCCGGCGCGGATGATGCGCGGCAGATCGTCGCGTTCGTCGAGGCTGCGGGTGTCGGTCGGCGAGCCGCAGTCCCGTAGCAGCAGCGCGCCGGCTTCGCGTTCGGTCTCGGCCTGGTCGATCGCTTCGTCGAGTTCGATGGCGCCGCCATGTACGCCCAGCCCCACATGGCAGTGGGCGTCGACCAGCCCGGGCAGCACCCAGCCGCCGTCGAAAACCGTGTCAGCGCCGGCTACCGGCTCACGGCTGATCCGGCCGTCGACAATCCACAGCTCGACGGGTTCTTCGTCGGGCAACCGCACCCCTCGGACGTGCAGACGCACGGGTGCGGCTACTTCTTGCCCGGGAAGTTCAGTTTGGACAGATCGAAGTCGGCCAGGCCGGGCGGCAGCTCGTCCAGACCCTCCGGCATGTTTGACAGATCGGGGAATCCTGCGGGCATGCCCGGCATCCCGGCGCCCAGTGGTCCGCGGACCCGGGGCGGCGTCGGACCGCGCTTCTTGCCCTTCTTGCCCTTGCCGCCCTTGGCTTTCGCGCTCTTACGGGTGGCCGACTTTCGTCCCAGACCGGGTATGCCCATGCTGCCCACCATCGAGGACATCATCTTGCGGGCCTCGAAGAACCGGTCGACCAAATTGTTGACCTCCGACACCGTCACGCCGGAGCCGTTGGCGATCCGCAGCCGCCGCGAGGCGTTGATGATCTTCGGATCGGCGCGCTCTTGTGGCGTCATCCCGCGGATGATGGCCTGCAGTCGGTCGAGTTGTTTGTCGTCGACGGCGGCCAGAGCCTCTTTCATCTGGCCCGCGCCGGGCAGCATCCCCAGCAGGTTGCCGATCGGCCCCATTTTGCGGATTGCCAGCATCTGTTCGAGGAAGTCCTCCAGCGTCAGCTCGCCGGACCCGATCTTGGCGGCGGCGGCTTCGGCCTGCTCTGCATCGAAGACCTGCTCGGCCTGCTCGATGAGGCTCAGCACATCGCCCATGCCCAGGATGCGGCTGGCCATCCGGTCTGGATGGAAGACGTCGAAGTCCTCCAGCTTCTCGCCGGCTGACGCGAAAAGGATTGGCACACCGGTCACTTCGCGGACCGACAACGCCGCGCCGCCGCGGGCGTCACCGTCTAGCTTGGTCAGCACCACCCCGGTGAAGCCGACACCTTCGCGGAACGATTCAGCGGTGGCGACGGCGTCCTGGCCGATCATCGCGTCCAGGACGAACAGCACCTCGTCGGGGTCGACGGCGTTGCGGATGGCCGCGGCCTGCGACATCAGCTCGTCGTCGATGCCCAGCCGGCCGGCGGTATCGACGATCACGACGTCGAAGTGCTTGGCCCGAGCCTCCGCCAGTCCGGCCGAGGCGACGGCAACCGGATCACCGGGACCGGCATCCTGCGCAGCATCGGCCGACGTGCCGGGGTGCGGCGCGAACACCGTGACACCGGCCCGCTCCCCCACGATGCGCAACTGGTTGACCGCGCCCGGCCGCTGCAGATCACAGGCCACCAGCAGCGGTGTGTGCCCTTGGCCGCGCAGCCAGACCGCCAGCTTTCCCGCCAGCGTGGTCTTTCCGGAGCCTTGCAGGCCGGCCAGCATCACCACGGTCGGCGGTGTCTTGGCGAACGCCAGCAGGCGGGTCTGCCCGCCCAGGATGCCGACGAGCTCCTCGTTGACGATCTTGACGACCTGCTGCGCCGGATTGAGGGCACCGGACACCTCGGCACCCTTGGCACGTTCTTTGATCCGGCCGACGAACTCCCGTACCACCGGCAGCGAGACGTCGGCTTCGAGCAGCGCCAGCCGGATTTCGCGCGTCGTGGTGTCGATGTCGGCGTCGGTCAGCCGGCCCTTGCCGCGCAGCCCCTGCAGGGCACCAGTCAGCCGGTCGGACAGCGATTCAAACACCACCATTGGCCTAGTGGCGATTGCAAGCGCGGCGGAGCCGGGCGCGGCGGGTCGCCACCGTTGGCCGAGCCGGGCGACAATGACGCATGCTCGAGGTGATCGACATGGGGTCGCGCAGCGAAGCGCATCCGGTGCCGCTGTTGTTCGTTCACGGTGGTTGGCATTCCGCGTCGTGCTGGGCCAACTTTCTGGACTTCTTTTCCGATGCCGGCTATCGCGCGGTCGCCCTGAGCCTGCGCGGACACGGCGCCAGCCCCACCGCGAAGCGATTTCACGCATGTTCCATCGCGGACTACGTCGACGATGTCCGCGCCACGGCCGACGACCTGGGCGGTCGACCGGTGATCGTCGCGCATTCCCTGGGCGGCTTCGTCGTGCAGCGCTACCTGGAAACCCACGATGCCCCCGCGGCGGTCCTGGTGGCCTCCGTACCACCCCAGGGCGTGCTGGGACTGGCGACGCGCATCTGGAGCCGCCACCCGTGGATCTCGCTGCGGTCGCTGCCCGTCGGCAATTTGACCGGGTTCATCGGCACCCCGCCCCTGGTCCGCGAGCACCTGTTCAGCGCGCACACTCCGGACGACATCGTCGAATCCTGCGCGGCCCGCATGCAATCCGAGGCGGTGCGCGCCTCCCTGGTCGACCCCCTGATCCGGCGTGTCCGATCCGAGCGGGTGACGACCCCGATGCTGGTGCTTGGCGCCGACGAAGACGGGATGGTCACCCACGCCGAGGTACGCGCCACCGCGCGGGCTTATCGAACCGAGGCTGAATTCTTTTCCGGCATGGGCCACAACATGATGCTCGAACCCGGATGGGCAGCCGTCGCCGAACGAATTCAGGCATGGCTGCAAACGCGCGACCTCAGCTAGCTCGCCGCGTCGTCCCCCGGCAGCGTTGCCCTACTGCTCGCTTTGAACCACGCAACCTTGGCGTGCCAGGAGCGTGCGGACCCGTAGGAGAACCCGATCGCGCCCAGACACGCGCACAACCAGACGGGCAGGGTGATATCGATGCCGGCCTCGGCCGTGGTTACCTGTATCACCGTCGCTGCCACACCGAAGGCGGCCGAGATCAAGTAAAGGTTCGCCGTCACCGTTGAGCGGGGGTCCTTGCGGACGATCAGCATCACTCTGGCCGCGTAGCCGAACAAGTAGGTGAGCAGGACTCCCAGCACGATCCAGTAGGCGCCGAACAAATTGGTCCTGACGTGGGCCGGGAACAGGTCAGGGTGATAGCCCTCGTGGGCGGCGATGAACACCGCCACCGATACCGGTACACCCAGCCACAACGGGGTTGCGATGTGCCGGCGGAAGATTCTGCGCCACTCGTTTTCGTCGCCGAGTCGGGCCAACCCGTGGTCGATGATCGCCGCCGCAGCCACCATCAGGCAGATGTGGCCGAAGAGATCTTCGACATTCCATCGCCGAAAGACGTTGTGCAGGGGTGGTCCCAGCGTTGCCGACGCCCATGGTGACATCAGCAGCACCGCGCAACCTTGCAGGGCGATGTTGAGGCTCGCATCGGCTTCCCAGCGCGATCCCCAGGTGTCCCGGCGGACCCACAAGCTGTAAAAGACGGCAGCCAGTGTGACGATGATGAGGGCGGACATCATGCTCGCAACCGAACTCCTCTGCTGTGCGGTCAGACCGGCGGTTTGCTGGGGTCGGGGCGAAGGTCGCGCAATCTCGGCTTGGCGCGTGTTGATGCCAGGTATTCGCTGACCGTCTCGGACTGGATCAGCCCGAACCGGACAAGCAAGTCAATCGGGTTCAGCCCCAGGTACTTCGCTGCTCTGATCAGGTTGTCGGCGGAGACCAACCTACCCTCGCGAGCCGCCTTGTAGTACGCCGATTTCCGGTAACCGAACGCCTCGTACACCTCGGTCGCGGCAAGCGGTCGGCCCACGAGATAAGGCAGCACCACCGCCGGATCCTTGTCGCGGTCCTCCATGCGTAGACAGTATCTCGGCTCTGTAGACGCGGTACGACAACCCGAGATTAACTTCTCCGATTCACCACAAAAGTCTACTTTTATGAACTGCGGTCCTGCCATGGAGCCAGGGAGCCTGCCGGCCGGCTTTGGCGCCTAGATCATGTCGGCGATCATGCGGGCGCAGCGTTGCCCAGCACAGTCAAGAGGTGTTGCTCCACCAGAGTCCGCGCGTCGGCATGGTCAGGCAGGCTGACGCAGAACACGTCGTCCACCATCGACCCCAGCGTCGTCACCTTAGCCCAGTCGATGTCCGCCCCCACGTGCTCCAGCGCCCCGGTGAGCAACGCAAGCAAACCGATGCGGTCGGACGCGCGGACTTCGACAAGCGATCGGTCGGGTGCGCCGTCTAGCCACAGAATGCGCGGCGGGGCGGTCGACCTGTGGACCGGAACCGCTGTCGGCGCCTCACCGACGGGCTTGGGATCCTCAGTGCTGTCGCGCTGCTCGAGCTTGGCCAAAACGTCAACCTCGCCGTCCAGTGCGCCGACGAGCTGCTGACGCAACAATCCGGCGGCGGGTGGTGAACCGAAGTGCGGCGAAACCACGAATTCACTGATCGCGGAACCCTCGTGGATGTTGACCGACGCCGAATGCACGCGTAACGAGTTCAGGGCCAACACCCCGGCCGTTTTGGACAGCAGCCCGCGCTGGTCCGGGGCAATCACCACCACGTGGTAGAGGCGCTGGCTGCTGCCGGGCCGCAGCTCCACATGGACCTTGCGATCGGCCGCCAGCGAAAGATACTCGGGGTCAAGCGGATCGGCATGGGGCAGCGGCTCACCGATCATCGCCATCCGGCTGCGGCGCACCAGGTCGGCGACCAACGATGCCTTCCAGTCGCTCCACACCCCGGGCCCGGTGGCCAGCGAATCGGCTTCAGTCAGCGCATGCAGCACGTCGAGCAACACCGGATCTCCGTCCAACGCCTCGCAGACGGTGGCAATGGTCTGTGGGTCGTTGAGGTCCTGGCGGGTCGCGACTATCGACAACAACAAGTGGTGGCGTACCAGCTTGGCAAGCAATTCGATGTCCGACGGCCAGATACCCAGCCTGGTACCGATCTGGGTGATCAACTCAGCGCCAAGCACGCTGTGATCGACGCCCTGTCCTTTCCCCAGGTCGTGCACCAATGCGGAAAGCAGCAGCAAGTCGGGACGAGCCACCCGGGTGGTGAAAATCCGTGCTCGGGAGACGACCTCGGCCGAATGGCGATCAACGGTCCAGATATGGATGACATCACGTGGCGGTAGGTCGCGGATTGCGGCCCATTCCGGCAAAAGGCGGACCCACAAATTGGTACGGTCGAGCGTTTCGATGACCGCTATCGTGTCCGGGCCGGCAGCCAGCAAGACCAAGAGGAGGTCCAACGCCTCGCGCGGCCACGGCGTCGGAAGCTCCGCCGCCGAGTCCGCCAGCCGGCTCAGCGTGGACATCGCAATTGGCAGGCTGTTACTCGCCGATGCCGCCGCCACTCGGAGGAGCAGCATGGGGTCGCTTTGCGGTCGGGCGTCGCGGGCCAGCACGATCTCCCCGTCGTATTCGACCACGCCCTCGTCCAGCGGTCGGCGCGGCCGCCGCCGGATTGCCGAAATCCCGCGCCGCGGAAGCGCATTGCCGGCAGTGCGAAGCCCGGCGTCGACGCGGTAGCTGACGGTGCGGCCTGCGTCGGACAGCGTCCGCGACAGGTCGAATCTGTCGCCGATGTGCAGGGCGGCGCTGATCTCGTCGGCGAACTGGGCCAGCAGCAGGTCGTGCCCCCGACCGGAAACCCGATGCAGTTCGGTACGGACGTTGAGCAGGATGAGTTGGGCGTCGGTCAGCGAACCCAGCGGGTCCTCCGGTCGGCCAGCTAGGCGGTCGGCGAGGTGGGCGATGGCCAGCGCATCGAGCAACTGAAGATCACGCA
>Ga0210396_10000604_pt1 | contig 45128 bp, 34 predicted proteins | sample IncBWH17OmetaG_FD_155466 | JGI IMG/M metagenome (GOLD analysis project Ga0210396, IMG submission 155466) | Forest soil microbial communities from Barre Woods Harvard Forest LTER site, Petersham, Massachusetts, United States - Inc-BW-H-17-O ... | reverse complement strand
CCTGTCGTCGGCGTCCTGGGCGACTTGGACAAGGCCGCGCTGATGCAAATTCTGACGGAACCGAAAAACGCTCTCATCCGTCAATATCAGAGACTCTTTGAATTTGAGAATGTGCGCCTGCGGTTTTCCGACGACGCCCTCGAAACCGTTGCCGAACTGGCCCTGCAGCGAAAAGTCGGGGCTCGCGGGTTGCGCATGATTCTCGAAGACCTCATGCTCGAGCTGATGTACCACTTGCCTGCCCAGCGCAAACTCCGCGAATTCGTCGTGACCGGCGAAATGGTCCGCAGCCGTGAAATCAACTGGTCGCTGCTCGAGAAAGCGGGCTGATGAAGGAGCCAGAGAAAATTACAGACCCCATGTTTAACCGAGAAAAATCAGAATCCAAACGCGTGCCCATGATGCCGGTGCGCGATCTGGTGATCTTCCCCCAGATGATGCATCCCTTCATCGTTGGCCGCGAAGCGTCCGTGCGCGCCCTGGAAGACGCACTGGCTGGTGATAAGAAAATTTTCCTCGTCACGCAGCATGATGCCTCCGTCGACGATCCCAAGCCCGACGAAATTTATTCCGTGGGCACGCTGGCCAATATCGTGCAAAGCGTGCGATTGCCGGACGGGAACCTCCGCGTGCTGGTGGAAGGCGTCGAGCGCGCCAAGGCCGTGCAAATTTCGACCGACGAAGGTTTTTTCCGCGCCACGCTGAAAGTGATTCCCAACAAGGCCGAGCCTTCTCCACAGATCGAACAGGCGGTCACCAAGGTCACCGGCCTGTTTGAACAGTATGTGAAGCTCTCGCAGAGCCTGAATTACGACACCATGATCGCCGCTACGCGCGTGGACGATCCCGCGAAACTCTCCGACACCATCGCATCCAACCTGCAGATTCCCGTCGAGGAAAAGCAGGAACTCCTCGAAAATTTCGACCCTCTCGACCGGCTGACCCGCGTGGGCGAAATTCTCGAAAGCGAAATCGAAAAGCTCAACGTGGACCGCAACATCAACACCCGCGTGAAGCGCCAGATGGAGCGCGCCCAGAAAGAGTACTACCTCAACGAGAAATTGAAGGCCATCCACAAGGAACTCGGGCGCGGCGAAAAGAACGAGCTCGAGGAGCTCAAAAAGAAAATAGACACTTCGGGCATGCCCAAGGACGCCCTGGAGAAGGCCAACCAGGAATTGAAGCGCCTGGAGATGATGCCGCCAATGTCCGCCGAATCCACGGTGAGCCGCAATTACCTGGACTGGCTGCTGGCCGTGCCCTGGAAAAAAAGATCCAAGGAAATTCGCGACATCGCGCTCGCGGAAAAAATTCTCGAAGAAGATCACTACGGGCTGGACAAGGTCAAGGAACGCATCCTGGAATTCCTGGCCGTGCGCCAGTTGGTGAAAAACCCCCGCGGGTCGATTCTGTGCTTCGTCGGGCCTCCGGGCGTCGGCAAAACCTCCCTGGCCATGTCCATCGGGCGCGCCACGGGACGCAAATTTATTCGCGTCTCTCTCGGCGGCGTGCGTGATGAAGCGGAAATTCGCGGGCACCGGCGCACCTATATCGGCGCCCTGCCCGGCCAGATCATCCAGATGATGAAAAAGGCCGGAACGGTCAATCCGATTTTTGTACTCGACGAAGTGGACAAGATGTCCACTGACTTCCGCGGCGACCCGTCGGCGGCGCTCATGGAAGTTCTCGACCCCGAGTTGAACCACGCCTTCACCGACCACTACCTCGACGTGGAATTCGATCTCTCGAAAGTCATGTTCGTCTGCACCGCCAACGTGTTGCACACCATTCCCCAGCCCCTGCAGGACCGCATGGAAATTCTGCGCATCCCGGGCTATACGGAAGCCGAGAAGGCCCAGATCGCCAAGCGTTTCCTGGTGCGCAAGGCGCGCGAATCCGCGGGTCTTACGGAAGCCAACATCACCTTCACGGATGAAGCCATCTCGCACATTATCCGGCATTACACTCACGAAGCCGGCGTGCGCAGCCTGGAGCGCGAAATTTCCAGCATCTGCCGCAAGGTCACGAGGCGCGTGGTAAAGGAAGGGAAACAGTACTCGATCAATGTCGCGCCCGAGGGTGTCGGCGAATTTCTGGGCGTAATTAAATACCGCGAAGTATGGGCCGAAAAGAAGAACGAAATCGGCCTCACCACGGGCCTTGCCTGGACCGAGGTCGGCGGTTCGGTGCTCTCCACCGAAGCCACCATCATGCAGGGCAAGGGACGCCTGACGCTGACCGGAAAACTTGGCGATGTCATGCAGGAGTCGGCCCAGGCGGCCATGAGCTACGTGCGCTCGCGTACCGCGACTTTTGGCCTGCCGCGCGATTTCTACCGCCACCTGGACATCCACATGCACGTTCCCGAAGGCGCGATCCCCAAGGACGGTCCCTCGGCCGGAATCACCATCGCCACCTCGATCGTGAGCGCCCTCACACGCATCCCGGTGCGCTGCGACGTGGCCATGACCGGCGAAATCACTCTCCGCGGCAAGGTCCTGCCCATCGGCGGAATGAAGGAAAAAATGCTGGCGGCACACCGCGTCGGTATTCGCACCGTGATTCTGCCGAAAGACAATGAAAAGGATCTTGCTGACATCCCGGCGGAAATTCAGGCCGACATGACCATCCGGTTCGTCGAGAGCATGGACGAAGTTCTGGAAATCGCACTGGAACGGCCCCTGACACCCGCAACGCACGACGCGGCCCCGGAAGTGGCGGCGAAGTTTGATACGGAAGCCGAGAGCGATCAAGAATTGACCAATTGAGGGAAACCTCGATTCCTCCGTCCCGATGAAACGCAATCGAACCAATCAGCGGGGTGCCTCGGGATATGGGACGCGGTAGTAATTCGTATCACCCGTGAATTGAATTTCCAGTTTGGCTAACCCGGTTGGAAATTGAATAGCATATGCCCGATGTCCGCCGATAAGTACAACCCCGGCCTGAGCTTCAGGCTTATCTCAATAGAGAATTAAGGAAATGAAAACGATGAGCATTAGTCTTGCGGAACTGAAAGAAAAGAACATAACCGACCTGGCGAAAATCGCCAAGGACCTGGCCATCCCCGGCTCCAGCGGCATGCGCAAGCAGGAGTTGATTTTCCAGATCCTGCGCGCCCAAACCGAGAAAAACGGCCTGATTTTCTCCGAAGGCGTCCTGGAATGCCTGCCCGACGGCTTCGGCTTCCTGCGCGCGCCGGAGTACAACTATCTCCCCGGGCCCGACGATATTTACGTTTCCCCGTCGCAAATCCGGAAATTCGACTTGCGAACGGGCGACACCGTGTCCGGCCAAGTCCGGCCTCCCAAGGACGGGGAGCGTTATTTCGCGCTGATTAAGGTCGAGGCGGTCAATTTCGAGGATCCCGAAGTTGCGCGAAACAAGATTTTCTTCGACAACCTCACGCCCCTCTATCCCCAGGGCCGCCTGAAAATGGAAACAACTCGTGAGAATCTGACGGGCCGCGTGCTGGACCTGCTCTGCCCGGTCGGAAAGGGACAGCGCGGATTGATCGTTGCGCCGCCCCGCACCGGAAAAACCATGATGCTGCAGGCGTTCGCCAACTCGGTCACCACCAATCACCCGGAAGTCGCCCTGATCGTTCTGCTTATCGACGAGCGGCCGGAAGAAGTCACGGACATGCAGCGCACGGTGAAGGGCGAAGTCATCAGCTCGACCTTCGACGAGCCGCCGCAGCGTCACATCCAGGTCGCGGAAATGGTGCTCGAGAAAGCCAAGCGCCTGGTCGAGCACAAGCGCGACGTCGTGATTCTGCTCGACTCGGTCACGCGCCTCGCGCGCGCTTACAACGCCGTCACTCCGCCCTCGGGCAAAGTCCTGTCAGGCGGTATCGACGCCAACGCCCTGCAGCGCCCGCGGCGATTCTTTGCCGCCGCGCGAAACGTCGAGGAGGGCGGCTCGCTCACCATTATCGCCACGGCCCTTATTGACACCGGCAGCCGCATGGACGACGTGATCTTCGAAGAGTTCAAGGGTACCGGCAACATGGAAATCAACCTCGACCGCCGCCTGGTGGACAAACGCATTTTCCCGGCGATCGACATCAACCGTTCCGGCACTCGAAAAGAAGAATTGCTCATGCCGCCCGATGAACTCAATCGCGTGTGGGTGCTTCGCAAGGTCCTGAATCCTCTCTCGCCCGTCGAGGCCATGGAGTTGCTCTTGGGACGCCTCTCCAAATCGAAGTCCAACGCCGAATTTCTCGCTTCCATGTCCAGCCCGAGCTAGGGCTTTCGGCGCGGTTCCATCCCCCTTCCATCTTGTGTCGGTGCCGGAGCGTTCGGCATTTAATCGGTTGCGAAGGGAATCCTCCATGAAATATCTGGCTCGCCAGCCCATATTGAATCGCGCGCGCGAATTGTTCGCCTACGAGCTGCTTTTTCGCGATGGAATTCAGAATTCGTGCGAGGGCCTGGATCTCGAACTCGCCTCGACTTCCGTTGTGGACACTTCCTTCCTGATCGGCTTTGAAAAAATCACCGGCGGACACGTCATGTTCATCAACTGTCCCCGCGATTTTCTGCTGCGTGACTATATCTCTCTTTTCCCGCCCAGGTCGGTGGTGGTCGAAATTCTCGAAAACATCCAGCCCGACGAGGAGGTGGTCGATGCCTGCCGGCACCTGAAGGAAGCGGGATACACGATTGCGCTCGATGACTTCGTCGATTCTCCCGGCTGGGCGCCCCTGGTGGCGCTTGCGGACATCATCAAGGTGGATTTCCGGCTCACCAATCAGAAGGAACAGCGCGCGATTGTTTCCCGCCACGCTCATAAAAACATTCGCATGCTGGCCGAAAAAGTGGAGACCCACGAGGAATACGCGGCGGGCTTGCAAATGGGATACTCGCTGTTTCAAGGCTACTTTTTCTGCCGCCCCGAAATGATGCATCAGCGCGCCCTGCCATCCTTCCGATTGGCCTACCTGGAACTTTTGCGCGCAGCGACCGCTCCTGAATTCGACATCCGTGAACTGGCCTCCAAAATCAAACACGAACCTTCCCTGACATTCCGGTTGCTGCGGTACCTCAACTCCGCGGTTTTCGGGCTTCGCGCGGAAATCCACTCCGTCCCGCACGCGCTTTCCCTGCTCGGCGAACGCGAACTGAGGAAATGGATCGCTGTGGTATCGGTCGGAGTGCTGGCGGAGGGGAAACCGGATGAACTGATGACCGTGCCGCTCATCCGCGGGCGATTCTGCGAATTGCTGGCGCCGCTTGCGGAAATGGCCGGGCATGCCAACGATCTCTTCCTGATGGGTCTTCTCTCCGTGATGGACGCGATCCTGGACCAGCCAATCGATTCCCTTCTGGCGGAACTGCCGGTGCGCCGAGAAATCAAGGACGCTTTACAGACGCGAGCCGGCCTGTACTGGCAGCTCCTGGAAATCGCGATCGCCCACGAACACGCCGATTGGGAAAAAGTAAGCAAGCTGGTATCCGAGATGGAAATGAACGAAGAACAAGTCTCCGCGCTGTATATTTCAGCCGTCCATTGGTCCACAGAGCTCCGCCGCACCGTTCGCGTTCCGGTCGCCGGCTGAACAGCCGCTGGTCAGCCAGAAATATAAGTTGCGCTTAATTCTTTAACCAATCAGCGCGGGAGGTTTGTCAATTTTTCACAAATCACAAATCACGATTCACCGGTCGATGGAGGCTACCTCCTAATACGTCTTTGCGCGTCGCGGCTTTACAGGATGCGCAAAAAAGGCCTTTCTCCTCTTGTCATTCCGAGCGAAGCGAGGAATCTCTCTTTCTTTTCATCGGAATAAATCGGATAGATTCCTCGCTTCGCTCGGGATGACAAAATAAACTACTTTTTCCGCAGTGGCTTCAGCCGAGTCATCCAAGGACCTGAAGAACATGGGCACTAGCCCCTGACAGCCTGTTATGGTTGGATGGCTTGCCGTTTACGAGATGACTTCCATGCACTCGTCACCCCGCAACCGCCCCCGCCTGTTCCTTCGCCAGCAGGACAATCACGCGCGCGGTTTCTTCCGCATCCATCGCCGTGTTGTCCACGATTACGGCGTCTGTGGCGCGCACCAGTGGCGACATCTCGCGCTCGCGGTCGCGGCGGTCGCGCACGTGGACTTCCGCGAGCACCTTCTCAAATTCCATCGACTCGCCCTTTTCCTCGAGTTCGCGTTGCCGGCGGCTGGCGCGCACTTCCGGGGAAGCATCGAGAAAAATCTTCAAGTCCGCGTGCGGGAATACCACCGATCCGATGTCGCGGCCTTCCATCACCACGCTGCCTTGCTCGCCCGCCCTCCGCTGCTCGGCCACCATCGGATGCCGCACGCCAGGCACCACAGCTACCACGGAAGCGGCGTGGGAAACCTCCGGGGCGCGAATCGCATCCGTAACGTCTTCTCCATCGAGCAGGACGCGCAGTTTCCCGTCCCGCGGCACGAGGTCGATCCGCGCCGCCTCGGCGAGCACCGCCAGGCGCTCCGGCGAATCCAGCGGCACTCCGTCGCGCAAAGCTTTTAATCCGACCGCGCGGTACATTGCGCCGCTGTCCAGATGCGTGTAGCCCAGCAGTTCCGCCACGCGCCGCGCGACGGTGCTCTTGCCCGATCCGACCGGGCCGTCGATGGCGATGATGAGTTTGTCTCTCACGCGAATTTCAAATTCGCTCCATCAAATTTGTAACGTCAAATTCTCTTGAATGCGCGCTCGATTTCGCGCACGGAGTAGCGCAGCACGATCGGCCGGCCGTGCGGGCAGCTCATCGGCGCTTCCGTTTTCGCGAGTTCCGCGAGGAGCCACTCCATTTTTTTCTGGTCCAGCGGCATGTTCACCTTGATCGCCGCGTGGCAGGAAGTCGAAGCGGCGATTTTAGCCTGCAGCGAGTCCATTGAAATCGCGGCGTTTTCGCGCTCGGTGCCGTCCAGAATTTCCATTAGCAGCCTCTCCGCGTCCGAAGCGGCGATTCCTGCGGGCGCCGCGTGAATCGCCACGCTGCGCGGCCCCATTTGCGCCACCTCGAAGCCGTTGGCCGTCAGCTCCTCGGCGATGCGTTCGAAAATCACGATTTGCCGCGGCGAAAGCTCGACCATCATCGGCACGAGCACGCGCTGCCCGGTCAGCTGCCCCGCGCGCCTCGCCCGCAGATGTTGCTCGAACAGCACGCGCTCGTGCGCCACGTGCTGGTCGATGATCCACAATCCTTCGCCGTTCACGGCCACAATGAAGCTGGAATTCACCTGCCCCAGGGGCTTGAGTTCCATCAAGCTCCCCGCGCTCGCCAGCGGTTCCGCGTCGCTGAAATTTCCCGCAGTCTCGGAAAACGATTCGCCGGCAATCGTCCCGATGCCACTTTCGAACTGGAAGCGCTGCGGTTCGGGACGCATGGGCGCGCCGGTCAATTCGAAATCGCCGGCGATTGCCGCGCCGGCCGCGCTTGTCGCATTTATTGGCGTTCCGTTCGCTGGACTCCCTTCCAGCGGAGGCGCGCCGAATGGTGGAATGACGGCGCGCGGCAAACCCATGCTGGATTGGTTTGCGCCTGCGACTGCGGCAACGGCCGCTGCGCCGTTTTCCTGCTCTCCTGTGGCGGCGGACGGCGCGACGCCGGCGAAACTCGGGATAGGCCTGGCGCGCGAAAGCGCCTGGCGAATCGAATCGCGCGCGAAGTCGTGCACGAATTGGGGATGCCGGAAACGCACCTCGATTTTTGCCGGGTGAACGTTCACGTCCACTTCCTCGGCGGGCAAATCGAGAAACAGCAGGACCGCCGGGAAAACCGCGGGCGGCAGCAGGTTGCGGTAGGCCTCATGAATGGCGTGGAGGATCAGGCGGTCGCGCACCAGGCGCTTGTTTACGAATACGTAAATACCGTTGCGGTTGCCGCGCTGCACCTCGGGCCGCGAAGCGAACCCGCGCACGACGAGTTCCGCTGCGCGCTCTTCCGTCGTAAGTTCCGCCTCGGTGATCGCCGCGCGCATGAGCGAGCGAACAGGCAAAAGTTCAAACAAATCGTCGAGCGCCTGCCGTCCAAACAGCTGGTAGACGCGCTCGGCCATTGTCTCGACCGCCGTCGCGTGGATGATTTCCTGCGTCGGCGTCTTCAGCACAAATTGTTTGTCGGGATGCGCCAGCGCGTAATGCGTGACGAGCGAAGCGATGTGGCCGAGCTCCGTCGTCTCCGACTTCAGAAAATTGCGCCGTGCCGGCACGCAATAAAAAAGATCCGCCACGCTGATCGTGGTCCCCGCGGGCAAACCTTCCGGATTCACGCCGACGAGTTTTCCTCCGGCAAATTCAACACGCGTCCCCTCCGCTTCCTCGGCAGCGCGCGTTTGCAGCAGCAGGCGCGAGACCGCGGCAATCGAAGGCAGCGCCTCGCCGCGAAACCCGAGCGTCGCGATCGAAAGCAGATCGTCCGCCGTGCGCAGCTTCGACGTTGCGTGCCGCTCAAACGCCAGGAGCGCGTCGTCGTGAATCATCCCGCTCCCGTCGTCAATCACGCGAATCATCCGCTTACCGCCCGATTCCACTTCTACGCGAATCGACCGCGCCCCCGCGTCCAGCGCGTTTTCGAGCAATTCTTTCACGACGGAAGCAGGACGCTCGACGACTTCGCCCGCGGCAATTTTGTTGGCGACGTGCTCAGCAAGTATGCGTATGCGGGTCATTGTTCTTAAAGGAGGGCCGGGCTTCAGCCCGGCCGTAAACAGCCCCTCATCCTCGGGGCTTTAGCCCCTGAAGCTCAAGATTTGAATTTCTCCGGGACCGGATCCATCACGAACTTCCCGCAAGCTGATCCAAACGGCCAATCTTCCGGCCGTTCAACCAACCGCTTCTGGACCGGATTCATTTGAATATACCTGACTTTCGTCCTGTAGTCTTCGCCGTCACGAATCATCCAATCATGAAACCTCACTTGCCAGATTTCCACGTGATTCCCAGTCTCTTTATGGATCTCGTGAGAACTTCCGCCTTTGATAAGTTGAACGGCCTTCTCGAGTGAAGTTGTTTCTCCAGGAGTCAGGAGGAGATGGAAATGATTCGGCATCACGACAAACTCATGGAGCTGAAAAGCGCCCCTGTCGCGGGAGGCGAGAATACGTTGGACTACGATTTCCGCAACCTTCGGCACCCGGAAAAGCTCGGGCCTCTCCCATGTAGCGGATGAAATGAAATACGTCCGGCCGGGGCCAGTCCTGTGGGGCAGCTTGCTCATCGGACCTTCAGGGGCTAAAGCCCACTTCTTTGCCGCACGTTACGTCGGGGCTGAAGCCCCGACCTCCGAAACCTTCTACCGAGAAAGCCTACTTTTCTTCGTTTGGCATCAGCTGGATCCCCAGCATTTCGAGTTGGTCTGTGTCTACCGTCGACGGCGCGTCGGCCATCAAGTCCTGCGCCTTGGCCGTCTTCGGGAAAGCGATCACTTCGCGGATCGACTTTTCGCCTGAGAGCAGCGCCACGACGCGGTCGAGGCCGAGGGCGATGCCGCCGTGCGGAGGCGTTCCGTACGTCAGCGCGTCGAGGAAGAAGCCGAAGCGGTTGCGTCGCTGCTCCTCGCTGAGTCCCAGCATTTTGAAGACGCGGTCCTGCAGTTCCTGCTGGTGAATTCGAATGCTGCCCGAGCCGAGCTCAACGCCGTTCAGCACCAGGTCGTATCCCTTCGAACGCATGGACAGGCGCACTTCGTCGGAAGGGTCTTCGAGCTTGGGAATATCTTCGTCCACGATGCCCGTAAAGGGATGCTGCGCACTGACGACCGCTCTTTCCGTCGAGTTCCATTCGAACAAAGCGAATCCGGTGATCCACAAGAATTCCCAGCGGTCCTTCGGAATCACTTTCAACAGTTCGGCGAGGAGCAAGCGCAATTGCCCGGCAACGAGCGCAGCCGCGTCCGTCCCGGGAATTTGCTCCTTCGCGCTGACGGCGACGACGAGATCGCCCGGCTTGGCTTCCAGAGCCGCGACGATTTTCTTCAGTGTCTCCGCGCCAAGATTTTTTTCGAGCGGCGAAGTTACGCCCTCGGCCGTGACTTTTATGGTGTACACGCCCCGCGCGCCGAGCGATTTCGCTTTTTCCGCAATTTCGTCGAGCTGCTTGCGCGAAAATGTGGCCGCGCCTGGCGCGGCAAAGGCCTGCACGTTGCCTTCGATGTGCAACACCTCGCGCGCCGCCGCGAAGTGCTCCGTCACGTCGTGCAATTCCATTCCGAAGCGCAGGTCGGGCTTGTCCGAACCGTAGCGGCGGATGGCGTCCTTGTATTCCATGCGGCGGAAGGGGCCCTTGACGGTAATGCCTGCGACGGCGCAGGCGCGCACCATCACGTTTTCAATCACCCCAAAAACCGCGTCCTGCGTGGGGAACGAAATTTCCAGATCCAGCTGGGTGAACTCGGGCTGGCGGTCGGCGCGCAAATCTTCGTCGCGAAAACATTTGACGATCTGGAAGTAGCGGTCCATCCCGCCGATCATCAGGATCTGCTTGAAAATCTGGGGCGATTGCGGCAGGGCGTAAAATTGTCCAGGATGGACGCGGCTCGGTACGAGGTAATCGCGCGCGCCTTCGGGCGTCGAGCGCGTGAGCATGGGCGTTTCGATTTCGTAGAAGCCCATCTCGTCCATGGCCTTGCGGATTTCGAGAATCACGCGATGGCGCAATGCGATATTTTGTCGCGGCTTGGTGCGCCGCAAATCGAGGTAGCGGTAACGCAGGCGCGTCTCTTCATTCGCGGTCAGGTCGTCTTCGACCACAAACGGCGGCGTCTTCGCCATATTCAGGATGCGCATTTCGCTGGCGATAATTTCCACTTCGCCCGAAGTGAGATCGGGATTCACCTTCTGCCGCTTCACCACGCGCCCGATCACGGCGACGACGAATTCCGAGCGCAATTCCTCGGCGCGCCCGTGCGCCGTGGCGTGCAGCTCCTTGTTGAATACGATCTGCGCGAGGCCCGAGCGGTCGCGCAAATCAATAAAAATGAGATTGCCGAGGTCGCGCCGCTTGTGCACCCAGCCCATCAGGACGACGTCTTTGTCCGCATCCGCTGCGCGCAGATCCCCGCAATAATGTGTGCGTTGCAGTGTTCCGAGTGAATCGAGCACGAGTCCCTTTTCCTTCCATTTTCCCAGTGGCGCATGCTTCAGCTTGCGGGTGTTCGTCCTTGCGAGGATCAAACCCCGCAAGCTGAAGCATGCGCCACTAAATCGCGCGCAAATACGAGAACAATTCCTGCTCGCCTAACTTCTGTTGCGTTCCGTCGGAGAGGCGCTTCACGGTGACGACTCCGGCCGCCAATTCATCATCTCCCACGATCACAGCGTGGCGCGCCTTCAACCGATCGGCGAGGCCCAGCGATTTGCCAAATTTCATCTCGACCGCAGGCAGTTCCACAACAAAACCCGCATCGCGCAGACGCCTTGCAAGTCCTATCGACGCGGATTGCGCTGCCGCGCCAAACCATGCGAGATACACGTCAGGTCCGTCTGCCTTTCCGGCGGGCCGGCCTTGCGCCGCGCCCTCTCCTGGTTCCTGCAGCGAAAGCACCAGCCGGTCGGTCCCGATGGCGAACCCGATTCCTTTGGTTGTGGCCGGGCCGCCGAGCAATTCCACGAGTCCATCATAGCGCCCGCCGCCGCAAACCGCATTCTGCGAGCCGAGCCCCGGCGCCGTAATTTCAAATGTCGTGCGCATGTAGTAGTCGAGTCCGCGTACGAGCCGCCAGTTTTCCTGATACGCGATCCCGCGCAACCCAAGCTGCCGCTTCACTTCGTCGTAATGCGCGCGGCAATCGGCGCAAAGATGATCGGCAATGCGCGGCAGTTTCTCGATGATGCCCTGCTCGCTTTCCAGCTTCGAGTCCAGCACGCGCAGCGGATTCGTCTCGATCCGCCGTTTACTATCCTCGCCCAATTGTTCCCGCACTTTTTGCAATTCCGCACGCAATTTTTCGACGTAGGCAGGGCGGCAATTCTTGTCTCCGATGGAATTGATGTTTAAGATGGCACCCTTCAGTTTCAGCCGCTCGAATAGCCGCATCAGCATCTCGATTACTTCCGCGTCGATCCCCGGCGCGTCTGATGTCCCCAGCACTTCCGCGCCAATCTGGTAAAACTGGCGATAGCGCCCCTTCTGCGGCCTCTCCCTGCGGAACATCGGCCCCATGTAGTACAGCTTTACGTTGCCGGGCAGAGTCTGCATGCCATGCTCGATATACGCACGCACCACGGACGCCGTCGCCTCCGGGCGCAGTGAGATCTGTTGAAATTTATCGCCTAAAGCCATGCTCCCGTATTCCTCGAGGGACTGAACATTCATGCCACGCATCCGGGCTTCTACTGAACCAATTTCATAGGGCAGTCGTTTGTCGAACGGATCCCAAAACGAGAACATCTCTTTAGAAACGATGTCCGTCTCTTCGCCAACCGAACGCGCGAACAAATCCGTTGGCTCAAAAATCGGCAAGCGAATTTCGGCGAAGCCGAACGTGCCGAACACCTCGCGCGCGGTTTGCTCGACGCGATTCCACAGCGCGGAATCCGGCGGAAGAATGTCCCGCACGCCTTTGATGGCTTGGAATTTCATCTGGCTTCAGGGGCTAAAGCCCGTTCCTCTCCTCAAATTAACGTCGGGGCTGAAGCCCCGACCTCCTAAATCTATCTTCGAAAAAGAATTTCTGTCGGAAAGCTGTTCTTCAGGAGGGCCGGGCTTCAGCCCGGCCGTAAACAGGCCACACTAAAAGGGCTTTAGCCCCTGAAGTCCTACGAACTGCTACGGCTTCTCGGCCTTATATGTTTCCGAATATTCGACGTAACGCGTAGCGTAAGCCTCGATGCTTGCCTGATCTTCGGGCGTGAGCGCGCGCCTAAACTTCCCAGGATGCCCCATGAACAAGCTACCTGGCGGGACGACTGTGCCCTCGGGCACAAGCGTGCCCGCAGCCACAATCGAGCCTTCACCGATGCGCGCCCCGTTCAGCAAAATCGCGCCCATGCCGATCAGCACGCGCGATTCGATCGTGCAGCCATGCAGGATGGCGCCGTGGCCAACCGTGACCATGTCGGCCAGTACCAGCGGGTGCGTGTCCTTGTACACGTGCAGGATCGAGCCGTCCTGAATATTGGTGCGCGAGCCGATGCGGATCCAGTTCACATCGCCGCGAATCACGACGCACGGCCAGACGCTCGAGAGTTCTCCGATGCTGACGTCGCCGATGACGACCGCCTGAGGATCGATGTAAGCCGACGCCGCAATTTGCGGCGTCCGCCCATGATGGCTGCGAATCATGCGCACCTCTTGACGAAGTTTTCCCTACACCACAAGAATTTGCCGGGTTGGCGATGAGCGAGCACTTCAGGGGCTAAAAGCCCCTATTAGGCGGCCACCTCAATGTCATGGCTAAAGCCATGACCCACAAATCCAAATGCAAACCAATCCCAAGCCAGTGAACCTAACATACGAAAATCCGGCTGACAAGAAACGACGGAACGGGCGGTAACTCAATTTGAGTATGAACATCTCCGTTCCGTCCTGGAATGCACGGGACAGAATGTCCGCTGCCAAACCGTGCCGCCCGGTTGATAGTGGGTTTTGTAGAGGCCGCCCGTTTTTAGGGCGGGCAGTCTTTAGTTTCCTCCACGACCAAATTGAGTCACGAGCAGCGGATTCGCCGCACGCTACTCGCGGTCGTGCAGCCGATACAGCAAAACGCCAATGACAGCCCCGAGCCCCACCGTGCCCAGAATGAACGGCCGAGCGACGGGAATTGCCACCCATGAAAGGACCACCAGACCGATTGAAACGACGAGCCCGGCTTTCGTTCCAGGAACGGGCATGTTCCCGAATGCGAGGCGCTGCGGCTGTGACCTTAGTCGGGGAGGTATTTGCTCGAACATGAGTCACCTCGAAAATGCTGGATGATCTGTCATTGAGATGCTCACTCAGCCCGGAAAGAGGAGATCGAAAACGCTCAATCAATTTCAACAACCGAACCTCGCGCGGCAGCCGGCTTGGCCTCAAGACGCGCGGCAACGGCGCGCGCCATCGCGTAGATGCTCCTCGCTCCGGGCGCATCCGGACCGAGCAGCGCGACCGGTTTTCCCGTATCGCCGCCGATGCGGATTTGCGGATCGATTTCAATCTCGCCGAGCAGCGGCACGCCGTAAGCTTCCGCGATGCGCCGCCCTTCGCCGTGGCCGAAGACGTCGATGCGCCCCTGGCAGTGCGGGCAACTGAAAAAACTCATGTTTTCTACGACCCCGAGGATGTCCACATTAACCTGGCGAAACATTTCCATGGCCTTGCGAACATCGGCCAGCGCGACCGTGGACGGCGTCGTAACCAGCACGGCCCCGGTCACCGGCACGAGTTGGATCAGCGAAAGCTGCACGTCTCCAGTGCCCGGAGGAAGATCGATGATCAGATAGTCCAGCTCGCCCCAAATGACGCTGCGCAAGAATTGAGTCATCACGCTGTGCAGCATCGGCCCGCGCCAGATCATGGGCTTGTCGCCCGGATTGAGCAGGCCCATCGAAATCATTTTCAGCCCTTGCGCCTGGACGGGAAGAATCTCCCGTTCGCTGAGGGCCTGCGGTTGCTCGTCGGTCCCCAGCATGATGGGGACGTTGGGGCCGTACACATCCGCATCGAGCAAGCCGACCGAGGCGCCCAGCCGTTGAAGCGCAAGGGACAGATTTACGGCCACCGTGGTCTTTCCCACGCCGCCCTTTCCGCTGGCAACGGCAATGAGGTTCTTCACTCCCTGGATGGGCAATTTGGGAGGTTGGGGCATCGGGGGCGGCGGCATGGTCGGTTTCTCCTGAATCAACAGAATCTGCTGTGGCACATTTTACAGTCTTCATTTTGAACGAGAAAGGCGCGCACGTCTACTAGCGCCGGGGCGCTGGCACCCGGCCATCAGGACAGGCAGTTCCCCTTTGACCACATAACGGCCACGTACCATTGTCGCCGACACGCGCCCGAGCTACGGTTAGAAAGGAGGGGCGCAACCTGCAAGCGCCCTGTACGGGATGGACCCAGCCAATATCAAGCAGACATCCGCGCGGGCCTTCATTCGCAGCCTCAACATTCTGCTCAAATATGCGCGGCTCTACAGCTTTGACCATGCGCGCACGATCGAGCAATTCAATACCGCCTGGAGCGAATTGCACGCGGCTATCCCGGTCACAAATGAATCGGGCCTGCTGCTGGGCGCCACCGGATCGCAACTCTTGCTCGATGGCGTGCCCATCGATGCGACACCCGCCGAGCGCAGCTTTGCCCAGCTGCTTTCCGCCGCAGGCCTGGCAAGCATTCAATTCACGGCGCGCGTCACCAAGGAAGACTTCGAACGGCTGGTGCGCGCTTTCCCCACACAAAATACGAAGCCTTCCGTCCTGGCCGAGAATTTGAAAACTGCGCTGGCCACCGTTCCGAATATTCGAATCAACGAAGTCCGCTTTGTCGCGGAAGATGCTTCCAAGAGCGACGCCTTGGCCGCCGGTTTGCTCACCGCGCAAAGCCTCGGGGCCGATGCCCACGCGGTGAAGGACTGGCTTCGCGACCCGCAAAAATTGTTGCAATTGATAGCCGCAGCCGAAGGATCGCGCGGCGAAACAGGGGACGGCCCCGGCCCGGGCTCCGGCTCGGGCGGAGGAGGAACGGCGACTGTAGAGCCTGGCAGCACATCTGGCGGCGCAGGCTCGGAATCGGGCGCGGGAAATCGAGCCAATACAGGCAGCGGCGCGGGCACCGGAGGTACGGGAGGTGGCACTGGAGTAGGTACGGGTAGCGCGGCGGCCGGCGGCGCCACGAGCGGCGCGGGAATTGGAGGGCCTGCTCCTGGGACGAGCCGCGGCCCAGCCGGTGGAGCACCCAGCGGCCAAAGCTCCTACTCTGGCGCAAGCCCGGACATAGACGTCCTCCAGCGAGGAACGGGGACAGGCCCAAGCGGAAGCGGAGGGCCGCGCAAGGGCGGTCCTGGCGGTCTGGGGCCGGGCGGCCTTGGCCCGGGCAATGCCCGCGGGCCAAGCGACACGGGAAGCGGCCTATCGGCTTGGAGCGCGAAAGACCAGGATATCCTGGGAATCCTGAAGCTGCTGACGCACCTGGGCCATGCGGTCACGAGCCAGGGCGGAAATATGGAGCCAGGCCCCTTACAGGAAGAACTCGCGAAGCTCCCGGCACAGTCTCAGGAGACGCTGCGGCAGGCGCTGGCCGCGGTGGCCGCGCAAGCGCCGGCTACGAATTTGAAAGACCCGATGCTTTTGCGCCTTGCGGAACATCTGGCGATCAAGTTTGCCCTGGAGCGGTACGAGCGCGGCGAAGTGAAGGTCAACGCCGTGCGCCAAATGTTTGACAAGATGTCTCAGGAAATCGAAGGGCTGCGAAAAATTCTTGGCGTGCACGAGCAAAAACTTGCCGATGCGGGAGTGATCGTCGAATCGACCGCGGATTTGCTGGACCGGCAATTCTGGGCCGCGGTGCCGGATCGCGGCAAGCTCGGCGTGCTCACCTCGCCGGAGGCCTGGTGCATTCCCGCACGCAACGTCAAACAGTACGTCGAGGAACTTATCCAGCGGGGCGATGAGAAAACTGCGCTGGCGATCCTGCAGAATTACGCTTCCTGCCTGCAAAGCCCGGAATTCGAGGCGCGGCGCCGTACGGCGATCGGCATCGCGGACATCGCCGACGTGTACACCTCGCTCGGAGGCCGTCCACTTGCGCCCGCGATCAAGGCCGCGGGGGCGCAGCTGAGCGTGGAGCACGACGACAATTTGGAAGGCCTCGTCAGCGCCGCGTTTGTGCGCCTGGCGCAGGAAGCGGGCCTGCGGCGCATGTTCCCCGCGCTGGTGCAATCGCTCGATACGCTGGATTCGGTGGAGCACCAGAGGCCGGTGTTCGCGCAAACCCTGCGCCCGCGCATCGGAGTGGAAAAGCGCGTGCCTGAGTTCATAGAGGATTCGTTGCGCGGCGAGCGCGTGCTGGCAGGTTTGGAAATCTTGCTGCAACGCGTGCCGCGCAGTGCGGCGGAAAATTTGGTTTCGCGTTTCAATCGGACCTCCAATCGTGCCGGCATGCAGCGCCTGGTGGAACTCGCGCGTACCGTGGGAGAAGAATTGATGGCCTCCTTGCGCGATGCGCTGCGCTCCGGCTCGGCCAGTGAAGCCGCGGAAACCGCGGGCCTGTTGAGCCGCCTCGATCCATCGGCAATCGCGCGCTGGTTGCCTGAACGCCTCGGCGATTGGCCGCGGCAGGCGCAAGATCGCGTGGTGCGCCTGATCGCGATGGGGGGCGCGCCCGAGCGCGGAAACCTGCTGGTCAGTTTGCTTCACATCTTAGACCCGGTTTTGTTGCCCTTGGCCATAGACGAAATTGGATTGAGCGAGGATGCCAGCTCCATCCCCAACTTATTGCGAATGGCGGAAGGCGACGCAGGCCGATCGACCGGACCGTTCGTCCGGTTGAAAGCGGTGGAGGCCCTCGGAAGGTTGAAGGCGCAAGAGGCCACGGAGTTTTTGCGAGGCCTCGCGGACGGCCGCCACATGTTTCACTGGTCGCACCGGGGCGAACTTCGCCTGGCTGCCGTGCAGTCCCTCAAAAAGATCGATCCGAATGGGGCGAATGATTTTGTTGCGCGCAGCGGGTTCAGCGCCAACGAACTGGCTCTGGCGCCTCTCGACCCACTGCCCAACGCAAAATATTTCCGCCGCCGGCGCTATCCTCGCGTGCGGCTGTCACAACCCATTGCGGCCATCGCTACCGTGGGACAGGATTCCTACCGTCTGGAAATCCGCGGGCTGAGCTTGAGCGGAGGAATCGCGGTCGGGGAAAAGCATCTGCCGCCCGGAACACTCGTTTCGATGAAAATTGGTTCAGGTCTGCGCCCGATTCGCGCGCAGGTCCTGATGCGCGATGCGCGCGCCCAGGGGCTGGGCTTTGAATTCGCAGACATGGACCTCGAGGAACGCGCCCGACTGCGCAAACTTCTGCTCGAAAACAAGCCCTCCGCGTTTTATCAGGATGAGGGCGCTGTCGCACAGACGTCTGCTTAGTCCGCGCACTCTACAAAATTCACAGATGAGTCGCATTGCGTCTCGTACCAGTAGCGCAGGCTTCAGCCTGTGGGTTTTGGTCGTTGTTAGGACGAACCCCCACAGGCTGAAGCCTGCGCTACTTAGCCCGTACAGCCATCGCAGAACGCATGATTTCAATAAACCCCATGGGGCCTAACAGCGTGCTGGCCGTGGCGACTCCTCCCATCAACGCGCCCATAACTCCCAGCACTCCCGCATCCGCACCCGTGAGGTACAAGCTACGGATCGGCGTCTTGGGCGTGAGCCAGGTCTTTCGAAATCGGTCCGGCGTCACCGGGTATCCGTAGATCGTGCCCGACGGCGCCGCCGTGAAAAATTCGAAGGAAAGCGGCGTGGCGAGTTCGGCGTAGGCCACGAGTTCTCGAAAGCCCGGGTGCTGCTTCTCCACCAAGTCCAGCAGGGCTTGCGTGATGAGGCCCTTGGCCGATTCATAGTCGGTTCCGCGGCGCCGCCAGGGCTCTTCGCGAAACGCTTCGAGAGTGCGATAGGAAAATGGCGCCACGATTTCCGCCGTGTGGCTCTGTGCGCGAGGATCCTTCAGCGAAGGAAACGAGAGGTAGCCCATGGGGGCGCGGCCTTCCAGCAAATCATCCCGGCAGGCGCACATTTGATCGTGATCGAAGGAAGAGAATATCCAGTAATTCTCTCCCTGAAGACCCAGCTCGCGAGGATCCCGCTTCAGCCCCAGAAACAGCTCCACGACTTCCAGCCCCTCAGGAGGAGTTTCAAGTTCCGCGCGAAACGGGAGCGCCTCACCAGGCAACAGACGCGTGAACGTATTCCACGCTCCCGCATCGGAAACCACCACCGGCGAGCGAAATTCCAGCCGCGGCTGTTCCTTCCCTTTTTTGGGCTGAACCTCCACGCCTACGGCCCGGCCGTTCTCCAGAATAATTTTCGTGACTTCGTGGCCCGCCAGCAGATCTCCTCGCGCTTCGCGAATTACGGAGCTCGCTGCCTTTGGAATTTCTCCCGCGCCGCCCGCCGGGTACCACGCGCCTTCCAGGTAGTGGCTTACGATTATGGCGTGGGCCACAAATGCGCTGCGGCCCGGAGGCAATCCGTAGTCGGCCCATTGCGAGGCGAGCACGGCGCGAAGGCGCGGGTCGCCAATGCGGCTTTCCAGATATTGCTGCGTCGTTTGCAGCGCCGATCGTTCCGAAAAACGATTGATGGTTTGCACGATCCAGCTCAGCGGTTGCGGCGTGACCATGCCCATAATCTTCCGGCTGAACCAGTTCGCGGCGCGTTTAATGTCGTGGAAGTATTTCCGGATCGCTTGTTTTTCCGCGGGAAATGCCTCTACGAGCGCGCGCTCGAAATTTGCGCGGCCCTTTGGCACCTTCAGAGTGAGGCCGGGATAAACGAACACATCGTACATATCCGGCAGGGGCGACCAGTCCACGCGGCCATCGGTGATGAAATCGAACAGCCTGCGGCCGGTCATGCCCGGCTCCATTTCGCCTATGTAATGGACGCCGACATCCCAGGTCCAGCCGCCCGGGCGGCTGAAGGTGTGCGTGAACCCGCCGATCTTGAAATGGCGCTCGAGGATCAGGACGCGCCACTTCCTCAGCCTGGCCATAATGCTGGCAAAAGTGAGGGCGCCCATACCGGAGCCGATGACGATGGCGTCGTAAGAATTTCCGTCGGCGTTTCGTTTTTCGGAACTGCTTTCTTGCGCCATGGGTCCTCCGTGCCCTGCAATGTGGACACTGACAACATTGTAGACGGACAATGTTGCGTTTGTCAACATCCCGGCGTAAAATATTCGGAAGACGATGCCACGCCGCTCCTACCATCACGGCAACCTGCGAGAGGCCCTGCTCCGGGGGGCCCTCCGCGTCATCGCCGAATTGGGGCCGGCCGCGTTCACCCTTCGCGAAGTGGCGCGCCGTGCCGGCGTTTCGCACAACGCGCCCTACCGCCATTTTCGCGACAAGGATGCGCTCCTCGCCGCCGTCGCTACCCAAGGATTCCGCGAACTCACGCGCGCCATGAGGGATGCGGGCGAGCGCCAATCGAAGGCGTTAGAGAGGCTGAAGCAATCCGGCCTGGCGTATGTGGCCTTCGCCATCCGCAGGCCTGAGCACTTCACCGTAATGTTCGACGCGCCCTTCCGCAGCAGCAAAGACCCCGAGTACATGCAGGCTTCGCAGGAAGCGTTCAACACCTTGGTAAATTACATACGGAATTGCCAGGATGAAGGCCAACTGCGGGCCGGAAACACGCTGGAGCGAGCGCTGTATGCGTGGTCGCTCGTGCACGGGATCGCCAAACTCGCCGTCGCCGGCCGCCTTCCATTTCGGACCAAAGGCGCCATGCTGAAGTTCGCCATGTTTGCCATCAACGAGTCAGTCTCGGGCGATTGATGGTATTCGATTTCCGGGAGGCAGCGTCTTTGGGGAGGTCACCGACTCGGTCGAGTCAATCCGCTGGGGCCTGTCGATTCCTTGAATTGCTACACCGCGGCGGAATGAACGGACCGCTCTCCTGCCACGGGAATTCCAAATTCAACGATTCGGTTTTACGGAATAGCTCTTGAGATGTGCCAGGGCTTGGTGCGCGGCTGATTCAGCAGTCATGCTGTTCCTTTTTATTTTCCCCATAAGCATTGCGCCTTGAATTGTGGCAATGCAGAAATCGGCCAACTCCTCGGGATTGGCCCTTCTGGTAAGACGCCCCTTGGCCTTCTCCTTGACGAAAAACGCAGCGAGTTTATTTTTTACCAATTCGAAAATTAAGCTGAGGTCCTGGCGGATCAACTCGTCGTTCTCAGTAACTTCGTTTCCGATGGTTCCAAATGGGCAGCCGCGAGTCATCTGATAGCTCTTCTGTAACTCGATCTGCGTGAGGAACCAGCGCTCCAGATCTTTCCAGGAGGCGATTTCATAGCTGAGAGGCGCCCGGCCCGCCTGGATCGCGTCCAGATACTCCTGAAGGACTTCGTGCACGAGGCCCGCCTTGCTCTTGAAATAGTGATAAAACTGGCCCTTGCCCGTGCGGGAGGCCTCGATAATCTCATCCGGGCTGGTGGCTCGAACTCCTTGCTTGTGAAACAGGTCGGCGGCAGTCCTAAGGATCCGAAGCCTGGTTTCCTCGCCCCTTATAAACTTCCGCTGCATAAGCTCTCCTCACTTGTACTTATGAGTACAAATACAGCCATTGTTCCTGCTCCAGGCAGACGCTCTTCCAGTTTCATCCTGTACTTGATTTCTGAAATGCATTCTCGTATCAATAGCGGCTCACAGCAGCGTGTTCCACAGAACCGCCGCTCTGCCCCCGTCAACGAAGCAGCACACTCGGCCCGCGATTGTACCAACACGTTTCGATTCCGTCGAGCGTGGTATGCCCCGGCCATTCGTTCATTCCGAATCAGAAGGAGAGTGAAATTGCCCGTGCGATTCATCGAAGCGCCCCAGGGCATCCGCCCGGAGGCGAAAAAGAAGATGATGGAAAGAACCAAGTCCGCTGTAGATGATGCCTGCCACGTCGGCGACACTTTAATTCTCCTTCGTGAATACCCCGCCGAGGATGTTGCCCTGGATGGGCGCCTCCTGTCGGAGAACCCCAAAATCCTGGAGGCCCTTAAGAAAATAAGTGCCGGGGCGCAGGACCGGCAAATCGTCTGAATTCCAGGGAAGCCGGTTCGCACCCACGGGTGCCGGCTTCTCAAGGCCTTGCGGGCCGCAGCCCGATCTGCAAGCTGCAAATGTAGGTTGAACCACCTGAGAGAGGAGAAAGCGAGTCATGGCCGATCAAGACAAGATAGTTCTGGTAACTGGCGCCACCGGGCGGCAAGGCGGCGCGGTGATCCGTCATATGCTGCCGAAGGGATGGAAATTGCGCGCCTTCACTCGCAATCCCGCAAGCCATGTCGGTCAGGATTTAGCGCGCCAGGGAATCGAGTTGGTGCAGGGCGATTTGGAAGACCCAGCTACTCTCCCGGCGGCGCTAAGAGGCGCATACGGTGTTTACAGCGTTCAAGATTTCTGGGCGGTAGGAGCAAAACGCGAAATATCTCAGGGGAAGAACCTCGCCGATGCCGCTAAGAAGGCCGGAGTTCAGCACTTTGTTTATAGCTCCGTCGGCGGAGCAGAACGCAAGACTGGCATTCCTCATTGGGAAAGCAAATGGGAAGTCGAAAAACACATCCGTAGCTTGGGACTGGCCGCGACGGTGATCAGACCAGCCGCCTTCATGGAGATGTACTACATCGATCAGGTAGAGATTGGAATATTGAAAGGCAAGTTCGCCGATCCCATACGAGGCGACAAGCCATATCAAACGATCGCCACCGGCGACATTGGAGCATTCGTTGCTCTGGCCTTCGAGCGCCCCCAGGAATTCATCGGAAAGGAACTGGAAATCGCCGGGAGCGAGCTGACCAATCTCGAAGCCGCAAAAGTTTTCAGCCGTGTCTTGGGCAAGCCCGTAAAATTTCAAAAGTTGCCGCTGCCGATTGTGAAATTGATATTGGGCAAAGAGTTCCACACGATGTTCCGCTGGTTCAATGAATCAGGATTCAAGGCGGATATACCAGGTCTCCGGCGAGCGTACCCGGAAGTCCATCTGCACACGCTCGAGGAATGGTTGCGCGAAGAAGGGTGGCACAAGCGCGCCAGACATATGCGGGCCCCCAAGGAGTAGCTCTTCGTTTCAAAGATGGTTGGAGGCGAAGATGGAAGCCATGGAATTGCACGATGATTTGTTCTTGAAGATTTTCTAATATGAGCGTGCCCGCTTTATTGTCATCGATTGGAAAGCTTCAACGTTTTCCATATACTGTTTTCCGAAAGGCTGTTGAGGCCGAGTTCCAGCGTGAAATTCGACAGTCATGAAGCGCGGGCTTAAACGGCAATGAAAGGCAGCCTGCATGCTTGACTATCGCACTGGCAACAATCTCGATCTGGACGTGGTGATCGACCTGTACCGCGCTTCGACCCTCGGCGAGCGCCGCCCGGTGGACGACCGCGAGCGCATGGCCGCGATGCTGCGCAATGCGAATCTGGTCGTGACTGCCTGGGACGCCAATTTGCTTGTGGGAATCGCGCGATCGCTCACCGATTTCAGCTACGCCACATATCTCTCCGACCTCGCCGTGCGCGCGTCGCACCAACGCTCGGGGATTGGCAAGGAACTGATCCGCCGGACGCAACAGGCCGGGGGGCCTCGCACGCGCCTGATTTTGCTCGCGGCGCCAGCCGCGGTTGACTATTATCCCCACGTCGGCTTCACGCGGCACTCCAGCGCTTGGACGCTCGGCCCGGGGGAGTTCTTACAATGGTTCGGACTTCAAGAAGGTGAAAAGCGGAGCGGAAAATGAAAGTGCGCGCATCGCGCAGGGGACGGCAAATCATTCAAGCGGCGTTCTGGCCGCATTCACCGAATCATTTCTTCCATCCTGGAAAGCGCCTCGGTCACTTCCGCCGGGCCGCGCAGGGAAAACTGGGCGCGCGTCGCTCGCCGGTTGCCCACTAAGATTGGAATTCCCTTGCGCGCCGCGGCAAAGGCGGGCTCGTCGGACAAGTCATCTCCGAAATAAATCGGCAGCGCTCCGCGCATGGCAGGCTCGCCGAGAAATTTCCGCACCGCCGCTCCTTTATCGCCAATCGACAGCGGTGCAACTTCCACGTCGCGCAGGTTGGACATCATCTGCAGGGAATCGCGCAGCAGGGCCACACGTTTTTTCAACTTTTCCCGCACGCGCCGCTGCGTCGCGCCGCTGGTCCCTTTTAAATGGACCGAGAAGCTGTTGCGTTTCGGTTCGATCCACACGCCAGGATACGCTGGGAGTTCCGTCAATAATTCCACCAGCGTGCGGGCCAGCGTCACGCGGACGGAAAAGGGCACCTTCTTGTTTCCGTTGCTCTCCCAGCCGTACAGGCCCATATATTTCACTTTGTCAATTCCGATGAAGTGCCGCAGCTCGGCGCGCTGCCTTCCACTGATCACCGCGATGGTCACATCCCGGTGCTCCGCCAGTTTTCGCAAAACCTCCCGGGTGCCCTCATCCATTCGCACCGCGTCCGGCATCGGCGCGATTCGGACGAGCGTCCCGTCGAAATCAAGAAAGAATATCAGGCGTTTTTTTCCGCGAATGCGCTCGACGACCCGCTTCCACTGTGCAAAAAGATGCGGGATTGTATGGCGGGTCCGGGTCATTGCGTTTGCGGCGCCTCCGTGCGTTCGGCTCCTTCGATACGGATCTCAGTCAGATCGCTGAGCAGGTTCGCGGCCCACCGGTAGATGTTGTGTTCCCTCACAGCGCGCCGCATCCACTGCATCCGCTTTGCCTGCTCCGCTTCGGGCATTTCCAGCCCCTGATGGATCGCTTCGGCCAGCTGCATCACGTCATACGGGTTCACCAGCAGCGCATCGGTGAGCTCGCGCGCCGCTCCTGCAAACGTGCTGAGAATCAGCACGCCCCGCCCGTCCTCGCGCGACGCCACGAATTCCTTCGCGACCAGGTTCATCCCGTCATGCAGCGAAGTAACCATGCACACCGACGCCGCGCGGTAGTAGCGCGCGATTTCTTCATGCGAGTGGTGTCTTTTCAGAAGGACGATGGGCTTCCATCTCCCGGAGTGAAACTTCGAGTTGATCCGGTCCGCTTCCACAGTTACTTCTTCCAGGAAATTCTTGTAGCGCACGATATCGGTCCGGCTCGGCGCACCGATTTGCACCAGCGAGAATCTCCTCTGGTAGGCCGGATATTGTTCGAGGAATCGCTCAATCGCGCGGAATCTCTCCAGAATTCCTTTGGTGTAGTCCACGCGATCCACCCCCACGCCCAGCAGCGAGGCCTCGATGCCCAGCTCTTCGCAAATCGCCGCGCGCTCCGCTCCCGCGCTGCGTGTCTCTTCATCCAGCGGAGAGGTTTCAGGAAAGGCCACGCTAATCGGATACGGCCGCACGCGGGTCACGTGGCCGTTGCGGTTCACGGCAAAGCGATCCCACTCCGTCAGGGCTTCCACCGCATGGTCCACGGTCTCCAGAAAATTATTGCAATGGGTCTGAATGTGGAATCCGATCAAATCCGCCCCAAGCAAGCCGTCCACCAGTTCCCGCTGCCACGGGCAGATTCCAAACATTTCCGCATTCGGCCAGGGAATGTGCCAGAAAATCGCCACGCGCGCGTCCGGCCGCGCCTCCTTTACCATTCGCGGGAGCAGGGCGAAGTGATAGTCCTGCGCGAGGAGAATCGGCGATTGCGTGCCCTCCATTTCCTGCAACACCACGTCGGCAAACCGGCGGTTAATCTGCTGGTAATAAATCCAATCTTCGGGGCGGAAAACCGGGCGCGTGTGCGCGATGTGACACAACGGCCAGAGCCCTTCGTTTGAAAAGCCCTCGTAAAATCCCCGGTCCTCCTCGTCCGTCATCCACACGCGGCGCAATGTGTAGCTCGGAAAATCCGGCGGGACACGCAACCTGTCGTTTGAGTCCACCACCGCGCGATCCGCGCTGCCCGACCCGGTTGCCACCCACGTCCCATTGCACGCCAGCAACACCGGCTCGAGGGCCGTGACCAGACCGCTCGCCGGCACTATCACTTCGATCGATCCATCCTTATCACTCAGAACGTGCATGTAGGGTTCGCGGTTGGAGACCACAAAGAGCGGCGTCTCGTGAAGCCTTTCCCGCAAACTTACGCGCAGCCGCTCGCCCGTCCACAGGGAAGCCCCTGTATCGCGCAATCTGGCTTCTTCCTCCGCCGTGGCCCGCGCCGTGTTCAAGTCGCGCGCCAGGTGAGAGACTTCCTGATGCAATTGGTCGAAGATTTCTCCCTGTGGCAACCCTGGTGGGGCCTTGGCTCCATGCGCGCCGCCGGTCCTCAACGTGCGCAGCCAGTGCGCCGTGCGCCTCAACGGCCGCATGAAGGTCCACCTCACCAGGATCAGCGCCAATCCAGCGATGAGGATTGTCTGGACGGATGCATTCACCATGGAGTCCCGCAGGGTATGCTCAACCTGCACGTCGATGAAGCTGGTGTCGTGGAATAAGGCGAGCGCCCCTGCTATTTCGTCGTTTCGGTGCAGGGGCACCGCATGAATGTGCAACGCCAGGACTTGGTCGTTTCCTGCTTTGTCCGTGCGCGCCTGGCGCACGAATGCAGCCTGTACCTGATCCTTCGCGGCGGCGTTCTTCACAACGTCCGGCCATGTCTGGAAAATGGCTGAAATTCCCGGAGTAATCGCCAGCGTTTTTCCCGCTACGTCGTAGACGGCGACTCCCTTCAAGTGCTCGCGCTCGGCAAACCGTTCCACCAGCCGCTGCAAGTTCTTTTCCGGCGTGCGGTCCAGCAGTGGCTCCACACTTTCCTGCAACCCTTCGCCGAGAATTTCCGCCCGGCGCGACAAATCGCTCCTCAGGTTGCGCCTCTCTGTCCGCACCTGGTACCAAGCGAAAAGCACGGACACCACCGCCACGCTCACGATTAGGGGCAGAACCATTTTCAGGGCCGTGCGCATCGAAACTCCTGTACTGTGTTGCCCGGGAAAGCCACGCCAAGCTGGGCGCGGATGGCCTAGATCTAGATTATGTCAAATTGCCGTTCCGAAGGGTCCATCTTACATCGATTATCGGGCCGACGTCCTCAATAGCTTGTCTTCCGGTTATTCGAACGGGCACCGGCAGAGCCGAATCTCAGATCAAGTTTCGTTATGCTCCTAAGTCTCTGTTAATCCAAATGCTTGCTTGTCAGTCGCCCCTACTCGTGCCAACTTAAAGCTTGCATGTCGTGCGCTGCCGCCGTGCAATTATTTCCCTCCCGCACGAGTTTTGTTCAATTGACCACATTTCAAAGAATCTAACCGTGTCTCTTCTCTATTTTACTTGAGAGTGCTTCGAGACGTCCGTAAGGTGTTTTCTGGATTTCTGACTGGGTTATGACTGTAAGAGGAAAGGCGAGTTTCGCCAAGCTGCAATCTCGCGTTCGGTCGTCGAGGACCTGCGGGAGACGAAAGCGGAGAGATGCATACTTCCGCGCATCGTTCACTCCTCGTTCGAGATGAACTTCCTGGCCGTTCGCTTCGCTCTCCCCTATAACTGCAAGGTGGTTTTCGGTCCTAGCGCTGCTGGCTGGCAAACCGGCTGCCCATGCAACGGTAATTATCAATTCGTTATCAGATTCGCGCGATCGGAATATCTAATAGTGGGGATGGCCATCCATCGTCCCTTTGCGATGGGCTTACGGCCCGTTTCATGGAGCACGCGCCTCGCGACCATGTGTAACTGTAGTCTCAGCACAACCATCGGGTGTTCGTCGCCATCTAAATTTGTGCGGGTTAGGATCCGGCAAATGTGCAGCGTGGGCCTGCGTCCGGAGGGTGACGAATAAGGACCTCCGTATCGGCTTTGTTTAAATGCCGGCTGGCGAAAATTCTAAAATGGAGATTCCCGGTGGGCCAATGGGGCCGATCGATCGACACGCAGCGCACGTCTCAGGACCTGCTTTAGACATTCCTGCCAATGGCGGGGATAAATCATGACGAACGAAAAATCATAGAGAAGGAGATTCATCTTGCCAAAGCTCACGATTCGCATATTTCCCCTTCTGGTTCTTCTCTTGCTGTCCGGCGTCAAACAGGCCAGGGCACAGGGAGTCAGCGCGTATTTTGGCTTAGGAAGTGCGTTCGACAGCGCGGCCACCCAATCAGGCTGTCCCACTGGCCAAATTACCGACCCGTTCGTCGGCGGGTGCGCGTCCGTGAACTCGATGGGCGGGGTCTTCGGTGTGTTTGGTGCGGACTTCATGATAAAGCCTCACCTGGGAATTAATGGCGAATATTCTTTCCGTTTTGCTCAGTCCAACTACATGCCAAGTGAACAACTGAACGTCCGTCCTTCGTTTTACGATTTTAACGCTGTCTATCAACCGTCCTCGGGTGACAAGCGCATTGTCCCTGTGCTCGAAGCGGGCATCGGCGGCGCCAAAATGTCTTTCTATGTCAGCCAGTCTGCCGGCACATTGTTCAACCAGAGCCAATTCCTGGTCAGCTCCAATCACTTTCAAGTGCACGCCGCAGCGGGCGTGAAGCTGTACGTCAAATCGGATATCTTCATCAAGCCTCAGTTCGATTTCCACTGGGTTAACAATTTGACGGATCAATATGGACGTACCACCGTCCCAGGATTTACGGTCTCGATTGGTTATACGTTCGGCAGAACCTAAACCGAACCGATTGTGTCGATTCAAGTCCGGGGCGCGGGAGTGGTGTGACGGAAACTGCGGGGATTCAAATGTGGGCTGCATCCCGCCGAATCGAAATCCCCCGCCCCCTGCTGCGAATGCCAGCCAACTGAAATGGCCGGGTATTCCGCTCATTCTAATCCGTCGAACGAAATTTCAGCTCCCCAACACTGCTTGCAAAACTGCAATCAGGAAAATGGCCGCAACATCAGCAAGCACACCGCTTTGCACGACGATTGACGGACAAGGTACAATCAAATTTTGGATATGCGCGCGAGCTGCCGCCCTACAAGCCCGTCCGCGCGGAATCGGGGCTACCGAGCCCGCCTGCGGAACTGGGCGCTTATTACGAAGAACGCAGAAGGATTGTGATGCGAGTTGATAGTCTGATCGACCAAGTCGTTGCCAAGTTCATTGGCACCAAGCACGAGCGCGACCTGAAGGTGATTCAGCCGCTGGTCACGGCTATCAATGCGCTCGCGCCGGAGTTTGAGAAACTGAGTGACGCCGAGCTTCTGGAGAAAACGGCGCAGCTCCGGACCCAGGTGCAGGGGCGGCTTGGCGACGTCCCGCTGGAGGATCCGCAATTCAAGGAGCGCCGCAAGGAGGCGCTGGAGCCCGCGCTAGTTCCAGCCTTCGCTCTGGTGCGCGAAATGGGCCGGCGGAAACTCGGCATGCGGCACTTCGATGTGCAATTGATCGGCGGCATCGTTTTGAATGAAGGCAAAATCGCCGAAATGAAAACGGGCGAGGGCAAGACGCTCGTGGCCACGCTTCCCGCGGTTCTGAACGCGCTGACCGGGCGAGGCGTGCACATCGTCACAGTAAACGATTACCTGGCCCGGCGCGACGCGGAGTGGATGAGCCCGATCTACCGCGCGCTGGGCATGACCGTCGGCGTGATCGTCCACGACCTGAGCGATGTGGAGCGGCGCGCGGCGTATGGGGCGGACATCACCTACGGCACAAACAATGAATTCGGCTTCGATTATCTCCGCGACAATATGAAATTCGACCTCGCGGACTGCGTTCAGCGCGGCCATCACTTCGCGATCGTCGACGAAGTGGACTCCATCCTGATCGACGAGGCCCGCACGCCGCTGATCATCTCCGGCCCCGCCGAGGAATCCACCGACAAGTACTACCGCATCGACAAAATCATCCCGAAATTAATTCAGGATATCGACTACATTGTCGAAGAAAAACACAAGACCGCCACGCTAACCGAAGAAGGCGTCAGCAAAACGGAAAAACTGCTGGGGCTCGGCAACATGTACGACCCCCAGCACATGGAAACGATTCACCACGTCTATCAGGCGCTCCGGGCGCACACACTTTATAAACGCGATGTCGAATACGTGGTCAAGAACGGCGAAGTCGTTATCATCGATGAATTCACGGGACGCGAAATGCCCGGCCGCCGCTGGTCGGACGGCCTGCACCAGGCCGTGGAAGCAAAAGAGAGCGTCAAGATCGAGCGCGAAAATCAGACCCTCGCCACGATCACCTTCCAGAATTATTTCCGCATGTACAAAAAACTATCCGGCATGACCGGAACCGCGGAAACCGAGGCCACCGAGTTCAACAAGATTTACAAGCTGGATGTTTCGCTGATTCCCACCAACCGCACGCTGCGCCGCGAGGAATTTTCCGACGTGGTATACCGCACGGCCGGGGAAAAATACGAAGCCGTGGTCAACGGCATCCTGCAGGAGGATAACTCGCACGCGCACGGCATCCGGCAACTTCACGAATCGGGCCAGCCGGTGCTCGTCGGCACGATTTCGATCGAAAAATCGGAGCATTTGGCGAACCTGCTGAAAAAAGCGGGCATCCCCCACCAGGTCCTGAACGCTAAACAGCACGAGCGCGAAGCAAAAGTCATCTCGCAGGCCGGGCGAAAGGGCGCGGTGACGGTCTCCACCAACATGGCGGGCCGCGGCACCGACATTTTGCTGGGTGGCAATCCCGAAGCGATGACCCGCGAGCATTGCCTGCGTGAAAGGATCGCCATTCCTTATATCTCGGCGCCAGCCGTGATCAGTGGAGACAGCTCCGACGGCAACACCGCGCCAAACATGGTTTTGTTCCAGCAGGAAGGCAAGATTTTTCAAGTTCCGGCGGAGCAATGGAAACCTCTCTACGACATTTATGCCGAGCAATGCCGCGCCGAACACGATGAAGTGATCGCCCTCGGCGGTTTGCACATTCTGGGCACCGAACGCCACGAAGCACGGCGGATTGACAATCAGCTTCGCGGGCGCGCCGGCCGCCAGGGGGACCCAGGCTCCTCGCGGTTTTTCCTATCGCTTGAGGACGACCTGCTGCGCGTGTTCGGCGGCGAGCGCGTCAAGGCCCTGATGTACCGGCTGGGAATGACCGAGGGAATCCCGATCGAATCCAAGCTGATCTCGCGCCGCATTGAGAACGCGCAGCAAGCAGTCGAGGCGCAAAACTTCGAGGCTCGCAAACACCTTCTCGAATACGACGACGTGATGAACAAGCAGCGCGAAACGATTTATTCGATTCGCCGCTCCGCCCTGGAAGGAAAAGAACAAAAAGATTATGCCCTGGGCATCGCGGAGGACATTGCCCGCGAACTGGTCGACACGTATTGCCCCGGCAATGAGCACCCCGAAAAATGGAACGTCACCCAATTCGCCGCCGAAGTGCTGAACCAATACGGAATTGATGTAAAGGCTGCCGGAGTCGACGCGGGCAAGATGAATCACGCGGAACTGGCGGACAAGCTAGTCGAGCGAGTAAAGGAACGCTACGCGGAAAAGGAAAAATTGTTCGGCGAGCAAATGATGCGCTGGCTCGAGCGGCGAATCATACTCGATATTGTCGACACGCAGTGGAAAGACCACCTGTTAACGCTCGACCACTTGAAGGAAGGCATCGGCCTGCGCGGTTACGGACAAAAAGATCCGCTGGTCGAATTCAAAAAGGAAGCCTTCACGCTGTTTGAAGACATGATGGGGCGCATTGACACCGAGACGGTCCGCTATCTTTTCCTGGTCCAGCCCGCCCGCCCCGAAGACGAAGCCCGGGAAATCGAGCGCCGCCAGCGCCGTCAACAACAGGAAATGCAGCTTCAAGCCGGGGCAGCGCAAGCCGAACAACCCAAGCCGGTCCGCACGGGCGCCAAAGTAGGCCGGAACGATCCGTGTCCTTGCGGGAGCGGAAAGAAGTATAAGAAGTGTCATGGCGCGGCGGCTTAGCCGGCTAAGATTCATCCCGGCGCGTCATAAGTTTCCAGCAATACTCCCGGAAAGCTTCTCCAGCCAGCAAAATAAAAAGCCGGCATTGAGCGAGGATTTCTCGCCAAATACCGGCCGGTAAAAAGTGGATTTCCGGGTCCCTTAGAAGTTGATCACCAACCCCGTTCCGAAGGAATAATTCGACGAAAACGTGGGCCCCACGTTTGTTCCCAGGTAATCGCCCTGAACGCGCCAGGAAAGGCGGCCGCCGCCGATTTTATAGTCCAATCCCGCGCCAGCCATGAACGCGGCGTGGGAATTGCTGCCAATATTGGCCCCTTGGGTAAAGCGGAAGCGCTCCCAACCGGCAATTACGTGGACCCAGGGCTCGAAGTGGAACGAGTTATGCACGGTAATGTGCGGTCCACCGCCAAGGAATAAAGACTTCGCGTCTATGCTGGGATTGGACCCGGCATGGCCGAATCCAGCAATAGCCGTTCCTTCAATTGCAAACCAGTTATTAAAATATCTGGCAACATCCGCCTGGTAGCCGAAATCGTGAAAGTTCAGGCCCAGGACGTTGAAATGCAGATATTGGAACCCTGCACCGAGTTGCCATGGCTCGCGGTCCGCCGGAATCAACGACGCAGGAGCGGCCGGCTCACTGGCGGAATTCCCGGCATCGAGCGCCGCTGTAGTATCCTGTGCTGACGCTGTAAGCGATAAGCAAAATAGCGCCGCACATAGAACTAGTACCTTGCGCATACGGATGACCCTCCTCGCATCCCAAGCTGCGACTGCTTCGGCCCACTCATCTTCGCCTTGGCTGCTGGCGGTGTCCATGCTAATCCGAATAGGAGTTTCCCGGCAAGTCAATACTGGTCATTGCGCCAAAAAATAGCATTTTTGCCTTCCCGAACCCACGCTTACCGAGAACCCTGGGGGAGCGCTCTATTTCCTCGACCGGCGCCCACTTTCGGGCCCGTCGAGACTGATGTGTCCAAGACAGGCCAAAACCGGTTTCTGACGCACAATTTGAGACTCCGCCTTACTTCCAGACGCGGATAATTTCTACCCGGCTTGGTTGCCCGTATAGGACTCCCTTTTCGTGCGAAGGTTTCCAAGCGCTGGCAAAACAAAGTACATGGAGGGATATGCCAGGTTGGCAGCAGTCGTGCTCAATATGGGGACATCGCTTGAATCGAGATTGAGGTGTGAGCCATGACGACCTCTAACCGCGATGGGCACTCCCAGGGAATCCTGATTGACGTTCCCAAGAACTCCGATGAAGGCGGCTCGCCCTTTGTTACTTACCTCCAGGAGTCCAGGCAGAAGCTGCGTGCAATCATTGACCTTCTTGACCGGGGAGAAGTGGTGGACCACGATTCGCATAGCTGGATGCTCGCGCAGGTGGACTTTATCGTCGATCTCGTTGGTAATGACGACCTGGAATTAGGCGCTGAAATTCGCGGGGATCTATTGCAATTCCTTCTGGCGGTGGCCAACCTGAACGAACAAATCCGCCAGCAGGCTTCCATGCGCCGCTAGGCGAATGGATGGGGTATCCATGCGGAACGCCAGCCTTCTCCTCTGCTTGTCTGCAAGGCCACCCGGGTCCAAAATAAAAGCAGGAAAGTTGATCGTCGCCATGGGCTGCGGATTCAGCGTTTCAGGGGTACCCACCCCGCGCGCCCACGGGCCGCGAAATCAAATATGGTTATAGACCTGAATTCGGAAACTGCTGCGAATAAGCACTCCTCAGCGACGCACTTCGAGGTGACTCTGCCCGCCGACGTGACGGCCATCTCGCCCGTGGTGGGCTGGATCATGCGCCTGGTTGGTGAATTGGAATACACAACGGGCAAAGAATTTGAAATCGAGATGGCTTTGCGCGAAGCTCTGGCAAATGCGATCCTGCACGGTTGCAAGGCCGATCCGTCCCAGAAAATCGAATGTTCCGTGACCGGTGATCGAGATCAGGGCATCTTGATCGTTGTACGGGATCCGGGCAGAGGGTTCGATCCTGCCTCTCTCCCCTCACCCACGGAGAATTCCAATCTGCAATCCGACCATGGCCGCGGGATTTTGTTGATCAACCAGCTTATGGATGAAGTGAAGCACGAACGCAACGGCACAGTAATCCGAATGCGCAAATTCTAATTGATATGCCAATCAAACTACCCCCGAATACTCCGGACTCGCCTCCCGTCAAACCCGTGGAGAACAAGTTTGACCCGTTCCGGCCCGAAATGCCCAAAATTCCCGGCGTGGGCCACGGTTCCCTTCAGGTAGTACAAGGACCAAGTGGCATCGACAGGCAAACTGCTTTGCAAATCGGAGGCATCGCCGCGGGTGCGGTATTGATCATCGCGGTAATCTTTTGGTGGGTCAAAAGCAATCCGCAACGGGCAGCCAAATCTTCCTCTGCGGATGCGGAGGTCGTCGAGCAGGCGGTGCCTGACCCTCCAATGCCCAGTTCGATTGCCGCAGTTCCGGAGGGCCCAACCGTGGCGGCGACCCTCGATGAGCTTTCCAAACCATGGGAGGCGAAGAAATTCGCTTTCGTGAAACCTCTCACACATCAAAATATTCACGGTATGGTGATCCGCCTCCCGGGCGGAGAACTCTGGGCATTTTCACTTCAAGAACCCTATGGCCGCTGCGAATTAGAATTCGTTACCGATCTTGCCAAGCTTGCCTCGAAATACAAATATTCCGCCAGCCACCCCATGGTCGTAAATCCGTGCGACAGCACCGTGTATGATCCCTTGAAAGTCGGCTCGATCGGAGGCAACACCTGGGCTCGGGGAGAAATCGTGCAGGGCGCCGGCATGCGGCCTCCCATTTCTATCGATGTAAAAGAGAGCGGCCGCTCCATCATTGCCGATAACGTCGAGTAGGCTTCTTCAGCCCGGGACCCCCTACATGTGATTAGTGACTAGTGGATGCTGACAGGCGATTCGCTCGCGCCGAGGCCGGCGCAGTGTAATTCGTGATTTGCGTTTCGTAATTCGTGAATTCATAGAATTGATGTCCCGCCTAACTCCCACTTGCCCTCTTCGATTGCAACGAACGATAGGACGCCGATTCCCCTGCGGCGTGCAGCGCACGCACTCGTGTGGGCTGGTTTTCATCAGTCACCATTCACCCGTCACCATAGTGCCCCTTCCGAATTCCATCGGAATTACTTCTGCGGCAATTTCTGATTCCGGATGTGCGATCTCCATTCAATCAATTCCGCCAACAACGCCTTTTCCACGGTGGTGGCGATCCGCAACACGATGTGCCACGTCTCGGACAGATCCAATTGTTTATCCCATTGCACCAGCATGCGGTGCAATTCGCGATAGCGATCCCGGCGGCGCACGTAGTCATTGACCACCACCAGCGACCCTGCCACGGTGGCGATTTGGAAGAACAGCGCGACCGACAGCGCCAGTTCCGGCTTCAAACGGGCTGAAATCGAATGGTCCAGGCCATGCGCGTTGAGCAGCAGCCAAAAGTCGAGACCCGCGGCAAGTATGATGCTGGCCCAGGTCACGATTCGGTATCGGCGCGCCCACGCAGCCGCGTGTTCCGCGTGGCGCGAGAAATATGCAATCTGGTGCTGCACCCGCTCGCTTCTGTAGAGCCGCTTGAACTCTTCCAGATTATTTTCGCGCACCGGACGATCCGACATTTTCAGAAAATTCAGCGAGGTGAGCATGCCGGCCAGGTCCGGCACAACCTCTGGTCCTACAACTTCGTAGAGCGCCGGAGTCCGCCAGAGAGCCAGGCACGAACGGCAAATTTCAGCGGCGGTTCGCATTCTGGTCCATGCAACCTGGCGGCGCGACAGTCTCATCACCGTTGGCAGCGAGGCCGCCATGATTCCCAGTGCCGTTCCCATCCACAGCCAAATCACGCTGCTCCCGGTGTAGGCGGTTTTTCCACTCAGCACGGCCGCGGCGGCGGTGCAAAAAATCGGAATCGCGGCCATGCGGCGAAACTGCGGAGCGACTCGGCTGGCGTTTTCATCCATTTTGACAAACCACGCGCAGGCCAGATCGTGCGGGAAGCCTGCGGCCAGTTCTACGGCCGGGCCCGGCAATTGGTTGAGGAAACGCATCTCCGGATCGTTCAGTATTTCCGGACCGGCATTAAAATCTTGCACCGCGCAGGTAACGCTGTGGATCCAGATGACTGGTCGCTCTTGTTCCTTTGCGAAATGAACCATGTCCGCCGTGCCACCCAATCCTTGGCTCGGTTCTCCATCCCACAACGCCAGGAGCAACTGACTCTGCTGCACTGTTTCGATGCCGCATTCGTAATAGCGCTCCGTCAATTTTTCTCCGGCGCCGGTGACTTCCACGGACAGGGCTTTTTTGAATACGCTTTCGGCTCGCTCCCATGAAAGTTCGTCAAAATCTTCGCGGAATTTTTCCTTCGGCACAGGCAGGAAGATCCGGATGGGCAGATTCAGTTCCAGACAGGTCTCCGCAAACAGCAAGTCTGCACCGGCGGCGGCTGACGCCACACCGTAAATGACTCCCGGGGTTTTCGCCCTCCACTCCAGGAGCACTCGTCGAATTGCCTGTCGACACCTGGCTTCATCTGGAAGTTTGCGATGCCCGGTAAATCCAATGGCCAGTGTGGCGGGAAGCTGAACGGAGGTCCGGGCGGGAGGGCTCATGAAGTTCATTCAGCTGCGAACAGCGCTTCCCTGCTCAACCATGATCGCGATCCTCGCTCTCTATTCGATCTGCAGCAGGGATTTCATCAGCACAACAACGTAGGGATTTATTGTTGAAATCACATAGTAGAGTTCGAGTTCGGAGCCCTGCACTCTTGTCCAGCGCTCCACGACATAGGGAGCAAAGGCGCCTCCGCGAACCTCCGCGGCGCTGACTCGATTTCTCTGTCCCAGGACTGGCCCTTCCAGACCGTCGTCAATCTTCCGAAGAGGAGCGTGTATGAATCTTCCGTATGCGTTGTCACGCACCGGGTTAAACAATATTTGAGGCTCGCTCCACGGTCCCCAGGGCGTTCGCGAGTAGGAAAACGCGATGCCGTTGGGCTGGGTACGGCGGTCGTAAGCCATCAGCCACAAACCCAGGTCCTTGCACCAGGTGACGGACAAATCCCCCAGGGTGCCGTCCTTCACGATCGGCGTCGCGTCCGATTCATTGTCGCTCCAAGCCGGAGCGTTTGACGCATCCAATCCGGCGAAGTAGCGGATTCCTTTGCCGGCCTCGAATTGCCCCACTGGAACAATCGAAAGATACGCATCACTTTCGCGGTATTTGCCTGTTCCCCACGTGAGAATGAAGGGGCCGCCGGCAGGAAGTCCCACGACCGGGCCGGGCTGAACATGCATGGACATTCTGATGAATCGCCCCTGGGGAAGTTCGGAAATCATGCGGACTGTTTGAAAAGTTTCGGGAGCCGCAAACTTGGTGAGGACGGTGCGGTTGGTTGCACCTCCTCTTGTGAAATTCGTGCTGAAGGCTACGTACATCTGCCCGTCAAGGCTGATCCCGGCCACCGGCACATCCATCGGCGCCATGGTGATGCCAGCCGGCTGCGCGGCGATATATTTCCCACCGTTGGTCAGAAAATCCAAGTGAACGCCGTCGTTGGGGTTGGCTGTGTCAGTGGTCGCGATGGTGTCGGATAATCCGGGCAAGCGCCCCAGGGTCGGTCCGAACAGAAAATAGGCGTGCGCCTGGTGCTCAAAAGAAACGCCAAGCTCGGTGCCCTCGACACCGAATCGCGTGAAGGTCTGGCTCACGGTCGGCTTGTGCCGCTCCTTGTCTTCATTTCCGATGAGTTGTTCGAGTTTCACAGTTGAATCATCCATAAAATGAAGGGCCACTTCGCGAACGGGTTTTGCAGGGCGAGCGGCAGGTGGAGATGTGGAGGCCGCCGCTGCGGAAACGGCGGGAGGATTTGTTGGAGCAGCTGCGCTCACGGGGGCAAGAAGTTTCTTCGGGTTGTCGGGCTCAGCCGCGGGTACCGCACCAGAAGTCTGGGCAGGCAGCGCGGCCGGCTTCGTCGCTGCAATTTGCGCAGTTGCCACGTTTTGCTGAGACCTGGAACGGTACGTCAGGAATCCGAGAATCAAAACCACCGCGGCCAAACCTCCGATTACAAAATATTCCCACTTGGGCCGGCCCGAGTGCCGTGTGGCCCGCGCCGCGGCCGGCGTGACCGGTGAAACTGCGGGAGCATTGGCGGGACTCGTCCGCGATTCGCTTCTTGAATCAGGGCGCGAAAGCAACGTCTTCACATTCGCCGCCAGCCTCTGGAGATGGACTTCCAGCGGTGGCGTCAGTGCGTCGAGCCAGTGGACGCTGCCGATAAAGTAGTCCAGGGATTTTGCCGGCGCGACATCCTCGATGCGCAGCGGCATGACGGTCACACCCTGGCTGACGGCGCGTTCAATCTCCTTGGGAATGTGGCCGGAAATGTTGGCCTTCGAGGAAAAGACCAGGACCATAATGCGGCACTCATGAATGGCGTCAATGATGGCTTCGCCATAGTGGATGCCGGGAAGGACGTCCCGCGGCGCGATCCAGCAGCGGATCCCGTGGGACTCCAGCGTGGCGCAGACGGCATCCGCCACCGTCTTATCTGCAGAGGCGTAGCTGACGAAAACATCGTGCGCCATGGACGACAATTTCCTTTTTTAGTGTGCGACCCCGTGAAGAAGTTCCGGCCGGATTCTAGCACGACCCTGTTCGATTAGGAGGTCCGACCTTCTTGCCCTGACAAAGGAAGGGCAAGAAGGGCAAACAGCAACGCGTGAACAGGGCCTTCGGATTCTGTGTGAGAACTCGTTTCTGGTTCATGTAGCGCCCGCCTTCAGGCGGGCACCCGCACGATTCCAAAGTGCCCGCCTTCAGGCGGGCGCTACAAAAGCGTGCTAATCCAGGACGCTTCAAAAATTGAGGACAGCAATGCGCGCAAGCAGGCGTACATGATATAAAGGAAATATGCGGCTGTAGCTCAGCTGGATAGAGCGCGTGCCTCCGAAGCACGAGGTCGGGCGTTCGAGTCGCCCCAGCCGCACCACAAAAGCCAGTAAGAATGCGGTGCCCAGCGTGTTGGCTCGAGGCGCGGTGTGAACATTGGCACCATTATTTTAGGATTGTTTTAGCTACAGGGTGACGCTGAGCGGGATCGAGCACGTGTTCCGTTAATTTTTAACGCTTGAAGAGTGCCCGGGAATCCTGACGCGGAGAATCCCGACCTCGAAATCACCCACAGGTAAGTAACACACGTAAAAGCGGACGGACGCATGACATCCCAGCACCAAAATCTCCCAGCAACCCACCGGCAAAGAGTGAAAGTCAGGCTATTTCCAACGAGGTTTCGCGCCAGCGATGATAAAGCAAGCGCCTGTTGCTTCCTCGGTGATCTCCACAATGTGCGACCCGGTGCACCGCTCGCGTGCCGTTGTAGGGCCAGGCTGCGCGCTTTGTGCCAGTTGCGCTGTGGCCTCCATTGGAACTAGGGTCTGGTTCGGGCTATGACTTGGGTTTCGGCTCCAGGAGACTGGCAAGTGTCACGTACACGCACTCGTCAACCATTGTCTCAATTCAAGTGCTATAAACTCTCTCATACACTGTCGTACAAAAACTCCATCAGGTCAATTGGGCGGCGAAATGGAATGTAAAGATTTGTGGCTACCCACCGGCGGTCGGAGAATACTCAAGGCGCTTGAAAACCCATGCTGGTCGTATTTGGAGGCGTCGCCGCCGGTGCCGAATTAAAGCTCCCCCCCAATGCAAGGTGAAGGTTGATGCGATTGGCAAGCTGCGCGTTCCTAGCCTTGATCAGTTCCGCCTGTGTGGCGATCTCATCCGTTTGTAACTGGAGGACGGAGAGCAGATCCGTGGCCCCCGCCTGGTATTTCACAGTGGCAATACGTACGGCTTCGGCGCGGTCATGCAGGGCTCCCTGCTGGTATTTGAGGTACTCCGCCAAGAGTGCCTCGTTTGTTAATGCAATTTCGACCTCGCGAAACGCGTTCAGGGCGGCGCTCCCATAAGCCTCGAGTGCCTGACCCTGCTGTGTCGTGGCAATTTTTATCCTGGCGCGCAGCGCGCCCCCCTCGTAAATCGGCACGAAGACCTGCACGGCGCTGCGGAACATAGTGGGATTGAGGAGCAGCAGGTCAAGCAGCCGATCGCTCACATGCCCGCCCTCCACGGTCAGCGCGATGTCCGGAAGCAGAGCCAGCTTCGCGGCTTCCAGATTCCGGAAAGCCGCCAGAACTTGGCGCTCGGCGGCGACGAGATCCGGACGGCGCTCGGCCAATGAGGCGGGCAGACCGGCTTCGACCGGGGGCGGAATCGGGACGAAACTTTCACTGACTTTCAATTCAGCCGCAGGATAACGTCCAACGAGCACCTCCAGATTGCGCTGCGACTCGCTGTAGAGACCTTGCGCTCGCTGGCTTTGACCCTCTGCTTCGTTCAGGCTCGCACTGGCCTCCGCCAAGTCAAGATTCGAAACCTTGCCTGCAGTTGCTTGCACGCGGGCCAGCTTCAGCAGGTCTGAGTAGAGGTCCACACTCTGTTTTGCGAGTTCCAGAAGCTGGCGGCTTTCGATTGTCAGATACCAGCTTTTTGCTGTGGTGGCCGCCAGAGATTGCCGCGCAAACGAATAGTCGAGCGCAACCGCTTCGTAACTGGCGCGGGCGGCGGCCTGCTGCGAGCGCAGACGTCCCCATACATCGACTTCCCACGAAGCGCCGCCCCGTTCCATATTGCTTTTGAACGGGTTGTTGCTCGAGTTAGTTTTCTCTGTAGCTGCCCCGGCAAAATCCGCGCCGACCTGTGGTTTGAGCTGCGCACCTACAACAACTACATCCTGACGCGCCATATACACTTTCGCCGCGGCTTGCTGCAGGTCCAGGTTGTTCTTGATTGCTTCTTCAACCACTGCGTCGAGGCCAGGATCGTGGAATGATTCCAGCCAGTTGTCCGAAACTGCGGAATTCGCGCTTCCACTGGAGCTCCACTTCACAGGAACGATGGTGCCCTTCGGAAGGCTCTTACCCAAAATATCGGAATGTTCCGGCGGACGAGCAAGGCAGCCGCCGAGGAACCATATCGTAAGGCATACGAGAATCAGAAACGGCCGGCATGGTGACAATCCCATATCCATTCGTGAATGAATTGCGACTCTCATTATCAGGTTTGCAATGGATACAGCCAGTTCAGCCAGGAATACGTTCGAATCACGATACGGCGCAGCGCGGCGAACCCGCCGCCACCTGTGTAAATCGCTGCTGCACCTTGCGCACCGATCGGAAACAACTCTTGATTCCTGTTTTTCATGACGATCTTTACGGCGAAACCGGTTTGTGCTCCGTTCGGTCCGGGGTTGAAAACGGGCAAGTCGCCGCTGGGCAGCAGCTGCCCTTCGCCGTTGGCCCACCAGATGCTATCGACCTCACCTTTAAAGATCTGTCCAGGAAAACGGTTCAGCGCGACCTCTACAGGTTGGCCAACCTTTACGTACTTGAGGTGTTCCTGGAAGAAATTGCCAAGGACATAGCGGTCGGAATCGACAATAAAAGTTGCGATTGCGCCAAAACGCACGGTGCCGGCAACCATTCCCGGCACAACCTGCAAGTTAACAATGTGGCCATTGGCAGGCGCTACTATGGTGGTGTTCTCCAGGTAATACCGCGCGAGTTTCAGTTGCGCCTGTTCCGCGGCTACGTCCGCAACGGCTTCCTTCAACTCGGCCTCCGCCTGTTTCAACTGCGAAGTCGCCGCAATCACGACGGTATTCACACCGTTGATTTGCGATTCGTATTTGAACTGTGAACGCGCCGCGTCCGCTTCGGATTCTTTAAGTCCGGCTTCTGCCGATTTCAAATCGGCAGACCACTTCTGCGAATCCTGTTCGGACCCGGCGTTCTGATCGGCGAGGCTCCGGTAGCGATCATATTGAAACTTGGCGTAGCCCGTTTCGCTCTTCAGTTTCTCCACCTTAGCGGCAGTGCCTTCTGTGTCGGCTTTGAGCATGAGCACATCCTGCTTGGCGGACACTATCCCTGCCTGTTGCTGTTTGACTTTCGCATCGCACACGACGACCTTTGCCTGCGCTGCCTCGATCTGCGCTTGCAGCTGTCCGACCTGGTATTCGTAGGGACGCCGATCCAGCTGGAATAATGGCTCGCCCTGCTTGACGGGCACATCGGGCGCGACCAGCACGGCGGTAACGAGCGTGGGTTCGGGAAGACGCGGGATCAATTGAATGGTGTGTTGAATCACTCGCGCATCGGTTGAATAAGGCGTCACGAAACGCAAGCCGATCAGGAAGATCAGCAGCACGTGGACGAAGACCAGCGAGAATACAACTCCCCAGGCGGGGCTTAATTTGAGGAGTTTCAGTTTGAAAAAAACCAGCCAGAAGATGAGAAGGAAGAAAGCCAGGATGAGCAGCCCAGCGACCATTCTGACTCCTTTCTGCCTCTTCCCCATTCGCCCCGGCACGATGGAGATGGGTGCGTTGTCACGCCGCTTTCGAAGTTCCGTGTGCCGTCCCTTTGCCAGACATTTTGGCGATTTCCTCGTCGACCGCTGTTTGTTCGGCCAATGGATACCGTCGAATATCGACGACCTGTGTGGGTTTGAAAGCCCAGATGAACGCTTGAATCCACGGCACGAGTGCCAGAAACCCGACCCAGCCCATGATATTCACCGCTTCGGCGTCCGGATGCTTTCGGGCAACCGCGATCCGCCCGGGCAATCCAAGAATAAAAACGATAGCGACGAGAGCCCCCACGCCCAGAACGAAAAGAGTTGCAAACGTTACGTAGTCCCAAAAATCAAGATCAAAACCTAACATTGAAATCCCCTAACTGGCCGTAATCTTGGCTAATCTGATTTGGGTAACGATCTGCAAATCCTCCAGTTGGGTTCTCAAGTCACATACCTCTCTCGTGTGAAAAGTAAAACGATTCAAAGATGGACGGCAACTGTCGATTCTTACAGATGCACGAAAAATGTAGCAGTCCCTTTGAATCGGTCTCACGGTTCACAGTCATAAGACACAACAGAATTGGATGGCATTTCGAGGCCCGTCTCTGGTGCGAGGTTGGAATGCATTCATTGCTCTTTCGACCGCTCCTGAAACCCCTCACCACCTCACAGATGCGAGGAGAAATTCCAGAAGAAATACCAGCTAAAGAGTTGCTCCGAGAATGTCGCCGTTGTCGTCGAAGGTGAGAAGGACGTTTACATCATTCGCCCTTGCAAAACAGAGAACTACAACTATGTTGCTGATCCCGTTTTCTGTTACTTGTAGTATGTTGGCCACTCCCCTCCAAAGGCGACCCGTACGCACCCAGCGTTGTCTACTTGAACCGTCTCAATTCGGGTAGTTAGTGTCGATGACATTGGGAAATACCTCCATCGGTGAGGTCGCGCCTACGAGGCAGGTGATCAGGAGCACGTGAACTCCTACTCGCCGGATACAATTCCCGGGGTGTGGCTGAATTTCAGAAGTTTCAGCTAAAAAAACCGGCCACACGGCGAAGGGGGAGTTGACCAGGGTGAGCAGTGCAGCAACGATTCTGCCTCCCAGGAATGGAGTAGAACCACTCCAAGAACAATGACACAAACGATTAGCAGCGCCAGGCCCAGAGTGAAAACGGCGGCAAGAGTTACGTGGGCCCGATAATCAAGATCAAACGATGACATCGAAATACCCGGCCTGCCTGTGTCCTTCCAAATCTGATTAGGGTAGCCAGTCGTGAGTCCCCACGTTGGTTCATCGCGGCGTACATTTTTCTCTCCTAAAAGTTAAATGACCCAAGAAAGGAGAGCTACTGTCGATTTTTACAGAGGCACAGAAAAAAGTGACAGCCCGCTAAGCCGACATCCTGATAGACAGGAGTGGTCTCAACGGGTTGACGCAACACTTGCGCAATGGCTTCTTGTAGGAGTCTGGGAAGCTGATTTCGTCCGCGGGCGTCAAATCAAACAAAATAAAAGCGCTGTTTAGCTTCTGATTGAACACTCCCGTACTGATTGATTCTTGAAGAGAAGTATTGTCAGATCAATCGACCATAGGGTGATGTATCGACCGGTTGAGCCAGCACCGTTTCTTAGGACTTGGCACCGGCAACCCTGTATTCGGACGTTCTGCCTGTGCACTCGGCGTGCCCACACGCACAATCTATGTCCGGCGTCTTTTCCATGGCCTCGCACTCGGTGCTGCAATATTTGCCCGACGCGATCACACATGAACAAACGGGGTGTGCACACTTACGATCTTTTTCATTCGTCATTATCTTTATCTCCTAGCGTCCATCAGCGCTCCTCAAACGTATATTCGGTTCAGTGACCCCTCACCAACTCGTAAAAATGACAGCCAGAGCGCATGCTGAAATAAGCTACATTCCGAGAATCCCTGGTGGTCTCAATGAGTCGTCGTAGCACCTGGTCAAAGCCTTCTTGGAGGAGCCTTGGAAGATTATTTTGTTAGCCGGCGTCAATACCAAACAAAACAAAAGCCCTGTTTAGGTTCTGATTGAACAATGCCGTACTGATTGATTCTCGATCCGAAGTATTGTCAGATCAACTGGCTATAGGGTGTCTCATCGACCGGTTGAGCCGGCGCCGTTATTCGGGAGATTGGAGCGGCTGTCTTCAAGTCACCGCCAATCCCCGTTATTTGGTAGATGGCTCCGCAGAGTTTGCCAATCCGCATCCGTCGGATCGTTGTTGCAGAACATTCTGGTCTAGAAACACGACGCCAGGCACCTGGATTAAACTGGTCAGGTAAATGCTTTTTGAACAGAAAAAACTACGTGTCGCGAGAGAGATCGTATGTGGATAGTTGCCGGAGTTGTGATTACCTTACTGTTTGTCGTCGCTATCCGCCTGGGGTCGAGGCGGCGCCGACCGCTCAGCCGTGAGCCGGAGCGGAAGGACCGACGTCGAGGTTCTCGAGTCGCGCTTGCCACGCCTGTATTCGTGTACGGATGGCTGCTAAATGAGCCATTCTCGGAAAACACCGAAACCCTAAACGTCAGCGCGGTAGGCGGATTGATACAGCTTTCTGCAATGGTGATTCCCTCGCAAGAACTGATCCTAACGAGTCTGAAAACGAATGAAGATCTGCCTTGCCGCGTTGTTCGATTGATAAGATCAGGAGATGGCAAAACTCTTGTCGGGGTAGACTTTCTGCGACCTTCGCCACATTTTTGGCAAATAAATTTTGTTTCTAACTCGCCGCGTACCTTCATCGAGCCGTTCCTGACGTATAAATTTAGGCCCACTGCAGATGTAATATCGAATCGCGACAAAGCGGACTTAACAGTCGTCGTTAACCTACTTCGTAGGCTGATTCCCTGAACTCCCGATAAGTACTTATCGGAAGGCGGCCCACAAGCTGGATTGTCCAAATTCCCACATTCCGATAATCACCGCTTCTCAGGACTTGGCAAGAGTAGTTCTAGGTTATGCCATTTGCCTGCCGATGAATGATCAGACTTCATGGCATCTGATCACGCGCAACGGTCTGTAGCTTTTGACAGTTGGACGTGGTACTCCTGTGGTGACAGCCTCATCAGACTGGTAAGGCTTTGTCGTCATCTTGGTGGTCGGGGAGGGATTCGGTGCGATTACCCGTGTTATGCCTTTTG
>Ga0210396_10000600_pt1 | contig 45266 bp, 37 predicted proteins | sample IncBWH17OmetaG_FD_155466 | JGI IMG/M metagenome (GOLD analysis project Ga0210396, IMG submission 155466) | Forest soil microbial communities from Barre Woods Harvard Forest LTER site, Petersham, Massachusetts, United States - Inc-BW-H-17-O ... | reverse complement strand
CCATTCGGATATTTTGACCCGCCGCCGCCCCCTGCACCCCAATACCCGGGTCCCCCGCCCCCGCCATAATAACCGCCCCCGCCGCCGCCGCCGCCATCACCATCAATTCCATCACTATTTCCGCTACCGCCTGTGTGCAAAGAACCTGCTGCCCCAGGGTCATAACCTGTCTGGCAGGTACCACCGGCACCGCCTGCAGCTTGTGTTCCGCCACCACCGCCTGTTTCAGCATCTCCGCAGCCATTGCAGCCACCACCATCGCCACCACCGGTTTGCCCGGTAGCACCGCCACCGCCGCCGCCCCATGAATAACCATCGGTACAATTACCATTATTGTCGGTTGAAGTAGAACCAGCACCGCCGCCGCCGCCCGCAATTACATAATATGTTCCGGTATGCAGAATAGCAGACATTCCGCCACCTGAGCCACCATCACCACTTTGGCCATTTGCACCGCCGCCGCCAAACGTGGCAGTATTTCCGCCTTCTTTTCCACCTTCGCCAACAACTATCGTCATTACCCAACCTGAAGTTAAAGTTAATATGCCTGCTATATAACCACCCGGGCCACCGTTGGCGTAAGCAGGTGTATATGGGTCACATAAACCACCGCCATTACTATTGTCGTCTCCGGTGCCACCACCACCTGCGCCCCAGCACTGCACAGTTACTGATGTTATACCGGTTGGTACCGTCCATGTTTGGTTCGATCCCGTATAGTTAAAACCAAGTGTACCATGAGATACACCACCTGTTACTGTTACTGCAAGAGCACTGCTGGCTGCACTTGTACCGCAAGCATTGGAAGCAGTAACTGTCATATTATACGGGCCTCCGCCCACTGTATTGGCTGTTATGGTAATACTGTTGGTTCCTGATCCGGCGCTAATTGTTCCTATCCCTGCAGGTACAGTCCATGTATAAGATGTTGCACCTGAAACAGGAGTAATAGAATAAACGTTACCAGTTGAACTTGCTGTAATAGTTGCAGCACCACCAGGTGTACCAGGTGCAGAAGGTACTCCGCTACAAGGACAAATAATGCTCTGCCATGAACCACTATAATAAACTTCCAGGCAGTTAAGTGTATTATTAAATATTAAAGTGCCCGCCGGAGGGGTTAAGGCAGACATTTGAGTTGTTGTTACGCTGGGCAACAGCATGCCTCCATTAGTGCTTTGTGAAAGATCTAATACTGCATATGTGCTGCCCACTGTACCTGTACTATCAATAGCAACGTTTTGTGCTACTATAGGAGTATACGTGCTGAAGCCTAAAAATAAGGTAAGAACAAAGAAAATTATCCTTTGTTTTTTGTTTCCTGTATTTTTATTTATGGTCTTCATCGCTGAGTTTTATTGTATATCAAGAACAATCATAGCTGCATACTTAAAGTGTTGGCCACCACCACCGCAAACACCGTTACACAGATCATCTGAAAGAGTAGGGGTTCCGGCAGCACTAATAGCACCTCCAGCCATTGCATATCCTGCCCAGGTATGTGAATCATTATCGGTCAATGTAAAATCTGTACCAAACTGACTACCACCATAGGTGGTAATTGTCCAGTTAGGAGAATCAGCATCGCCTGAAGCAGAAACTGCATTAACGCAGCTTGCAAGAGCATAAGAACTAGCAGTTTCTGTTAAAGTTAATGTTAAATTCTGAACACCTGTTCCGGTTGTATAAGCATATTTATTTTCAGCAATAAAATCTGAAGCAGAAGGTGTAAGACAAAATCCTTTTAGGGCTACTGCGTAATAATCATAATAAGTAGCAAAAGTGGTATTAGTTACTGTTATCGCATAGGTTTGAGCTGTAGGTGCAACAAACCAGTAAATTGCTACTGCAGATTGTTTACTGGTACAGGTATCATAAAAATGAGGGGCGCCTATTCCATGGTTTACAGAAATAGTTCCATTGTTATCGCCCGCATTTGTATTATTAAATGCAGAATTGGACCATGCATTTATAGAAATGACAACCAATTCATTAGTTCCACTTGTGGTAATGTTAAAGCTAGTACCACTTGCAACCCCAAGACCCGCATCAGTTTCAGATGCAGCATCCACTGTAATTGTATTGGTACCACAAGTGGTTACGGTTACAGGATCGGTTGTTGTAACTGAACCACAGACATTGGTTTCAACTATTTGCATGCTATAAGTAGTACTTGCGGCACTTGCAGCTGTAACAGAACAGGCATTGGTAGTAGATCCGGCTGTTATGGTACCTAAAGAAGCAGATGATACCGTCCAGGCGTAGCTGTTAACATTGGCAATAGAAGGAACAGAGTAGGCATTATTAGTTGAGTTCTTAATAATAGTAGATGGTCCCGTAACGGTTGGTGCCGAAAGGGCTGTTTGCACTGCAACAGAAACAGTTCCTGTAACAGCAGTACATCCTACTGAACTTACAGTGTATGTAATAGCTGAAGTAGGGCTGGCAGTAACACTAGTACCTGAAGTAGAACTTAAGTTTGTATTAGGCGTCCAGGTATATACTGCTGCTGTACCTGCTCCACTACCGGTTAATGTTGATGAACTTCCTGAACATATTGTTGCCGGAGATGCAGCAGCAGTTATGGAAGCAGGTGCTGCAACGGATGTTATTGTTAAGCTGCTCGCAAGGCTGGTACCGCACGAATTTGTTGCAGTTACACTTATAGTACCTGTCTGGCAGCTTGGAGATACCGTGATAGAGTTTGTTGTTCCTCCGGTAGTGATGGCCCATCCGGTAGGTAAGGTCCAGTTATAAGTTAAACCCGAAACGGCCGTAACAGAATATGTTTGAGCTACCCCTGCAGTTATATGCGCACTGGTCGTCCAGCCGGTAATAGCGCTGGGTGTTGCAGGTGCAGCCGAGCAACCGCAATAAACACTGGTCCAGCTGCTGGTACCTGTGTAATAAGCATAAAAACAGTTATTTGTAGTGTTGTATACAAGCAAAGAAAGTGGTAACGGATTAGTAGGTTGCAATCTTCCACCCGCAGTAATGTTAGCAGTGGTTACATAAGGCACTAAAAATCCACCATTTGTATTGCCTGAAAGATCTAATACCGCTGAAACGTTTGGTGTGGTACCTGTAGAGTTAAAGCTTACATTCTGCGAAAATGCATCAGAGCTTGTTATTACTAACAATCCAAGTAAAAATTTGCAGAGTATATTTTTCTTCATCAGGCCGGTTTTTCAAAAACTAACAAATAACAGTAACTTATGGTATTACCATACTATAAATTACGCTTACGGTAATAACCAATAAAGGTTACAAAATTGTTATGTGAATATTTCCACATCATTTAAAGCAGGGGTTTAATGATTATGAATAAGTTATATTTGGTTAACTTAACGGAATTACCTGTAGATAAGCTAACGTTTACAAAGCTAGCAAATAAAATATAAAAAATGCAATAAAAACTCACTTTTTTACTGGTTTTGAGGTTAAAAGTCAATAATAATTATTTTTTTTGCCTGAAAATCAGATAGATATGACGTTTAGTAACAAATGAATAGAAAGAATTAATCGTTCTGACGTTAAAAACTGATGGTTTAACGATTATAAGGTAGGTACTGATTAAGTAAAAGTATATTTGCCAGATTAAACTTTTAACCTACAAAAACCTCTAAGTAAAAAAACCTTTATACAAAATGAAAAAAAATCTCCTGATTAGCGCAGCTCTTTTAGCTGGTACAGTATTAATGACCAATTCATGCAGTAAGCCTGCAAATGGTTCTACAGGTCCTCAAGGTCCTGCCGGTCCTTCCTATACAGGTAATATCAGTGGCCATATATCACTTTATAATGAATATGGAGATTTGCAGCCTTCAAGCGCATGTAAGTCAGTTAGAGCAATTTTATACAATTCGAGCAATAAAGTTGTTGATTCTGTTAATGCCGATTCGACGGGAAAATATACCATCAGCAATGTTTCAACCGGGTTATACACACTTGCGTTCAGAGATACAAACTACGGACAGGAACTTCATGAAGATTTCCAATTCTTAGGCAGTTCACAACCGTTACAAGTTGATGGAAAGCTGTCACACATGCCTAATTTTATATTTTCAGTTTCCGATTCTATGCACGTAACTAAAGCGTTGGATACTTTAATATACATATATGGCACTGTTTCAGCAGCGGCCTCTCAAACTAGAGATCTGGCAGTTTTTGTTGGAGCTACATCTTCAGTAAGTTCAACACCGGGAACATATAATTCACTTTTAACTACAGTTACCATTGCCGCCGGAGCTACCACTTTTACCGGAAGTGTTCAATTGAATAATTGTTACCTGGCCGGTTTAAATCCGGGGCAAACTGCCTACCTTAATGTATACGCAGCCGCATTAAATTATGCAAGCACATCTGAATATGAAGATTACAATACAGGACAAACTATATATAATGCACTTGGCACATCAGCTTTGCCTAACCCTGTAAAACTGTAAGTTGAAATTGTATTGACATAAAAAAAGCAGGAGTAACTTCCTGCTTTTTTTATTGATTAAATAGCCCCGGCATTTTTTTTGTGTAAATAAAATGTAATTTTGAAGTCTAATTTGTAAACCTGAATTTATGAATCTTACATTAAAAGTCTGGAGGCAAAAAAACGCCGGTGATAAAGGTGGTTTTGTGACCTACAATCTTAAAGACATCTCAACCGATATGTCTTTCCTGGAGATGTTTGATGTATTGAATGAAGAGCTTATAAATAAAGGTGAAGAGCCTATTGCTTTTGATCATGATTGCCGCGAAGGAATTTGCGGTATGTGCAGTATGTACATAAACGGCAGGCCACACGGACCGCTTAAGGGCACAACCACCTGCCAGTTGCATATGCGCCATTTCCACGACGGTGAAACTATAACAGTTGAACCATGGAGAGCTAAGGCGTTCCCTGTAATTAAGGATCTTGTTGTTGACAGAACATCATTTGACCGTATACAGCATGCAGGTGGTTTTATATCGGTTAGTACCGGTAATGCACCTGATGCGAATTCGTTACCTATAGGAAAAGAAATAGCCGATGAAGCTTTTGATGCTGCAACCTGCATTGGTTGCGGTGCCTGCGTGGCTGCATGTAAAAATGGTTCAGCTATGCTTTTTGTTTCAGCTAAGGTATCGCAGCTTAGTTTATTGCCACAGGGTAAGCCCGAAAGCAAGCAACGTGCACTTAGTATGCTTGATGCTATGGATGAAGAAGGGTTTGGCCATTGTACCAATACCAATGCCTGCGAAGCTGAATGCCCTAAAAACATTTCGGTTTCAAATATTGCCCGCCTTAACCGCGAGTATATTTTAGGAGCACTGGAAAAATAAACTTATTTTTCTTTTCAATTAACGCCACGGCATGTGCGTTAACTCCTTGGTGGCTTCCCACATACCCCAACTTCTCGTTGGTTGTGGCCTTTATCGAAATACAATTCTCATCAATACCTATTGCCTTTGAAAGAGCTTTCTTCATGGATGGAATATGAGGAACTATTTTAGGTGCTTCTAATACTACTGTTGCATCAATGTTCCCAATAGAGTAGCCATGTTCTTGTATAAGTGCAACTACACGTGTAAGTAATATTTTGCTGTCGATGTTTTTAAATTCGGCCGATGTATTTGGAAAGTGTATCCCTATATCGCCCAATGCAGCAGCCCCAAGCAGGGCATCACAAATAGCGTGAATGAGTACATCGGCATCGGAATGGCCAACTGCACCATGAGGTGAATCGGGAAGCAGAATTCCGCCTAAATAAAACGGCCTGCCTTTTTCAAGCTGGTGCACATCAAAACCGTATCCTATTCTGAAATTCAAACTGTAATTGATTTATTGCCAGTCCTAGTTGGCATCGGTAGGCGCTTTGTTCCCTTTCGATTTGCCAAAGTTGAAGCCTAACGAAATACGCAAGGTATTTTGTAATGGGTTTTGCTGGCTGATAGGAATAAGGTAGGCTGCATCAATATATAATGTGGTTAGCCTGAAACCTGCACCCATGGTAAAGTATTCTCTACCGCCTTTTGTAGGGCTTTCGTAAAAGAAACCTGCGCGGGCTGCAAATTGATTGTCGTAAGTATATTCCATACCTCCGCTCCAGTCTATTTCATGAAATTCTTCTACACCTCCGCCGGGTGCATCGGTAAACGACTGAAAAATACCTTGTGCAGGGCCCACATTTGGATTTTGTCCAGCAGTTATTACGGGCAGACCGGTACTTGGGTTGATTACCGGGCTACCTGAGCTATTTAACAGGTAATAAGGTGGGGTAGGAACAAGTAACTTTATGGCATCTACAATAAAAGATAGTCTGTTGTATTTATCCAGCTCCATATTAAGTGCACCGCCTAAACGTAAATTGGTTGGTAAAAAATCGGCTTCACCCGAATTTGAATAACTGATCTTAGGGCCAAGGTTTGATATATCTATACCTATGGCATAAGTGCTTTTTTTATCTCCTACTGTAACCTCATTGCTTTTATAAAACGACGAGATATCAACGCCTAAAGATTGGCCGGGGTGGGTATATACACCACTTACTGCCGATGCTCCGGTTAAGTTTGAGTAAATATACCTGGCAGCCATACCAGCCGAAAAATTATCAGATAATTGGCGTGAATAGGCCACGTCAAATGCAAGTTCATTGGGATTAAAGTTACCTATGGTAACACCGTTATTATCAGTAAACTCAATATTCCCCAACGAAAAATAACGTAATGATGCTGCTATTGCCTGGTGGTTGGGCAACTTGTAGTAGAATGAAAGATAAGACAGGTTAATATCGGGTACTAATTGCCTGAGCCATGGAGCATATGAAACCGAAAACCCCATTTTATCTGAATCGGGTATAAATGCAAGTTTTGAAGGGTTCCAGTGAATTGAATTGGCATCGGGCATAGAAGCGGCTCCGGCATCGCCCATACCGCCTGCACGTGCATCGGGTCCAATAAGTAAAAAAGGAACTGCGGTAGTTACCACATTTACATTAGCTGCCAGGTTTTGCCCAAGTAATGTAGTTCCATTACCTGCAAACAGGTTTTGGTTAAATGCAAGTAGTGGTGTAACTATCAGAACTATATTTTTTATTACGGATGCCTTCATTTAAAATTAGAGTAGAAACATAGTAACGCTGTAAGCCTGTCCTTATTATGTGGCAATAATAAAAAAGGATGACAAAGATATAAATAGCTTATAAAATAACAAGTTTTTGGTAACTGTCGGTAGTAGTTCCTTCGCTGGTTCGTATTTTAACGTGATATATGTATACCCCGTTGGCTATTTTGTCCCCATACTCATCGCGGCCGTCCCAATCAATTGCTTGTGAACGGAAACTATCTGATTTAACAGTGGTAACTATATTTTTAACCAGCTTGCCCGATACAGTGAATATTTGTATTTGCACATCCAGCAGGTCACATACTTCATTTAGTTCAAAGAAGAACTGTGTGTGCGTTGTGAATGGGTTTGGATAATTAAGCACATGTTGAAGTTGCAAACTTGCTTTGGGTTCTACATTAAACTGCGTGGAAGACTGTGAGGTGTTATTGTACACGTTCCAAACCCGGAGCGATAATGTATGTGTACCGGGGCTCAGTGACGAAAGCGGGTATGTAACGGTTCCTCTTTGGTAACTATTAAGAGCCGGCTGGTAATACTGGTTCAGGTCAATAGTGTTTTGGGTGTTATTGTCAAGTACCGCAGTTATATCATGCCCTATACTGCTACCCGAAGTATTTACTCCATTACTATCAGTTATTATGGCAAATATCTCCGGATTTTCATTTGTCATTCCTCCATAAGCAAAGTTGCTGTCATTCATATAAAGCCTTACCTGTGGCCCCTTTCCGTTATTAAATGCTGTAGAAGATGATCCGCCAACAACAATACTGTCGTAGCTGCCGGTAGCATCTATGGCCCCATTTTGGGCATAATAGCTCATCTTGCCAAAGCCATAATTATACTGAATGTCTTTAGGCACTACAAAACTGTAAGAAAAATTACCATTTGTAACTGATACTCTGCCTTTATAAAGTACGTTCTTCCGGATAGAGAATGAAAAAACCGGGCTGTTTGAACCACCCAGGTTGTTGAGGGTAAATTCGTAAGTAGGCTTATCGTAAATGGTTGGATAAAGCACACCATTAAAGCCATTTAATAATTTACCGGTCGGATCGCCCACATAACCTGATACGGTAACTTTTGCAAGCGCCTTAAGTGTATCGTGTTTTGCTCCTAAAGGAACCGAGTTTATGGCAGTAGTAAAAACTTTGTTTTTAGGGTAAGCAAGCCTAACAGCAGGGTCGCCCAACAGGGCAAACATGCGAGAGTTTACAATAGGACCCGTTAAATTCTTGGCTTGGGTAAATAAATCTCCCATGCGCGGCATTGAACCATCTGGCAGCGGTGAATAGAGCACCTGGAAGAAATTCTGGTTAAGCTGAAAGTTTCCTCCGGAATATACGTCACGTACTGTGGTCATAAGTGCAATGTTTCCACCAGATGATGATTGAAGACAAAGTTCACCAGCCGATATTTGTTCAGGGTCATCATATCGTGCAAACTCACACGATGCGGTAAAGAAAAGGGATAGTTTATTTATGTTGGTCCAGGAATAAATATCGTCGAAAGTAAGCACCCGTGAAACAGCAAGGCCCAATTGTCCGCCATGGCCCGTGTAGTTTATAATAAGCAGTCCCTGGTTCATTTGATTATCAATAGCTATATTTACGTCAGGATAACGTGGACCGCCCGGTGTTTGAACCATTGGGTATGCATCGAGATAAATTTTATTGACGTTCAAATTGGTATTGTTCTTCACCACACTATCTGCCAGCTGGTCTGCTTCTTCTACGTGTATATCGCCATCACCATCGTGTGCAATAAAACACACTGTATTTCTCCAGTTACCCATATTGTATTGGGTTTGCGGGTTGCAGCATGATGTAGATACTGCTGCAGGTTCACCCGAATTTGTTTCGTAGCTTATTATCTTATTCAACACGGTTTGCGATTCAGTGATATTATCTACTGTTAAACGTCCAACCCCTATATCAAGGCTGTAATTTCCCAGGTCGAGGTTACCCATATTAGTATCAAGTACGGCATAAAAATCGTCGGTGACATATGAATTTGTAGGGTCGAATGAATTATCAGATTCGTAGCTGACCACATAATTGGAATTGTTAGACATCCTGCTTTTAGGATCATAAGAACCATCGCCATACAAGAGCAAATATTTAATACTATTTGAATAATTTGTCTGACGGGTATAGAACATCCTGCAAAGATCTCTTATAGCCACAGGGTCCTGATGGCCCGATGAGAATTCATTATAAACCTGCGTAGTAGTTACAACCTGCACACTTAAACTGTCGTGGCTGCGGTGGAAAGCTGCCAGTTGTAAGGCCTGGGTGTAAAACTGGGGGTTAGCAACAATAATTAAATCGGCTTGGCTTAAAGCGTGCAGGTTTTGGTTTGGAACCAGGCCAAAACTTGTCGGGGTTAAATATTTATTGCCGGTAAATGCCATGAACTGTTTCAAAGAGTCGGTAGGAAGAGCAAACCTTGCATGGCCGAGACTACTTGATGAATTTACCAATTTTACATTTTGTGGGTTAGTTACATCCCAAAGTTGAAGCGTAGATGGAGTAGAAATATTAAATGCAGATATATTTCCTTTACCTACAGAAAGCATATCTCTGAACTCCATCTGGTCATTTATCATGGTTAAAGGTCTGCGCACATTCACCTCAACATAATAAAGCCAGCCTATAGCTCCGGCAGTATTTTTAGATACATTTATTTCAAATGAACTGGAATTAGAAATACTGGAGGGCAGGAATGAAAAACATCCGTTACCCATGGAGGCATAAATACAATAATAACAACTTGTACTTACCGTGGCCGGATAAATGCTAACCGTTCCACTACCTGGGCCACTGCCGCAACTGGCCGTATATACACTATTGGCGCCATTACTCTGATCGTAACGTGATGCAAGGTAGGTGCTGACATATATGGGTGCCGATGTTACAATGTTGGGGAAATTAAAAGGTATGTTATAAGAAGTAGTTACGTCAAAATATTGCCCGAACCATTGGTTGCCCGATTGTATCAGGTTCAGCTGGTCAGGCTCTACATAAGCATAATCATCAAATGAAGTAACACTATCGGTAGCTGTATAATTAGCATTCTCGGTACTTATTCGCTTACCCGGGTTTCCATCAACTGAAATAAAATAATAAGTAGTATCAGTATACAAGTTAACTGTGTGATGGAAGCGTAAGCAGCTGTCGACAGTATCGCGGGCCCATGTATGAGGGCTTTGTCCGTAAAACAACACGTAGTCGGCCTGTTGAAATGATGCATCGCTGTTACCCTGAACAAAAATTGCATTTTCAGTCAGATCGTCCGGGCGGGGCATGTTATTCATCGTGGGTAGCATATTGCCGCCATTTCCATAGATATGAATATTGGCCGGTACAAGCGATGACATATCGTATCCTAAGTTTTTAAGAAAAGTATAATCGAGTTTGTAAACTCCATCTGTAGCTACTCCTATTTTGTACCAGGTTCCACTTGCCAATACCGAGTTTGATGCAAAGACTGCCTGATGCTTTGACTTCTTATTGTTATTGGTTGCAATTTCTGTACTTTCCTGCAGATCTATTTTAAAGGACACTAACTTTTCGTATTGCCCTGATGAAGGATTTTTACGGATAGGTAAAATAGTTAACTGGGCAACGGGTTCACTTCTATCTGACACTATATTATAATTAAGCTTTGAATCGGGGCCAATTGCTTTGTTCTTATTTATTGCAGTAATCTCTTCAGCCGAAAGTGGTTCATAAACAGTGTTGGTTAATGCAATTTTTATATGATTGGTTGAAGAATTAAGCTTTATGCGTTTAAAATAAATAGGCAGGTATGATCTGCCTGCATCATAAGAAGCCCCTTTAAAACCTATAAAGACTTTGGTGGGTCCATTATTTGACATACTTTCTGTATGTGGCTTTTCCCACTGCAGGGTTATAGCTCCATTTACATTTGTCGGAACAACTTGCGCCGTTGTTTTCTTTATTGGGGTTGCCGGGGTTGCATTAGCTTTTATAGCCGGATCCTGGGCTTTTTGCTTTAATTGGGCAGTCACATCAAGCGAAAGAACTATTAGTACGAACAGGAATATTCGAAAAAGCGGAGATTTCATGAAATTTTTGGTATAAGCCCTCATAAAGAGAGTAAAGTTATGGTATTTGATTCGATAAACATGCAGAAGTAATAACTTTTGGAGAGCTTTTTTATTGTGCAGGGGTAAAAAATGGTAAATAGGGTAACAATCGTATCTATTTTTTCGTATATTTGTATTCTAATGCAGCATACTGCCATGAAGAAATTATACGTTTTACTAATAGCCGTGATGGCACTGACAACAGGTATATCGTTTAACGCTAATGCGCAAGATCCGCAGTTTACGCAGTTTTACGCTAACCCGTTATATCTTAACCCTGCATTCGCAGGTAGTGCCAACTGTCCTAGAATTTGTATGAACTTCAGGGATGAATGGCCTAATATACCCGGCACATTTGTAACCTATAGCGGTTCATACGATCAACACATTGATGCATTATCGGGAGGTATTGGATTACTGGCTACACAAGATGAAGCCGGTGAGTCGACACTTACCACAACTAACTTAAGCGCTATTTACGCATTTCAATTACCGGTTACCCGTACCTTCACAATTAGTGCAGGTTTCCAGGCTACTTATCACCAAAAGAGTGTTGACTGGAGCAAACTGACCTTTGGCGATATGATAGATGCTACCAGGGGATTTGTATATAATACCCAAGAAACATCTCAACGCACCAGTATTGGCGTGCCCGACTTTTCTGCAGGTATGGTAGGTTATAGCAGAAATGTATTTTTTGGTTTTGCAGTCGATCACCTTACCCAGCCGGATGAGTCTTTTGTGACGGGTTCAAGCCCATTGCCAATGAAATATACAGTACACGCTGGTGCTATGATACCTGTTAACGGACACTCAATACAGGATGATCAGGTAGTTATTTCTCCAAACGTTATTTTCCAGAAGCAACAGGATTTCCAACACTTAGACCTTGGCTTTTATGCTATGAAGGGCCCTATTGTTGGTGGCTTATGGTATAGGAACCAGGATGCAATTATGTTGCTTATCGGTTTCCAGGCAAAAACAATAAAGATGGGATATAGCTATGACGTTACCATATCAAAACTTACCGAGCAGACTGCTGGTTCTCATGAGCTTTCGCTTATATTCCAGTTTTCTTGCCATCCACATCACAGGACATTCAGAACAATTAACTGTCCTTCGTTCTAATATCGAGATATAAGTACTTAATAAAAATATATAATTAAGCTATGAACAGACACTTCAGATTTTTAGGTATTGCGGGAATTATGATGATCGCATCATCATGCTCGCATCAGAGATCGACAGTTACTGGCTGGAACCTGAATGACCCTAAGAACGGGGGCTACGAAGTTCCACCGTATGAAGAACAAGAAACCGGTCCGGGCCTTGTATTTATCGAAGGTGGAACATTTACCATGGGTAGATCACAAGATGACGTAATGTATGATTGGAACAACGTGCCAAGGCGCGTTACCGTTTCTTCTTTTTATATGGATGAAACTGAAGTTACCAACGTAAACTACAGGGAATACCTTTACTGGACATCAAGAGTGTTTAATGGTAACTATCCTCAAATTTACACCAAGGCTCTTCCTGATACTTTAGTATGGAGAAATAAGCTTGCTTATAATGAGCCATATGTAAAATATTATTTACGTCACCCGGCTTATAACGACTATCCTGTTGTAGGTGTTAACTGGTTGCAGGCGACCGATTTTTGTAAATGGCGTACCGACAGGGTAAATGAATTTATCCTTGTTCGTGAAGGTATCATAGACTGGAACCCAACTCCGTCAGATGCTGACTATTTTAATACCGATACATACCTTGCAGGTAAATGGACAGGACAGGTTAAACAACCTTTGCCTGACCTTAACCCTTCTGGTAATGGTACACGTAACGTAAGAATGGAAGATGGTATATTTTTACCTGACTACCGCTTACCTACCGAAGCAGAATGGGAATTTGCAGCTTATGGTTTAATTGGAAATACAACATTAGAGTTGATATTTCAACGCAGAATATATCCATGGAATGGCCACGCTACACGTAACCCTGATGAACAATACAGGGGTCAGGAACTTGGTGACTTTGTAAAAGGTGCCGGTGACTATATGGGTGTTGCAGGCGATTTAAATGACGCTGCTGACGTAACTGCTCCAGTGTATTCATACTGGCCTAATGACTATGGACTATATGGTATGGCTGGTAACGTGAGCGAATGGGTAATGGATGTTTACAGACCATTAACTCCGGATGATGAATTTGAATTCAGGCCTTTCAGAGGTAACCAATACCAAACCCAGGTTAAGGATCAGGATGGTATAGTAATTCAAGATTCACTTAAATATGCATTCAATGGTGTTGATAGTGATATAGTAAGCATTCCGGGCCAGGTTAAATGGAGAGATGTTGATAAGAATCACAAAGAAGATAACCTTTCTGAGCGCAGGAACTATCACGAATCTGACGAAAGAAGTTACCAGGATGGTGATGTTGCTTCAAGTATATATTACTCTGATGGAGAATCTGCTAAAACAAGTCACCCTAGTGGTATAATGTACCAAACAGGTACTACAACACTTATCAGTGATGAGACCCACGTTTATAAAGGTGGTTCATGGAAGGACCGTGCATTCTGGATGAGTCCGGGTACACGCAGGTTCTTGGAAGAACACCAGGCAACTGACTATATTGGTTTCCGTTGCGCTATGACCAGGGTAGGTAGCCCAATTGGTTTAGGCGGTAAGAATGAAGGTGGAAAGTATTAATGTAAATATTCTTTAATAAAGAAACCCCTGATTCTTCGTCAGGGGTTTTTTTATTTTTGATGTGGAATAATAGAAATGAGTTTACAGGATAAAATAAAATCGCTCAGCAAACAACATCTCGATAAAGTAATTGAGATAAGGAGGCATATCCACTCCAATCCTGAATTGTCATTTAATGAATTCAATACAGCAGATTATATTTCTTCTGTTTTAGGTAAAATGGGTTTGCCTGTAATCCGAATGGCTAAGACCGGCTTGGTAGTTACTATACAAGGTAATAAGCCAGGCAAGACAATTGCATTGCGTGCCGATATAGATGCGTTACCTATTGAAGAGAAGAACGATGTGCCCTACAAGTCGAAGAATAATGGAGTGATGCATGCTTGTGGGCATGATGCGCATTCTGCATCATTGTTGGGCGTTGCAATGATATTGACTGAATTGAGGAATGAATGGGCAGGTACAATTAAATTGATATTTCAACCCGGTGAAGAAAAACTGCCCGGTGGAGCATCTATAATGATCAAAGAAGGTGTGCTGGAAAATCCTTCTCCTGAATCTATAATTGCGCAGCATGTGTTTCCAACTCTTGAAGCAGGCAAAGTAGGTTTCTGTTGCGGAACATATATGGCATCGTGCGACGAGATATATCTTACTGTGAAAGGTAAAGGTGGCCATGCGGCAATGCCTGCAAACTATAATAACCCTATTCTTATAGCATCAGCCATATTACTCGAACTGAATGACAAGTTCATGAAGCACCCGAAGAATGACATACCAACAGTATTGGCATTTGGAAAGATGGAGGCCAACGGTGCTACTAACGTTATACCGGAGTCGGTAGCTATAGACGGAACCTTCCGCACGATGAATGAGGCATGGAGGAACGAGGCACATGAATTGATAACAAAGACCATTAAGTCCAAAGCGCATGAGATGGGTGGATATTGTGAAGTACGCATAGATAAAGGTTATCCTGTTCTTATAAACGATAACAGTGTCACGGCTAATGCACAGAAAGCAGCTGAACTATACCTGGGTGAGGAGAATGTTGTGGCACTTGAGAGGCGCATGACATCGGAAGATTTTGCGTTCTACTCACTGCTTAAACCTGCCTGCTTCTATAGGCTAGGCACGGGTAATATGGCAAGAGGAATCACATCAGGAGTACACACGCCAACCTTCGATATTGACGAGAAAGCGCTGGAAACGGGCATGGGACTGATGGCATGGATAGCCATCAGCGAACTCAGTAAATAAAAAAACTTAGTTACTTGAAAGCTTGATCTTAGTACCCGGAACAAGTGAATTGTTCGGGTTAAGCTTCTTTAATGTAGCTACCGATATGCCGGTGGTTTGTGAAATGTGCCACAACGTATCACCTGCCTGAACTACATAATCTTTCTTAGTTGTCTTTTTAGTGGAAGCTGTAGTTGTTGAAGCCGTAGTAGAATGATGTCCGCGGCTTACGTAAACTGTAAGATGCTGGCCCGGTTCCACATTATTACTTGCAAGTCCGTTCCATTCTTTCAATTCACGAACAGTGCAATGGTAGCGGTTAGCAATGGTGCTCAAATGTTCTCCATGTTTCACACGGTAGTATTCAACCTGAGGAGATGATTCCTGGCTGGCCATGATCTGTGAACTGGTAAGGGTATCTTTCCTTGAGAGGTTGTAGATGGTCTTTTCGTTGGTAATAAAAGTACCTGCCTTTGACACAGGTAAGCAAATAGTATAAGCTCCATCGCTATTATATGGTATTACGCCCAATTTGTAACTTGGATTCAAATACGCAATAGTAGCAATAGGTACATTAAGGTAAGTAGATATTTGATTAAATGAAAGTTGCTGGTGAACGGCAACGGTATCAACATCAAAATAGGTTGCATTAACAATACTTGGAGAAATATTGAGCGAAGTAGCGTAGTGCATTACATAGTTAACTGCTATAAATGCAGGAACATAGTTCTGAGTTTCTTTTGGCAGGTATGGACGGATAGCCCAGAAGTTTGTCTTGCCACCCGAACGGCGGATAGCCTTGCTTATTTCACCAGGACCGCAGTTGTATGCCGCAATAACCAATTGCCAGTCGCCAAACATACCGTATAAGAACTTGAGATATTCGCAAGCCGCAACAGTTTCTTTGTATGGGTCGTTACGTTCATCAACATACGATGTTACCTGTAAGTTGTAAAGCTTACCGGTTGTGTACATAAATTGCCATAAGCCCCTTGCACCGCATTTCGAACATGCTGTAGGGTTCAATGCTGATTCAACTACTGCCAGATATTTCAATTCCAATGGCATTTTGTACCTGTCTAATATTTGTTCCATCATTGGGAAGTAAAGCCTGCTCAAAGCCAGTACCCTTGATGTAAGCTGTTTCTTACGTATAGCATATAGGTCAACATATTCTTTTACTACGTTATTATATTCCAGGTCGAAAGGAGTATTGCCGTCCAATTTGCTAAAGCGATCTTGTATTTCTTTTTCACTGTAAACAGGTATAGAATCAGGAGTGAAGTTGTAGTTAGAAGACTTAACCACATCATAACCTTTTTCAAAAAAATTGAGGAGAGAAAGGCTATCTAAGTTAGCTGCAATAGGGTCATCGGCAAGAACCTGTGTGCTGTCACCGGGTCCAAAACCTTTGCCATTTTTATGAATAACAGCGGCTTTAGAAAAGCCAAAGGCCATTACCATAATTATGGCAAATGAGAGAGCTATGCGGTTCTTTGTCTTTATCATCCTCTTAGGTTAAACGTTTGATCTCTTAAAATGTTTTATAAAGTTACGTAAAAGATGCAATTTTACCAAGAATTTGCGCCTTTTTCAAATCCTACAGCCTTAGATATTCACGAGGCACTGTTCATTAAGTACTCCGAAAAGGCCAATAAAGTAAGCTCATCGTGCCTTTTGCCCATCAGCTGAACCCCAAATGGCAAGCCATTGGAGTGCTTCCCCAGTGGCAGTGAAATAGCTGGTAATCCGGTGATATTAGCCTGTACGGTAAATATGTCTTCCAAATACATTTTCACAGGGTCCTGGTCATTTTGTCCGAATAAAAAAGCTGTCCCGGGTGTTGATGGTAAAAGTATAAGGTCGTAATCCTTTAAAATAGTCTCGGTTTGCTCTGAAAATAAGCGCCTTACCTTCTGTGCCTTTGAGTAATAGGCATCAAAGTAACCGGAGCTTAATACAAAGGTTCCCAGCATAATACGGCGTTTTACCTCTTTGCCAAACCCTTCCGTCCTCGATTTTTTATAGGTCGATTCCAGATCGGTGGCTTTGGAGCTACGATGGCCATAATTTATACCGCTATAACGGGAAAGATTAGATGAAGCTTCAGCAGTCGTTAATACATAATAGCTCGGTACTGCATAATCAGTCAGTGGAAAAGAAGCAGGTTCAACCACGTGACCCTGTTTCTTTAAATCGCTGATCGTTTTTTCAAGCTGGGCACGAATCTCAGGATCGAGGCCGGTATGTTCCACGCAATCTTTCAGGTAAGCAATGCGCAATTTTTTAGTATCTACTTTTTTTAATTCTGAACTATAAGCAGGAACCTGTTTTTGACTCAATGTACTATCATATTCATCTTTACCGGCCATAACTTCTAAAATCAAAGCGGCATCTTCTACATTATTTGTCAAAGGGCCAACTTGGTCGAAAGAAGAAGCATAAGCCAGTAATCCATATCGAGATACTCTGCCATAAGTAGGTTTCATACCCACTACACCACAAAATGATGCAGGCTGACGGATAGATCCTCCGGTATCGCTACCCAAAGCCGCCAAACAAAGATTTGCTGCAACAGCTGCAGTTGATCCTCCTGAAGAACCGCCGGGAACACGTTTATTATCGTGCGGGTTAAGCACTTTACCATAAGCCGATTTTTCGTTCGAGCTGCCCATAGCAAACTCATCGCAATTACAGCGGCCAATAATAATGGCATCTTCAGCAATAAGGCGTTCAACCACTGTAGCTGTATAAAGCGACTCAAAACCTTCTAATATTTTTGAGGATGCAGAAACTTTGTGACCTTTGTAACAGAGATTATCTTTAATACCGATAACCATTCCTGCAAGCTTACCAGCTTTGCCCTGTTTTATCTTTTCATCAATGGCCTTAGCTTTTGCAAGTGCTTCATCGCCCCATACTTCTAAAAAAGCATTGAGGTGTTTTTCTTTTTCAATACGTTCAATGTAATCAGCTACCAGGCCATGGCAGGTTATTTTGCCGGAAGCCAGGTCTGTTTTTATTGCTTGCAGTGACCGATAATTCATAGGGCAGCGAAATTAACTTTTCTTCTCTAACTCATCAATAGCCTTAGCAAGCTTGTGGTCCTTTTCGGTTACAACGTCTCCGGCGCTGTGCGTCGAAAGCCATATTTCAAGCGTGTTGTAGGTGTTCTTCCATTCTGGGTGATGGTCCATTTTCTCGGCTATTAAAGCTACGCGGGTCATAAATGAAAAGGCTTCTGAGAAATTCTTAAAAAGGAACTTCTTATATAATTTGTTGTTTTCTTCTTTCCACATGGGCGGGGTGATTTTAAGGTTTTAAAGTTGCCACAGATTCACAGATTATAAAAATACACTTTTTATGTAGTTACATTCAGATTAACACAGATTCGGGAAGTATCATAAAACTACTCTTTTGGTTACTAATGAGTTTTCTCCAAAATTGACTATTAAACCCAAAGGACATTTCGATAGTGCCAAATAATTTATTGTCCAGTTATAATGTTCATCAACGATTCCTTTTTGTGCTTTTACTTCCAAAATTATACTGTTAAATACAACAAAATCAGCAAAGAAATGGTGTGGCAAAATCATACCTTTATAGTTGACTTCATATTTCTTTTCCCTTTCATATAGTATTTCTTTTTTCTTAAACTCATACTCAATAGTATCCTTATAAACTACTTCTAGTAACCCTTTTCCCAAAACACGATGAACCTCCATACAGATTCCAATAATTTCATAGCTTTCTTTTTGTAGAGGATATTCGTATTCTGAATATTTCATAGGTGATGGGTTAAAAGTAATCTGTGCCTTTCTGTTTTGTAATTGAAATTTAATCTGTGAATCTGTGGCTATTATAAGTAACCAGTGGCTCTATATTTTAAGGTGCTAATCTAGATATCCTCCACTTGTCTTTATCAAGTGTATAGGCAATGCGGTCGTGCAGGCGGTTAGTACGGCCCTGCCAGAATTCCATATGCTTTGGTATAATTCTGTATCCGCCCCAATGCTCCGGGGTAGGGATATCTTTATTTTCATGTTGGCTCATAAAAGCCTCGTGCTTTTCTTCCAATACATTGCGGTTGGCAATAGGCTTGCTTTGAGGCGATATCCATGCACCCGCCTGGCTGGCCCTGGGGCGCGAATGAAAATACTCTTTCGATTCTTTCATACTCACTCTTTCAACCACACCTTCAATGCGTATTTGCCTGTGCAAGGTAGGCCAGTAAAAATTCATGCAAGCATAAGGGTTTTCTAAAAGCTCAATACCCTTGCGGCTTTCATAATTGGTAAAGAACAAAAATCCTTTGGCGTCAACCCCTTTTAATAACACTACCCGTGATGAGGGTAATCCGTTTTTAGTTGCGGTTGATAATATAAATGAATTTTCTTCCTGTACTTTTTGAGCCATAGCAACACCAAACCATTTTTCAAACTGAAGAATAGGATTCTTATCAGCGTATGATTCGTCCCACTCTCCGGCTTCAAATTGATGATGAAATGTAGCTATGTCTTTTTTCCAGTCTGTCATAATATCCTTATTGCAAAGCAAATGTACTAATTTGTGTTCACCTTGCATATGAGAGGAAGAGGTATGATTTTAATCAGTGCGGAGAGGTATGTAAACAGCATATATTTGCAGCTTAAACTTACAAAATGGATAGTCACAGAATTAAAATAATAAAGCAGGAAATTACTCCTTTAAGGCAACAATTACTAAACCATCCTTTATATACAAGCATGCAATCGCTCGACCAGTTACAAGTGTTTATGGAGCACCATGTGTATGCCGTTTGGGATTTCATGTCCTTATTGAAATCGTTGCAGCGCGACCTGACCTGTATTGATATACCCTGGGTGCCTAAGGGTAGCCCACAAACCCGCTACCTGATTAACGAAATTGTTTTGGGTGAAGAAAGCGATGTGGATGAAAAAGGCAACAGGACAAGCCATTTTGAACTTTATATAAAAGCTATGAAACAGGCGGGCTGCAACCTGGGCCATATACATGAGTTTGTGAATAATATTAGTAAACATATATCGGTAGAAAAAAGCCTTGCACTGGTTGATGCTCCAAAAGCTTCGGTGCAATTTGTGAATGATACGTTTGCATTTATCAATTCAGGTAAAACACATGTACGAGCAGGTGTATTTACATTTGGGCGCGAGGACCTTATACCGGGTATGTTCATGAAATTTGTAGAAGAACTGAATAAGCAGGAACCTGATAAAGTAAGTGTATTTAAATATTATTTAGAAAGACACATTGAAGTGGATGGTGACCATCATTCGCATTTGGGCTACCAGATGATGGATGAACTTTGCGGTGATGATAATAGACTCTGGGAAGAATGTTTGGTTGGTATACGCTCTGCTTTGCAATCGCGCATTAATTTGTGGAGCGCAATTCACGAAAAGGTTGCTGAGAGGAGTTTGGTGATGTAAAACTGCCGTTAGCATCTAGTAAAGGAAGCATTAAAAGCATATCATTGCTTCCAAATATTTACTGGATTACTAGAAAGTAAAAATCTGATTTTCGGTGTTTTTTCGCTGAAAACATTAGCCCATTGTATCTTAGTACATCAAATATGCATCTTAGTACATGGTTTGTATTTGGAAAGAATAATATTCTATATGTTAGTAAAAGCATTTATTAATTTCTTTTCATAACAGAAGTATTCACACTTATAAATTATTAATATGTCAGAGGTATCAGGTTCTATTGAAAAGGTAGCTGAAGCAATAGGTAAAAAATCTAAAAAAAGCATTTTCGATTGGTTTACTGCTGTTGCACCATTTGTAGTAACAATTGTTTCGATAGTAATAACCTTTTACCTGGCGAAAACAGATAGGATGGATAAGATAGAATCAGCCAGAAAAGATAGTATACAAAAAGCGGAGTCGGGCAGAATTGCTCAAATGGATGCAGTCTCCAAGGTATTAAGTTTCTTGAGTGATGAAGATTCACGTAAAAATACCTTAGGATTAATAACACTTCACAATTTTGGACAAGATACACTGGTTGAGAAATTCTTGAGATCAGGATTATTTAAGGCAATAACTTTAGAGAAAACGAGCATACTTATTGCGAAAGAGTCAAAAGATACTACTATACAACGTCAAGCTAAAATATACTTTCAACCTGGGCAGCTTGCTTTGCAAAATGCAATTACAGAGTTAAGTAAAGGTGCAAGATCTATGACAGGAAGAAATGATGGGGAATTTGTAAAAAAATATAATTCTTTTTGTGGGGTTGCTGAAGGCCAGCCATGGGCTGCAACTTTTGTTAGTTGGTGTTATAATGTAAACTTTAAGTATTTTAAACCGGAAGGGAATACTAATAAGCTTGAACAATATTTTACTGGTATAAATGCGACATTTGCATTTGCAGCGGCACTTCCTGAACCCGGTGATATTTATTTTTATAATTGGAATGGGAATAGAGCAATCGGTATTGTTGATAAATATTTGGCTAACAAAGATAGTATGTATGCTATTGAAGGAAATTCGAATGATATACCGGGGCCAGCGTATAAAGTTGCAAGAGTGGGATTCTCAAAAGAAGAACTTGTTAAGGATAAGGTAGTCTTTGCTAGAGTTGAACAGAAGTAAAAGAAACTTAAATATTCTTAAATCAAGCGATTCAGTAGCAATAAATATCGATTGTTTCTTCCTCCTCTCACCTACCCAACCCCGCCATTTACCTACTTCTCAGGTTTTTCTACCTAATAGCCTTAACACATAGTTAAGGACTTCCATTAGTTTTGCATCGTTCAATTAATTTAAGAATCATGAGCGAAGCAATATTGCAAACAAGTGGCCTCAGCAAAACTTTTACTTCGGGCAAAGGCAAGAAGGAAAAAAAGGTGGAAGCTGTAAAAGGTGTTGACCTGGAAGTGAAGCAGGGAGAGATTTTTGGTTTCCTGGGTCCTAACGGCGCAGGTAAGAGCACTACACTTAATATGCTTACCACCCTTTCGGCCCCTACCAGTGGCAAGGCTATGGTGGCAGGGTTCGACCTGTTAGCACATCCACAAAGAGTGAAAGAACAAATTGGGTATGTATCGCAGGCAGGTGGTGCAGATACCTTTGCAAATGCGTACGAGAACCTGTTGTTACAGGCCCGCTTATATGGTATATCAAAACCAGATGCTTCGAAAAAAGCAAAGGAGCTGATAGAACGTTTCCAGATGACAGACTTTGCTGATCGTGAAGCACGGACATACTCTGGCGGGCAAAAACGCAGGCTTGAATTGGCTTTGGGGATTGTTCACCAGCCTAAATTGGTTTTCCTCGATGAGCCTACCACAGGGCTCGATCCGCAGAGCAGGGCCTATTTCTGGGAAGAGATAAAGCGCTTGAAAAAAGAAGGGATGACCATTTTCCTTACTACGCACTACCTGGAAGAAGCTGATAATTTATGCGACCGTGTTGCAATTATCGACCACGGAACTATTGTTGCATTAGGTACTCAATTAGAACTAAAGAGGCAGATAGGCGCAGAAAGTATTATAGTTGAATTCACTAATGAGAAAGATACAGAGAGAGCAAAAACACTTTTCGGTTCATTGACCTTTATTCAAAAAATAATTGCGCAAGAAAATAAGCTCTACCTCTATGTACAAAATGGAGAAGGGTTAATTGCCGAGGTGTTACGTGTACTCGATAAAGAAAAAATAGCAATTCAAACCATAGGACTATCGAGACCATCACTCGATGATGTGTTCTTACAAAAAACCGGCCGTTCACTCCGCGAAGGAAAAAACTAAGGCAATAGAACGCGGATCACACAGATAAGTATGATGAACACTGATTACAATAACATCTTATTAAATCATATAGAACCAGCGTTATCAGCGTTCTGATAAAACCAAATTAAATATGAGAACTATAAAAGATATTTACTTAATGTTCATGCGCCACTTGAAAAAAAGTTTGCGCCAACCCATATGGCTCATAATAGGGCTTTCGCAACCTATACTTTATTTGGTTCTATATATGCCACTGCTAAAAAATACAGGTATGGGTGCAGCATCACCAACGGGCGAAGTGGTAAAAATGTTCGTACCGGGCATGTTGGTTATTATGGGTATGGGTGCACTATTTGCAGGTTTCAGTTTTGTTGATGAGATACGCCAGGGCATTATTGCGCGTTGGTTAGTAACACCTACAGGCAGAGTGGGCATGATACTGAGCCTTGTATTTAACCAGATACTTACTCTATTTACCCAATCATGTATTCTGTTAGTTATTGCTCTATTCCTTGGCCTTAGTGTGCCATTTATAGGTGTGGTAATGACAATGATCCTCATATTACTCATAGGCATAACAATGTCTTCCTTCTCTTACGCTATTTCATTATCGGTAAAAGATGAGGGTATTTTGGCATCAATTACTAATACCGTGTACCTGCCTATTATGTTGTTGTCGGGTATTATGTTGCCCATTTCACTCGCCCCAAACTGGATAAAGAATATGGCATTGTTCAACCCATTCTATTACGTGGTAGAGGCATCACGCAGTTTATTTGCCGGAGATTATAGTAATATGATAGTAATAAAAGGTTTTGCCATAATGTTTGCCTTCACCTTGCTTGCCTTGTGGCTGGCAGTTAAGGCACTGAATAAAATGACGGCATAGGTGAGAATGCTAAATAAGATCTTTCCAAAATCGGCAGATAATAATTATACAGGTAGTAAGATTGCACTGTATGTGTTCTTGCTTATTGCTTTAGTTGGTGCAGTGCGTAGTTGTATCCACTTCCTTGCTCCCGATGGGGGTGCAGGCTCTATTGCGGGTATGGATCTTTCTGTAGCCGGTGCCGATGGAATTATTTTTGCTTTCTCTTTATGGGGAAGTGCCCAGCTTCTTTATGCTATAATTCAGCTGGTGGTATTTTTCAGGTATAAAACCCTTATTCCGTTCATGTACATACTTATGGCATTTGAAACAATCATGAGAATGGTTATAGGGTATATGAAACCCGCACATTTTGCACATACCCCACCGGGAGCTATTGCAAACTATATTATTCTGCCGCTTGCAATTGTTATGTTCTTTATGGCATTACCAAGAAAAGGCTGAGGTAACATAAAATAAATACTTTTGCCCCAATTATTCAGAATTGTGAAGGTAGCCACAACAGTTGCAGAACTTAATTTAATACTCGATCCGTATAGGACAAAGAATGCTCCTGTTGGTTTTGTGCCTACTATGGGCGCATTACACGAAGGACATTTGTCGCTTATTATGAGAGCCAAAGCAGATAACGGTGTGGTGGTGTGCAGCATATTTGTAAACCCTACCCAGTTCAACGACCCTAAGGACCTGGAACGCTACCCGCGCCCTATAGAAGAAGATAAGCGCATGCTTGAATCGGCAGGTTGTGATGTTTTATTCTTACCAACGGTAAAGGAAATGTATCCTGATGGTGATTACTCTACATTGAAAGATGATTTTGGAGCTTTAGACAAAGTGATGGAAGGTATATCTCGCCCCGGCCACTTTGCAGGTATGATAACCATAGTGAACAAACTCTTTATGGCTGTAATGCCGCAAAATGCATACTTCGGGCAGAAGGATTTTCAACAGCTATCTATTGTAAAGCGCTTTATTGAAATGCATCATGTGCCTATCAATATTATTGCCTGCCCAATAGTACGTGAAGCTGATGGCCTTGCTATGAGTTCGCGCAATCGTTTGCTGAATCCTGAAGAGCGTAAACGTGCAGTGCTTATTTCTCAAACTCTATTTAAAGTGAAAGAAATGTGGGGCAAAACACCAATAGCAGATATTAAGAAGTTCGCCGAAAATGAATTCGCAAAAGATGGTTATCTAAAACCCATCTATTTTGAGATTGCTGATACCAAGACCCTTCAGCCGGTTATAGATACGACAAAACCAGCAGTAGCCTGCGTGGCTGTATTTGATGGAAAAATAAGGCTGATAGATAACGTGCTGCTAAACGCATAGCCACCAATTTCACGAATTAATACTGGCTCTGTAAGAATTAGTGTAATTAGTGGCAGAAAACAATAATTCCCTTCCTAAACAGTTATAGATAGAAAAGAGGCGTAAACAGGCACCTTGCAAGATGCTGGATTGTAGGTGTTTATAGCTTGTTAATAACCTTTTGCGAAGATTAACCGTAAAATAATTTGTTTATTCCATGAAAAAATTACTTTTGCGAAAAATTAAAACCCGCTAACGAATGTATTGGACTCTAGAATTAGCATCATATTTAGAAGACGCACCTTGGCCAGCTACCAAAAGTGAACTCATAGACTATGCCATCCGCTCAGGCGCTCCTATAGAAGTTGTAGAGAACTTACAGGAGATAGAAGACGAAGAAGAAGTTTTTGAGAACATAGAAGAGATCTGGCCTGATTACCCTACCAAGGAAGACTTCCTTTTTAACGAGGACGAGTATTAGCAAAGCTTTTATTTAACGTACACATATAATAAGTAATAAGTTGTGGAGAAGCCTCCCGGCATATTGCTTTACTTCGGGCGCAACGATAATGTAAAGGCATTACGTGACGCACTCGGTCAAAGCGGTTCTTTTATCTGCCTGGATAATCTCTCCGGGTCGGAACCCGCATTTATTGCCGCTTCGGTACTGGCAGGCAACGAAGACAACCACTTGTTTGTTTTAAGAGAAACCGAAGAAGCCATCTATTTTTTTAACGATCTCGAAGATCTGATGCCCGGCCGTTCCATTATGTATTACCCCGGTTTGGCAAAGGGTGCCCAGCGGAAAGATACCGAGAGTTCAAACCTATTACGCAAAACGGAAGTGCTCAATGCCATTCGTGCCGGTAAGGGACAAATTATTGTTGCTCCAGCCGAAGCGCTTTGCGAAAAAGTAGTAAGCAGTGAAGCCATTGCCGAAAATACATTGGAGATAAAAACAGGTGACAAACTCTCCATGGATTTTGTAGTGGAACTTTTGGCCCAGTACAATTTTAACCGCAACGATTTTGTTACCGACCCAGGGCAATATTCACAGCGTGGTGGCATACTCGATATATTTTCCTTCTCCAACGAAAACCCTTACCGTGTAGAATTCTTTGGCGACCTGGTAGAGTCTATCCGTTTGTTTGATGCTGCTACGCAGCTTTCTATAAAAGACCTCGATACTATTTCTATCACTCCTAATTTGCAGGAGGAATTGTTGGCGCAATCGCACCAGAGTTTTTTAGAATATTTAGAGAAAAGCAAAAAAACGACACTCTGGGTAAAAGATTATCCCATTGCACTTCATAAAATAGATGAGGCTTGCGAAAGGTTAATAGAAGAAAGAGATAGTAGCAAAGCAGTATTGCTTACCTCGGCAGAGTTTGATGAGCAGAGCAAAAAAATGCAGCGCATTATATGGGGCCAGCGAACCACTGAAGCTACGCAACATTTAACATTCCAGTCTTCGCCTCAAAAATCGTTTGGCAAAAATTTCAATCTCTTTTTTGAAGAAATAAAACAGAATGTAGAGAAAGGTTACCGCAATTATATTTTTACCGATACTGCCGAACAGGTGCAAAGGCTTCATGATATTTTTGAAGAGATACACGAAAAATCAGGTACTGATTTTAAACTGGATGAAGCCCTGATACCTATTTTTCTGCCTATTTATGAAGGGTTTATTAGTCACGACCTGAAACTTGCCTGTTACACCGACCATGAAATTTTCGGGCGTTATCACCGCTTCCGCTTGCAGGATACTTTCTATAAATCAAAGGAAGCACTAACATTAAAAGAATTACAGGATTTAAAGCCGGGGGACTATGTAACACACATCGACCATGGTGTAGGGCGTTTTGCCGGGCTTGAAAAAATAGAAGTGAACGGCAATATGCAGGAGGCCGTTCGCATTATGTATAAAGATAATGACCTGCTTTATGTAAGTATTCACTCCCTGCACCGCATAAGCAGGTTCACTGGGAAAGAAGGCTTTCAGCCAGCCTTAGATAAGCTGGGTTCAGCATCATGGAAAGCGCTCAAGCAAAAAACAAAACGCAAACTCAAACAAATTGCATTCGACTTGGTGAAATTGTATGCCGAACGAAAAGCGCGTGTTGGTTTTGCATATTCTCCTGATACTTATTTACAAACAGAGCTGGAGGCATCGTTTATTTATGAGGATACCCCTGACCAGGTAAAGGCTACGGCAGACGTAAAGAAAGATATGGAAACCCCTCACCCAATGGATAGGCTGGTGTGTGGTGATGTGGGCTTTGGTAAGACCGAAATTGCCATTCGTGCCGCATTCAAGGCTGTTACCGATGGCAAGCAGGTGGCAGTATTGGTACCTACAACCATATTGGCATTGCAGCATTACAAAACTTTCAGTGCACGTTTAAAAGATTTCCCCTGCAATATTGATTATGTAAATCGTTTCCGCCCCGCTAAAGAAAGAAAAGAAATATTGAAGAAACTGGCAGAAGGTAAAATAGATATTCTGATAGGTACACATCAATTGGTAAATAAAGAAATTGTATTTAAAGATCTTGGCCTGCTTATAGTTGACGAAGAACAAAAATTCGGAGTGGGAGTAAAGGACAAATTAAAAACACTTCGTGCCACAGTAGATATTTTAACCCTTACTGCGACACCCATACCACGTACATTGCAATTCTCACTCATTGGTGTGCGCGATCTTTCTGTTATTAATACTCCGCCGCCAAACCGTTATCCGGTACAGACTGAAGTGAAAGTTTTCAGCCCCGATGTTTTTGAAGAGGCCATTAACTATGAATTGGCAAGAGGCGGGCAGGTATTTGTGATACATAACCGCATACATAATATTGAAGAGATTGCGGGGTTGGTGCGTGAGCTTTGCCCCAAGGCGCGTATTGCAATTGCACACGGACAGCTTAAAGGGCATCAGTTGGAGGAAGTGATGTTGCAGTTTATAGAAGGACAAATAGATGTACTTGTTTCTACGGCTATAGTAGAATCAGGTTTAGATATTTCGAACCTGAACACGATAATTATAAATGATGCACATTTATTTGGCTTGAGCGATCTGCACCAGTTACGTGGCCGTGTGGGCAGGTCCGATAAAAAAGCATTTTGTTATTTGGTGACTCCTCCATTTGAATTCCTTACCAAAGAAGCGCAACAGCGATTAGATGTAATTGAAAAATTCTCTGACCTCGGCAGTGGCTTTAGTATCTCCATGCGTGACCTAGATATACGCGGTGCGGGTGATTTACTAGGCGGCGAACAGAGCGGCTTTATAAATGACATGGGGCTGGAGATGTACCATAAAATATTGAATGAGGCCATTGAGGAATTGAAAGAAGAACTTGGAGAAGAGAAATCGACAGAGATGGGATTGGCGAGTGGGCAGAAGATTGCTGGTCCGAAAAAATATGTGCGCGATTGCCAGGTAGAGACCGATGCAGAAGCGCTTATACCTGATGATTATGTGCCAAGCGCCGAGGAACGCTTGCGATTATACCGTGAGCTGAACAATGCACAGGATGAAGCAGAAATGGGGCGTTTCGAAAATGAATTGACTGACCGTTTTGGTAAAATACCAAAGATGGTTCAAGAGCTTACCGATATTGTTCGCTTGCGATTGCTGGCGGTTGATTTGGGTATAGAGCGCATTGTATTTAAAAACAAAACCTTCATCTGTTTCTTCGTATCGCAACATGATTCGCCTTATTATAGTACCGATACCTTTTTGGGTGTGGTAGAATATGTAAAAAAACACCACAGCACCTGCCAGATGAAACATGGCACTGACAAACTTTCGCTGGTAATTACACCGGTGCTTAATGTGAAAGGAGCTTTGAGAATATTTGCCGACATGAAGGCAATGCTGGTATAAACTCAGTTATTTTTTTCTCTCTTTATGTGATAGAGAGTGGCTGCAGGTGAGCAACTTATAAACTATTCTTATATTTGAAACAAAGAAGACTGCGCATGAAGAAATTTTACTTTTTGATCTTGATATGTTTTTCTGTTTTAATCGTTTCATGCGATAGCTTTAACAGGGGTATTGCCGCGGCAGGATATAATACCAGCGGACTTAAAAAATACAATGCAGGCGATTATAAAGGTGCTATTGCCGATTACGACAAGGCCATTCAAATGCATGCAGCTTTTGCCGAAGCATATAATAATCGCGGCCTTGCAGAATATTATCTTGGAGAATATACTTTAGCTATGGCCGATTATAATAAGGCCATAGAACTAAAACCTGACTTATCGGTAGCATATAGCAATAGGGGACAGAACTATGATGCTATTGGTAAATACACCGAGGCTATTGCCGATTACAGCACTGCATTAAAGATGAGCCCTAATGATGCCGATACATATAATGACCGTGGAGTTAGTGAATTCAATTTGGGGCATGATACACTTGCATTGAAAGATTATGATAAAGCAATTGAACTGAAACCGGAGCTGTATAATGGATTTTTGAATCGGGGGTATTTGAAATACATGCGTAAGGATTATAAAAATGCTATAAAAGATTACGAACAATGTATAGAACTCAGCCCGAATTATGCCGTAGCATTTAATGATAAGGGCCTCGCCGAATACGATGGTGGTGATACTGACAAGGCGTTAGCAGATTATAATAAAGCCATTTCATTGAAGGCAGATCTGTATGCTGCATATAATAACAGAGGTTCGATAGAATATTACAGGCATGAGTATAAACTGGCAAAGGATGACTTCAGCAAGACAATTGCCATAGACAGTACTTTTGTGCAGGCTTATACCAACAGAGCTGCTTGTGAGGATGCTTTAGGCGAAACAGAAAATGCCGACCATGATTATAATAGAGTTAAAGACATTACTGCGGTAAAAGATTCTGCTAAAACAAGTACAACAGATACTGCATCTAAGAATAACACTAATTAACTAATATGAAAAAAATATTCCTTTCAGCTGGTATTTGCTTAACAGTTCTATCTGGCTATTCTAGTGGACATAACGATGGCGGCGCCATAGACTTTAACAATAGTGGCAGAAAGAAATACGATGCCGGAGATTATAAAGGTGCCATAGTTGATTATGATAAAGCTATACAAATAGACTCAACCTTCTATGAAGCTTATAGTAACCGGGGTTTAGCAGAGGCTTCAATTAATGAATTTGATAAGGCCATGACCGATTATAATAAAGCACTGGCTATAAATCCTAAAATGTCGATTGCATATAATAACAGGGGGCTGCTCAAATATAAACTGGGTAGACTTGGTGAGGCTATCGCCGATTATAATACTTCTATAAGCTTAAATGACAATGATGCATATCCGTATAATAACCGCGGACTTGCTGAGGCTGGGCTTGGTAATGATAGCGATGCCCGGAAAGATTATGGCAAGGCCATTGAAATAAACCCTAATATGGCATTGGCATACAATAACAGAGGTATGCTCGAGTACCAGGCAAGGAATTTTGATAATGCACTTAAAGATTTTGGACAGAGTATAAAGCTCGATCCCAACCATTCATCTTATTACAGTAACAGGGGCATAGTAGAATATTACCAGGGAGATACTACTAATGCAATGTCAGACTATAACAAGGCTATTTCCCTGAATCCTCAAAACAGGGAAGCCTATAATAACCGTGGCTTGCAGGAATATAAAATGGGGCGATACAAAGACGCTATAGCTGATTATGATATGGCTATTTCTATGAAACAAAATGATATGATTGCATATCAGAACCGTGCACTATGCAAAGAAGCCATGGGAGATAAGGAAGGTGCCGAGAAGGATTATGCCAAATATCATGAGTTGAAGGGTGATAAGTAAGATGTAATCGTAAGTTTATGAAAAAACCACTCATTTTCATAATTGTTATTACTTGGGTTTTTACTTCTTGTGATAGTATCAATAATAATATTGCTTCCAGAGGCTATTACAATAGCGGGCTAAAAAAAATTGACAAAATAGATTACAACGGGGCCATTGGTGATTTTAACAGAGCGATTGAATTAGACACAAATTATGCCGAGGCTTACAATAAGAGAGGACAGGCGGAGTGTTTGCTTCTTCAATATAATACAGCATTGAGGGATTGTAACAAGGCAATAGAAATAAAGCCAATATTAGCCGATGCCTATACAAACAGAGGGCGAATTAGAAATGATCTGAGTCAATATGCTGACGCAATAAAAGATTGCGACATCGCAATCAGGTTAAACCCTAAGGCAAGTTATGCGTATTGTAATAGGGGATGGGCTGAATATAGTACAAGGCAAGAGGATATAGCACTTAAGGATTATAACAAAGCAATTGAGTTGAACCCCGATATGGCATTGACCTATTATTACAGGGGGCTTTTAAAATACAAATGGAAAGATAACAGCGATGCAGTAAAGGACCTTGATACGTATATTAAGTTAAACCCAAATTATGCAGGTGCATATAACACAAGAGGCCTTGCAGAATTGGCGATAGGAGATAATACGAAAGCATTAAATGATTTTAATAAAGCAATCTCGCTCGACACTAAAATGTTTGTCGCGTATAATAACCGGGGGATGGCAGAATACAGGCAGGCGAAGTATCAAATTGCTTTGGAAGATTACAGTAAGGCTATTTCCTTGAATGAAGAGGATGCAATAGCATATCAGAATCGTGCATTATGCAAAGCGGCTATGGGCGATAAAGAAGGCGCTGCAAAAGACTCCGCAAAATATAATGAACTAACACAGGCCAAATAAAACCCACTCGAATCTATTTTACGTACATTAGCATTGTATGAAAATAGCAATTATTGGTACGGGTATTGCAGGCATGGCCTGCGGGCATTTTTTACAAAAACATGCTGATATATCTTTTTATGAGAAGAACGATTATGTGGGTGGTCATACCAACACCATTACGGTTGATGAAGAGGGCCGGCCTGTTTATATAGATACAGGTTTCATGGTTTTCAACCATGTTACCTATCCTCACCTCACTAAATTATTTGCCGACCTTAATGTGCCCACCTTTGCTACCTCCATGTCATTCAGTGTGCAATACATGCCCGATAAACTGGAGTACTGCGGCTCAGGATTAAACGGACTTTTCGCCCAGCGGAAAAATATTTTCAGTCCTAGGCATATACGTATGCTGAAACAGATAAGCCGTTTTAATGAGGAGAGTATAAAGATTTTAGATGACCCTAAGTTTGCAAATCAGTCTTTGGCGCAATACATAAAAGAAAATAATTACGGTGATGATATGCTCTGGAAGTATTTAATACCTATGAGTTCTGCAGTATGGTCAACACCTATGGATAAAATGCTCGACTTCCCCGTTCAGACATTGGTAAGATTCTTTTACAATCATGGCTTTTTAGGATTGAATACCCAGCACCAGTGGTACACCATTACCAAAGGCAGCCAGGCGTATCGCCAAATTATCATGGCTCCGTTTAAAGACAAACTGAAGCTGAACGACCCTGTTGTAAAAGTTAAAAAGCAAAATGGTAAAGCCATAGTACAAACGAAAAGCGGAGCAGAAGCAGTATATGATAAAGTAATAATTGCGTCGCACGGCGATCAGGCATTAAGTATGCTCGATGCTCCGAACAATGATGAGCAAAGACTGTTAAAGAATTTTAAATATCAAACCAATATTGCGACGCTGCATACCGATGAATCTATTATGCCAAAGAACAAAGGGGTGTGGTCATCATGGAACTATAGGGTTGAGGAGAAGCAGGGTAAAGCATCTACTATTTACTGGATGAACAGTTTGCAAAATGTTTCAAAGAAGAAGAATTACTTTGTTTCTATCAACGACCCGGGAAGTATTGATGCAGGTAAAATAATCAAGACCATTGAATATGAACACCCTTTGTTTGATGTGGAGGCTGTAAAGGCGCAGACAGAATTAAATACATTAAATCAAACCGGCCCCGTTTATTTTTGCGGTAGTTATTTCCGTTATGGCTTTCATGAAGATGCTTTGAAATCGGCAGTGGAGTTGTGTGATGAGTTGAAAAAGATATTGCCGTAATAGAACGCAGATAACACAGATTGGTTATGAATAAAGATGATTGTATCTGTGTTTATCATAATTATCAGCGTCATCAGCGTTCCAATTTGTATTATTAACTTAGTAAAATGAATTCCAGTCTATACACATGTTCGGTAATGCACAACCGCTTGGCGCCTAAAAAGCACAACTTGCATTATAATGTATTTATGTTCTGGCTCGACCTCGATGAGATTGATACGGTTGCAAAAAAGTATTGGCTCTTCAGTCGTAACCGTTTTAATATGTTCAACTTTTGCGACGCCGATCATTTACAATTACCAATTGATAATCCTGATAAAACGAAAAATGTAAAAGAGCAGATAACCGGTTACCTGCAATCGCAAAACATAAAACTAAACGATCCTAAAATATTCCTGCTGACTAACTTACGCACACTAGGGTACCAGTTCAACCCTGTCTCTTTCTATTTTATTTACGAAAACGAAAAACCTGTTTGTTGCGTTGCCGAAGTGGGAAATACCTTTGGCGAGATGAAGCTTTTTTTGCTGAATAGTGAAACTTTACATGAAAACCGTTTTTTATATCGAACAAAAAAGTATTTTTATGTATCCCCTTTTATAGAACACGACGTGGATTTTGATTTTCAACTTTCTGTACCTAACGATAAGCTTAACCTGCGCATTGATGATTACCGCGGAGAGGATAGGTTCTTTATTGCTACAGTTACAGGTAATAAGAAGACAATCAGCCAATTACGGTTAATTTGGTTCGCCATCCGCTTCCCGTTCATCACCCTGAAGATCATAAGTTTAATACACTGGAACGCACTTTTGTTGTGGCTGAAGAAAATACCATATCACAAAAAAGAAGCCAATCCTAATCTGCAACGCGAAGTTTTACGTAAATATCCCCAAAGCGAATAATGATGGATGCTATTACACTAACTGCAAAAAGAACCTGGTACGAGAGCATAGTGTTGCATTTCCTTTCGAACATGCAAAAGGGTTCTGCTACTATAACCATGCCTTCGGGTGAGGTGATTAACCTGGGCAACGGGCAGGGAATACATGCAAGTATTACTATAACCGATAAACGTTTTTTTGAACGTTGTGTATTGTTTGGCGATGTTGGTTTTGGTGAATGTTATACCCTCGGTTATTGGGAGACTGATAATATTACCCATGTAATTCAATGGTTTTTATTGAATGTTGAAAATGCTCCTTCTATATCAGGTAGCAAGGTAAAAAGCGGCATATTGAATCTACTTAGGTTTGTTAACCGCTTGTCCCACATCAAACGTAAGAATGACCTGGAAGGCTCCAGGGAAAATATATCGGAGCACTACGATTTGAATAACGATTTCTTTAAATTATTTCTCGATCCAAGCATGACCTATTCGAGTGCTTATTTCGAAAAAGAAGAACTGGGTTTGCAGGAAGCACAACTGGCAAAGTACGATAGCCTCTGCCGTGAAATGAAACTAAAGCCCAATGATACCGTGCTTGAAATTGGTTCTGGCTGGGGCGGCAATGCTATATTTATGGCGAAGAAATATGGTTGCAAGGTTACAACAGTGACCATTTCAGAAGAACAATATAAACTGGCAAAAGAACGTATTGAAAAAGAGAACCTTACCGATAGGGTTGAAGTAAAGTTGATGGATTACCGTCTTATAAAAGGACAATTCGATAAAATTATTTCAATAGAAATGCTGGAAGCTGTGGGTCATGAATTTTTAGATGTGTTCTTTAAAAAGTGCCACGACCTGTTGAAGCCAAAAGGTGTTTTGGCACTGCAGGTAATAACCAGCCCCGATTCTCGTTATGACAGTATGCGTAAAGGAATAGACTGGATACAGAAACATATTTTTCCGGGTACATTGTTGCCGTCAATAGCAGCTATCAACGGTTCTATTAACCGGACCGGAGAGTTAACTATGATGAACCTGAAAGAGATGGGACTGCACTATGCAAAGACCCTAGAAATATGGAAACAAAAATTTAATGAGAATCTTGGCGAAGTGAAAAAATTGGGCTTCGATGAGAAGTTCATACGTAAGTGGAACTATTACCTGAGTTATTGCGAAGCTGCATTTGCTACCCGCAATATCAACGTTATGCAAATGGTGTATACACGACCAAACAATACTGAATTTTAAAATATGAATATTGCAGATATGGCTAAGAAGCTGGGAGTAACGCAAAATGTAAGTAAGGTAGATAAGCTGAAAGAAGGGGATAAGGCACCGGACTTTTCGTTAAAGAACCAGGATGGCAAAACGTTTTCGTTGAAAGAGTATAAAGGCAAAAAAGTAGTACTCTATTTCTATCCCAAAGACGATACTCCCGGATGCACAGCCGAATCGTGTAACCTGAGAGATAATTATTCTTCCCTTAAGCAGAAAGGATATGAAGTAATTGGTGTGAGTGTGGACAATGAAAAATCGCACAAAAAGTTTGCCAACAAGTTCGATCTGCCTTTTAATTTATTGGCTGATACCGAGAAGGATATGGTTGAAAAGTATGGCGTTTGGGGCGAAAAGACCTTGTTTGGCAGAAAGTATATGGGCATTATACGCACCACCTTCATTATAGATGAGAACGGCAAGATAGAGAAGATATTAAAAGACGTAGAAACAGCTAACCATACCGAGCAGATACTGGGCTAAGCCCTTTTTGGCATTCTGGCCGAAATTTCGTATTTTTGTTTAGTACAATACAGCTACCTAATACCCTGTACAATGGCAGAGAAAGAATTGATAAAGTGTTCCTTTTGCGGAAAGGATAAGAAAGACGTCTTTATGATGATAGGCGGTCTGGATGGGCATATTTGTGACCAATGTGTGGCCCAGGCGCAAAAAATTGTAGAGGAAGAATACAAACAACAAACCGACAGCAAAAAAATTCAACTGGTAAAACCAGCTGAAATAAAGAGGCTGCTCGATGAACATATTATTGACCAGGACGAGGCTAAAAAGATAATGGCGGTAGCGGTGTATAACCACTACAAGCGTGTGCTTCAAAAGAGTTCGAAGACCGAAGGTGATGATGTGGAGATCGAAAAATCGAACATATTACTGGTAGGTGAAACGGGTACCGGTAAAACATTACTGGCCCAAACCATTGCTAAAATATTGAACGTGCCTTTTTGCATTGCCGATGCTACAGCATTTACTGAAGCAGGTTACGTGGGCGAAGACGTGGAGAACGTTTTGGTTAGGCTTTTACAATCTGCCAACTACGATGTGGCTGCTACCGAAAAAGGAATTGTATTTATTGATGAGATAGATAAGATAACCCGCAAAGAAGGTGATAGCCCTTCTATTACGCGTGATGTGGGCGGGGAAGGTGTACAACAGGCATTGTTAAAGATGCTCGAAGGTTCAGTGGTAAACGTTCCTCCACAAGGCGGGCGCAAGCACCCTGAGCAAAAGATGATAGCTGTTAATACCAAAGACATATTATTTATTTGTGGTGGAGCTTTTAACGGAATCGATAAGAAGATCGCCCGTCGTGTGCAATCGCATGCATTGGGTTATACCCGTGGTTCGGAGCAAGATGATATTGACCGCGATAACCTGTTGCAATATATTTCTCCTGAAGATCTGAAGAGCTTCGGACTGATACCTGAATTTATTGGCCGCTTGCCGGTAATAACATACCTCAATCCGCTCAGCAAAGAGAGTTTGAAGCGTATACTTACCGAGCCAAAGAACGCATTGATAAAACAATACACCAAGCTGTTCAAGATAGATGGCGTGAAGCTTATTATTGACAAAGCCGTGCTTGACCTTATTGTTGACAAGGCTTTAGAGTTTAAGCTGGGTGCAAGAGGCCTGCGTGCTATTTGTGAGGCTCTGCTGACCGATGCCATGTATGAAACCCCGGGTGATACTGAGATCAAGGAGTTCCATGTAACATTGCGTTACGCAAAGGACAGGATACAGCGTTCATCTGCACTTAACAGATTGAAAGCAGCGTAAGGTTCGATTAAAATTTATTTAAGCAGTCACTGCCTTTCTTGCAGCAGCAAGCACATCGTGTATGCGTAATGATACACTGGTGAACAATATCTTGGGATGTGCGTTGCGTTCTATAGAATGATAGGCTCGGTTCAGTTCTTCAAATATGGCGGTGCCGCTATCAAAGGGAACATAAGGAGAGAACTTCCGCAGGAAATCTTCATCGCTTGCATTTATATTGACTGCAAACTTATCGAGCAAGAGACTTTGCCTGATGGTTTGTATGGAGTAGGCCAGAAACTGTTTTTGTTTTTCTCTGCCAATGGTAGATATGCCACCATCTGTGCTGCCTATCCATTCCGATAATTTATCTCCGTCAAGTTTCAGGCAAATGCGCATCCACTCCTGGAATTTTTTCGCGAAGTATTGCGCATCTTCATTCTCCGTTAACAATTCTTGTGCATAATGAAAATTCCCTTCAGCAGACCGTGCAACCGATAATGCAGTTTCCGGTGATTGTGCATTGCGTGCTACCAATGCATTTGCAATTTCCTGTTCAGTAAGACGTGGTATTTTGGTTATTTGCGTGCGCGATAATATGGTAACGGGCAACTGTGTGCTTTCTGTTATCAGTATAAAGATGGTTTTATCAGGCGGCTCTTCCAGTATCTTCAATATTTTGTTGGCAGCAACCAGGTTTAGTTTTTCTGCCATCCACACTATCATTACTTTGTAAGAGCCCTCGTAAGAGGTCATGCTCAGCTGGTGCAAAATATCTTTACTTTCTCCTACCCCAATTACAGGCTGCTTGTTTTCAGCATCCAACACATTCATCCAGTCGGTGAGTGTCATGTAATTGTTTTTCAGGAAGGCATCTTTCCATTTCGGAAAAACGTCGGAACTTTTTTCAACTTCTTTTGACAGTGCTAGCGGAAAAACAAAATGCAAATCGGGATGGTTGAGCTTGGTTATCTTCTGGCACTGCGGGCATGTTCCGCACGAATCATTATTGGTCCTGTTTTTGCAGAACAGGTATTGTATATAAGCAATAGCAAGTGGCAAAGAGCCATTTCCTTCAGGGCCAAGGAATAACTGTGCATGGCTTATGCGGCCATTGGCCACAGCTTCTGCCATGCTGTCCTTAATATGTTGTTGACCTATTACTTTGCTGAATTGCATTATGCTAAGTTAAGATTTAGAACAAATGGAACGCAGATAACGCTCATTGTTTATGATGAAAATGATTTAAGTATTCTTATCTGTGCAGATCCTAATTAATCTGCGTCATCAGCGTTCTATTATGATTTCTTTTTATCGTCTAAGTGCAGGGTATGGCCCATTTTATCTCTTTTGGTTTGCAGGTAAAAATGGTTATGCGGGTTCGATTCTACTTCCAGCGGAACGTTCTCTACTATTTCTAAGTTATAACCCATCAGGCCAGCTCTCTTTTTAGGATTGTTGGTCATCAGGCGGAGTTTGCTAATGTTAAGGTCGCGAAGTATTTGTGCACCTACACCATAGTCGCGTTCATCCATTTTAAAGCCAAGTTCTAAATTAGCTTCAACAGTATCGCGGCCTTCTTCCTGTAATTTGTATGCACGCAGTTTGTTAAGCAGCCCAATTCCCCTGCCTTCCTGGTTAATATATACAATGGCGCCTTTGCCTTCTTTCTCAATAGCCTCCATTGCTTTTTGTAATTGCGTTCCGCAATCGCAGCGCAGCGAGCCAAAAATATCTCCCGTTACACAAGATGAGTGCATGCGTACCAATACCGGATCTCCAGGATTCCATTTACCTTTTACCAATGCAAGATGCTCTTGGTCGTTAGTAGTTTGGCGGTAAGCAATAAGGTTGAAGTTGCCAAACTTGGTCGGCATTTTCACTTCTATGTCGCGAACAATAATGGTCTCTTTACGCAGGCGGTATTCGATCAGGTCCTTTATTGAAATTAGTTTCAAATCGTATTTTTCAGCCAGTTCAATAAGTTTTGGCATACGTGCCATAGAACCATCTTCATTCATTACTTCTATAAGTGCGCCTACAGGTTCAAATCCTGCAAGGCGTGCAAGGTCAATAGCTGCTTCGGTATGGCCAGCCCTTCTGAGTACGCCGCCTTTCATGGCACGTAAAGGGAATATATGTCCCGGGCGTGCAAAGTCAGAGGCTTTAATTGAAGTCAATGCGAGTGCATTTAAGGTCTTAGCCCTGTCGTGTGTAGAAACGCCGGTAGTGCAACCATGCCCTAACAGATCTACAGAAACGGTAAACGGCGTTTGGTGCAATGATGTATTTGATGCAACCATCATATCCAGTTCCAGCATACGGCAACGGTCTTCCTCAACAGGGGCACATAATACACCGCGTCCGTGGCTGAGCATAAAGTTCACCATCTCAGGTGTGATGTTACGCGCAGCGGTTATAAAATCGCCTTCGTTCTCGCGGTCCTCATCATCTACTACAATAACAAGTTTACCTTTCTTTATGTCTTCAATGGCATCTTCAATTGCCGAAAGTTTGTGTGTCATACTGATTAATTAAACGCCTTCAGAGCGTGATTTATAGATGGGCACGTTGGAACATGCCTCGCCATACATTATACTTTTTACATAAGGTTTCAGCAACGTAGTAGCTTCTGAAAAAGCTGATACAGGAATCTCTATATCGCCGCAACCCTTTATCATTACACGTTTATCCTTGTACTGTTCAGGGTTCAGTTTCTCTGCAATGGTATCATGGAACAAAACTGCTTCCAGTGTTTCAGGTGTGCCGCAGACAACCTTTTTAGCATAGGCCTGCAGTTCAGATGTAATGAGCATATAGGCCCAGGTAGGAATAATAGCATCGGCCGTAGATGTTACTGCCACATACTTGTTTTTGTATTTGCTCCAGTCCTCGGTTTTTACAAATTGCCTGAAATCTTTTTCCTTCAAAATAAGACCCTCAAAAAGATGGTCCTTCATGTCAATAATTACCCGTTCGCCGGCAGGGTAAAAATCCTTCAGGTCGATAGATACCAAACCGCTTTCAGCTATCTTGTTCTTAATTTCCTCTACTTCGTTTGCCATGGCTAAATTTACTTAGCAAATATAGGCATAATAGAAGATATTTCTATACATTTATCCTATTGCCAAACAGGCGAATCGATGAGTATTATACTTTTGCCCCAATGAACCGCAATAAATACCTTTTTCCGGCTTTGTTGGCTCTTTTTTGGGTTGTTACGCTGGTTATTGTGTACCCGGTTGGTAACTTCCCCTTAGACGACGATTGGCAGTATGGCCGCCCGGTGTGGGCCATGATAAGTGAGGGGCACTATGCTTCAACCGATTCATATTCACCTATTTTAATAGTACAGGCATTTTGGGGATTGCTGTTTTGTCTGCCATTTGGGTTTTCGTTTACGGCATTGCGTATTTCTACTTTGGTGTTATCGCTGTTCGGGGTGATATTGTTTTACTACTTACTGCTGAGGCTTAGTAAGAATCAAAAAATGTCTTTCCTGGGCGCTTTATTGCTGGCAGCAAATCCGCTCTACATTATTTTGTCATGTACCTTCATGACCGATATTCCCTTCCTGGCTTTGGCCATGCTGTCTGTCTATTTCTTTTTCAAGGCTATCGATTCAGATAAGACCTGGCCTGTTGTATTGGCAACGTTCTTCTCGATGCTTGCGGTGCTTATAAGGCAATTCGGGGTGGTGATTCCATTGGCATATGCAGTGGTAATGATGTTTAAGAACAAACCGAAGATTTCTAAAGGCATAGTGTATTTTATTCCTGCTGCTATAACGGCAATAACTCTCGAAGCTGGTCTGTTATGGCTAAAGTATATTGGTGCAGAACTGAAACCTTATCGCAATGTACCCATATCAGATTTTTTAAAGAAACCCATTGCCATGTTCACCCATTCTATTGACTGGGGCAGCCATATATTTACTTATTCGGGGTTCTTTCTTCTTCCGCTATTGGCTTATGTTACATGGGGTGTTGTAAGGCCCATGAGCAAGCGGAGGAAAATAGTAATGGCTTCTTTTATTGTTGTGCTGTCTCCGGCAATTATACTGTGTTGCCTGAAAGTATTCAGCGGCAATATAATTAGTACTTATGGAGTAGGCCCGCGAACATTGAGGGGCTTTGATGATATCGTTTACCCGAATCCTGATTTCCCGGTAATGTTCCTGATATTGCTTCAACTGATTGCATTCTGCGGAGCGGTTATGTTCCTTATTAACATGGGTAAACTGATGATGGATATTATAGAAGCCTATATGCATAAGAGTTTCAGCAAAGCCATGTATAAGCAGATATATATATTACTCTTTATGTTGGGCTATGCCATACTTATATTCATACCTGATTTTTTCTTCGACCGGTATTTGCTGGTGTTTATGCCGCTCACAACCATATTATTATTGGCAAACATGGACGAGAACACCGAGATTAAAAAACGCTTGTATACGTATTGCCTTGCAGCGACTTTGTTAATGGGTTTTTTGAGTTCGGCTATGGTGCACGATTACTTTGCATGGAACCGTGCCCGCTGGGAGGCTACCGATTACTTAGTCGACGGCGGCCCGAACATATCCGAAAATAAAATTGATGGCGGCTATGAGTTTAATGGCAGAAAACTCGACCGGGAGTTCCCTTGGAACCCAAGGAGCAGTGCCAAGCGCAGCTGGTGGGATGTAGATGATGATGAATATGTGGTGGCCTTCAATAACTTTAAAGGATATACCATTATCAAGCAAATGCCATACCAGAATTTTATACCTTTCGAAACTAAAAACATTTACATTTTACACCGGTTGCCTCAACCTAAAGCCAAACCTTAATCTCAATATATGATACAATACGAATCAGTTACCGACCGTTTTTTACGCTACGTAAAAATAGATACACAGAGCGATCCTGAATCGCCAACTACACCATCTACTGCCAAGCAAAAGAACCTGGGCAAGGTATTGGTGGAAGAATTAAAAGCAATAGGCATAAAGGATGCGGAGCTTGATGAGCATGGCTATGTATATGCTACCATACCTGCAACTACTGGCAAAAATGTTCCTGTATTGTGCTTTTGTTCGCATATGGATACTTCTCCTGATTGTTCTGGTGCGAATGTGAACCCTATTATTCATAAGAACTACCAAGGCGGAAACATTACTTTGCCTAATGATAAAACACAAGTACTCACTCCTGTTGCGCACCCTGATTTAAAGAACCAAACAGGTAATGATATTGTAACTGCCGATGGCACAACATTATTAGGTGCTGATAACAAAGCAGGACTTGCAGAGATAATGGCAGCAGCAGAATATTTAATGAAACACCCTGAGGTGAAGCATGGTGCCATTCGCATACTCTTTACGCCCGATGAAGAGATTGGCCGCGGAGTAGATAAGGTAGATATGAAAAAGCTGGGAGCTAAGTTTGGTTATACTATGGATGGAGAATCGCTGGGGCATATTGAGGCGGAGAACTTTTCGGCGGATGCGGTAAGTATTGTTATTACAGGCGTGAGCGCACACCCGGGTTTTGCAAAGGGACAAATGGAAAGCGCCATTAAAATAGCCGGTGCTATAATCGACAAACTCCCAAAAGACAAATGCTCACCTGAATCGACACAAGATATGGAGGGCTTTGTGCATCCTACTTCTATTAGTGGCAGCATTGAGCAAGCAACCATTAAATTTATCATACGTGATTTTGTTACTGAAGGGCTGAAAGAAAAAGAACAGATGCTCCGCGACATTACTGAAAAGGTAATTAAGGGTTACCCTAACTCTAAATATGAGTTTAAGGTGACCGAGCAATACCGCAATATGAAAGAGGTGATTGACAAGCACCCGCAAATAATACAATACGCTGAGGAAGCTATGAAGCGTGCAGGTATTAAGCCGCACATGCAGGCTATACGTGGTGGCACCGACGGCGCTCGTTTATCGTTTATGGGTATGCCTTGCCCCAACATTTTTGCCGGAGAACATGCTTTCCATGGTAAGCAAGAGTGGGTTAGTATACAGGATATGCAAAAAGCCGCAGAGACTATTGTAAATATTTGTTCGGTGTGGGAGGAAAAGGCGTAACTAGATAGTACACGTAAATGCTTCTCGAGAAAAACCCTATTACCGAAAAATTACATGACGATTGGCGGCAGAGAATAAGACTGGAATTCCCTGAAGTTGTATTTCCTGAGAATGCGGAATACTTAAGTTTAATAAATTATCTTGATAATGCACCGCAAAAGTTTTATTCTAAACTTGCGTTTATAAGTTATTGGCGAATTCTAAATTTCCTTAAGCAGCAGGATGAAAAACTACTCTCGGAGATACTAAAAGAAATTGAAGCATTAATAAGTATTTCTAATAAGAATCTTGCGGAGATTAATAAACGGAATATCCATGATATTATATTACCTGAAGATAGTAATGATTTAATAGATTTTATTGAGGTAGAGATACATCCAAATCTATTAAAATTGTATGAGACACCACTCTTTTATTATGCTTCTATTGTGACAAACTTTGTTTGGATAAAGGAGGGGAAACAAGGAAATGTACCTAATGTCCAGAAAGTGATGGAGAAACTAAAGGATTCAGGTTTTACTATCTTATCAGAGATATACTTTCCAAATATTAGAAATGGAATTGCGCATGGGAAAATTATTTATAAAGATGTATCAATTGAATATATTGACAAGAAAGAGACGGTTGTAATAGATACAAAAGAAATAGTTTCGATTTTTGATAAAACACTTGATCTGGTTAATGGTTTTAGCCTCGCATTTAAGATTTTCTGTTTTTGTAACTCTGACTTCTTTAATGGGCAAAAAATACCAATCCCACAATCAATATTGAAGGAGGAGCTTGAATTTAAAGCTAATGCCCCATTATGGAAAATCAGGAATTCCCTTGATAGTATAACGATGGATGATAGGAAGCAATTAATTATATATATAAAGAATGAGTACAAGCACCAAAATAATATTAGATGGCATTCATTCACCACTGCATATTGGGCTGAAAGATTAACAAAAAAGTATGATAGGATATTTCTGCGATTAGAGTCAGAACAATCATTAAACGGTTGGGCAATATTTGACGCTAAAAAACTAAGAGGATTAAGAGAAAAAGGAGAGGAAGATCTTAATGCTTACTCAGATGTTTTAGAAGGTGATATAAACTTTAAGGCTTCTAGCTTTAAAACACCTCGGGTTATATCTAAAATGAAAATCTTTCTGATTATTTTTAAGCAGAATTTTCATATTTATTTCAGAAAGGATAGAATATTTTCTGTGCGTGATGTAAAAATGCATAGAAGAGGAGGTTCTATTATTATTCAGGATGCCAGCGTGATAATTCACCCAAAGTATCAACAAATGGGAGAAGATGTTGTAAAAAAGAAATATAAAGAAATTGTAGAGGAGATAATTAAGTATTCAAGAAGGAAAAATAGAATATTTTCAGTGAAACGATATTTGCCACGTAAGCGTATGCGGATTTTTATTTATGATTCGGATAAAAGAATTAGGAACCTTCGTAATGGTGGGCTACCACCAGAACTAATTGCTACAATTGAGCTAGGACAGGGCAGGATTATTGATATTAATGATGGGGCGCCTAAGCAACTAGGAAAGTATAGAATTGTTTGGTATCAAAAGTGGAGGGGTAAAGCCCAGAGGTCTCTGACCTCACATAAACCCTAACTCCAACTGAGCGACTTCGCTCATCATTTCTTTTTCCCAGGGTGGGTCAAAGGTTAGTTCAATTTTACAGTCTTTAACACCTTCTATTTCTTTTACCTTTTGCTCCACTTCGGGTGGCAGTGTTTCAGCCACGGGGCAAGAGGGAGAGGTGAGGGTCATTATTATGCGTACTTCGCTGGCGTCGTTAACGTGTATCTCGTAAATAAGGCCAAGCTCCCAAATATCAACCGGTATTTCAGGGTCAAAGCAGGTCTTTAGCATATCAATTACCTTGGTTGCTAATTCTGTATTTGTTGTATTTACGACTGCGGGCACCTTGTCTTTAATTAATAATTAAAATTTCACCACCGATAGCACAGATGTTCACAGATTCTGTGTTAATCCGTGTAATCTGTGGTAAAAAACCTTTTATGTTATTCGCTTTCATCTCTAATTATTTCTTCGCCATTGCACTATATGCAAGTGCATCAAGT
>Ga0210396_10000599_pt1 | contig 45471 bp, 47 predicted proteins | sample IncBWH17OmetaG_FD_155466 | JGI IMG/M metagenome (GOLD analysis project Ga0210396, IMG submission 155466) | Forest soil microbial communities from Barre Woods Harvard Forest LTER site, Petersham, Massachusetts, United States - Inc-BW-H-17-O ... | reverse complement strand
CATGAGTCCATCCGAGCCAATGATGGCTTTCGCATCTTTCTTCATGAATTTCCGGCTCTTCTCATTGATGAGCATATCCACCCTCACGGTAGTATCCGTTATCTGTTGTATCGTCTCCACCACCCCTACGTTGATACCTGAAAAGCGGACGTTGTTTCCTACCTGCAGTCCGTCAATATTTTTGAATATCCCGCTTATCCGGAAGGTGCTTGAAAACAGTTGCTGGCGTTCACCTACATAATAGATTCCACATACAAACAATGCAAGAGCAATAGTTACAAATATTCCGAGCTTCATTCCGCTCCCAGTTGGATTTTTCATGGTGTTGATTTAATACTAATGAAAGAATGAACAAACCCATTCATCTTTTGAATGCGATAACTCTTCAAAGGTTCCTTCGGCTACGGCCACACCCTCCTTTATAATAATCATCCGGTTAGCCGTAATCCTTGCGCACTCCACATCATGGGTAATGATAATGGAAGCGGTATTGTATTTCTTTTGTATGTCCAGTATCAGTTTACTTATTTCTTTTGACGTAATCGGATCCAGACCGGTGGTAGGTTCATCATAAAAAATGATTTCCGGTTTCAGCATCAGTGCCCGTGCAAGCCCTACCCGTTTACGCATCCCTCCTGACAATTCAGAAGGCAGCTTGTCAATAGCATCTTCCAGCCCCACACTCTTCAGCGTCTCCAATATCAATGCCTCTGTTTCCTTTGTATTCACATCAGTTTGTCCGCGCATCGGAAACTCCAGATTTTCTCTTACGGTCATGGAGTCATATAACGCCCCGCTCTGAAACAGAAAGCCTACCTTTTTCCGGATTACATTCAGTTCAGGGTAATCCATATTCGAGATATCCTTGCCCATGAGCATGACATCTCCTTCATCCGGTTCCATAAGACCAACCAAACATTTGATAAGCACCGATTTTCCACTTCCTGACTTACCGAATATAACCAGGTTCTCTCCTTTGTTGATGGCGAGACTGATATCCTTCAATACCTTTTTGGTGCCAAAGGATTTTTTCAAATGCCGTACTTCTGCTATTGCGGTTGCTGTTGCATTTTCCATAATTTATTTCATAAAGAGACTGGTTAACTGAACCGCGATCATATCCATGAGGAAAATAACAAGTGATCCGATTACGACAGCCGAGTTGGCTGCCTGCCCCACACCTACTGTTCCTTTATCCGACCTATATCCTTTATAACAACCCACTAGTCCAACCGCAAATCCAAAGAATACCGTTTTAATAACGGCAGGAAAAATATCCGAGAAGTCGAGCTTTCCGAAAACCTGTAGAAAAAAGAGATGCATGCTTACATCCCCTTTTATATTGACGCCTACAAAGGCTCCATACAAGGCCACCGAATCGGCCGCTATCACCAGGATAGGCAGCATAATCGTAGAAGCCATGATTCTTGTTACCACGGCATAGTTAAAAGGATTGATGCCCGACACTTCCATGGCATCTATCTGTTCTGTCTCTTTCATGGATGCCAGCTCGGCTCCTATGCCCGAACCCACTTTACCGGCAAAGATTACCGCCGTAATCACGGGGCCAATTTCCCGGATAATGGAAACAGCCACCATGGCCGGCAGCCATGATTCGGCTCCAAACTCGGCCAGCGTGGGCCGGCTTTGAATGGTTAAAACAAGACCCATGATAAATCCGGTAATGGCAACCAGAGGAAATGATTTATACCCGACCAGGTAACACTGCTTTCCCAGTTCTTTCCACTCATAGGGTCGCCGCACCACTTCTTTAAAAAACCGTCCGGTAAAACGTGTCATCTGGGCCACCTCTACAAAATAGCCCCGTATGGCCTGCACATGACGGTTTACATGAGGTGCCGGCTCTGCTTCCGTATCCTTTATTTCTTTATCTGCTACCTTCTCCATGACGGTTTTATTTCTTCTGATTCATAAAGGAAAAGCGGGAAGCAGTGGGGACAATATTGCCCAGTAAAAAGCCCCATGGTTTCAGATTTTCCACATGATCAAAAATGACTTTAATGATAGCTGTCAACGGTATGGATACAAACATACCCGGTACACCCCATACCGCTGCTCCGATGAGCACTACAATAACCGACATAAGCGCATTGATCTGCACTCTGGAAGCCACTATACGCGGAATGATATAATGATTATCTATAAACTGAATAAGAATATATACCCCGAAAACCATCAGTGCATAGCTGGAGGAGTCTTTGGTAACAAATGCGATCACTACCGGTAAGGTAATAGCAATGATACCGCCTATATAAGGGATGATATTCAGAATGGCGCCGGTAATGCCGAGAATGATGGCATAATCAATTCCCAGCAAAAGTAACCCTGCCGAGTTGAGCACGGCAATGATAATCATTTCAAAAAACAGACCTACCAGATAACTCTGAATAATCTTTTTTGAATTGGTCAACACCTCGCCTACTGCCACATGATGTTCGCTGCGGAAAAGACGACGGATAAAATCGAGTAACAAGGGTTTATAGTAAAGAATCATAAACAGATAAACAGGCAGCAGCATTCCGGTAATCATCATACGACCGGCTTCCGTCAATCGCTGCCCAAGAGCCAGCTGGTTGATGGCTTCTCCCTGAGCCCCTTTGATCCATTCATTGACACGGCTTTTATCAATCTTGAATTTGTCTGCTATCCATCTCACCAGCTCCTCACTTACAATCACAAATTTCCGCTCCAGTTGGGGATAGGTGTCGCGGAACATGCTAAGCTGTGTGGAGATGATATAGATAAAAGCAACGACTACCAAAATAGCCAGTATAACCGCCAATGCGATGGCAATAATTTTGTTCATACCTTTTCGCATTAAGTAATTAACCAGGGGATTTAACAGGATAGCAATGATGGTAGCATATACAATGGGAACGATGATATGTTGTCCCACCTGCATGGTAAAGAAACAGGCAAAAACCCCGATAAAGATCAGGGCTACCCGGGCATAAAAAGGTATTTTAAATGTATTGTCCATAATCAAAAACGGCTTTCCTTTTTAGACAAAACATTTTCAAGCAGCGATGCACCGGCTGATTTAATCTGATCAGCATTCTTGGTTGCCTTGATGGCTACGATCCACTCCAGAACCGTTCCTGCAATATTTCTCAGCGGTCCTTTACCGGTGAGGCTAACTAATTTCTTTACCAGAAAGCCTGCTGAAAATCCGATGAGGGAATCGACAGCATTGGTTTTTATTTCCGGTGAATGAACAACATCGTTCCATGCTTTCTTCAACATATTGACGGGCTTGAATTGCTCATGCACCGCACGCAATTCCACTTTTAACAATTCGCCTTGCAGCATCGCAGCCTGTTCTTTTTCCAGGATACGCTGCTTAAGCAACAGATTATAATCGGGTTGGCTCATGGGAATCAGTTTATGAACTGCTTGATAAGGGTATTGCGCAAAGGTTTTTTAATAAAGCTTTTGCGAAACAAAAAGAACAAAAGGGCCAATACGGCATAAAACCCGGAAACGATGAAAAAGCCCAGATAATTACTCTTAAGCATATCTCCAAGCCAAAAGGCAATGCCGATATTCAGGGCGACAGCTGAAAAGGCAAGAAAAAGGATGACAACCAGATTAGCTCCCATATTGGAAACAACATCGGCCGATTTATCCAGAGCCTTTAGTCTCAGCAGCTCTACATTCGTTTTTGCATATTGTTCCGTTTTCTCAAACAGAGAAGTAAGGAGGGGCATTTGTTCTTCCATGAGCTTATTTATTAAATCAATTGAGGCTAAAGCCTCTAATTTTTCAAATCATTTGGGGCAAAAGCCCCTAATTCTTCAAATCATTTGGGGCAAAAGCCCCTAATTCTTTAGGAATTTCAAATAACCCCGCGCTTAAGCGCGGGGTTATAGAGATGATCAATCTTAAAGAGCTTTAGCCCTGAAAGAAAACCTACTTCCCGCGTCCGTTGGTTGCGAATTCGCTTGTTTTTTTGCTCGCTGCTTCAAACTCTGCTTTTGCCTCTTCCAGCAATACATTGAATTTATCTTTCAGCGATTTGCTCAGATCATCGGTAGTGCCTGCGATCTTCTTACGTGTTTCGCTTCCTTTATCGGGAGCAAAAAGAATTCCCAGTACTCCTCCTATGGCTGCTCCGGCAAGCAAGGCCCCAATTATTTTTCCGGAACTATTGGTCGTATCCATGTTGTTTTAGTTTTAATGGTTAATTGAAAATTTGATAAACTACCCTTGTCATGCTTCCTCTGATAATCCCTTCCCCGGTGAGAAAGAGATTATGCAGCAGACTTTTTTAAATCCTCTTCCCTTGTATAAACCGGAGAAGAACGGCGATGAAAGCGATTACCAGCAGGAGGTGGATAAGATTTCCGGCTCCATAACCGATAAACCCGATGGCCCAGCCTATGACCAATACCACCGCGATAAAATATAATAGATTTCCCATGTTTATTTGTTTTTAAAATTGATTAGTTAAAGTACTCTGAGCAACCAAAGAATCAGTAAAATCAGGGCGAACAGAAGCAACAGATTGATCAGGATTCCAAGACCCCATCCTCCTCCAAGAAGACCGAGTACCCATAGAATGAGCAGGATCAGGATAATGATCCAGAAAAGGCTCAATCCTTCTCTCACCACTTCGTCTGTTTTATGCGCCTTTATTTCATTTGCAAAATTGAAGGACATAGGCTTTGCTGCTTCCTTTGTCTTGCTGGTCATAAAGTCAGTAACTACCGCAACACCTGATGCTACCGAAGTCTTTGCAGACATGCGATGGCTACGTTCTTTTTGCGTATTGACAGTCGCTTCGTTTGTATATGCTACCGGTGCAGATTGCTCCAGGTTTTCAGGAAGCAAAGCGATTGATGGTTTTGTAGCCACTTCTGTAATTTCAGGCTGATCGGTTACCGTAGTTGCTGAAGCAGTTGATGTTGCTTTATGATTAACATGAGATACATAATATCCATTGTTGTAATGGCGTTTTACGATCATCATATGTGAGCTGCAGGAAGTAAGCCAAAGACCTGCAATAATGCAGGCAGTGCTGATGGTAATTAGTTTTTTCATTGGGTTGGTTTTAAAAATGAATAATTCGATTGATTCTTCTTTTTTTACTTATGTTCAGATTTCCGCAATAATTTTTTGGATTTCTTCTTTGGTCTTACCCAATTTCTGTTGTATCCTTCCCAGCATTTCTTCCTGTTTGCCATCTGTAAGCAATACATCGTTGTCGGTAAGCAACGCAAATTTTTGTTTCAGCCTTCCCTTGGTTTCGTTCCAGTGCCCTTTTAATTCAGTCATGTTTTTCATATATACTTGTTTTCGTTTAGTTTCTGCATCAAAGGTGCGATGATCCGGGTGTTTATGTGTTACAAATGCCTATATCTGTCTTGTATAATTCCCACATAAACCCTGAAATACTCCTTTATGCCTTGTTTTGTTTTATGTTCTTGCTCCCTAGCATGTCTTATTACGCCTGATTATTTTTTCCCACCTGTTTTTTCGGTAAAAAGATGAAATTCTTCATTGAACACCGGCTCTTTCCCGTTGAAATTTATTTTGGGGTTTGGGCAATAAATTATCTGCGTTGTGCTTTATTGCGATGATTTGGCGCACGTGGGTGCACAAAAAAGCCCCTTTACAAATTGTAAAGGGGCTGCAAAAAACTATTCAGGAAGATTAATTGATTTCGGTAATTCTTAACTCTACTCTTCTGTTGAGTTGTCTTCCTGCAGGATCATCTTTTCCACTGGCGGTTGTATTACTTACGGCAGGCTGGGTTTTTCCATATCCTTTAGCCTTCATACGTCCGGCTTCTATGCCATGTGCTGTCAGATAATCCACAACGGCTTTGGCGCGTTCTTCCGAAAGTTTCTGATTGTATTCATCGGTGCCTTTGCTGTCGGTATGACCGGCAATCTCTACTTTCATATTGGGATTACTTTTCAACAGGTGGATCAGATTGGTCAGCTCCACATTCGAAACAGATCTTAAAGTAGCCTTGTCAAAATCAAAGAAGATGTTGTTCAGGGTAATTTTGGATCCTACGGTGATCGGTGTCATAGACACCGCACGGCTTATCTGATAATAGCTCGACTTTTTAGGAATGTCCATATTCTCCGAGTAAAACAAATGCCCTTCACTTTGATAGGTGATATTATAATTCTTTCCCGGAGTCAGGATATACAGAAACTGGCCTGTCTTGCTATTGGCATGATAAACACCTACCACCTGACCCGTTTCATTATCCGTAACGGTGATTACCGCTCTCTTCACAGGTTTTCCCGTCTCATCGATAATGCTTCCCTTCATCAGGGTAAGAGGGGTTTCTTTTTTGTCGGCGAAAGTGATCTTGTAATTATCCTTCTCTCCCAGGCCTCCTTCTCTGAACGAGCTGAAATAGGCCTTACGACCATCAGGGCTAAGCACATAAAAAACATCGTCATCGGGAGTATTGATGGGATAACCAACATTCATGGGCTCTGACCAGGCACCTTCTTCCGAAAGAAGACTGGTAAAGATGTCGAAACCACCCATGGTATTATGGCCGGTAGAACTGAAGGTAAGTGTAACTCCGTCAGGATGTATAAAAGGTGCATCTTCGTCAAAGGCTGTATTGATAGTAGGGCCCATGTTCACCGCTTTTCCCCAATCTCCTTCCGGAGTTAGTTTGCTGGTATATAAGTCGCGGCCTCCATATCCTCCCGGACGGTCGCTTACGAAATAGATGGTATTGCCATCGGCCGAAATAAAGGCGCTGGGTTCCCAGTATTTTGTGTTGATATTCTCATTCAGTTTTATTGGAGTGGACCAGGTGTCTCCATCCAGGGTAGTGGTATATATATTCCCGTCCCCGTTATCGTCTTTGTAAATCAGGATTGTTTGTCCATCAGGCGAAATGCCTACCGAAGCGGCATTTCCCGAAGCATTGATGGGAGGGCCGATATTTACTGCTTTGGACCACCCGCCGTTCTCGTGTGTGGATTTGTAAATATTTTCCAGATATGTTCCTTCTTCATCCTTCAGTCCACCCATTGTTTCCGGGCGGCGGGATGTAAAGAACAAGGTATTTTCATCGGCCGTTAAAACAGGACAATAATCGGCATAGATTGAATTTACAGTACTTCCCAGGTTTTCAATCTTACCCTTTACAGGACTCAGCATAAGCTGCTTCCCTGTTTTACACATTTCTATCTCCCGGGTTGCTTCCGCTATCTGGGGCTTATTGTCGTTCTTGTTTTCTGCCATCACGGTTATAAATCGTTGATACGCCTCGATGGCCATATCGAACTGATAATTCAGGTGATAAGCATCGCCCAGCATTTTGTAAGCAATAATAGGGGCGCCTCGCTCCTTGTAAGAGCTGCCTTTATAATTATCGGATATCAGCGTCACGGCTTTTGCAAAATAAGGGATGGCTTCTGCTCTTCGACGTTTGGAGCTCAGAAAACATACGCCGAGTTTAAAGGCAATGTTTCTGTTTTCAGGATCCTTTTTGTACAAAGCCTGAAACAAAGGGAGCGCTTCCGAATATCCTCCTTTTGAATAGGTCCGCGAATCACCGTTTCCATCTTTATAAACAGATGCAAATGGCTTTTCTGCTTTATCGAAGTCTTTAATAAAATCCGCATTTTTATCCTGTGCCTGGAGACCGCCTATGCCAGATAAGCATAGAGCGGTCATTAGAAGGCGGTTTCTCATTTCTGATCCGAAACAATTTCTTTAACAATGATAAACTCGGTACGTCTGTTTTTCTGGTGATCGCGTTCAGAACAGTCTGATGTATTATCATTTACCCCATCGCAGGAACATCCGTTTACAGGTCTTGCTTTACCATAGCCTTTTCCATAAATACGCTCCGGTTTAGTGATTTTTGCCTTGATATAGTCTGCTGATGCCTTCGCTCTTTTGTCGGACAATACCTGATTATACTCGGCTCCGGCACGGCAATCTGTATAGGAACCCAGTTCCACCAGCATTTCAGGATTATCATTCATGATCTTAACGATCTTATCCAGCTCCACTTCCGCATCCGGACGGATATTATACTTATCCAGGTCGAAATAGGCAATTTCGTCGCTCGGGTTACGTGATGTTTTACCCTTTACAGGTTTTACTGTCTTTAGGGGTTCCGCCGGTTTGTTTTTTACAAGCTTACCAAGATCATCTCCTACTTTCATTCCGTTATCTTTTACAATAGGAGTTTCTTCGGGCATCAGGGTCACATTGCCTTTTACAATAAAGGCGGTTCCGCTAGTACTCACCGTTGTATCTCCTTCTGAAAATCCTTTTTTTGTTCCGGTCAGTTTAAATGTTTTGTCCGAAGGAGCCAGGAAAGTATAAGCCCCGCCTTCTTTGGTAGTAACAGTATCTACCATCACTCCTTTATCATCCAGCAGCGATACAAACGTATTCATCAACGGGGTGCCGTTTTTATCTTTTGCAATGCCTCTGATCTTTTTGCCGATACCCATATCTTTCATAATCTCGAACGAATAGATGTCATCGCTTCCGCTTCCACCTACGCGGTCGGAAGAAAAATAGCCTGTCTTAAGCTGGTCGTTGACAATAGCTCCAAAATCATCGGCTGGAGTATTAATTGGTGAACCTGCATTTACAACAGGACCGAAAGCATCACCGTTGGTGGCGCACAGAAATATATCCATACCGCCGATACCAAAGCGTCCGTTAGAAGCAAAGTAAAGCACGCCATTCTTAGCCTCTATATACGGAAACATCTCATCTCCTTCTGTATTTATCTTACTTCCCAGATTCTGAGCCAATCCCCATTCTCCTTTTGGATCTTTATTAACACGGTATAGATCTGCTCCACCGTATCCACCCGGCATGTCGCTGGTAAAATACATGGTGTTTCCATCGGCTGATAAACAAGGCTGACCTACAGAGTATGTGGCGCTGTTCATACGAAAAGGCTCCGGATCTGACCATTTCCCGTCTTTAAAGGTGCTGAAATAAATATCCAGCTGCATCGTTTTGTCCTTCTTCTTGGTATTATAATCATTGCGGGTATAAGCCATATAGGTTCCGTCTGCGTTAAAAGAGGCCGGACCATCATGTCGTATACCATTTAGTTTAGTGCTGAAGTTATGTGGTTTCTTCAATTGCCCTTTGTCGATATCGGACACATACATATCCAGAAACGGTTTACGGTTCCAGTTATATCTCCGCTCAATAAAATGAGGACGCTCACGGGTACTTGCAAATACAATTTTGTCCTTGTAATAAGCCGGGGCGAAATCTTCGGCATTGGTATTCACGTCCAGGTGAAGTATGCTGTAAACACCCTGATCGGTTTGCAGTTTACTGAGCTGAATGCTGTTGTTGGTATAGCTTTTGGCTCTCAGATCGTCTGGCTTAAGCGCCCGGAATTTATCCAGCCAGGTATTGGCCTGATCATATTTGCCGTTTGATTTCAGCACCATGGCATAGTTGTAATCATCCTCTGCCGTAACTCCTTCCGGAGCAGCCGTCAGTTTGGCATACACTACTTCTGCCTGAATATTCTGATCCAGGTTGTGATAGCTTTTGGCCAGCTTACGCTGTCCGTCCAGGGTCAGGTTTTTGGAGTGTTTATATTCAACGATTGCTTTGTCAAAAGAATAGCTGGTAAAGTATTTATCGCCTTTCAGCTCCTTGTGCGACTTATCCTGTGTAAAAGCGCTGGCGCTCATCCAGAGAAGTGCAATGATGGGTATGACTAACTTTTTCATGTAGGTATATTTTAGTAGCGTTTAGAAATAGCGTGGGGAGTGGATCTGTTTTTTGTTGTAAAAGATAAAATCATAACGCAGTTCAATTTCGTGGCTGCCTTGATTGTATTTGGAAGTTGCGAGGCCGTAAGACCAGTCGTACGAATAACCGATATGAAGCTGCTCGGTCACATTTACTCCTACCAAAGCTCCTAATGCATCGCCGCTGCGGTACATCACTCCCAGCATCAGTCTTTTCATGATGATAAAGGATGCTGTCAGATCCAACTGGGCCGGCGCTGCCGCCGTTACTTTTACAAGCGTAGTTGGTTTAAAATCCAGGTTGTCTGTCATCTTTATAACCGTTCCGGCTATCAGATAGTAATGACGTTGTTCAGCACCCATCTGGGTAGTTCCGTCCGGTTCGTTAACAACAGAATAATTGTTCTGCATCAGATTCGGAACCGAGATACCGGCATAAAAACGTTCGCGGTAGTAATACGCTCCGAAACCGAAATTGGGTGTGGTCTGGTTGCTGATATTATTCTGAAACACGGGGTCAGCTTGCTGCTCCAGCTGCAAAGAACTCAGGCTGGCCTGAAACACATTGATGCCTCCGTTAACTCCCAGTGCCAGTTTTGATTTAGGACTAAGCTTCATGATATAAGCAAAATCAACAAATACACTGGTGTTATTGCTGGGACCGATTTTATCGTTCACCACCGAAAGACCGAGACCTAAATGTTCGTCTCTCAACGGTGCGTGAATGGTTATGGTTTGTGTAACAGGGGCTCCTTTAAAATCAACCCACTGCATACGTTGCAATGCATTAACCGTTAGGGCATCCCTGCTACCTGCATAAGCAGGATTGACCAGCAAGGTATTGTCCATATAATGCGTAAACATTGGTTCCTGCTGTGCGTTCATCGTCAGGCCCGCTAAGGAGACAACTGACAGTATCGCTATTTTTTTAAGTGCTTTCATTTCTTTTTATTTTATTTCGTGATTAATTGTCCGTGTTATTTGTTCAGATAGATGGTTCCTTTCAGAACAGTAGATCCATCTCCCAGATTCAGGATGTAGAAATAGGTTCCAACCGGCAGATCACTGCCACCTATGCTCATACCTGCCTGAGATTTGCCATCCCATGTATTGGTATAAGGGCTTGCAGCGAATACCTGATCACCCCAACGATTAAACACGGTGAACCCATTATTCGGATACATATCAATTCCTCTGATTACAAACAGATCGTTGATACCATCACCATTCGGTGAAAATCCATCCGGGATAAAGAAATCGGTTGGATACGTCACGACAGAAGAAACGTTATTGGCCATATTATTATCGGTTTCATTACCATAGATAATGGCCGTATTGGTATAGTTTCCTCCGGCTACAACGGTTGCTGTTATTTTTAGCACATCGGATACTCCATTACTCATGTTTCCAATGGTCCAAACACCCGTAGCAGGATCAAATGTTCCTGCTGTAGCGCTATAAGAAACATAAGAATAACCGCTTTGAATGACATCATTCACTGCAACCCCTGTTGCATTATTGGGTCCGTTGTTGGTTGCCGTAATTGTGAACACCACATTATGAGACACAATAGGATTGGCATTGTCAACAGTTTTTACAATGCTTAAATCCGTTATCGCACATACATTTTCCACCACATTAACGGTAGCCGGCAATGAATTACATCCATTATCGGTAACAGTAAGCGTGTAGGTACCGGCATTGGCAAGTGCTGATGGACTGATAACCGGATTTTGTTGTACCGACGCATAGGCCACAGGCCCTGTCCAGCTATAGGTTGCACCTGTAACTGTTTGTGCTGTTAAATCAATTGCGCTTCCGATACATACCGGGCTGTTGCTGTTTGCAATAGCAATGGGCGTAGGGTTAACGGTAATGGTAAAGCTGGTATTTGTTCCACCGCATGTACCTGCCAACGGGCTCACAATTATTGTTGCCACGATTGGGTTTGTGCCCGGGTTGGTGGCAATAAAGGAAGGAATGTTTCCATTGCCGTTATTTCCGAGACCTACTGAAGTATTGTTATTGGTCCAGGAGTAGGTAGTTCCCGCAACCGAGCTTACAAATACGACAGCAGCGGTCGAGGAATTATTACAAACTGTTTGATCACTCACAGGGCTTATGACCGGTGTAGGGTCAACAGTGATGGTAAAGGTTGTGCTGTTTCCAGTGCAACCACCGGCTGTTGGGGTAATTGTTATGGTAGCTATTACGGCAGTATTACCGGAATTTAATGCTGTGAAAGAAACAATATTTCCGGTGCCGCTACCTGCCAAACCGATGGAAGGTGTATTATTGGTCCAGCTATAAACTGTACCTGCCATACTTCCGCTGAAAACAACAGCAGCTGTGGGTGAATTATTACACACGGTCTGGTTTGCCACTACATTGGTTACCGGTGATGGGTCAACAGTAATGGTAAATGTGATTGCCGTTCCGGAACAACCGCCTGAAGCAGGCGTTACCGTAATGGTTGCTATAACAGGAGTGACTCCTGCATTAAGCGCTGTGAAAGAAGCGATATTACCTGTTCCGCTTGCACCAAGACCTATGGATGCATTATTATTAGACCAGCTGTAAATAGTTCCGGCAACTCCTCCGCTGAATATAACACCAGCTGTAGGTGTGTTGTTACAAACCGTTTGATCGGCAACGGGGTTTACAGAAGTGGAAGAGTTAATGCTAAGAGAAACATCCGGTGATGTAACTATAGGAGCACAAGCACCGGTTACAACCACATTATAATTGGCAGATGCATCGGCAAGGGTAGCAGGATTGATGGTGAGTGTTGATGTAGAAACACCGGAGATATTTCCTCCGTTGATCATATTAACCGCTCCTATTCTCCATTGATATGTAAGCGCTCCCCCTGTTGCACCTACAGTGAATGTTGCAATACCTCCGCTACAGGTAGATTCGTTAACAGGCGGGGTATTGATAGCCGTAACAGGAGCTACTTTCAGATACGCAAAAGATGATGTATCAATAGGCGCGTAAGCTCCGGATATGATTACATTATAAAAAGAAGAGGTATCTGAAATAGTTGCCGGGTTAATAGCAAGTGTGGGGGTGGTTACACCGGAAATATTTCCTCCGTTAACCAGGTTCACACTGCCGTTTCTCCACTGATAAGTAAGACTGGATCCTACCGTTGTTACTGTAAAACTGGCCGAAGAGCCGGAGCAAACCAATTGATTGTTTGGCTGGGTTGTTATGTTTGGTGCATTGGGGCAGCCGGGAGGCATTTTAAGAACAAAGGATGTTGCATTGATAGCACCGTTGGTGCTTAATAACCGGCCTTCAATGGTATCACCAATGCTAACGTTGATGGCTCCGTTATTGGAGATCATGGTTCCGCAAAAGAGGGAAAGCGTGTTTATGCTTACTGCACCTTCCACTTTCCAGAATACATTTTTAGCCTGGGTACCGTTAATCAGTTTAACCCTGGAATAGGTACTGGTAGAAAAAGCTCCGTTTACCTGGAATACGAATACTGCGTTGGCATCTCCTTCTGCATTCAGAAAAAGAGTATCGGTAAAAGTAACCGCCGAATTCATCATATATACATGTGGTGTGAGTACGAGCCCGTTACCAAACTGAACGGGATACAATAACTGAATATCGTAAGGGAGTGTATTCAGATAATTATAGGCAGCTATCAAATCTGTTGAACAGGCGGCGGTAGATCCATCCGGAGTGGCATGGATGGTGCCTGTAACAAACAAAGGATTAAAGCCCGTAGTAAGTCCGTTGTTGGAACCTACATCACCTGACACATAAGAAGTGGCTGTATTGGTAACAGGGCCGATAGCGGTAAATACTCCATAACAACCTGCCGAAGCAAGATTGGGAGCGAGTGGACCGGTTAAGACTGTACTGCCGCAACCGATGGGTGTATAAGCCATCAGATTGTCGATCGTAACAGCTCCTGCTGTTGAAAGGGCTCTGCCTTCCAGCGTATCATCAGTACCCATGGTGATAGCCGAATTATTGGCGATGATGGTTCCACGCATGGTGGTTCCGGCGGCCATACTCACGAGACCTTCTACTTTCCAGAATACATTACAGGCCAATGCACCGTTTATCAGGTGCACTTTGGCTGATGCATTGGTGGAGAAAGCTCCCTGTATCTGAAAAATAAAGACTGCGTTGGGATTGCCTTGCCCATCCAGGGTAAGACCCAGATTCAGCACTGCAGGTGTTGCGATGGAATACACACCGGCATTAAGAGTCTGCCCGTTTCCAAGCAATGGTGCCGGGAAAAAAGTAGGAACCGTTCCATTCAATTGAAGATAAGCTACGTGCAAATCGGTGGCGCATTGTGCGCTGGCAGCGTCATTATCGTGCATCACACCGTTTACATTTCCGAAGGCTGTGCTGGAGCCGCTGTTGGTGCCCACATTTCCGGTTATCTGCGAAATACCCGTATTGCTTACGGCTCCGACAGATGAAAAAAGAACAAAATTAGCCGCCGTCCCTAATACAGGCGCTTGAGCGGAGCTGCAAAAGGGAGAGACAACTAGCGTAATGGCGGTTGCAAGGCCAAGTAGTAATTTATGTTTCATGTTTATTGTTTAACTGGTGAACACTTCATTTTAATATCTCTTTCCGCTGGGAAAGCTTTTATATTCTTATTTCATTTCTTACACCGCTATGATCACAGTTCTTCCAGAACCGACGACTCCAGCAGTGGTTTCCTGACTTTAATCACCGTGTTATTGGATAACTCAATTTCACAGGCAATCACTACATCATCGCCCAATATAAATCCGCCTGTTTCAAGAGCTGAATTCCAGTTAAGTCCCCAATCACTTCGTTTGACAGTTCCCTTAACCGTAAAACCTGCTTTCTCTATTCCGGAAGGGTCCTTCGCAAAGCCACCAAACATGGCACTCAGCTTAACAGCCTTTGTGATACCCTTCATGGTAAGCTCTCCCCAGAACTCTCTGCTACCGCTTTCATCTTCCTTACCGATCTTACTCGATTTGAATCCGATTTGTCTGAATTTCTTTACATCAAAGAACTCTTCTCCTTTCAAATGTTCATCCCGTTTGATATCTCCGGTAGAGATGGAATTCGCATCGATGCTCAGATCAATAGTAACGGTAGTAAAATCACTTCCCTCCGTAATGATATCCGCATCAAACTTGCCGAACGTACCCTTTATATGGGTAATCATTAAATGCTTCACCTTAAAGGCAATTTCGCTATGGCTTTGATCTATAGACCAGGTTGTTTCCGTTGACATGTTCATCATGGTTAAGTCTGTGAAAAGAGTTGACATTCCGTTTCCTGATTTAAAACCTGAAACCAACACTTAATTGGGTCCACTCGTTTTTATAACGGGGATTATTGGAGGTGCCATCACCGTTGTTATTTTGCAAGTCCCATCCAATTCTTCCTCCGATAACAAACTGTTGAATATTGATGTCCACACCACCTGTAAAACACAAGAGGTTTTTACGCAGGTTGTCATTATCAAATATTTGTTGCTGTTGCGTGGTGGTGGCTCCGCTGGTGTACACATCTGTTTGTTTAACCAGATATGAATACTGAGGACCGGCCAGGATAGTCAGAAAAGAAGTAAGTTTCAACTGAATCAGCAGGGGCACATCTATCCAGCTGGTAGTGCGGGTGATGGAATAAGCATCTCCGGCTATTGAACCGGTGGCTTTAAATCCCCTTTGGGAATACAATAGCTCAGGTTGAAAACCCAGAAACTTTCCAATAGGGATTGCCATAAATATTCCGGCAGAATAACCCCATTTAGGTCCGGCAACAAACCCGTCGCCTTGTGTATCGTATACATTGGAGTGATTAAGTCCTGCCTTAAACCCGAATGTAAAATCCTCGCGCATATCCAGGCTTTCCTGGGCTTTGCTTTGAAATACAAGGGTGCCTATCAGGGCGATGGAGAACAGTATCTTTTTCATAGTTGGCTTTTTAAAATGTTAGTGTTATAAAATCCTGTCATTACATTCCTCTCTTCTTCATAAAATCTTTTACTGACTCTGCAAAGGCATTAGATTCTTCACTGAACTTTGATTTGAATTTATCCCAGTTGTCTTGTCCATCGGCTTTATAGTCATCCATCTGCTTTTTCATGTCTTTGTTTTTCTGGTCCAGCTCAGCAATCTTTTTCTCGTACGCATCTTTTGTTTCTTGCTTCTCCGTTGCAATCCTGGCTCTGAAACGTGCAATACTGCTGTCATTTGCAGCAGCCCGTGCATCGGCTTCTCTTTTGCTGGTTTCTATATCGGCCAGATAAGCCTGATTGGCTTTATCTAAGGCGTTGTTGGCCTGGGTAACACCATTCTGTGCGTTCTCAACTTTTTCTGCGGGTGATGCACAGCCTGTCATGATCATTGCAGTTACAAAAAGTGCGGCTCCTGTTTTAAAAAATATCTTTTTCATTTTCTTTTAGTTTAGGGTTGTTGAGTTTGATGCAGCAAAGATGCATGCTTCATCATGTGTTTGCGTTACAGAAGATCCCTAAAGAGTTACATCAATCATACATTGGGAGCTTCGTTTTGTTGCAAACAAAAACCCCCTTTCGGATGATGCTCCGGAAGAGGGTTTAAGAAACAAAGAGGCTTACTGTTGTGAAACGAGCTTACCGGTTTGAATTGTTTTATTATTGCGGATCATCTCATAAAAATAGATTCCGGAAGGCAGCTGATCTGTGTTTAAAGTATTGGTCTGATTAATCAGCAATGTATTCATTACCTGTTCGCCCAATACATTATACATTTTGAAAACGGTTCCTTCAGCAGGCAAAGTTCCACTCAGTACAATGGTGGCAGATGCTCCGAATGGGTTAGGGAATATGCTTACCATTTCTTTTTCAATGGATGGTAATGTTTCTATCCCTACTGTGGCGCAATTACCCGGAACTACCTGAGCAGTTGCTGTGATGGCATCGGTGCTTAAAGCTCCGCTGGTAGTAAGTGCCTGTCCGTTGAGGGTAACACCTGTATTAATGGCACCTAAAGCACCGTTATGACAGATAATGGTTCCGCAAAAAAGAGAGTAATTGTTTATTGTTACAGCTCCTTCTACTTTCCAGTATACATTCTGAGCCTGCGTTCCATTGATCAGCTTTACTTTCGAATACGTGCTGGTAGAAAGCGCTCCGTTGATCTGAATCACAAATACTGCATTTGAAACACCTTGTCCGTTCAGAAAAACAGTATCGGTAAGTGTGGCTGCTCCTCCCATTAAATAGGTATGGGGTGTAAGCACCAGATTGTTTCCAAACTGGGCAGGATAAAGCAATTCAATATCCGGAGCCAGGGTATTTACATAATTATAAGCTGTTAACAGATCGGCTGCACACTGAGCGGTAGAACCATCCGGAATGGAGTGAATAGTACCAGTTACCATTAAAGCATTATAACCCGTGGTAGAACCGCTGTTGCTTCCAACATCACCTACTACATGGGTTACTCCTGTATTCGTAACAGCGCCGCTGCCGGAAAATATTCCGTAACAGGCTGCTGCTCCCATAGCCGGTGCCGATGGACCTGTAAGTACAGGACTTCCGCAACCGATAGGTGTATAAGCCAATACTCCGTCCACGGTAATGGCACCGTCTGTAGTAAGGGCTCTGCCTTCCAGAGTATCACCCGTTCCAATATTGATTGCTCCGTTGTTTGCAATGATGGTTCCTCTCATGGTTGATCCGGAAGCCATACTCACAAGACCTTCTACTTTCCAATAGACGTTACAAGCCAAAGCATTATTTTTCAGGTATACTTTAGCAGAGGCATTGGTAGAAAATGATCCCTGTATCTCAATAATAAATACAGCGTTTGAACTTCCCTGTCCATCCAGTGTAAGCCCCCCGTTTAATGTGGTAGCACTTGAAATTGAGTATACACCGGCATCAAGTACCTGTCCGTTACCAAGCAAGTTGGCCGGAAAAAAAGTGGCGGCTGTTCCGTTCAGCTGATTGTAAGCAATATTCAAATCGGTTGCTGCCTGTGCACTTGTTCCGTCCTGATCGTGCATGCCACCGTTAACGTTTCCAAACGCCGTGCTGGACCCGTTATTGGTTCCAACATTACCGGTGATTTGTGAAATACCGGTATTGCTTACCGATCCATTAGTAGAAAACAGTTCAAAATTTGCTGTTGTTCCCAGTGTAGGCGCCTGTCCAAAACTTCTGTTTGCTACGGCAAACAAAAGGGTGGCTGCAGCTATGATAAGTAGTTTCTTTTTCATTTTATTTATGGTTAAGAGTGAAATTATCTTCACAGGTCAAAGGTGCTTACTTGGGCATCCTAAAGTGTTACATATCGGGGCCGATTAGTTACATGAATCCCACTTACGGACATATCTCCTCTCCTGCTGTCCAATAAAAAAGTCCGGACAAAGCTGCCCGGACTTCCTTTATATATGATCTTGATTATTCTACAACGATTGCATTAGCACCCATAACAATAGCACCGGTTCTTGCAAGAGCCTTACCATTTAATGAAGCTCCGGTATCAAATGTGATGCTTTGCATAGCCATCACAGTACCTTTAAAAACAGAGGTTGTACCAAATGTAGCCGAACTGCCTACCTGCCAGAAAATATTGGATGCAGATGCTCCTCCGCTCAGAATTACTTTACGTCCTGATGTAGTTGTAAGTGTAGAGGCAATCTGAATGATAAAAACGGCATTTGCATTTCCCTTAGCATCAAACGTCACATCACCCGATGAAACAGCCAGGGAAGAAGTGGATTTGTAGAGACCGGGAGTAAGCGTAAGTCCTCCGATATTACCGGAAAGAGTCACAATATCCGTGCTGGTGCGACCGGCAGCATCGTTATAAGCTGCAGTAAGATCCAGTTTAGCCTGGTTAGCAATAGCATCATTGATATGCTTATTTCCTGTAAGTATGCCGGGAGGAAAACCACCTATAGAGGTGCCGGGACTGAGACCCAGATCGCCTGTTATAGTCGTTGCTCCCGTGTTGCTGACAGCGGATCCGGCCAAAATCGCGAATGTAGCGCAACTACCAACGGCAATAGAGCCCTGTGCAATGGTTTGTATTGGAATAACGATTGGCGACCCTCCACCGGATGGTGCTGGTGTTGTTTTACTACATCCTGCCGTTAGAATGACAAGAAAAGCTGAGGCGATGGCAAACACATTTGTTTTCATGACATTTATTTTAATCAGCTCTTGGGCCGAAAGTGAATTTATATTTATGCTCAAAAGTCTATTATTTAATTCGGGGACATATTACAGAGGAGACACTATTAGTTACAGGATTCACTGATCTCTCCGGTATCAATAACGAAATCCGAAACTAACCTGGCACCAGCCTGTTTTGTAAGCAGAGGATGTAGCAAGAAATCCATCCCCTACCAGATCTGCTCCGATCCGGATTCCTACTATCATGTATTGCACGTTCCAATCCAAACCTACTACACCGCATAGCATATTTTGCCGGGAGGCAACAACCGGTACTTTCTGTTCCGGATTAATTCCTGTTTCGATATTTGCATATATGTCTTGCTGATTCAAGAGATAAGAATATTGCGGACCGGCCACCAGGGTAATAAACATACCCGGCTTATAAGCTATGAGCAAGGGCACATCGATATAACTTCCTATGCGATCAAATTGAAAGGTGTTTCCTTGTATGGACCCGGACGCTGTAAAGCCACGCTGCCCCATCAGTGCTTCGGGCTGCAAGCCCCAGTGGAGGCTGAGCGGCACGGAGAACTGCGCTCCGCCAACCATAAATGTTTTTACATCGGTGTGAATATTACCGATCTGATTACCGACAATGTTTGAATAATTAACGCCGCCTTTAAGCCCTATCATGAAATTATTGCGGTACTCAAACCGGTCTTCCTGCGCACTTGCCGAAGCCCACAAAGCCAGTGTTAAAAGAGTGAATAAGGTTGCGTTTTTCATGAGCCTGTTTTTTAGATAACAAAGACACCCCGCTTTCGCAGGGTGACTCATAATTTCAATCCATGCAGCTACTTAGTTGCCGGAGTGCTTAATGCATGTTGTTTAGCATCTTCACGCAGGGCTTCCTTAGCCAGGCTAAGATGTCCGTTTGCTTTGATAGTGCTCTGAGCTGCATTTTCATGATTACCTTGCTCATGATGCTCTGCAGCTTCTGTCTGATGCTTTGCAGCAGCTTCCAGATGAGTAGCTGCCTTTTTGTGTGCTTCAATGTTCTTTTGATTTTCAGCAGGAGACACGAGGGTCTTTGATGCTGCAACTGGTGTTGTTGGTGTCATGATATTGGTTTTTAAGTGATTATTATTTCTGGCACAAAGATGCATTCGATTGGAGGCTGTTGTGTTACATAAGCCCTTGTGAATGTTACAGGTATCCTACATTCCCTGTTTCTATGAATCATGTAACACTTTCATCGGAAAATGTAAGGGACAAAAAAGGCATCCGGCTTATCTTTGCGGATAATTGAGAATTATGTTCAACCCATTGTTAAAAAAAAGAAATATGTCAAAAGCAACAGCAATAGGAATCTGGATGGATCACAAGGATGCCCATTTAATTGAATGGACCACTCCTACCATGGAAACCAAAACAATAACCTCAGCCTTTACCCACCAGCAAAAAGAACATAGCGTGGGGGAAAGCGAAAAACTGATGCATAATAAAGAGCAGCATGATCAAGGCGCCTATTACAAGCATTTGGGTGAGGTTATATTAAACTATAAAGAAGTATTGCTCTTTGGCCCAACAGAGGCTAAAACAGAATTATTTAATCTATTGAAGTCAGATCACCGTTTCTCGGAAATACGGTTCCAGATCAAATCGGCGGATAAGATGACCGAAAATCAGCAACATGCTTTTGTAAGAGATCATTTTTCAAAACGAGTTTTTTAATTCTGTCAGCCAACGCGGCTTATTTAACTACACAATCAAAACCAATCAACCATGTTTTACGACGGCTATCATTTTTGGGGAATGCATATTATCTGGTGGATCGTATGGCTTTCCGTTATCTTTTGGATATTCGCTATTCCTTATGATATTCCGGGTCAGCGAAAAAGAAATCTGTCCCCCCTCGACATTCTACGCAATCGACTCGCTTTGGGTCAGATAACAACGGAAGAATACCGGGAAAAAAGACATATTCTGGAAACTGATCTGTTAGAAAAATAGTCTCCTCACATCATTTAACTATCACCTGTATCCGGAGGCCTGTTTAGCAATAAACGGGCCTCTGCTTTTATACAAACTCCGATACTCCAATGTGGGAATGATGTAATTCTTTTCGAAACGATGTAACACTTTTCTTTCCATTTGGAGCCATCTTTGTTCCGTAACGGAGAGGCGCTTTAAGCAGACGGCATTTCCAACTCACAAAGCTCCCCTTTCCAACTAAAACACTAAAAATGAAACGGCTCCTGGTTATGCCATTCCTTTTCTTCTTCGGACTATCCGGATATGCGCAAACAACTACTCCTTCGGTTCCTAATAAATCTGAAGATCTGCTCAATACGATGGGCACCATGGAAATTCATTATTGCTGCCCGAAGTGTACTTATACGAGTGACAAGGCCGGAACTTGTCCCATACACAACATTAATCTGATTAAGGAAGGCACTTATTATTGCCCTACCGATCTGACCACCAGCAAAACACTGCGCAAGTGTCCGAAATGCGGAAAAATGATGAAAAAGATGGATGCCACTCCGGATGAAGGCGCGCTAGTTCCCCCGGATGCAGAAAAAAAATAGCACTTGAATATAGTATCAAACAGTACACGCCATGAAAACCAACGATCACTGCCATTTGTCTTCCAACCCTTTACCTCCCAAGGAAGATCCCGATACAGAACCTCAGGATCCAACACCGGAAGATGCGCCCGTCCTTCCGGAAATACCGGTACGTAAAGAACCGTTACCGGAGTTTTTTCCGCTGCCTAATCATCCTCAGACTCATCCGACTCAAAAAAAGGAAAAGGGCATATGGGATCGAAAGGCAACCGGGTATGGGATCCTGGGAAAACAAATCGTTTTTGTATTTCTTATGCTATTGTTTTTTACCGGAATACAGGCGCAGACACTCCCTTTGGGACCTCATCAGGGAAGAACCGTCGCTACCGGTGGGTATGTCATAGAAATGCTGGGATGTATGGATCATCTGGAGGTATACGTTTACGAAAAGGATATGCAATTTATAAGCAACGTGAGGTTAAGCGGCGAAGCACAATTTTATGGATGGCAGAAAACCATTTTTACTCCCTTAGTTCCTTATGGGAGAGATGGCTTTACTGCCAAACTTCCCACTTACAATTTTGCTTCCTGCAAAATAGGAATCAATATAAAAGACATTCGTATCAATGCGGAGTTTACGAATGAATGTACCATCACCCATTAATACGTATTGTAATAATCCCTTCAAATCAGAAGTTATGAAAGAAAATGAAAACGAAGCTGTGAATTCAGCAAAGAACAAAAGTCATATGGTATCCGGTATGTTCAGCAGTCGTGAACATGCTGAAAAAGCTTACCGGACATTGGAGTTAAAAGGATATGGAAAAGATCATATCCATGTTGCGATGTCGCATGAGACCCACAAAAAACATTTCAGCGATGATAAACATTCACCCAATTATGATACCCACACCGTGGATACACATGGTCTGGAGACTAAAGTAAAAGAAGGAGCGGAAACCGGAGCCGCAGTAGGCATTGGCCTGGGTGCTATGATAGGAGCTATTGCAGCCATGGGAACGAGTATTCTTATTCCGGGTCTTGGAATACTGATTGCAGGATCTTTTCTGGCCGGACTGGCGGGAGCTGGAGCAGGAGGACTAACAGGCGGATTGGTAGGTGCATTTGTAGGAGCCGGTATTCCGGAAGAACATGCAAAGAAATATCATGAAGGGATCAAAAACGGTCATATCCTGCTGGGGGTAAAACCTCTTAATGAACAAGATGCCATTTATATTGAAAACGAATGGAAACGCCACCATGGAACCGATATCAACCGTAGTTAACAGCTATTCCATATAACTCCTCCTTCTTTAGATGGCTATTACCTATTACATGCTTCAGATTCCGCCCTGGCTGCTCTTTATCCTGATCAGCGCTTTCGGGGCCCTTACGGCAGGTTTGTGCACGTACCTTTTTCGGAAATATATACGCATCCGGATTCTTCGTTCTCATAATGAAGTAACAGGGTTCCTTTTTCTGGCCATTGCCAGCTTCTATGCCCTCCTGCTCAGCTTTGTCGTATTTGTGGTATGGGGTCAGCTGAATGAAACAAGAAACAATGTAAGCAAAGAAGGCAGCTCAGCCATCGGTTTGTACCGGGATATAAAATACTATCCAGATACGCTTGAATCCAAACAATTGCTGGCTGTATATCTCGATTTTGTTTACAATGTGGTGGATGAAGAGTTCCCTGATATGGAGTTGCTAAAGTCGAGCCGAAAAACACCGGAAGCATTTAACAAGGTGTTTTATAAAATGGAACATCTGAACCCAAAAAATCCGCTTCAGATTCAGCTGGTGTCCGAAATGTTTCACCATTTGAATGAACTGGCAGCTTTCCGGGGACTGAGAGGATCCGGTGAAACGGAAATCCCCTCACCCATCTGGCTACCCATGATTATAGGGGCATTTATTACCATGATCTGCGCCATGCTCCTTGATATTGAACATACGCGTATGCATGTTATCCTGAATTCCTTGCTAGGTATGTTTATCGGCATGATCCTCTTCATTATTATTTTGCTCGATCATCCATACTCCGGCAGTCTTGGAATTAAACCCAAATCATATAAACAGATTTTCAGTATGGAACGGCTGAACAACGATGCAAATAAACAACAACCTTTATCCACCACAACCCCATGAATTCTATTCAAAAAAATATTCGCACCCTCTCTTTCTATACAGTAGCATCCTTATTTTTGATATCCATATCTTCCTGCCATTCGCATGAACAAAAACCCGATGATGCATTTGAAAACATCAAGGAGCAAAAGAAATTAAATAAGGACAGCATACCTCCCACTCCTGAAATCATTCCCGAGCAAAAGAAAACCGAAGTCGTTCAGAAAAGTGAAAACCAGGATTGGGTTTCCTTCCGTACGGGTATGGAGGAGAAAATAATCATGAATACATTAAAAATAAAATCGTTGAAAGCTGCACCGGAAAGTAACACAAAACAACTCAGAAAAGTGGCCCGTTTGGAAAAGAATAATACGGATCTGAGAAAACAAATGGATGATTATGCAGCAGATGCAAAAGCAAGACAGGAAAAATTCAAAACTTCCATGACTCAGGATGTGAATGATATCGGTACGGAGCTCAAAGATATGATTGTAAAAGGAAAGCGATAGACCTGGCGCTTCATAAACAGAGAAAGAGAGCGTTAAAACATGATTTTATTTTCATGTAAAATTCATATTCCATCGAAGGTGTTCTTTTTTTTTATGATACCCGGAGGACTTGAAGGAATTCGACTATATTTGTTTCACAACTATAAATCGAAAACTATATGAAAACAATCAAACTATCCCTGGGGGTTATGCTCCTTTCGTTTTTTGCTTCCTGTACAGGTCCTGCCGGCCCAGATGGTGCTCCTGGTCAGAATGGTCTTAACGGAGTTGCAAACATTACAAACGGAACCATTACGGTACCAGCTGCTAACTGGAACAACTCCAGTGCAAATTACTGGAACTACGGTGTTGCAGACAATGCAATCGTAGACATGAATGTGGATGCTGTTATGGTTTATGTGCTGTCAGGTGGTAATTATTTCGCACTTCCATGCGCTTCTTTACTTAGCAGCGGCGATGTAATGTCTTTCGGATACCAGAACAACCTTGTATCTCTGATCTATAATTACTCTTCTGCACCGGTAAATGATCTTCAGTTCAAGGTTGTAGTTATTCCACCGGCTATTATGAAGAACAATCCAAATCTTAATCTGAAAGATTACAATGCTGTACAGCGCGCGCTGAGCAAACGCTAATCGTTCTCTTTTCAAAATAAAGAATCCCTCTTCGGAGGGATTCTTTATTTACGGGCATTCGTACTCAAACCATTCTTAAAAGGCATAAAGAAAACCGGGAAAATAAATCCCGGTTTTCTTTATTGTGGTTCCTTACTTCGGTCTGAGTTCATTAGACTCATTTGACTTCTTGGGAGGAGGATTGTTTTTCGGCTTCGGTTGTCCTTTACCCTGATTGGCCGGAGCTGGTGGCTGTTTCTTGTTTTGCTGAACCTCATTGCCATTCTTGTTTTCATGAGGAGGAGGATTGTTGGCAGCAGGATGCTGCTCATTGCCCGGATGATTGTTCTGATTGTTCCGGTTCTGCTCTTCCACTTCCCTGTTATGCTTATTTTGCTCTTCTACATCGCGGTTATGTTTATTCTGTTCTTCCGCTTCGCGATTCTTGCGGTTTTGTTCTTCCGCTTCCCGGTTGCGTTTATTTTGTTCTTCTACATCCTGGTTGTGTCTGTTTTGCTCTTCCGCTTCCCGGTTATGTTTGTTTTGTTCTTCGACATCCCGGTTATGTTTGTTTTGCTCTTCGGCTTCGCGATTATGGCGGTTTTGCTCATCCAGATTCTGGTTTGAACGGTTTTCATTTCCATGATTATCATTGCGTGGGGTAAATGTGTGATAATCATGATTTGCGGGTGCCGGAACGGGGCCCATTCTATTGTGATCATATTGGTAACCGGCAGGATAAAGGGGTACAGAACTATTTTCGTTATACCCGCGGCGTTGAACAGCATTGTTAACTGCTCCACCTCCATTGTTATATCCTCCGCCTCCAACTGCATTATTTACAGCACCGCCTCCGTTGTTATTATTGTAATAACCACGCGGGTAGCTGTTCAGATAAGTGGTATGACGGGTCCAGGGTTCCCTGGTATTGGCATTCAATACCACCACATATCCGCTATTCATATTATAGCTGCTATAAGCGGGAGGTTGAGCCATGCTGTGTATCCACATACCATTTTCTTCATATACATACTGTTGCGCATATACATCATAATAGCACTGCATATCAGGTATATAGTAATATTGCACCGTGCTTGGATTCTCATAATATGGAGCCCATGGCGGAACACCCTGATACGTATTATATACAGGCGGCGTAGCCACATAAACAGGTTGCGGAGGGGGCGGAGGAGGTGCATAGCCCGCTGTCCGGGGTCCGTAATAGCAAGAAGAAAGAAATGAAAGACAGGCGATGCAACAAAGAGTTACAAACTGCCGGATAGGTAATGTCTGTTTCATTTGGGGGTTTTTGGGGTTGGTGATGAGCGGTTTATTTCGATAAACCAGCTTTAATATAGGCAAATATATTGATATTTAATGAACTAATCATGAATTTTGGGCTTCTGAGCTATCCTTTAAGATATATCCTCTGTTCGCATTTATCAATTCCCTCGTATATATACCTTATATATATGAGTAAACCTTCTCCTCCTATATTTGTCCGGGTTATTCAAATGATCTGAAACAAATAAGTACATGAATCGTACCATTATTATCAAACGGCAGTTTTCCTATCCTGTTGCTACCGTATGGAAAGGCCTGACTGATGCGAAAATGCTGGGCGAATCTGGATACTGTTCTTCAGTTCACCCTTTCTTCCGATGCAAAAGGCACACAGCTGATGATGAAGCATTCGGGTTTTAAAGGATTCGAATTAATTATAGTCAGCCTTATCATGGGCCGGGGGTGGAAAAAACTTATTGATGAGCGGCTGGCGCCGGTGCTTTCTTTGATTTTAAAAGAAGACACTGCAAAAAAATAATTAGTCCCTCTTTCTTTGTTTTTATTTGATTGTTGCACTATTTCCTCCATATAGCTATTTGTTAAACCCAACCACACCTCTTTCTTACCCTCTTTATCATTAAAGCTCTGACTTTCATCTTGTTTCTTTCACAAGAAAGAGAATATCATTCGCAGTGATAAAACAAATATCCACAACTCCCTCTACGTATTTAAACTTAAATATCAATCTGAATTTTATTTTTTAATTACGATTTTCTACGGATGCGCTCAGCCTCCTGCCGGACTAATTTTACCTAAGTTTTTGCAAAAACAACTAAATGGGGAAGCCGAAAACCATTCAACAGAGTAGGCAACCAAATTATCAAAAACAACAACGTCATGAAATTCTCAAAAAAAGATGCTGTTAAAAAACGGCTGTCCCTCGAAGATTTTAAAGTAAAAAATCAAGCTGTAAACACTGAAAAAGCACTTGCCAGCATCGTTGGCGGAGCTTTGGCTGCCTGTCACCCAGCTTAGTCATAAAAAAGAGCCGCAGAGGACCTGTAAGTCCTTTGTGGCTTTTTTATTTTCTTGAATCCAGAGGTTCTGCTTAGACAAAAGTGGAAAGCAGATGAAAATACAACAGGGATTTATTATCCAATACTCAGGCTCCTTAAAGTAAAGATATGCTTGCTCAAGAATATTATACCGAAACCGTGTCGCTGGCCATTGAGAGCGGACAAGGAAAACTGGCTGATGCCATCAAAACGTTGGTTTATCAAAACAGTCCCGACTACTTTGAATTACTCGAATTTAATAATGACTTCATTTTTCTGGAACCCTTGCTTTTTGCCTGGTTTAATCAACCCATCAAAGGTTCTTTGCCTTTAGAACAACTCCTGATCGGTTATATTGAAGAAAATATCCGGCCAAAAAAAACGGCTGTCCATACCGATAAACAAGGTATCCTTTACATACCTTCCATTGGATATTTCAAAACCTCAGTACCTGATACTGACTTAACACTTATATGGGATCTCTCCTCCCGCACCTTTAGCCTTGCTTCGTCCAAAGGGCCTGTGCCATTTTCCTTTGAGCCTTTACTTTTTATACCAAACAGCAGGATAGAAATTCTGCTTTATGATCATCCTTTGCATCAACCGATCTTTTCGGGTTCCCAACAAAGTATTATCGATATGGAGGAAAATGGTGTTCGTGGAGCCGATCCTCCTGAAGTGGAAACCATTACCCGTTTTCAGATCGGAAACCTCAAACAGGCCTGGAACACACTGGCTGTTTCTTGTCCCTATCAGTTTAACGATATTTCGGCTGTCGCACGCCGGGTGGTGATATTTTCGTGTAGCAGCCTATGGTCCTTCGCCACCGTATCTGCACACGGCACCGCCTTTTTTTCTTGTACCCCGGCCGATGGGGAATTGTTTTTTATTGCTGAACTGGCACATCAGTTCGGACATAATGTGCTGAACGCTGCTTTAGCCGACAAAGAAGACTATTTCAAAATTGACCCTGATGAAATTTTTGTTTCCTCCTGGACCGGAAACAGAAAAGACGGAAGAAATTTGTTTTCCGCCTTTCATGGTTTATATACCACTACCAAAGTAGCGGAAGCATTGGATGCCTGTCTGACAAAAGATGCATTTCCCAAAGAAAGTGATAAACATGAATTAATCGGACGAATTGCTGATAACAGGAGAAGATATAAGACAGGACTTGAAAAAGCTGATCATTCAAAATTATTAACCGAAGCCGGAATGGAGATGTACCGGGAAATGGATAATCTATGCGGATCTATTTATGAAGAAAGAAAAGAACTGATTGCTAACCTGAAGGTTTCCAATCAGCCTTTTGTATTTAATTATCCTCAGTACGTTTCTGAGAATCCACGGGAATAGGAAGTTTTGTTGTAACATATCTTTCCATTCCATCAGGCTTTTCTATCCTTTAAATATTCATTGTATGTAACATATATCCCTGCAGGAGCAGGGCACCGATAAAAATGGAAGGATCATTGAGTCAGATTGTATCAGCGCCCGGTTTTCTTGCAGCTCAGGAAGACCTGATATGTCTTCATTGCCGTCAGGCGCTGGAACTGGAAAGCCTGGATGTATTCGTTTGCCGGCATTGTCATATTACCTATCCCTTGCCTGGTGGTATTCCTGTACTATTGAAAGACAGCAGTACCTATATATCGGGTATGTTTTCCCAATACAGCCGCCACCTTTTATCCGAAAGCCAGCTGGTTAAAGAACTTGAAATAAGTGCCGCGAAAAATCCACGCCGCAAAAACATGTTGCTCAACTGGAAACAGGCGATAGATGGAAATTCCTTATACATAAAAGAAATACAAGACACCCTACAAAAATCAGCAGATATCAACCAGTTGGCCTCTTCCCTGCTTCAGCCTTCCGAAATCAGCTACGCCACAGGTTTTGATTACCTGAGAAGGGACTGGTGTTGGCTACCGGAAGGAGAACAGGAAATAGAAGTCATTGAACAAAATCTTGAATCTCAAATTGCCCGTTATGCTCCGGATTTTGACAACGTATTGATAATAGGTGCCGGTGCCGGACGTGTGGCCTGGGATATGCGAAAATTATTTTCCCGTGTTTACGCCATGGATAAATCGTTTTTGATGGCACATCAGTTTCATCGTTTGTTTAAAGAAGATATCCGCTTCTTTGAAATAAATACAAAAAATCTCATGCATAACGGTGACGGAATCCGCATGCACAGGGCCTCTCTCCTTTCTCCCTGGGAATCAGAACAGCCACTCCCCGAAATGGATACGGTGAACTATTTTGTAGGCGATGCTTTATCCGTCCCCATCCGGGATCACAGCTTGTCCTGTATTCTTTCCGTCTATTTTACCGATCTCGTTCCATTGCACTCCTATCTGCAGGAAATAAAAAGATTATTAAAACCAGGGGGACTCTTTATTCATTTCGGTCCGCTTGATTATCATTTCGAAAATTTAACCGACCGTCTTAGCGCAAATGAGATAAGAGCTGAATTTTCGGCAGCTGGTTTTTCCTGGGGAGCAGAAAAAGAAGTGATAAGTACACACCTGAAATCGTCCGTTTCCATGGTGTACAAAACATATAAAAACTGGATGTTCTCTGCCATCCGGAAACCGGATACGGATCATTCGGCAGCACTGCTTGAGTCTTCCGTAATCCGCTTAAAAAGAGAAGTTCTTTATGAAACCAAGGGAAGTATCACAGTGGACAGGGAGCTGCTGAAAGAAGTAAATATTGTATTACCCGCAGGCGACACCTATCAGGGCGCTGACTCGGTATTGGATATCATCCGGTTGGTGGATGGACAGAAAACAATATCGGAAGTGGTGGATATGCTGGCTACCGAGTATGATCTGAGCAGCCAGTCATCCAGACGGGAAGTGATGGAGATCATCCGGAGCCTGATTGATAAAGAGATAATACAGATTATACCGACATGCTAAACGTAATTTGTTTTCGATTTCAACACTATAATGAAAATACTTATCTGGCCATTGATTCCACAAGGGAATGTGTTGTTATTGACCCCGGATGCTATTCAGAAGCTGAAAAAAATGAATTGCTGGACTATATACAGTCCAAAGATCTTAAGCTAACCGCTGTTCTGAATACACATTGCCATATTGATCATGTTTTCGGCAATGCTTTTCTGATGAAACAGTTTTCAGTTCCTTTACATCTTCCTGAAGGTGAGTTACGTTTTCTGGAAGCAATGCCACAGTTTGCTTTGCGCTTTGGTTTCCAGTTTGAACAGGCTCCTAAAGAATATTGCTTTCTAAAAGAGGGGAAACGAATCCATTTTGGCAAATCTTCCCTTGAAATAATATCCACTCCTGGTCACTCTCCGGATAGCATGTCTTTCTTTTCAAGCCAGGACAATCTCGTTTTCGGAGGCGACGCACTTTTCAGAAACAGAATTGGCCGGGTGGACCTTCCCGGAGGGAATTACGAGACCCTTTGCAACAGTATAAAAACAAAACTATTTCCGCTCGGTGACGATGTTACCGTTTTCTCCGGACACGGTGTATCCACAAATATGGGATACGAAAAGGATACATCCCGCTTTATTTGCTGGATGAAAAACTAGCACTGATAAAGGAAACCGAAATGAAAAACAAAGCCACCCCACGTTTAGAATTGCCTGAAATCAGCCGTATCGGTTTTGGAGGACATCTTACTTCCGTAAAGAACAAAACACATCACGAGGCGTTGGAATATGCTTTGCTGACAGGATGCAACCTGCTCGACACTTCTGCCAATTATATGAAAGGAGAATCGGAAGAGCTGATAGGTGCCGTGTTGCAGCAAACACAGCTTCCCGCGTTTGTAGTAACGAAATCCGGATATCATCAGGCAGAGCGACGAAAGCTCCAATCCCTCCTGGATAAAGTTTCCTCCAATCTTCTTCACCCTGATTTTCTCTCCAATCGTATATCTGTTTCACGGTCCAGGCTAAATGGTCAGATTGATGCATATCTTCTGCATAATCCCGAACATTATTATACGCATCAGCCGGCTCAGCCACAACAGGAAGAATTTTATTCCCGTATTAAATTTGCTTTTGAATTTTTAGAACAGGAGGTACAGGAAAAAACAATCAGGTACTATGGTATCAGTTCCAATACATTTCCGCTCTCTACAGAAGATGAAAAGGTAATACGGCTTAAACGCATTATGGAGATAGCCAACTCGGTATCTACTTCCCATCATTTTCGTTTTATCGAATTTCCTTTTAATCTGGCCGAGACGGAGGCTCTTTTGCCCTTACAACAAGGAACAAGCCTGTTGAACTTAGCCCAGGAGTACAACCTCACCACATTCTGCAACCGCCCCCTGAATGCCTATGTAGCGGAAGGCGCTTTACGGCTGGCTTATTATCCATCACCTGCTGATCAATGGGAGGATCTAGATCCTGAAAGCGACAGTCACTATTTTGAGGATGTGCTCGAGCTGCTTCGCAAAGAGCTTCGCTCCCAGGGAGAAGATACGGATATCATGGAGTTTCTGATTGTTAAAAAACTGCAGGAAAGCTGGATGCACATCGGTAATCCACAAGGAGTGACAGAATTGTTTGACGAATACTTTTTCCCTTTTGTTAAAGAGGTATATGGAAGACGTATTCCCTCTAAAGACCGGTTGGTATTTGGTCGCTTTTATCAGAAAGCATCTCATTATGCAGCCCATGAAATGCATGAACGTACACGACGCTATCAGCTCACCTGGATAGATCAGGGACTTCTTGATCCGCATGATCGACGGTCTCTGCCTCTACAGGCCTGCGATTATTATTTACGTTCCGGAATCGGACATGTATTGCTTGGTATGAGAAACAAAAATTATGTGACAGAGATGAAAAACCTGTTTCCCCCTTCTTCTTCTACGAGTTCGATGACAAACAAAACAATTCCTGTTACCGATGGGGTGGATGTAAGGAAATAACGATGAAAAAATTCCCTTTCTACCAGCAGTTAGATCAGATGGATTGCGGGCCTACCTGCCTGCGCATGATTGCCAAATACTATGGCAAAGTATATTCAGCTCAGTATCTAAGAAATAAATGTTTTATAGGCAGGGAAGGTGCATCCATGCTCAGCATCTCGGAAGCTGCCGAATCAATCGGCATGCGCCCCTTGACCGTAAATGTCAATTTCCAGACACTGAAAGATGAAGTCCCTATGCCATGTATTGCTCACTGGAGACAGCGACATTATATTGTTATATACAAAGTAAAAAAGGATTATGTGTATGTAGCCGATCCCGGGTTCGGCCGCATCCGCTATACACAGGAACAGTTTCGCGAGGGATGGCTGCACAATACCCGTTTGCAGGAACACACCGAAGGGCTTTTGATGTTGCTTGAGCCCACTCCGGAATTCTTTGATGCAGAAGATCATAAAAAAAAATCGGGGCTGGGGCTTCGTTTTCTTCTCCCCTATTTCCGTCCGTACAAACCTTATCTGATCCAGTTGCTCCTTGGCCTGTTTGTAGGGAGCATCATACAATTGGTTTTCCCATTACTCACACAAACGGTCGTGGATTACGGGATCAACAACCAGAATATTTCCTTCATCACCCTGATCCTGCTGGCTCAGCTTATGCTGTTTTTTTCCCAAACACTTATTGAGTTTATCCGCAGCTGGCTGCTGCTTCATATGGGGTCGCGTATCAATATCTCTATCATTTCCGATTTCCTGTTCAAGGTAATGCGGCTTCCTATTGCTTTTTTCAATTCCAAAGAAACAGCCGATATACTGCAACGTATACAGGATCATGAACGTATCGGCACGTTTCTCTCGGCATCCACACTTACGGTGGCCTTTTCAGTTTTCAATCTGCTTATCCTGAGTACTATTCTGGGTTATTACAACACAACCATTTTGTATATTTTTCTTACCGGCACAGCACTTTATATAGCCTGGGTGCTGGCATTTATGAAAAAAAGGGCAGAGCTGGATTACCGCCGTTTTGATCAGCAAAGTGAAAACAGAAGCAATATACTCCAGCTGATTTATGGCATGGAGGAAATCAAACTCAACAATTCCGAAAAGAGAAGACGATGGGAATGGGAAGGCATCCAGATAAAATCATTTAAAATATCGGTTAAAGGTCTTGCTCTGGAACAAGCGCAGTCGCTCGGTGCCTCTTTCATCAATCAGCTCAAAAATATTATCATCACCTATTTTGCTGCCAAAGCTGTTATCAGCGGCCAGATGACACTGGGTATGATGTTGGCAGCCGAATATATGCTGGGACAAATGAACGGCCCTATCAACAGCTTTATTTCCTTTGTTCAGACTACACAAAATGCACGTATCAGTTTGGAGCGTCTCGGCGAGGTACATGACAACGCCGATGAAGAGGACAAGATGGAAACAAAGATCACGGTATTGCCCGCCGATCATACCATCCAGATTACCGACAGCATGAAGTTTCAATACGGCGGTCCTAAATCGGCGGTGATACTGGATCATATCAATCTTGAAATTCCACATGGGAAAGTGACAGCGATAGTTGGTGCCAGCGGAAGCGGGAAAACAACCTTACTGAAGCTCCTTCTTAAATTTTATGAACCTACACATGGAAAGATAAAGGTTGGCAATGCCAATCTGAATGAGATCAGTGTTAAAACCTGGAGAGAGAAATGCGGAGTAGTGATGCAGGGAGGTTTCATCTTTGCCGATACGATCTCCCGCAACATTACCGAATCCAGTTCAGAAGGGGTTGTGGACAAAGACCGCTTGCTGATGGCAGCACGTATTGCCAATATAGAAGACTTTATTGAGTCCTTACCACTAGGCTATAATACACGGGTAAGCCTGGGAGGAATCAGTCTGAGCGGTGGCGAAAAACAAAGGGTGCTGATTGCACGTGCCATTTACAAAAATCCGGATTATCTCTTTTTTGATGAGGCTACCAGTGCTCTGGATGCCAATAATGAAAAGGTTATTATGCACAACTTGAAGGAATATCAAAAAGGGAAAACTTCTATTGTGATTGCACACCGCCTTAGCACGGTAAAAAATGCAGATCAGATTGTAGTGCTCGACAAAGGCAGGATTATTGAACTGGGGACACACGAAGAACTGACAAGAATCAGAAGCGCTTATTACACACTGGTAAAGAATCAGCTGGAACTAGGAGCCTGAAATATTAATTGAATATGCCCGAAATAAGACGCATAGATGAATTGGACGAACGCAGCGATCAGGTGCGGGAAGTGATGGGGAAAGCTCCCGGCTGGACTATTGCATGGGGCACCACCGTCATTTTTATCTGCTTTGCACTTTTGCTCTTGCTCTTATACATTGTCAAATACCCCGATCTGGTACAGGCCCGCATCGTAATCACTACGCCACTTCCTCCTGCCGGCATTGTGGCCCAGGCCGATGGCAAGTTGAACCCTATCCTTGTTCAGGACAAACAAAATGTGGAATCGGGTGCATTACTGGCAATCATTGAAAATCCAGCGAGGACAAAAGAGGTGCTGGAACTTAAAAGCCAGCTATTGGGATTGAATATAGACCGGCTAAACGGCGACAGCCTGCAATTGTATCCCTCTTTTGCCGAAAGGCCCGAACTGGGAGAAATTCAAAAGGACTATTCCTTGTTTCTGAAAGACTATAATGCCTTACGTTCCTATTTCGAGCTGGATCCGCTTAACAAAGAAATACATGCCGTCCGGAAACAGGAAGAAGCCTATCAATTATTGGTTTCGGAACAGAAGAAACAAAATGAGATGTTTAAACAAGAACTCAGCTTTGGAGAAATAGAATACGACCGCAATAAAAAACTTCACCAGGCTAATGTTATTTCGGACAAGGATATGGAAGACAAAGAAATGGAGTTGATCCGGGTTAGACGCGGCTACAAAACATTTCAACTGGAGATGGCCAATACGGGCATACAGCTTGCCGAGCTGGACAAAAATCTGACTCAGCTTAATGTTCAGAATTCAGAGTTGAGTACCCAGTTGTTTCTGGCCCTCAAAGAGTCGTACAAAAATATGCTCAGCGCCATTGCATTGTGGGAGCAGAAATACCTGCTCAAAGCACCCATCAGTGGCAAGGTTACCTTTTTCAAATACTGGAGCCCCAATCAGTTTGTTAAAACGGGAGAAGAAGTGCTCATCGTAGTTCCCAAGGAGAGCTCGGAGGTGATAGGCCGGGTGACTATGCCTGTAATGAATTCAGGAAAGGTGAAAAGTGGACAGCGTGTAAACGTGCGACTTGACAGCTACCCGGCAGCTGAATTCGGATCGCTTACCGGCCAGGTGGAATCCATCTCACTCGTACCCAGAAACAATATGTATGCTATCTCGGTACGTTTCCCCGCCGGCTTACAAACAACCTACCGCAAAAAACTACAGATGATGCAGGAAATGGAAGGAAGTGCAGAGATTATAACGGAAGATCTGTGTTTGCTGGAACGTATCTTTTATCAATTCCGGTCCATCTTTAAAGCAAGACATTAATCAAGTATAATGCTGATCTTTGTCTGACCTAACTCCTTTGTCAGACAATATGAGACTCTGGTCCCTGCATCCCCAATACCTCGACACCAAAGGACTTGTTGCACTCTGGAGAGAAACATTGCTTGCCAAACATGTATTGGAGGGAAAAACAAAAGGGTATAAAAATCATCCTCAGCTAAACCGCTTTAAGAAATCGCCTTCTCCTGCCGATGCGATACATAGTTATCTTCAATTTATTTACAACGAAGCGTTGAAGAGAGGGTATCATTTCGATCCAGCAAAATTTGATGCCAACAAAAAACATTCCCCCATACCGGTAACCCGCGGTCAGCTAGATTATGAGTGGAAACACCTGCTTGGTAAATTAAAAGTAAGAGACAAAAAGCTATACAACAGCCTGAAAGGAACTGACAAAATCATTACCCATCCCTTATTCAAAAGAGTGAAAGGGGACGTAGAGGATTGGGAGGTTATTACCTGATTGCTTACTTCAGAAGTAGCTTTCCGGTTAAAGGCTGCTTACCTACAGAAGTGATTCTATAAAAATAAATTCCTTTCGGTTCCTTGCTTAAATCTATTTGGGTAAGCTCATCATTTAATTTGGTTGAATAAACTTCCTGACTAAGCATATTATATATCGCTAAGTTGGAATTCCCCAACGTTGTGTTTTTTGAAACAAACACAATTCCATCCGAAGGGGTGGGCCAAACACGGGCATAATCATTTTGGGAATATTCCGTTATCCCGGCCACAGCCGACCATTTTGCAATATGCTCTGCAGCGTTGGTGCCCGCCATTGTAAACATTCCGGCAGCATAAATGTTTCCGTTATAGAAGCTAGTAGCGTAAACGGGTCTGTTGGCACCCCTACCTAATTTAGAATAATAGGTTCCATCCCACAATGCAATATAATTGGCCGGGAATCCGCCTATCGTACTGAAAAAACCTCCTAAATAAAGATAGCTGGTGTCGCTCATCATGCTTAATACGATCCCGTTTGTTACTCCACTATTCAATGGCACCCAATTGCCTCCGTTAAGTTTTGCTATGTACTGGATCGGTGCACTTCCAATGGTATCAAAACTGCCTCCGGCATACAGCTCCGAATGGAACATTCCCATCACATAAACATTCTGATAGTTGGTACCTTGAGCTGTTGCTCCACCTACAGCCGACCAGGTAGTATCATTCCATCTGGCAATAAGTCCAACGGGAACCCCTCCGGCCAATGTGAAACTGCCACCGGCATAAAGCGATCCATTAAATGCAAAAAGGGAATTAACGTATGGGATGTCACCTCCCATACCGGATCCGACAGATCTCCAGCTGCCTCCATTCCATCGTGCTATATCATTGACCAGCGTCGTGCCTACATGAGAAAACACACCTCCTGCATATAGGTAGCCATTATAAACAGCCATTGCATCTACATAGGAAGATGCACCGGGACCTACAGGCGACCAACTTGTTCCGTTCCACTTCGCAATATTAGATGCCGGTTGACCACCTGCATGATTAAATGCTCCTCCGGCATATAGCTCTCCATTAAATACAGCCAGACATCGTACCTCTCCATCTGTTCCAGCCCCTAAAGAATCCCATCTCGTTCCATTCCATCTGGCAATGTTATTAATCAACACCCCACCTGCAATGGTAAAGCTACCTCCGGCATATAATTCTCCATTATACACTGTAGTGGTAAAAACGTCGTTGTGTATGCCTAATCCAACAGCAAACCAATCCTGTGCGCGCACGGTTTTTCCTGTTACCAACAGAAGAATTAAAATACAACGATGAAAATATTTTTTCTTCATACCGATTGAAATGAAATCCGACCGAAAACAAAATGTTATCGTTTGACTAAAATAGGGGATGTAATAAGGGGATGAGGCTATGCAATATAATCAATTTCTTACGAATGCCAAGCATGGAATATGACACTTTTCCTGCCTCCTGCCGCTGTCAGCTGCCGCCTCTTTCAGCTCGTCTTCCGGTAATTCCAGATAGCCCAGCCATTCAGGATCACTCCCATGCCAAATACCACTCCGGTATGATAGAGGATATGACGAAGACCGCTGCCTTTGAGAACAATCATTCGCATTACTTCAATAAAATAGCTGATGGGAATAATTTTGGTGATTACCTGAGCCCAGCCCGGCATACTTTCGATAGGAGTAAATAAGCCGCCCATCAGATTAAAAATCATGACGAATAAAAACATGACCGAGTTGGCTTGTTGTTGTGTTTCCGAATACGTGGAAATAAGGAGTCCGAATCCCAGCACGGCAAAAAGATAAACACCGAGGAACATATACAGAACAGGGATGCTGCCCAACGGGATGATACCATATACAAAACGGGTAATGAACAAGCCTACGGTAAAGATGACAATACCAATGATCCAGAAAGGAATCAGCTTGCCAAGGATAAACATGGTTTTACTTACCGGCGTCACATTGATCTGCTCAATTGTTCCTACTTCCTTTTCCCGTACAATATTCAATGCCGACATATTACCTGCTATCATCGTAACCAGAAACACCAGGATACCCGGTACCATGAAAATATAATAGGTAAGCAGGGGATTGTACCAGTAGGAAGAAATAATATCGATCGTGGGTTGCGTATTCATCGGTCCCGGCTGTATCCAGTCCATCCGAATCTGGTTGTTGAAATCCATCAGAATATTTCCCAGATAATTGTTTCCGACACTGGCTTTCACTCCATTGATGGCATTAACTGCCACTGCTACCTTTTGACTGTTTTCTTTTATCAGGTTATCTTCAAAGCCGTGTGGAATGGTGAGGATGATATCGGCCTTATCTTTTTCAATCAGTTTATATGCTTCGGCTGTGGAAACAGGATGCCCGCTGCATTTGAAATAGCCCGAAGCAAATATTTTGTCCTGCAGCTTATTCGAATACGTGGAATGATCCAGATCCACCACCGAAAGATTGATATTGCGGATGGTATAGTTAGCAGCCTGAGGCAGGATAAGGAGCTGAATAATGGGCGCCATAAACATCAGGGGCAGGATGGCCTTGTTCCGGAAAATTTGCCGAAACTCCTTTTGAAGCAAAAATTTGAGCGTTCTCATTGGAGGCGGATCTTAAAGTTTCTGATACTTACAAGAAGGAAGAAGATGGTCATGCCGGCAAGGATCAATGTCTCTTTCCAGATATACGAAAAGCCAAGTCCTTTCAGCATGATGTTCTTGACAATAATATAGTACCATTTGGCAGGTACAATATTGGACACAATCTGCAATGGCTTAGGCATATTCTCAATCGGGAACATATATCCGCTCAGCAATATGGTTGGCAGCATCATCCCAAGCAAAGACAGGAACATAGCCGATTGCTGACTTTCGGTTACCGTTGAAATAAGAAGACCGAGCGAAAGGGCGGCAATAATAAGCAAGGTACTCTCGGCAAAAAGCAGCGGGATACTTCCCAGAATAGGTAAATCCAATGCATATACACTTAGCAACAGGATCACCACCAGGTTAATCATTGACAGCAACAGATAAGGAACCGCTTTGGCCAGAATAACCAGGATAGGACGAAACGGAGATACCAGCAGGATCTCCATGGTGCCTAATTCCTTTTCCTTTACTATAGAGATGGATGTCATCATCACACATACCAGCAGTAATACCATAGCCATTACACCCGGCACAAAATTGGGAGCTCCTTTCAGATCCGGATTATACAGCATCCTTACTTCCGGTACAATGGCATAAGGCATGGGACCTGCACCAGACAGAGATGATTGATAATCATTTACAATAGATGTGATATAACCCACCAGCGTGGTGGCCGTATTAGGGTCGGAAGCATCAGCTATCACCTGTACCTGTGCTTTGTTAAAATGCAAAAGATCCTGATAAAAATTAGCCGGAAAAATAACCACCAGCTTAGTCTTGCCTTGTTTAAAAACTTCCTCCGTCTGATGAGGATCCATAAAGGTACGGGTGACATTAAAAAAGCTGCTGCCTTCCAGCTTTTGAATAATCTGTGTGGATGCCACATCCCGGGCATTATCCACCACCGCTATATCGGCATGCTTTACCTCGTTGGTAAGGGCAAATCCAAACAGCACAATCTGTATAACAGGAAGCCCGAATAGCATCAGCAAGGTTTTCCGGTCACGGAACACGTGCGCAAATTCCTTTTTTACAAATGTCAGAAACTGTTTCATGGTACGTGGTATTAGTCTGCCTGACGTTTGGCCTTACGTGCCAGTTGATAAAACACTTCATCCATATTTTTAGCCGAATATGTTTTCCGCAACCCTGCCGGTGAATCCAACGCTTCTATCTTTCCATCCACCATAATAGAGATGCGGTTACAATATTCCGCCTCATCCAGATAGTGTGTAGTAACAAAAACGGTTATTCCCCGTTCTGCTGCTTCATAGATCATATCCCAAAACTGCTTGCGGGTTACAGGATCCACCCCTCCCGTCGGTTCGTCGAGGAATACAATTTTAGGCTCGTGAAACAAAGCCACGGATAAAGAAAGCTTTTGCTTCCAGCCCAGCGGCAGGGAAGCAACAAGTGTTTTCGCCTCTTTAACAAGACCCAGTTGTTCCAGAACAGCAGCGCTTTTTTCTTTGATCACCTTATCGCTTAGCCCGTAAATACCGGCATAAAAACGAATGTTCTCTATTACAGTCAGATCTTCATACAAGGAAAATTTCTGACTCATATATCCAATGCTCTTCTTTATATCTTCCGGATGGCTGGAGACATCCCACCCCGCAACCGTTGCAACGCCCGATGTAGGTGTAGACAAGCCGCATAGCATACGCATGGCAGTAGTTTTACCTGCTCCGTTGGCACCCAGGAAGCCGAATATTTCTCCTTTATATACATCAAAAGAAATGGCATCCACAGCTATAAAGTCGCCGAAATGTTTACTCAGTTTATCTGCATGAATCAGTACTTCTTTCATCGCTCTTATTTTAATAACCGGATAAAACAATCTTCAACGGTTGGCTCTGTTTCCTTGATCTCTATCTCCTCATGTCCCTTGGCTTTCAAATATTCCATAAGTTTTCCAGCACTGGCAGCATCATGATCCTTAAAAAGAAAGTGCACATATTCGCCGGATGAATAGCTGTCGGCCATTAGAGGGTACGCGTTCAGATCTTTCAGTAATTTGTATGGCGAGCCGGCTTTCACGGCATACAGCGGACCCGGGTATTGTTTCACAATATTTGCTGGGGTATCTACCGATAATAATTTTCCTCCCTGTATGAGACCGATACGATCACACAAATTGGCCTCATCCATATAAGAGGTGGATACCAATACGGTGATTCCTTCTTTTTGCAGACGTTTCAGCATTTCCCAGAATTCTTTACGAGACATCACATCCACCCCTGTGGTGGGTTCGTCCAGAAAAAGCACTTCCGGTTTATGAATCAATGCACAGCACAGCGCCAGCTTTTGTTTCATACCACCGGATAGCTTTCCGGCCCTTCGGTCTTTAAAGGGTTGTAACTGATCATAGATATCCTTAATGAGGTAGTAGTTTTTTTCAATGGAAGCATTGAAGAGGGTGGCAAAAAAAGTGAGGTTCTCTTCCACCGTAAGATCCTGATACAAAGAAAAACGTCCCGGCATATAACCTACAATGCCCCGGATGGTTTTATAATCCTTTACCACATCATGGCCCGCAACTGTTGCAGAACCTTTGTCGGGCAATAATAAGGTGGTAAGGATTCTGAAAATACTGGTCTTTCCGGCCCCGTCAGGACCAATTAATCCAAACATCTCCCCCTTCTCTACCGAAAAAGATACATCATCTACCGCAAGGACTTTCCCCTTGTTATATGTTTTTACAATATTGGTGATGCGAAGGGCTTCCATAGTTATCAGAATTTCAACTGGCCATACATGCCAATCTTTATATAGCCATCGTTTGGCACCCGTACTTTAATGGCATACACCAGATCGGCTCTTTCTTCCTTGGTAGGAATTGTTTTGGGTGTAAACTCCGACTTATCGGATATCCAATAAATCACTCCTGCGTAATTCCGGTATTTTTTCTCCCCGTCATCAATCTGCACGGTTACTTTCTGACCTAGTTTTACCTGGGTGATTTGTGTTCCGGTGATATAAGCACGCAGAATCAAGGTATCGGTGGGTGCGATTTTATAAAGCGCTTTTCCGGGACTCGCTACTTCATGCGCCTGCGCATACTTGCTCAGCACGGTGCCTTTTACCGGGTTAATCACTCTGCATTTGATCAGCTGATCATTGATCTGATCTATCTGACGTTGCAAAGGTGTGGTTTCCAGATGAAGAGAATGCGATGTAATACCCAGGGAAGAACGTTGTGCCTCAATTTGTTTTTTCAACGTCTCTACCTGGGAGTTCATATCATCAAGCTGTTGCTGGGTAGCGGCTTTTGCTTTAAACAGATTTTCCGTGCGTTGCTGGTTTTTCTCCGCCTCTGCCAGTTGCGTCTGTAAAGCTGCTACCTGAACTGGAATATCAGGAGTTTGTCCCAATGTAGAACTCACCTGAGCCATCAGCTGCATTTTACGAAGGTAAAGCTGTGTCGTATCCACATAGCCTACCCATTGCCCGGGATTAAGTGTTTGTCCTTCTTCTATATTAAACTGCATCAGGGTTCCTGCCGCCTCCGTAGAGATAATGGTTTCTACTGATTCAAATGCTCCGGATGCATCCGAATCGGATCCCGACTTGGAACAGGCAGTGAGCAGGGTAACGGCAGCAAGCGTTAAAAATGAATACGTCTTCATGGGTATCTGGTTAATATTAATTGCCTGAAATTGTCTGATAGTTATATTGAGTAAGTAGCAGCTGCACCTGATGCAGCAACAGGTTTTGTTTTGCCTGATCTTCTTTATCCAATTGGGTTATATAATCGTTTACCGTAATCACTCCGTTTTCCATTCTGGCTTTATCAGAGGCTGTAATAGAAACCCGTTTGACAATGATTTCTTCGTCTTTGCTGATCAGGTCTTTCAGTTTTTGAATATCCTGCTGCTGTTGGGTAAGACTGATTTTTGTATTGAACAAAAATGTTTCTTTCTGAACATCTTCTGTCTGACGGTTTACAACCAGCAGTTGCCGCTGCCCTTTGAGGGTATACATCCCACCCAGAGCCCAGCTGAAGCGAAAGCCTCCTATATAATAGGTATCAAAATTATTGTCGAAGAGATTTAATGCCGGGCGGCCATAGCCTCCCTGAATAAAGAATGAAAGATGAGGGCGGTTGGAAGCGTTTAATATTTTATCCTGCACGTCATAGCTTTTTCTTCGGCTATCATATAAACTTAATTCCGGTCTTTTAACTCCCTCCGCCATCAGCAACCCGGCCGGTATCTGCAAGGTAATATTATCGGGCAGTGTACGGTTCATAAACTGACCCAGCATGGCGAGATAGGTTTTGCGCGAAGCCACCAACTGCAACCTGTTTTGTTCCTGTAAAAGAAGTTCGGCCTGCAATTCATCCAGACTGGAAGCAATAGCAGTACCATTCTCCACATTGGCGCGGATAAGGTCTATACTGTTCTTGATGTCTTTTTGCAGCAGATCATTCTGTTTCAACTGCTCATCCTGCAACAATACGCCGAAATAAACCTGGTCGATACGGTCACGAAGTGCGTAAAGATCCACTTCCAGGCTTTGATTCTGGATATCTGCATTGGCAGTAGCCGCTTCTTTTTGATATTTGATAGCGCCACCATCGTAAATAGTCTGATCCACTTCCGCATATACCTTGTACTGATCTTTGCTGAATGTAGGAAGGGTAAGACCTTTTATAGGAAGATCTATTTCCGTAACGGCCGATTGGTAGGTGGCCTGTCCGCTCAAACTAAGCTGAGGAAGAAATCCTTTGGCTGCATTGGAAACGGTATATGATCTGCTTCGTTCGATCAGATCGCGTTGTTTGATTAAAGGATATTGTTCCCGGGCTGTCTTGTAGCAGGAATCCAGAAACAGCTGTTGCTTTTGTTGTGAAAAAGCAAAGCCTGGAAAAAGAATCCCTAAACACACCAACAGGATACCGGCGCGGAGGGAATATGTTCTGTCAAACCGTTTCATCTGCAAATAGGTATTATTAGTTAACAGTCACTACACTTATTTTTTACGAAGGATGGCGTCAATCCATCCCGGAATCATCTTCTTTCGTTCCGCCATCAATGCTATAAAGGCATCTTCTGTAATGCCTTTTTCATTTTGAAAAATATGGCGGCCTATAAATGGAAATATGCTGAGTCCGACTATATTCAACATCAGATTCAGGGGATTAATAGGTGCAATCTTACCTTCTTTTACCGCCTGCTGAATCTGTTTCATAAAATGAGACTGCGCAAATGTTTCTCTGAAATTCAATTTGCTTCCTTTTTTCTTTGCATGACTCAGCACAAACAATGGCATATCAGGATTGCTCATGAGCATATCCAGGTAATATTCAACCAATCGTTTTATTTTTGATTCCAGGTTGGTTTGCTCATCATTCATAATTCCGCTGACTCCCTGCATGAACTCTTTCATGTTTTCCTGCATAATTTTTTCAAACAGCTTTTCCTTGCTTTTGAAATAATAGTTCAGGAGCGCCAGATTAATACCCGATTCGGCAGCAATATCTCTTGTCTTCACCGCATCGTATCCATGACGGGTAAAGAGTTTACGCGCAGCCACACGTATCCTTTCTTCCGTAGTTGAATCCTTGCTTTTAGGTTTTGCGGCCATGACTTTTATCCCTTTACGACACAAATGTAAATCATTTATTCAATTTAATCAAATGTTTAAAACAAAAGATTAATACTGAATTATCTGTTAAAAGTCAAAATGTTAGCCCACACCATGCCACACTGGAAAAAGAAAGGACACAAAGCAATGGTTGGAAGCACTTGTCCTTTTACCTATATACTTATCTTTGTAGCGTAAGTTATGGAGTACTGATATAATAATCTGTTTTATTCATCTTAAACAGTGCGTGCGTATGAAATCATCCCGTTCATTTGAAATTTTTCTTATCGCCTTCTTTGTCACCGTATCCATTGTCGTGGTGCTTTTCGCCACCGGGGTTATCAGGTTTAATACGTCAGCAGGCCCTCCGGTTAAATACGGCTTTCTGGGAACCGATGGGGAGCTTGTTGTTCCTATTGAATATGACAGTGTATCCGATTTCCATCAGGGGCTGGCGACGGTCTATAAAAACGGGAAGCCTTTTGTGATAGACCGGTCTGGTCATAAAGTAGACACTCCACCGTTTCATTATCGGATTGACACTCTTAACACGGCTCATATCCGGATTTCATCTGATGGGAAAGAGAAGTCGGAATTAAATCATTTATTTACACCTATGGGAGGGACGAGCGACGGAACTACCCTTTTCCGGATTCTTCGCAAACATGGTTCCGGCAAAGGGAACGAGCTGGTTTATGATTTTGCCTATTTCTTTGTTACGCCTTCGGCGCCTGTGGCTAAAGCCAAACTATATGAAGAAGCTTTACCCTATCATGATAACCTGGCCGCGGTGAAAAATGAGATTGGGAAAATATGGAAAAGCCGTTGGTCCGAAAAAAGCTGGGGCTTTATTGATCGGGATGGAAACTACAAAGCTGGACCGTATTATTGTGATGTGCATAGTTTTAGCGAAGGCCTTGCTGCTGTGGCCATCAAAATGGTTCCTCACGCATTGTAAGCATGCTCTATACATATGTAGGGAGTAGTTACGTGTTTTAGCGGAGTGGTTCTTCCCGTGATTTCGACTTCTTGTACTGAGCTTGCCGAAGTGCGCTCAATCATCGGCAATACAGACAATTTGTCAGCAAATTTTATTCTGAAATTTCAAAACACGTCGTGCATCTTCACTCATCCGTACTCCATCTATAGATGTCCGTACTGTATCTAAAGACATCCGCTCTCCTTCTACATTGATTTTACCTCCATGTAAACAGATTTGCACTTATTTGTCATAAATCCTGACAATTTATTGG
>Ga0210396_10000598_pt1 | contig 45531 bp, 42 predicted proteins | sample IncBWH17OmetaG_FD_155466 | JGI IMG/M metagenome (GOLD analysis project Ga0210396, IMG submission 155466) | Forest soil microbial communities from Barre Woods Harvard Forest LTER site, Petersham, Massachusetts, United States - Inc-BW-H-17-O ... | reverse complement strand
CGATCAGTACATCCGCTTCCAGTTGTTCGCGTTGGATAGCCATACCAAAATTCTATCAAACAACCGTTTGGGAAAAGGCCTTCAGCCCTTGGTCTTTTGCAGTTCTTCCGTCAGCGCCGGCATGATTTCGAAAATGTCGCCGACGATGCCATAGTCAGCGATTTCGAAGATTGGAGCATTTTGGTCTTTATTGATGGCCACGATAGTCCGTGCACCTTTCATCCCGACCACATGTTGAATCGCGCCACTGATTCCCAGCGCGAGATAAAGCTTCGGCGCAACCGTCTGCCCGGAACTTCCGATTTGCCGCTCCATCGGCAGCCAACCTTCGTCGCAAATCGGGCGCGAAGCCGCAATTTCGCCGCCGATGGCTTTGGCCAGAGCCTCCGCTTGCGGAATATTTTCCGGAGCCTTGATGCCGCGGCCTATCGCAACAATGAGCGGAGCCTGCGTCAAATCCACGGCAGATTTTGCTTCCTTGAACAGCTCCAGTGGTTTGGTGCGAATTTGTTCCAGCTTCAATTCCACTTTCACGGCATTCACTGGAGCTTTGCCACTGGAATGTGCTTGCAGCAAATCTGCCCGGAACGCTCCCGATTGAAATGATGCGAACCATGGAGCAGCGCCGGTAAAAACCACGTCAGCAGCGGTCTTGCCTTGAAACATCTGCCGAACGAAAATCAATTTGCCTTGTTCATTCCGAAATCCGACGCAATCCCCAATCATTCCTTTTCCCAACGACGCCGCCAACTCTGGAGCAAAATCACGCACTTGGTAGGTATGCGGGAATAAAACCAGTTCTGGCTTAGCCTGGTCCACCACTTGCTTCAGCGCCACGCAATATCCGTCCGGAGTGTAGTTTTCCAGCAGTTCGTGCTCGACCAACAACACCTCAGTCACGTTTTTTCTGGCTACTTCTTCCGCCAATGCCGCTACACCTTTGCCAATCACCACGGCGCTAATCGTGCCGGAGGCAGCGCCCGCGATTTGCTGAGCCGCCACCAGAGTTTCGAAATTGGCGTTATTCCATTTGCCCTGACGCTGTTCAGTGACAACGAGAATCTTCATGGCTAGATCACCCTCGCTTCGAACTTCAGCTTTTCCACCAACTTGGCTGCAGCTTCTTTGGGCGTGCCTGTAAGGAACTCCGTCTTCTTGGTTTTCGTCGGGACGTAAATCTTTTCAATTTTTTGCGTAGGCTCAATCTTCACACCCAGCGATTCTCGCGTAATCGCCGCAATTTCTTTTTTCTTGGCAGCCATAATTCCTTTTAGCGTCGCGTAGCGCACTTTATTGATTCCGCTCTGAATGGACAGCACCGCAGGGAGCGGACATTCGATGTGTTGGAACCATCCGGCCTCCAGTTCGCGCTTCAGTTTCATTTTCCCGTCGAGCACTTGAATCTGCATGATGATCGTGGCGTGGGGAAGATTCAGAAGCGCCGCCAGCAGCACACCCGTCTGGCCGAATCCATGGTCATCGCTCTGTAAGCCGGTCAACACCAGATCGTGTTTCTCTTTACCGATTGCCGCCGCTAGAACTTTTGCGGAGTTCATTGGGTCAAGCTGCGCAAAAGCATCGTCGGCGATGTGAATCCCCCGATCCGCGCCCTTGGCTAGTGCCTCTTTGATAGTCTGCTTCACGCGCTCCGGCCCCATCGACAAAACCACAACTTCTCCGCCGTGCTTCTCCTTCAACCGCAAAGCTTCTTCCAGCGCGTAACTATCCGGCTCGTTCATCTCAAATCCAATGTCCGCCTCTTTAATCCAGTTTCCAGCAATCGCCAGTGGCGCGTCTTTAGCTGGCACCTGCTTGATGCATACGATGATGTTCACGGGAGTCCCTCTATTCAGCAGCCTGCGTGGCCCTGGTCATTCACGAAAAATGCCGAAGGCGTTCAAGCTTGAGATTACCAGGCGCGTTGTCTGGGTGAGATTCTTCCTCCGCTATACACTCGGAGTCCGAAGGAGCGACTGCACATCGCCAACAACCGCCTGCTTTACTTCCCTGTCCACCGCTTGAAAATCAATGCGGCGTTGGTGCCGCCAAATCCAAATGAGTTCGAAAGCGCATAATCCACGCTGGTCTTCCGCGCAACATTCGGCACATAGTCGAGGTCGCATTGCGGATCCGGCGTTTCCTGATTGATCGTCGGCGGCAGAATTTGGTCACGGAGCGCAAGAACGCTGATGCCTGCTTCCAATCCGCCCGCTCCACCCAGCAAGTGCCCGGTCATCGACTTGGTGGAGCTAACCGCCAGATTCTTGCTGATGGCCCGTTCGCCAAACAAGCGCTTCATCGCCGTCGTTTCAATAGCATCGCCCAGCGGTGTCGATGTTCCGTGCGCGTTCACGTAGCCGATGTCGTTAGCGGAAAGCTTCGCATCTTTCAACGCCGCACGCATCACGCGAAACGCGCCATCGCCATTTTCCGCAGGCTGCGTAATATGGAACGCGTCTCCGCTCATCCCATAGCCGACAATTTCGGCCAGGATTGGAGCGTTGCGCTTAGTGGCGTGCTCAAGCGACTCGAGAATCAAAATTCCTGCGCCCTCACCGACCACGAATCCGTCGCGACCCGCATCAAACGGCCGGCTAGCCTTCTCCGGTGCATCATTGCGCGTAGACAGCGCGCGCATCGAAGCAAATCCGCCAATGCCCATCGGCGTAATCGTAGCTTCGGTACCGCCGCAAATCATCATTTCCGCAGCGCCACGTTCGATGATTTTAAAGGAATCGCCAATAGCATGCGCCGACGCCGAGCACGCCGTAGCCGTAGCAGAATTCGGTCCCCGCGCCCCGTAGCGAATGGAAATGTGCCCCGAGGCCAAATTGACGATCGCCGACGGAATAAAGAACGGCGAAATTTTCCCCGGGCCGCCCTGCATCAACTTGATGTGCTCGCGCTCGATGATGTCGAATCCACCGATCCCCGAAGCCACATACACGCCCACTTCGTCCAGGTCCGAATCTTCCGGCTTCCAGCCAGACATCTTCACCGCAAAGTCCGCGCCTGCCAGCGCCACCTGGATGAACCGGCCCATTTTTTTGAGTTCTTTTTTTTCGATCCACTGGAAGGGATCGAAGTTTTTCACTTCGCCTGCGATTTTGCAGTCAAAATCCGCAGTATCGAAATGCGTAATCGTGCCTATGCCGCTTTTGCCCGCGACGAGGTTTTTCCAGCTCTCCTCGGTCCCGATGCCTAACGCACAGACCAATCCAACGCCCGTAACGACAACCCGGCGAGTCAACTTGCTTGCTCCTTCGTGCGGGGAATAGCCTGCGGCTTACTTGGCCTTGGCGTGTTTCTCAATGTAATCGGTTGCGTCTTTCACAGTGGTCATTTTTTCGGCGTCTTCGTCGGGCACTTCAATCCCGAAAGCCTCTTCGAAGGCCATGACTAATTCCACCTGGTCGAGCGAATCTGCGCCTAGGTCATCCACAAACGACGCGGTTGGTGTGACTTCAGCTTCATCCACACCGAGTTGCTCGACAATAATCTGCTTTACGCGTTCTTCCACGCTGGCCATTCCCGTTCCTCCGCGACCTGCTGTCGCTCTTCCCTTTTCCTACTGTTTCCCCACACAACCACATCGTGCGTTATCGTACGGCACATTTCCCTTGCATAGGTAACCTGCCAAGTCTACTTACCCTGCCTCACAAGGTCAACTTATAGACCATACTTTTGAGGGTTCATGCCAAGTAAAGGCCACCATTAACGTCCAAGACATGGCCGGTAATGTAGCCTGCCTCGTCGCTCGCCAAAAACACGATTGCGGCGGCCACATCCCGTCCGCTACCCATACGCCCCAGCGGGATCCGCTTCTTTAATTCTTCTTTCACCGCATCGGACAGCACATCCGTCATCGGCGTAGCTATGAACCCGGGCGCCACCGCGTTCACCGTGATATTGCGTGACGAAATCTCAATTGCGATCGCTTTCGTCAGCCCCACCAATCCCGCTTTGGCCGCAACATAATTGGCCTGCCCGGCGTTCCCACTCTGCGCCACCACTGAAGAAATATTAATAATGCGTCCCGCTCGCGCTTTCATCATTACGGGCAAAGCCTGTTGGATGCACAGATGCGCACCAGTTAAATTAGTCCGAATCACCGCTTCCCAATCTTCCGCCTTCATGCGCATTGCGAGACCATCGCGCGTAATAGCCGCGTTGTTTACAAGAATGTCGAGCTTCCCAAACTTCTCCAGCACCGCTCTGAATCCAGCTTTAATCTGCTCCGCTTCGGCAACGTCCATCTTCACCGCGAACGCTTCGCCACACTTCCCTGCAATTTCCTGCACCAGCGCCGCAAGTTTCTCTTCATTGCGCGCCGCGACCGCCACCTTCGCGCCAGCCTCCGCCAACGCCAAAGCCGTCTCGCGTCCAATACCCTGCGACGCCCCCGTAACCAGCGCCACCTTGCCCTTTAAACTGAACATTCTTCCTTCCGCCACCGTAGCTCACCCCTTCAGGGATGAAGCTGACCATCTGTAACAGCACGATTGCAAATCAGTTCGAAAACCCTCAAAACCTGAAGGCCTGAGCTACAAATACCTAAGCCGCGTCGGTTTTCGCGCCAGCAATCTTATCCAAAGTACCCAACATGCTCTTCTCGTCTTCCACATTCAGAATGGCCACGCTGCGCTCGATCTGGCGCATTAAACCAGTGAGCACCTTGCCCGGCCCAACTTCCACAAACGTGTTTACGCCCTCATCCAGCAGCATGCGCATCGACTCTTCCCAACGAACCGGCATCGTAACCTGACGAATCAGCGCTTCGCGCGCTTCATCGCCCTTGCGAATCGTGTCCGCATCCACGTTCGTCACCAGCGGCACCTGCAAGAAATTCATGGCCGTGGCGCGCAAATCTTTCTCCAGCTTCTCTTGCGCCGGCATCATCAGCGCGGAATGAAACGGCGCAGAAACCGCCAGCACTACCGCACGCTTTGCTCCCGACTGCGATGCAATTTCCACTGCACGCTTTACAGCACTAGCGTGGCCCGAAATCACGGTCTGTTCCGGAGAATTCAGATTCGCCGGAGCGCATACTTCATTTTCAGCGGCCCGCTTACAAACGTCCTGTACCACCGCAGGAGAAAGCCCCATAATCGCGGCCATTCCGCCGACGCCCACAGGCACGGCCTCTTGCATGTACGTTCCCCGCTTGTGCACCAATCGCACCGCATCCGCAAACTTCAGCGCCCCAACCGCCACCAGCGCTGAATATTCGCCCAGGCTATGGCCAGCGACAAAGTCCGGCATGATGCCCTTGTCAGCCAACACACGATAAGCTGCCACCGAAACGGTCAAAATCGCGGGCTGCGTATTGGCCGTAAGCCGCAATTCATCTTCCGTGCCTTCGAAACAAATTTTGGAAATGGCAAAGCCCAACGCTTTGTCTGCTTCTTCGAAAACAGCGCGCGCTACCGGATATCTATCCGCCAGCTCTTTGCCCATGCCCGGGTATTGTGAAGCTTGTCCCGGAAATAAAAATGCTACTTTGCCCATAATCGCTCCCTCTCTCCTTACCTCAAGCCTTGGCCTGCGTCAGGGAGAGCTCCTGCTCGATTTTTTCATTCACCCGTGCGCGAGCCAGTCCCGCCGCCACACGAATCGCGTTCTTCACCGCATTCGCATTGGAGCGCCCGTGCCCGATAACGCACACGCCGCGCACCCCCAACAGCGGAGCCCCGCCATACTCCGAATAATCCATGGTCTGCTTCAGGCCTTTGAAAGCTCCCTTTGAAAACAAATAGCCCACTTGCGACGCCAATGAACTCTTGTAGGTCTTGCGCATGAACTTCACGATCTCCATCGCCAGACCTTCGCAAATCTTCAGCGCAATATTCCCGACGAAGCCGTCGCATACAATCACGTCGACCTTGCCGGAAAACAAATCGTTCCCTTCCACGTTACCTACAAAGTGCACCGGCAAATTCTTGAACCGGTCATAAACCGCGCGCGTCAGTTCGTTCCCTTTTATTTCTTCTTCTCCCACTGACAGCAACCCAACCCGCGGCTTGCGGCTGCCAAACGTCAACCGATAATAAATCTCGCCCATCACACCGAACTGCAAAAGATGCTCCGGCTTCGAATCCACGTTTGCGCCCACGTCCAGCAGCACCGAAACGCCTCCACGCGCATTCGGAAACGGCGCAGCCAGCGCCACGCGGTCCACGGAAGGCAGCGTCCCCATAATGAACTTCGCCGTGGTCATCACCGCGCCCGTATTCCCGGCACTCACGAACGCATCCGCGTCGCCATCCTTCACCAACCGCGCTCCCACGTGCACCGAACTGTCTTTCTTGCGCCGGAAGGCCTGGGCCGGATGGTCTTCCATGGTGATCACTTCCGTCGCTGGTATAATCTCGATCGGTAAAGTTGGCTTCGACAGGTTCGCCAGTTCCGGCCGTATCACATTCGGTTGGCCCACGAGCAGCACGCGCACGCCGTATTCCTGCGCGGCCAGCACACTCCCCTGCACTTCCGAGCGGGGCGCGTGATCTCCCCCCATGGCGTCCACTGCGATTGTGATCATGGATATTCTTGGGCGACTCAGGAAAGTAGTTGCCAGCTCGTTCGCTTGCTCTCACCGAGACCGCTTTACTCCGTTTAAAACCGACCTTCGTTTACCCCGGAACCCGAAGGAAGGCCACAGACCATCGCACGCCGTGAACGGGACGCGAACACGGCTACTGCTACGCGTGACAAATCCGACGGCTACTTAACTTCGCGAACCGGACGTCCCTTGTAATACCCACAATGAGAACAAGCGCGATGCGGCTGCTTCATTTCGTGGCAGTTGGGACATTTCGCCAAGGCCGGTTTTGTCAGGAAGTCGTGGGCGCGGCGAGTGCTGGTGCGCCTCTTGGAATGTCGTCGCTTTGGATTAGGCATTGCATTACTCCTTGTTTCGCTTCACGCACCAGCGCCCATGCGTCCGATGATGAAGTCGTATTCTCTGAGCTTTTAAATCTACGGCCAAACAAACGCAAATCGTACAACACACTGAAAACACACACAGCAAACCGCGGCCCACCGCCGAATTCCACCTAACGTTATTGTTTCTTGAGCCAGTCCTGCTTCAACCGCGCGAGGGGAGCCAGTCGCGGATCGCTCGCGTGCCGCTCACACCGGCACTCTTCGTGATTCAGGTTCGCGCCACAGGAAGGGCACAACCCACGGCAATCGCTTTGGCATATTACTTTCATCGGTAAAGACAGTAGCACTTGTTCCTTCAACACGTCTGCCAGGAACAAGCCTTCTCCTTGAAAAAAGCCTATCTCCGTATCGTCGTCCTTCAACCGCTCTTCTTCGTGCCTGGTGCCCTTGGGAAGCGGCTGGTAAAACAGGTCGAAATCCCGGTGGACATCCTCAATCACCGTCTCGAGACACCGCGCACACACCATCTCGATCTTGGTTTCCAGTTCGCCGGTAACCCGAATCTGGCCTTCCAGCAGTTCCGCCGAAGCAGTCACTTCCAGCGGTCCCGCCTGTTTCACTTCGCTGATGCCGAAATCAATGCTTCCCGGGGCATAACTCTTCCGGATGCGCACTTTGCGGACGGCAAGATCCTTGACGTCGAGGAACATATCTTCTGCGCCTCCGGCGCGTACGCTCATGCTATTCCATTATTTCGGCACTCCGCCCGTAAGTCAAGAAAGCCGGGGCCATTTGCGAACCCTCGGCAACCTGACGGGCAATGCCACCTCCTAGTACCGCACTGTGACCGGCATAGGTGCTGGCCAGATCTGCTCGAGGTAATTAACTGCTACCTCGTCTCACAGCTTCGTCAGCCATGGCTTTGTCAGGGCACGACGTGAAGTCGTGCCGATACCAACCTTCCTCAATCCCGGCTTTAGCCGCTGACGGCTCCCCCGTTCACGAAACTGCCTCAACGTAATTCCCTATTCCCGCCTGCCGCTTCTTACGCCTGCCGAATTACCTCCATCACCCCATTCATCGATTCCCGGCTAGACGCTTCCTTGTCCTTAGCCGCATTCAGGTAGTGGGTCTCCAGAGACATCGTCCCCGAATATCCATCTTCCACCAGCGCTCGAAATTGCCCCACGTAATCAATCTTTCCACCACCCACCGGACGCCATACCGGTCCCGCACCATTCGGGTTGGGCTGCGCATCCTTCAAATGCATGTGCCACAGCCTTTTCTTATCCAGCGGCGCATAGCCATCCGGGTAAGGCCTCAATTCTCCCGCCTCAAACGCATTCCCCGGATCCCAGTTCAGCCCGAGCGCCGGCGCCTTCACTGCATCCAGCATCGCGGCGCTCTCCACTCCCGTTGCCACGTTGCAGGTAAATTCATTCTCGAGCAGCAACCGGATTCCTTCACGCTGCGCGATCTCAGCAGTCTTCGCCAGTTCGCTCGCCACACGATCAAACACCGTCTTGGGCTCCGGCACTCGCAAGAACGAAAAAATTCTTATCTTGTCGGTGCCAAAATCCTTCGCCCGCGCCATCGCGTTTTCGAGCAACTGACCCTGTTTCGCATACGGGCTTTGCAACGGATCATTTTTCGAATCGGCAAACCGCGATTCGGTTCCCGGCAAGGGCGTTTTGAAATAGGAAGTGTCGATCACCGAAACTTGGAGATCATATTTAGCCAACAAATCTTTGGCACGTTTCACATCGTCAGGACTAAAGTCCGTGACATATTTTCCCCAAATGAATCGCAACTCCACCCATTTGAGCCCGAAGCCCTTGGCCCAAACCAGCGCCTTCTCCAGGTCCTGCGTCACCTCATCCGTGATCACGCCCAACTTGAACTGCGCCAACTCCGCCGCCCATCCAGGAATCGCAGCCCCCAACAGCACCGCCGCCGTCCCGCCCGCCACAAAATCTCGTCGCTTCACCATAGCCTCATCCTAGTGCTCCTAGTTCCCCGTCGTCAATTTTGATCCTCGAAAGCTGAAAACTCGCGGATCTTCAACTTGAAGCCAAGCTATAGGTCGCGGGACAGACCCAAATAGCAACGTGATTCAGCTTGTCCTCGAGAATTTGGCAAGTTTTACCGACCGCGGAAATGCACAATGAAGGTCGCTACTTCCGTGTTCACATTTCCATCGCAGAGCGCAGGTGAAAATGTCCATCCTTGCACCAGCGCCAAGGCTTCCGCAGTCAGATCTGGACGTTCGGTGCTGTCCACAACCACTTCCCCTACCCGTCCATCCGTCTGGATCACTCCGCGAACTGCGATATCCAGGTCTCTACCTCCATATCCGACCTTGGGCTGCGGCATCGATTGACCGATAGCTCGGCGGTAGGTCTTGCACATTGTGCGCACCACGGAATTTGGCGGAGCGGCCAGCACATTGTCCGTGGAATCTTTCAACTCCACCAAGGTCTGCGAAATATCAAGCTTTTGCCGTCCGTTCGAGCTAAACAGAATTCTTCCCGGCATCAGTGCTCCCGCGAATGGAAAGTAATCGCTGTACTCGATCAAATCGGCATCCAATTTCTCACTAACCATAGTGCCGTCCAGAGAATTGAAACAGAACTCGTTGTTATTTTGGATTTTTTGCCCCTGAATCGTATCGAACTCCACGCAGCGCAGTTTCTTCCCGGCGCTCCCCGCCTTGTCGACCACCGTGCGCACCACGTCCGTCTCGTCAAAGCGTTGGAATAACATTGGCGCGATCCGCATCAAGTTCTGAATCTCCAGCGGCATCAAGTCGCTCTTTCGCGTGGTAATCAGGCCGGCGTTCGTCCACACGTCCACCGTGTGAAAATCGCCAAAATTGATTTCCTCCCGGCGCCCCACTCCTTGCACAACTACGCGCGTGAACGTTCCTTCTCGCGATGGAGAACTTGTATCCAATACCCGAAATTGGTCGGTGCGCTCCAAATTTGGCAAGTGTGGAGACATGCTGGCGCCATTTGCCTTTTCGAGCAGTTGTACTGCTTCAACGCGCAACGCGGGATCCTGACCGAATGCGGAGGCGGGTAGCAGTAACAGCAATGCGGCACAGTAGAGAATAGGCCTCATGGTGGCTCCTCGCAGAACGACAGGCACTTAACTAGGTAGTAGTTGGGAAAGTGTACCGAAAATTACAGCAACTTCAAAGGAAGTTCTTTTCGGGCACGGGCATCTCTCGACTTAATGCAAGGACCGCCGGGATACGCGGTGCCGGCAATCGCTAGTTGTTGTTTGGCGAGGAACGCCGAATCTCCAGCACCGGAAGCGGTGTGCCGTCACAGGGCATGTTGGTCACGAAGCGCAACGTTCCCTTGCCATCTTGAAACGCCAGGCCCGTCTGGTAGCTCCCACCTTTGTACTCACCCCAACTCTGCGGCACATACGACACGCAGGTGCTGCCAAACGAGCTTATCTGCGAATGCGCCTTGGTGCTGCGCACATCCATCGAGGCGGCAAGCATCATCAGCGCTGCTACGGCAACAATTCGCGTTATTTTACGTCTCATCGAATTTCTCCTTCGAATTATCGGAAGTTAATTGGCGAACGGGTTGGTCACTGCAATCAAATTGATGACTCACCATTGATCGCTGGCTACCAAACGACAAACAAACTCAGACTAACGCACTTTATCTAGGGGTTGACGGGAACGAAGCACGAGCCGTCGTCGACAAACTGGTCAGAGCTGGCTATCGACGCCAAGGCTCGGCCGCAATTGCGCACTTTCTGTTCCAGCGCGTCATTGGCAAGCGCATCCGTGCGGATGTTCGTGCGCGACTCGAAGATCTGTACGTATTTGTCAGACAGCTTGACCATCGTTTCGAACTCACTGTTCAGCGCAGGCATGGCGCTTTTGTCGGCACTCGTGTTGACCGCTACGGCGGTCAACCGCACCGCTTGTTGTGCTTGCTGGCGGTAGGGGTTAAGCCAGTCGGATGTGACCGGAGTGCCGCGTTCGATCGCGTTTCGCACTCCTGCGTGCCATTCGCGAATCTGGGCCAATGCTTCGATAGCCGCGGCGAGAAATTCCTTCGAGAATCCGGTGCTGGTGGTGGGGATATTCGCCGACGTGCCCGGAAGCACCAAAATAATCTGGCTGCCATTGAAGCTGAGCGAACTGTTGCTGATCCGCGCCAACCCTTCCACCTCGACGTAGTTTCGCCCATTGACCTGGACAACTCTCGCCGACCCAGACTGGCCGGGAATTGTGAGCGAATTGCTACTCTGCTGCGCCACGAGCGTCAGTGCTAAAAGGGGTACGACCACAAAAAGTGTGGCCAAGGCCCAGCGGGGCCTGTTGGCGGGCATACGCATAGGAATTCCTCCCGGATGAAGGTGCTGATTGTACCCCACGAGATGCCGGGCGCAAGCCACCGGCAACGCCAGCTTGAGCTAGCGCAAACTCAACGCAAAGAAATGCCTAAAGTATGTGATACAGCAGCGAATCCGGCCCCGGAATCGCCTTGAAAGCCAGAATCTCTACCTACAATGGTGGATGGAGAAGACTCTCAGAATCATTGATAAAAATCCGAAATTCGTCCGGCTGCGCTAGGGCATTTGCGACTCGCACAGTTCGCGCAGGATTTGCATCAGAATACGTGCGGGGGAATTCCTCCGTTGCAAGGAGATGCGGCAGATGCGTCGATTCGTGGAGACCTGTGACGCCGTCGGCGCAACCACCAAAAAACTGGCCAAGGTAGCCCTCGTCAGCGAGCTACTCCAATCGCTTCCCATCGAAGAAGCTACCCTGGCAGCAATCTTCCTCACCGGCCGCGCGTTTTCTTCGCGCGAAGAACGCGTCTTAGGAGTTGGCGGCGCGCAACTCGCCAGAGTCGTGGCCGAACTGGCCAACGCCAATGAAGCTGACCTGGGAAGGACCTATCGCGAGCATGGCGATCTGGGCGATGTGGCGGAACACCTTCTCAACAAGCGCACAAGCACTGTCGATGTTTCCCTGCAATACGTTGAAGAGATTTTCAATCAGCTGGTGCATGCGCGTGCTTCGGCTCAAAAGGCGGCACTGCTGAAAAATCTCTTCGAACCCATGAGCGCCGCCGAAATCAAATACGCCATAAAAATAATTACCGGCGATTTACGGATAGGCCTAAAAGAGAATTTAGTGGAAGAGGCGATCGCCAAAGCTTTCGCCCGGCCGCTCGATACAGTTCGCCGCGCCAACATGCTCACCGGAGACATATCGGAAACTCTGCGCGCCGCCGCGACTGACCAGTTAACTAATATTCAGATGCAGTTGTTTCATCCGATCGGCTTCATGCTGGCCAGTCCGGTAGAAACCGCGGACGAAATCGAGTTTCCCGAACACGGCATTTTGTTCGCGGAAGAAAAGTACGACGGAATTCGCGCCCAAATCCACAAGTCCAGCACGGGCGTGAAGTCTTTCTCCCGCACGCTCGACGAAATCGTTGAATTCCCCGAGCTTCACGCCTCGTTCGCAGGTCTGCCAGGCGACTTGATTCTAGATGGTGAAATTCTCGCCTGGCATGGAGCCAAGCCTTTGCCCTTCACCGAACTGCAAAAACGACTCGGCCGAAAACAAAAGCAACTGGATCTCTGGATGTCCGACGAAATACCGGTGCGCTTCGCCGCCTTCGATCTCCTGTACCAGGATGGAGAATTGCTCTTGGACACTCCGCTAGCAGAAAGGCGCGCACGCCTGGAAAAGTTGCTGGCAACAAGTTCAGCTTCCGCAATCTATACCGCGCCCACAAGAACTTGCCGGTCGGCAGATGAAATTCGACCGGCCTTTCTTGACTCCCTGGCCGCAGGTCACGAAGGAATCGTAGTGAAGCAAGGAACCTCGCTCTACACTCCCGGACGCCGTGGCCAATCTTGGCTAAAACTCAAGGAACCCTTCGCCACTCTCGATGTGGTGGTTACTGCGGTCGAGTATGGGCACGGAAAACGTCACGGCTTGCTTTCTGACTACACCTTCTCCGTTCGCAACGGCAATCAGCTTTTGACCATCGGCAAAGCCTACTCGGGATTGACCGACGCAGAAATTAAAAGTGGAACGGAATATTTCCTGCAACACACGACTGAAGATCAGGGGTTCAAGCGACTTGTCGAGCCCACCGTCGTGATCGAAGTGGCCTTCAACAACATACAAAAATCGACGCGTCACGAGAGTGGTTACGCTTTGCGATTTCCACGTATTTTACGTTTGCGTCCTGATAAGCCGGTCGAGGAAATTGACACTTTGGAGCGAGTCGCCGAACTCTACGCGAAGCAGATTACCTTGCCAAAAGATACCCGCTAATCAATACCGAATGCGAAAAGGCAAAAGCGGAGTTAGTGCTTAAGCACCAGAGTAGCGGCGATCATGTCGTGTAGTGCCTGTCTTCTGTCGGTGAACGCCGCCATGATGAATCCGATCTCCAGGGGAATTAATCGCGTCACGAAAGTCTTTGCGAAGAAGCGCCCCGAAGCTCGCCCGAAGGAAATGCGTTGACCATTCAGGTCCGTCACATACAGGCCCAGCGCTTGTTTCCCCCACGTTGCTTGCTTTTCACCGCTCTCCAGATACGCCGCGTATAACCAGGAGATGAGGATCGCAATCGCAATGAACGTGAAAAACATCGACACCATCATGGCCACTGCCGCCGGGTCGACCTCTTCCCCGTTGCGCTGCAGCACCGAAATTATGTGCGCTAGTCCTCCGGTCATTCCCAAGCCAATCACCACAAATAGGATGAACAACGGACTCAAAATCAGTCCATCAATGATGTACGCCAAAAACCTCAACCAGAATCCCGCATAAGTAGGCGTGCGCGTGAGCACCACGCCGCCCAGTGTCGGATAGGGAGTCACTGCGGTAGGCACCACCGCGGGACTTGCCAATGTTCGAGGCGGTACCGGCGTGCCACATGCGCCGCAAAACGTCGACTCCGGTGTTAGTGCGGTGCCACACTTGGAACAGAACACAGTTGGACCTCCCTGGTATGGCCTGGCTTACGTTGGAAAAACACTTGCCTGAGACAAACGAAGAGCGAAGTCTACTCGCAACCGGCTTGTTCGAACAACTGGAGATGTCGTACGCCTTCGGGATTCCCTTTGCGCGCCGCCGCCGTCAGAAGCACTCGGGCCTGATCACAATTCTGCCCAACGCCTTGGCCCAGGCGATACAGTTCCGCGAGCGCCACCTCCGCGTTGGAATTCCCCTTCTCAACAGCGATCCACAGCAACCGTGCGGCATCCGCTTGGTCTTCTCGACTTTTCTTAGACCGCAGGATTTGCACTGCCTGCAAATATTCGGTTTGCCCTGATTCAGAACTCGGATCGCCAACCGCGTTGGGATTTCCGCCGGTCATCAGCGGAGATACAGGAACGGCCGTGGAAGAATTTTTTCTGCCCGGTGAAACGTATGACGGAGTTGCCATCGACCCTGCATCCCCACTTCTCGGCGTTGTGGACTCCGGGCCAGTCGTCAACGGACTGGCGCTTCCTGCACCTCCCGCGGCAGAACTACCGCTGGAAGAACTGGTGGGCACCGAGGAACCCGGCAATGGAATTGTCGATGGGCTGGCTTCCGCGCGATTTGGTTGTCCCGTATTTCCCTGGTTGGTAGATGCTGCGTCCTCTGGTGAACTTGAACGCGGCATCGGCATCACCGGCCCTGAATTTGCCGATTCTGCTGGACCCGAAATTTTCTGCCCAGTCTGAATCATGAACTGGCCAACTTCCTGTCGATAAACATAGCCGGCAACTCCCAACGCGATCAGCACCAGAATGCCGATGGCGCGAGACAGCGTAAATCCCGGGCGGATACGACGGCCAAAATCCATATCCTCAATAGCGGGCAAGGGTTCGAATGCCGCAACAGGATGCACCCAGACCGGTGCTTCGATGTGCGGCCGGGCGGACTGTAAAGGTGGCGGAGGTGAGTTTGGGCTCTCCGCAACCGCAGCCGGAGGAGGAATTGGTGCCGCGGCAGGCGGCGGAATTACGGGCGGCGGCGGTGTGGCCACGATAGGAGCAGGCGGCACAGGAGGCGGAATTGGTGGTGGCTCCGGTTTAGCGGGAGGAGCAGATGCCGCATGAACGGAAGGGCCTTCCTTCTCCAGGCGTTCTTCCGCAGCTTGCCGCAACGCTTCAGCAATTTCCCGTTTCAATTGTTCTGGAGAAGGAATCGGGCGCGAGGACGACGCTTCCGGCTTCGGCTCAGCCTTCGCGGGCGAACGAAATACCGTGACGTCTCCCTTATGAGCTGGAGGCCGGCTCGAAACCGTGCGCGCCTCGTGCCGCAATTGGTCCATTATCGGATTCGTGGCACTGGCAGGCTTGACAGGAACTTCTGCTTCGCGAGTCGCCGCTTCCTCGCTATTCTCCAGCCACGCTCGAATGCGCCCCAGCGACTCCGGAGAAATTTGCGTGAACTCCAATCCTGCGACCTTGCCGTTCTCCTCAACCCAGATTAGCCGCCCTTCGCCTTCAATGCGCGAACCCGCGTCGAGCGAAAAGTTAAAGGTAGTCGTCTCCCCAGGACGCAGCGGCATCATAGCTCGAAGAGCAAATCCCTCTTCGCAAAGATCCCGCATCATGCCTCCGTTGCCAGAAGCGAGCTCCACGTAGACGAGCGTAGACGGGCGTTTGCGAAATTTGCCGCGGCGATCAGTTTCAACCGTCATAGTTCACGAATTCCTGTATTTTAACCTTTTCTGAGCCTGGTTCACTACTGGGGAATGCTCTTTACCAGTAAAAACAGATGCCCGGGAACCGGCCGAAGATGCCGGGAAAATCCAGGTTTCAGGGTAGGACACAAAGCGCTTAGACCGTCCCATGCGCGGGCAAAGAAAGGCTTTAAAGTGGATGACAAGCTGCTGAGCCTGCCTAATGAAAATGAGAATAGCCATCTCTGCAGGGGTCGTGCTGACGCTGTGCATTGGCGTCTATTGGTGGTCGCAGCGCCCCTCTAAATTGCAGGATGCCGACTTGCTGATGATCGGCGACTTCACAAACCACAGTGGCGAGCCGAACTTCGACGGTGCTCTTCGCGAATCCCTTCGCGTTGCATTGGCGCAATCCCCTTATCTCAATCTGGTTTCAGATGAAAAAATTCGCATGGCGTTGCGCAACTCCGGCAAACCGGAAGGAACAGCTCTTGCGGCAGCTCTAACAAAAGAGCAATCACTCCTTCTCTGCGAGCACATGGGCGCAAAAGCCTATCTGACGGGCACCGTTACACGCGCGGACAACGAATATTTGATCGAGTTGGTAACCAATCGCTGTCCGGACAACCAGCGAATCGCTAAAGAAACCGACAAAGCCGCTCGTCCTGATTTAGTAATTCAGCATCTGGGTGCAATGACCGCAAAATTGAGGCAGGATTTGGGAGAGACCGCCGAGTCCGTAAAGAAGTTTGATATCCCGCTCGAACGCGCAACCACTCCGATACCCGCTGCCTTGAAGGCTTACGAAGAAGCTCGCACCGCAGTCCGCGAAACCGGAGACATTCAAGCCGTGCCGCATTACAAAAAAGCCATCGATCTGGATGCTCGCTTTGCCTTAGCACACTCCGGACTTGCTGTGAGCTATTACAATCTGAACCAAATGGCCCAAGCCGGCGAGGAAATTCGACAAGCCTATGAAGCGGGCGATCGCCAAACACTTCGCGAGCGCCTCAACATAACAACTCTTTACTACGATCTGGGCGTGGGAGACGTTGAAAAAGCAATCGAAGGCTACAAGGCCTACATCCGCGCATATCCGCGAGACGATGTGGCGCTCGGCAATCTTTCTAGCGAATATTTTGTCCTCGGAGACTATGAAGACGCTGCCAAATATGCCCGCGAAGCATTGAAGATCGATCCAGACTCGGCCGCTTGGTACGAAAATCTCTCCACGGCGCTCTTGGCGCTCTCGCGTTTCGATGAAGCAGATACCGTCTTGAAAGACGCGTTTTCTAGAAAAATGGATGATGCCGCGTTGCACTCCAATCGCTATTCATTGGCCTTCCTAAAGAAAGATTCCGCGGTCATGGAGCAGGAAGTCGCCTGGGCCGCTGCTAAACCAAATGGCGACGATTCTATTCTGGCGGCGCAAGCGGACACCGAAGCCTTCTATGGCCGTCTGGAAAAAGCTCGCGATCTTACACGACGCGCCGTTGAGTCCGCACAAAAGACGGAACTTTCCGAATCAGCGGCAACCTGGACCGTCGAAGGCGGTATGCGCGAGGTCATGTTCGGAAATATGGAAGAAGCGCGCAAAGCAGCTCACGAAGCGCTGCGACTCGCGCCAGACAGCAAGGACGTGCGAGCCCTTGCCGCATTGATTTTTGCCCGAGCGGGCGATGAAGCCGACGCACTGAAAATCACCGACGACTTGCGCGCGCTCTACGTGTCCAACATGGTCATGCAAAAAGCGTGGCTGCCGGTGGTACGCGCACAACTTGCTCTCCACAAAAAGCAGAATGCTGAAGCTATCGAGCAGCTTGAGATTGTGGCCCCCTACGAGAAAGGGCAACTCACCGGAAATCTCAGTGACTCCTGCATGATTCCTGTTTATCTTCGCGGTGAAGCTCAGTTAAACAGCCAGAAGGCTCACGAAGCGCTGCTGGAATTCCAAAAGATGCAACTAAATCCCGGCGTTATCGGAAACTGTTGGGCTGGTCCGCTAGCTATGCTTGGCTTAGCACGAGCTCACGCTGCGAGCGGCGCGACCGCCGAAGCGAAAACTGCCTACGGGCAATTCCTCACACTCTGGACCGACGCTGACGCCAGTATTCCGGTTTTAAAACAAGCCAAGGCCGAGACTTCCAAGCTCCACTAAATCTCTTCGTTCCGCCGGGATCCTCGGTCCAAAAGTGTTCCCTTGCAAATCGCCGGCGGCCTGCCTTCCTCACACCAGAATAGTGATAGGATTTGAGGGTCAATACCGCCCTGAGCTGCGTCCTTGATAGGAACGCAGACCCGCCTGAACTAAGGAGACCATCCATGCGTTGGACACCCGGTGGACAAAGCGACGATATTGAAGATCGTCGAGATGAAACAGGCGGAGGCGGCGGTTTCGGCGGCCTGCATTTAGGAATCGGCGGGATCATCATCCTGTTTGTTCTCAGCTTGATCTTCAAAACAAATTTCTTCGCGCTGCTCAGTGGTGGAGGAGCGACCTCAACCGCTCCCACCGCTACAAGCCGCCCAAATCCGGAACGCGACCAACAAGAAAAGCCTCTGGTTCAATTCGTCTCCTTCGTCCTCGACGACACTCAAAAAACTTGGACCGACCTGCTTCCGGAACAAACCGGAAAGCCTTATCGTCACGCAAAATTAGTCCTTTTCCGCGATGCCACCCAATCCGCGTGCGGCGGCGCGGAAGCCGCAACCGGGCCTTTTTATTGCCCGGGCGATGAAAAGGTTTATATCGACCTGGGCTTTTACGACGAGTTGCAAAGCCGCTTTGGCGCCTCCGGTGATTTTGCCAAAGCCTATGTTTTGGCCCACGAGATAGGCCACCACGTGCAGAAAATTCTCGGAATCGAAGGGCAGGCGCGCCGCCTCCAGCAAGGCAATCCTCAAGCCGCAAACCAGGTCTCTGTGCGATTGGAGCTACAGGCAGATTGCTTTGCCGGCGTCTGGGCTCACTCCACGCAAGAGCGCCATCTACTGGAATCCGGGGATGTCGAGTCTGCCTTAAGCGCAGCCGCGGCGGTTGGCGATGATCGTATTCAAAAGATGACCCGCGGCCGTATTCAGCCCGAAACGTTTACCCACGGAAGCTCCGAGCAGCGCATGAGTTGGTTCAACAAAGGCTTCAACGGCGGCACCGTGCAGTCCTGCAACACCTTCACGCAGCAATAACACTCGTGCGCTGTGCCCCACATTTGAAAAACGTTATTGTTTTGAATTGCCGTCAGGCCCCGGCCCACCGGGATCTCGTGTTTTGTCAATTGCACTCTGAACCGCTTTCGCCTTTTCCGGATCGACCCAGGAATCCTTGGTAACCAGAGTTGTCTGCGACGGTAGAGCCACCACCGCGCCTGCTTTTTCTAACGCATCCATCACCTGCAGCAGCAAAGCTTCTTGCACCGCAAGGTATAAAACATGGTCTGGTTCGAGGATGTACGCAAAAATCTCGACTTCCAGCGCGTATTCTGCGAACCTCACGAATCGCACCCGCGCGGTACTTTCCTCCACCTTAGGATTGCGTCGCAATATGTCCCGCAGTTCATCCACCACATAGCGAACGTGATCGGGAGCCAAGTCGTACCTCAGACGGACAATCTGCTGGCACAAAAATTTATCGCGGAAGCGTAGATTCTCAATCGTCGATGTCGCCATAACGCCGTTCGGAATGGACAGAATAGTCCGTTCGGTAGTTCGCAGCCGCGTCGAGCGAAGACCAATGTCCTCCACAGTCCCGGTCTGATTATTAATTTTGCATACGTCGCCGATTACGATTACTTTGTCGAAAAGAATGGAAACTCCGCCGAACACATTCTCAAACGTCTTCTGCGCGCCTAATCCAAGTGCGAGTCCGCCGATACCAACGCCAGCCAGCGCCGTGCTGACATCCACGCCCAGATTCTTCAGCACCGTCAGCACTACAAACAGAAAAATCACCACCTCGACGAACCGGCGAACCAGTGAGACGATGCTCCGCTCCGCGTACATCCCCCGGCTGACTAGACTCATCGCGATTCGCCGCGAAATCATCCGAGTGATCCCCGTCAGTATCCAGTAAAACATCACCGCCAAAACCACCAGGACGATCGGACGATAGTAGAGACGGAACAGAATGGACGTACCTATGTAATCAACGAACCCAAAGTGAATGAGAATGGTGATAGCAAGCGTAACGGGATCCAAACTGAAGAATCGCTGCGCGGGCGGCAAAATGTTCCCCCGGTATTTACTCCACTGAAGCAGCGCCAGGTGACTAACGTACGTAAATATCCGTGCAATAAACCAGGCCACCGGAAGGAATAGAAGCAATGCAAGCCACTGCCATGCTGGCATGGCGAGATAACGATGTTCAACCAGAGGCCTGGGAATGCTTTTCTCAATTTGTGGATATTGCAACGAATCGTAGACCTGCGGCACCTGGTCCAGTGTCTTGCGCGAGATATACCAAAGCTTGCGGCCCTGTTCGTCTTCCACGCGCACCAGGTAAATCGCGAAATCTTCATTCGAACCGGTCGGGTTGCCGATTCTCTCTTGGTCCGCGGGTAGGCCGTCGTCCAAACGGCCGGTCGGTTCGTTGCTAATGAAATCGAATGTATTCAAAAATTTGCGGCTCAAAATGGCGAAGAGTTGCTCCGCAATCTCCTCTTCGTCTTCCATGGACGGCCGATGACGATTCGTAGCGGCCTGGAAATATTGGATTGCCACCGGGTAGCGTTCTTCCCCGGCAGCTTTAATAAAGCCAAGGATCGCGCCACGTGGAGTTTCGCGTTTCAGTGGATCAGGAGGTGTTGCGTTTTGGGGCGCACTGGCAGCAGGAGTTGACGAAGTAATCCCCGGAATTTGCGCGCGAACGCACGGAGAGCATGCTGAGTAGATAGCAAGCACGAGGAATGCGAGGAGGTAGCGAGGAAGAGACATATTTCTGGCTCCGGATGACCGCTTCATTCTAGCTGTTGTGCGGGCGGGACAGAAGGCGCTGCAAGGTCAGCGGCAGGATCTGATGCGCTCTTCATGCTGGCGCAAAAGAAACTGGTCGGTCATCCCGGCAATGTAATCGCAGACCACAACATGCCGCGCACTGCCCTTGGCCATTTCCTCATGGGATTCCGGCATGGAACGCGGCATCTGCAGGTAGAAGTTAAAAAGCTCCTCGAGACAGCGCACCGACCGCTCGCAATCCTCTGTGATCGACGGATGATTATAAATATGTGCGAACAAAAAGCCCTTCAGATTTTCGTTCTCTGCCCGTGCGCTCTCACTGAAACGTGCCAGCCGGCCAGGAGCGCGGCGAATGTCCTCCACGCTTTGCGCCCCAGATTCTCTAACCAGCCGCTGCGTGTTGGAAATCAGGTCACTCGCCAGAAGATCCAGAACATCGCGCAATGCCTCATTGAATTTTAATTTGGGCCGCGCACCCGGATACGCGCGGTCCACTCGGTCGTAGAAATCGCCGAAGAACGGTACCTCTTCGCGAAGTACGTTCAAATCGAGGAGTTCTGCTTCCAGGGCGTCGTCCAAATCCGCCGTGTTGTACGCAATCTCGTCCACCCAATCGACCAACTGCGATTCTAGCGGTGGCCGCAGCTCCAACAAATATTCCGAAAGTTCCGGAAACTCCGCGGCCGAGTAATCGCGCGAATGTTTGACGATCCCCTCGCGCACTTCAAATGTCAGATTCAGTCCTAGGAATCCAATGTAGCTATGCTCAAAGTGTTCCACGATGCGAAGCGCTTGCAGATTGTGGTTAAATCCGCTGCCTCGTTCCGCCATTAGTTGATTCAGCTTTTTTTCCCCGGCATGTCCAAACGGAGGATGGCCAATATCGTGGACCAGCGCCAGCGTCTCGACTAGTTCGGAATTCAGGTGCAGCGCGTCGGCCACGGTTCGGGCAATCTGCGCAACTTCCAATGTGTGCGTCAGGCGATTCCGAAAGTGATCCGAGAAACGCGCCGTAAAAACCTGGGTCTTGGCTTCCAGTCGGCGGAACGCTCGCGAATGCACAATTCGATCTCGGTCGCGCGCATATTCGCTGCGATACGCGTGTGGTTTTTCCGGGAAGCGGCGCCCTCGGGTAGCGCCAGGCTGCATGGCCCATGGCGCAAGGGGTGTGAGATTGGAAATGGCCGAAACCTCCGAGCTAAGTTCGAGGGACGGCCGCCACGTCAGGACTTGGTGGCAAGAAATTCAAGGCCGCGGTCCGCTTCGTCAGAGCTGATCGAGTTTGGATAATCTTTCTTGATCTGTTCGTAAAGCGTAGTGGCCTGTTTTGGATCGCTCTGCCGAAGAAGGCTAGCTAGCTCCAGCAGCACCATTGGCTTGGGCACCAGTACCGAACCCGATGTGGAAAGCGATCGAAGAATCTTCGCGGCATCCTCATTCTTGCCATTGCGTTCGGCAATCCGCGCTCTCTGATATTCCGCCAGCGCCGCCAGTTCCTTATCCAACCCGGCACTCAGCTTGTTCAATTCTTCTGACGCCTGTGCCAAACGGTCCAGGTCCATCAGGCAAAGAGCAGAGTAGTAACGAGCCAGTTTTCCCGCATTCGTGCTCGGATATTTGTTAGCCACCGCAGACAACTTCGTTTCAGCATCCTGTGACCGGACATTTGGGTCGGTGTACGTGATTTCACCAGGAAGTGTTGGCTGACCGGGAACCGCAACCGGCGCATTGAACACTCGCATAGCGTCATCCAGAGCATTTTGCGCCTGGCTATTTTGGCGATCGGTATAAAGTTTCCAGCCAAAATACCCGGCCGAGACTACCACCAGCGCCAGCAGCGCGATGGCCGCGATGCGAGTATGAGAAAGGACCGCCTCAGCCCCATGTTCGAAAGTCTCACGGACTCGGTCGTGTTTCAGGTCTTTACGCGAAATATGTTCAGGCACAGCGCTCTCCTGCTTGAAATGGAAACTACAAGTCTAACACGCGAAACACAAGGCACGGAAGGCGGCCACGTGACGCACGGTTAGATAACGCTTGCCGCAACGCTCGGCGTGTCTAAGGCAGCGAGCTCCTTGGAACATGTTAAGTTGAAAAGATGCAGACCGGTTGCGTTCATTGTGGTCAGCAGCATCTGCTGAAAGACGAAGTCCTGGCCAAACACGCCAAGGTGCAGTTTCGTTGCACGCGCTGCGGCCAGACCACCGTTGTCGAGGTGAAGCGCCGCGCCGACGAAACGGTAGTGATTTCGCCCATGCCTTCCTTCGCACGCGCAGATGCCTCCACTCCAAGATTGAAACTGCCTCCAGTAGATGATGGCCTGGTTCTGCCTGCGGACAGCAACATCGTGTTAGCCGTGAAAAGTGGCCCTGCCCAAGGCACGGTGTTCCCGCTCAGCAATCCCCGCACGGTAATTGGCCGCAAAGGCGCCGACTTCCCGCTGAATGATCCAGAGATTTCCCGATTTCATTGTGTGCTCGAAATTCGAGGTCCCCTGATCAGCCTGAAAGATTTGGACTCTACGAATGGCACCTTCTTTGAAGAAGAACGCGTGCGCGCCGCCATGCTGCAAAATGGGGCAGAATTCCGTGTCGGCAGCAGCAGGATTCAAATAAACATCCAGCCAAAACAAAATACTTAAAACCAAACGTCCGAGAAGCCCGCACCGGGCTGTGAGATACTGACGCGGGTCAGGGCAGCGTACGTAGGAATGAACCAGCTAACCATCTGCATCGTCGCGCAAAATGAACAGGAAAACCTTCCGCGTGTATTGAAGTCCGTGCAAGAACTGGCAGACGAAATCGTGGTGGTCGATGGCGGCAGCACCGATCGCACCTCGGCCATCGCGAAAGAGTGCGGCGCCCGAGTGGTGCAGCGGGCTTTCACCACCCATGCAGACCAGAAAAACTACGCAGCCTCGCTAGCCACCCACGAATGGATTTTCCTGTTGGATGCCGACGAAGAATTGAGCGACGAACTGAAAGCCTCCGTGCTGCAGTGGAAGAAGTCTGAACCAGCCCATCCTGTCTACGAAATGGCGCGCCTAACCTGGTATCTTGGCGCCTGGATTCATCATTCCCGCTGGTATCCGGATTGGCAAAGACGCATTTACCGGCGTGCTCAAGCACATTTTGAGGGCGCCATCCATTCTGCGCTACGATTTGAAGGACCAGCCGGCCGGTTGCAGGGCGATTTGCTCCACTATACGATTCGCGATTTCGCCGAACACGAGGCCAAGCTCGAACGCTACACCACCGCCGTTGCCCAGGAAATGTACGAAAACGGCAAGCGCGACTGGCGTGGCGCGATGTGGATTGCCACTCCCTGGAGTTGGCTTCGCCACTTTTTTCTCGGCGCAGGATTTCTGGATGGCTATCGCGGCGCACTGATCGCCCAGATGGCGGCACGGGGTGTCCGTCTGAAATACGCCAAGCTTGGCAAACTCATCGCGGCTGAAAATCACGCCAAACGAAGCGGTGAACAATGATTCCGCTGCTTATTGATTTAGACACCGAATGGCGCGGCGGACAAAGCCAAGCCCTGCTCTTACTTAAAGGATTGTATGAGCGGGGACACGCCGCGGAGTTGCTAACCGCCAAGGGCTCTTCCCTCGGACGCCGCGCTAAACGCGTCGGAATTTACGTACACGAAGTCTCCCGCGGAATGTTTCGCCTCCCCGCCGCTGCTAGAATTCGCGCGCTTTTAAGCGATGGCCGCGTCGACCTAGTGCACGCCAATGAAGCCCACGCCGTGACCGCAGCATGGCTCGCCGGAGTCCATCGGCAGCTTCCCTTCGTGATTTCGCGTCGCGTCGGCTTTCCACTTGGCAAAAGTGCGCTGGCCCAAGCGAGATATAAGTCCGCGGAATGCATCGTTGCAAATTCCCATTGGGTTGCGGAACAAGCCGCAGCGTCCGGTGCACCACAAGATAAGTTGCGTGTCGTGTATGAAGGGGTAGAGATTCCGCAATTGCCATCCGCTGCAGCGCGACAAACGGCGCGCGCGCACTGGGGAATCAAGCCTTCCGATAAAATTGTAGGATGCGTCGGCGCGCTCCAGTCCGACAAAGGTCATGAATGGGTGATTCGCGCGTTAGCAGAATTGCGCCAGGAATTCCCAGAAGCCCGCTTGTTGATCGCCGGTGAAGGAAAATGTCGCCCCCAACTCGAAGCCCTTGTCGCAGAGTTAGGATTGCGGCCGAAAGTTATTTTCGCCGGCTTTATGAAAAATATTTCCGCGGCCTACGAAGCCATCGACCTCTTTGTGTTCCCTTCCCTTTTCGAGGGTTTAGGCACCTCGCTGCTGGCCGCGATGGCCTACGCCGTGCCCTCGATTACTTTTTTTGGTTGTGCGCTAGGCGAAATCGTAGAAAACGAGCGGAGTGGCATTCAGGTCGAGCCTCGCAATTCCAAAGCAATTGCACAGGCCGCTGCAAAATTATTGCGAGATCCCGCATCTGCGCAACGCATGGGTGAAGCAGGACGCGCGCGCGTGGCCGAAAAATTTTCCGCGGAGCGAATGGTGCAGGAAATGGTTCACGTCTACGAAGATGTGTTGGGAACGAACGCTAGTTTCGAACCAAAGCCATAATCCTGGCGTTTAGAGTAGTTCTCAGTCCGAGTAGCCATGCGGAAACCTGCGCCGCCAATTCCATGCTGATTCGATAATTTCTTCCAACGAGGAATGCGAAGCTTCCCAGCCAAGCATCCGTTTCAGTTTTTCATTGCTAGCCACCAGCGTTGCCGGGTCGCCCGGCCGCCGCGGCGAAAGCTTGTGCGGAACTTTGTGGCCCGTGAGCCGCTCCGCCGCCTGCACAACTTCCAGGTTCGAAAATCCGCGATTATTGCCAACGTTAAACGCTTCTCCAGGGATCCGATCGATCTCTTCCAACGCACGAAGATGCGAATCAGCAATGTCCAACACGTGTACGTAATCGCGGACACATGTGCCGTCTGGCGTCGGATAGTCCGCTCCAAAAATTTCGAGAATCGGATAAACGTCTAAAGCCGTGTCGAGTACTCGCGGAATCAGATGCGATTCGACACGATGTGCTTCGCCCCTTTCCACGCTGGCACCCGCCGCATTGAAGTAACGCACCGTCACATATTTCAGTCCCGTGTAGGCGCGATAGTCCGCCAGAATTTGCTCAAAGACTAGCTTGGTTTTGCCATAAGGATTAATTGGCGCTTTCCGATGATCTTCCGGAATCGGCGTAACTTCCGGCTCGCCGTACGTCGCCGCCGTCGAAGAAAAAATCAGCTTATTGACAGCGTGGCGAACCATCGCATCGAGCAGATTCACCCCGCACGCAACGTTGGCCGCATAAAACGTACTCGGCTCGCGAACCGACTTGGCCACCAGGGCCTCACCGGCAAAATGCATCACCGCCTCAATTTTATTTTCCGAGAAAACCGTTTCAAGCGCAGGCCGGTCCCCCAAATCCACTTGGCAAAACGTTGCCGCAGGCGGAACAGCCGCGCGGTGGCCTTCCTGTAAATTATCCAGCGCAATCACTTGATGCCCGCGCGACAGCAGAACTTCCGAGCAGATGCTGCCTATGTACCCGGCGCCTCCGGTAATCAAAATGTTCAACGAACCCTCCTTCGCCTGCTAACTCCTGCCAAGTACAAACCGGCGAACAAGTATACAACCCTCGGCTCGAACGTTACTTTGCGCATCAGTCCCCATTCTTTCGAGACAAGGCGCCAACCTGCGCGCAGGCGATGCCATTGGGAACGCTTGCACCATCATTCTGTCTGGGGATTGAAAGAAAGCCGCGATGTGGAACTTAAGCAGACGAACTATGCATCCAGCCAAAGCCATACTTTGTAATTACACCGACTCTAAATGGAGAAAGCGTCGAACGGCTCCTTCTCGATCCGTCCGACGCTCTCACCTACAACATTTGCGCAAGTAATTGTTCTTCCTGAAAAGTTGTTCCAGTCGTTCCCTCCTATCCGCTCGCCGGAGCCCGTCGAGCTAACTAGCAGATTGAACTACCCATCGCCCCTTCGGTTCGAGGAATTCCACCCCAACCGCATAGCCGTCGCCATGGATTGGTTGGCAGTAAGCCACCCGAGCCGCCGAACGAAATTCGCCAGTGCGCGAAGCAAACACAATCTGCGCACCTTTATCCCAGCGACGCACGCTCACCACTCGTGCCCCGCCCGCGCTTACGTTTTCCGTAAACGTCGGCTCAGCGCCAGGGTCTTGCCGATGCCCGTCTAACACCACGGGGATTTCCATCGGGATCCGATTCTCACGGCGGTGAGCGGTAAAATCATTCCCCTGAGGCATCGTCTTCATCCTCACAGGCACGCGGCTATCCGCGTGATGGAATTCATGGCGCTACCGCGATGCTTCATGCGGTACAAAACGCGATCTGCGGCGCCCAAAAGTTTTTCTGCGGTGTCCCCGTCTTCGGGATACGCAGCGATGCCCGTGCTCACAGACAGCCGCGGCTCTTCAGACTCCATAGCCAGCCGTTCGCGGATGCGCAGCGAAACGCGATCTGCCAGGTCCTTTGGCGCTTCCGGCAGCACCACTGCGAATTCGTCGCCGCCATACCGAGCTGGCGTATCAATGGCCCGCGATTGATTACGTAGAGTTTTTCCCAGTCGCACCAACGCGCGGCTGCCCACCAAATGCCCGTACCGGTCGTTAATTCCTTTGAGCCCGTCCATGTCCAGCAGAACGATGCTGAAGGGACGATTCGTCCGGCGCGAACGATCCAGCTCAGATTCGATAACCGCGATCAGCCGGCGATAATTCGCCAAGCCAGTGAGTGGGTCGCTAACCGCGAGATTGCGGACCTGATCAAAAAGGCGCGCCTGATCCACCAGAGCTCCGCACAGCATGATTGAATAGCTGGCTACCTTGGCGGATTCTGCCAGAAAAAATGGCCCGTCAAATAAACGGCGCGAGAAAAGCGCGGCAAGATGGCAGGCCGCGTTCAGCAGCGCTACCAGGAACAGCGAATAGTCATACAGCGAGGCGTCACTGTCGTTCTTCTTTTCGTTCAGATAACGGTGATAGAAAAACAGAGCTGCCAGCGCAAAAAGTCCACCGGGCAGCATCTCCCAGGGCCGTGAGAAAAACGCGCCAACCTGCGCCACCGGTGTGGCTGGAGCAGCGATAAACGCCGCGCTCGTAATATAGGTAGCTGCGGCAACAACGAAGAGCGCACCCGCAGTTTCTCGGCTTGGCTGCCGCGCCGTGGGAATAAACCGCTCCACACCCAGTGCAGCCAGCAACAACACCGCTAATAGCGTACGCCCGACCATCCAGCCCATCGGTACGCGGGCCAGAGCTATGGGCCCAAGATGTAGAAGATTATTGAGACCGAAGTAGCCAATCGTCTCAATCATCCCAGACAGCACAAATCCAAACGCCAAAATCAATGCAATACGATCATGCGTGCCACGGAAACGCACCAAGGCGTTGGCCGCATAGCAAAAACTGAGCAGTGATCCACCGACTTCTAGATACAAATACGTCGTCGGTGAGCCCGACATGTGCGCGTGCCGGGCATACAGCACCATCGCCACGAACAGCGTGCCCAATAAGCCATAGGCAATCGCGGGCAAGTTGCCGCGATCCCTGCGGAGAAACCCCTTGATTGTGGCCCAATCTCCCAACATATCCCCCAAATGCCTACGAAACCCAACAACACAGGGGAATAGCACGTCCGTGCCCTTTCCCGTCGGGTCTAAAACCGATTTGATGTGATTGATTTAGCGCGACTTAAAAATGTGATAGGAAGGCTGCTGTTTCCGATGAGACACGGCCGAGACAGCACCGAGACCGCTCTGTGTCCTATTATGAAACTCTATCATCCGTGTATCCAGAAGGTTACCGGGCACATGGACACCTGCACTCCGAACTGGCACCCATTCTCAGACTGAGACAGTCTCATCCTGCTATGAGGCAGAGTTTCACGCCTTGGGAGCTACTACCGGCAGCAGGTCGCGTGCGCTCACCGTATCCGTGAAGTTCTCACGCTTGTGCGAGCCGTCGCAAAATGGAGAATTTGCCGACTGTCCGCAGCGGCAGAGGCTTACCGCCGTGCGCCCGCCCAGCCCAAAGGGCTTGCCCTCCTGGTCCACAATTTCAAAGTCGCCTTCCACACGCAGTGGACCGTTATTGAAGATAGTGACTTTCGCTGCTGGCAAAGAAGCCTCCGTCGTTTTAACCGGTAAAAGTTTGAGAAACGCTATTTCCAAGATAACGATGCATCACGCAAAAAACAACAACGCCTGCGCAGTGAGACGGCGCAATGCGCCTAACTCGTAACGTACTCTAGTCTAGTAACGCGGCACGGTGGGATCCACTTCCGTGGACCACGACAAGATACCTCCGCGCAGATTATGGATCTTGCGGAAGCCCGCTTTGCGCAGAAAGTCTACCGCCTCGGCCGAACGCTTTCCGCTGCGGCAGTGCGCCACAATTTCATGCGAAGAATCCAATTCATGCACGCGACGCGGCAGTTCCCCCAGGGGAATCAGGTGTCCCTTTAGATTGCAGATCTGATATTCATGCGGCTCCCGTACGTCCAGGATGAATAGATCGTCTCCATTGTCGAGACGCGCCTTAAGTTCGCGCGGAGTCATTTCCGGCACATGCAGATCGACTTCCGGCTCTTCTTCGCCGCGCATTCCGCAGAATTCGTTGTAATCGATCAGCTTGTGAATAGTGCGATTGCTGCTGCACATCGGGCAATTCGCATTTTTCCGCAGCTTCAGCTCGCGGAATTTCAGCGCCAGAGCATCGAAGAGCAACAAACGCCCTACCAGAGAATCCCCGCGACCCAGAATCAGTTTGATCGTTTCCATTGCCTGCAGTGAGCCAATAATTCCCGGCAACACGCCCAACACGCCACCTTCTGCGCACGAAGGCACCAGCCCCGGCGGAGGTGGCTCCGGATACAAACAGCGGTAACAAGGCCCATCCGGCATGCCAAACACGGTAACTTGCCCTTCGAAACGGAAAATCGACCCGTAAACATTAGGCTTGCCCAGCAGCAGGCACGCATCATTCACCAGATAACGCGTGGGGAAATTATCGGTCCCGTCCACGATGATGTCGTAGTCTTTGAACAGTTCCAGAGCATTCTCACTGGTCAGTTTTGTCTCATACGTGGCAATCTCAACATCAGGATTCAGATTCGAGAGCCGCGCGCGTGCCGCTTCCGTCTTCGGCTTGCCAACATCGCTGCTGCCAAACGTCACCTGTCTTTGCAGGTTCGTGAAATCCACCACATCAAAATCCACCAAACCAACTTTTCCTACGCCCGCGGCTGTTAAATACAGCCCGAGAGGCGCACCAAGCCCGCCCGTGCCAATCAGCAGAACTTTGGCGTTCTTCAGCTTGAGCTGCCCGTCCATCCCCACTTCCGGCATGATCAAGTGTCGGCTATACCGAAGAATTTCCTCATTGGTGAGGCTAGTGGCGGCAGGCTGCCCGCCGGTTACCGGCTGCGTCTTTGTCGACATTATGTATTTTCCCAACTGCTCTCATCATTCTACGCGGTGCAGCACCCATATGGAAGAAGCCCACCACGGCATCAATGCCGCCGGCCGCCGTCAGCGCGATGAGCCACGCACCCCACAAAACAAAAAGGGCCGCAGCAGCGACCCTGTGAGTGGCAAAGAATGGTCAGAAGTTAGAAGACCAAGTGCAATGCAAGTTGCACAAATCTTGGACTTCCTAATGTGTGTTGGACTGTTCCTCCATGACCTGACGGCGGTGTCAGGTATCCCGGCGACGAACCGCAATTAAACGATGTCGTCATGTCCGGAGGATTGCAGAAAGAAGGATTGAACGCCACGTTGTTGTTGGGAGCGTCAAACACCGGATGATTGAAGATGTTGAAGAACTGCGCGTCGAATCGCAGGTTGAATCTTTCGGTGAGCTTGGTTTCCTTGAAGGCATTGAAATCGAAACGCGTCTGGAAATTAGCTCTGAAAATGTTGCGACCGGTCGCCCCATAGCCAGTTTCGAAGGTGTCTCCTGCGGGTACTCCCATCTGCCCTGCAGGAATCAGCGGAACACCGAACGCCGCTGTGTTCACCAAGGTGGGGCCCTGGCACGAGGGCTCATTGCCCGTCGTGCACTTTGGAACGTTCTGAGCGCTGCTTGCCGTCTGACCAGGTAGCAGTGGCACAATTGGGTTGCCGATGAAGTTGTTTGTCCCGTAATAAATGCTTGCTACGCCGCCGGTGAAATCGTAAATGCTGTAAGGTTGCCCACTCTGTGCCACAGTGATTCCGCCGACGCCCCACCCATTCGCTGCTTTGTCCACGAATCCTGTCGCGCTCTTAAGCTTGGGAATCTCGTATTGATACGAAATCGTCAATACGTGAGTGCGATCGAAATCCGATGATGCATAAGCGGAATGCGGCTGCGATGGATTATTCCCGGTGAAGAAAAGTCCCAACCCGCTCTGTTCATCCAGTGTGTGCGACCACGTATAAGACCCCGTCACCAGGAATCCATGGCTGAGTCGCTTTTGCACAGACAGTTGCAACGCATTGTAGGTTGAAATTCCTTCCGCCTTATAAAAAACCGAGTTGGGACTGTACCCAATGTAGGGCGATCGCAGGTCCGTATTTCCCCCGGTTGCGGTGTTAAACGGTTCCGTAGTTCCGGAGAGCGTCGGAACCTGATACCCGTACGACGAAATCTCGCCGTTAATCGGATTAGCGGCGGTTGCAATTCCGGCTTGGTTGAAGGCAATCGGCATTACCAAATGGACTCCGTGGTTTCCCACGTATCCGAGGGTGATCGCCACAGTGTTAATCGGCTGCCATTGCACATCTAATTGCCAGTTCTCTGAGTAAGGTAGTTTGTTCGTGGGATCGTAACCACCGAACAGTAGTCCGGAATTACCGCTGATTAGGCCTGCCCGGTTCTGCACCAACGCAGCCACGCTGCTAAGATTCTTCGGCGGTTGCGGAGGAGGTGTTGAGCCAAAAGGTTGTGCAAAACAACTCGTTCCGCCGACCGGATCGTAGGCGTTCGTGCACGAGTTCGTCGTCGGAATGACGAATGGCGCCTGCAGCGTCACACCAAACGGACCATTGAAACCGTTACCTGCGCTTGGCGAAAATTCCGAGTAAAATTCGCCACGGTCGTAGTACAAACCTGCGCCCGCTCGTACCACGACGTTCTTGAACCGGGAAGGGCTCCAGACGACTCCGATTCGAGGTCCAAATCCCCATTGCCTTGCGGTCATGGTCGAGTCGCTTACGCCCGGAGTTCCCAGACTTTTGTTATTACCCGCAACCACCAGACCAATATTCGAGAAAGAGTCCGATGCCGGATTGTAAGAAAAATCCTTGGCATAAAAGTTCGAGAGCAATCCGTTCTTCTCGTACAACGGCCCGTCCCAATCCCAACGCAAACCTAAATTGACGGTCAGGTTCGGTCGCAACCGGATATTGTCCTGCACGAACGTACCGACTTGATTCGCGCGATAGTAGCGATTACTGGAACCCGTGAACAGCACGGTATTACCGATCCCCGAGCGCAGTTGGCCCACAACAAAATCCGCAAAGTTCCCGAACGTAAGGGCCGCCACATCGCTGTTCCGATTCAGGATGTTCAATTGGGTGTGATCCCAGTTAAAGCCCGCGGCTATGGTGTGCCGCCCATGAACCCAATTGACGCTGGTAGCGGCTTCGAACTGATTCTGGAACACACCCGCATTCGCGAAAGGTGAGCCGCCCGTTCCAATGTTCAGTCCGTCGAAATTGCCATCGCTGTTCGAGATGACGATGCCAGGAAATGTGGTTTGCCCAAACAAATTGATCGACTGGCTGGTTCCCGCTATGGCGTTCGGCCCAAACGGCTGACCGGTAGTGACGAACGCCTTCTCGCGAATGAATCCGAAGCGCTGCTCCCACGTAAAATTCGGCGTAAGAATGGTGGTGTTATTCAGCGAGAACACCTGCGATCCCGCGTCCATTTTTTGCGGAAATCCAGACACTTGGCTGGCGGAAAATTCACTTGTCGCCGGAGTCCGTTGATAGAAATACTTGCCGGTAATCCGATCTTTTTGGCTGAGGTTGTAATCAATGTTGCCATTGACTTGATCCGCAGTGAACGTCGCTGGCGGACCCTGCACCGTGGCATTGTGCCCCAGCGCAGTTGAAGTTGTCTCTGCGGAAGGGATTAGGTAGGTCCCCTGCGGGGTCTTCGCCTGCAACAGGGCCAGTGCTACCGGATCAATCTGGTTGGGTAGCAGGCAAGCAGGATTTCCCGCCGTGCCGCAGCCCGAGTTAAAGTCCGTGTTCACCGTGTTGGCGATGCCTTGTGGAGTGCGGTCGTCGGTAAGGTCTGGCGGAACGGCGTCGAGAGAAGTTCCGTAGGTCTGATCGGTGACGCGAATTCCCTGATAAGACGCAAAAAAGAAAACCTTGTCTTTCTTGATCGGTCCACCCAACGTGCCGCCAAAACGATTGTAGTGCAGACCGGGAGTCTTCTGGTTTGCAGGAATCGTCGGATCTGCATTGCGGAAGAATGGCGCAGCATTCATCTTGTTGGATTGAAAATATTCGTAAACCTGTCCGTGATAATCGTTCGTGCCGGATTTCGTGATTTGCGAGATGTGCGCGCCGCTGTTTGCACCTTGCGACGCGTCGTACATAGAGGTGTTAACTCGCAGTTCCTCGATCGTTTCTGGAGGCGCCGAGGGCAAACCCTGCCCGATGGCGTTGTAGACCGACATGCTGGTCTGAATGTCTCCACCACCTCCATTCGATGGCCCAAAATTCTCGCCGGTACTAAGCACGAAACGATTCGCTCCCACCTGGCTTGAAGACTTTCCGTTAAAAATGTTGTTCGCGTTTACACCATTAAACGCGAAGCTATTGCTCGTGTCCCGTTGCCCGTTCGCCCAGATGTTCTGATTGCCCAGCCCGGCGTTGGCCCCAGAACCGCCGAGCATGTCGGCGCTGACGCCAGGGCTCAAAATCGCAAGCTGTGTGAAGCTGCCCGTTCCCAACGGAACTTTCTCAATAAGTTCCGAACTCAGCGTGTAGCCAATCGTAGTGTCGGTTTCATTCAGCAGCGGAGTGCCCGTCACCGTAACCGTCGCGGAGACCTTGCCAGGCTCAAGTCGTGCATTCACAGTGGTAGTCACGCCACCGCGCACCAGGATTTCCGTAAACTGCTCACTCCGGAATCCATCCTTCGTAACCGTAACTGCATACGTCCCAATCGGCAGGTCAGCGACGCTGTAAGAGCCGTCGTTCTGCGTAGTGGCTGCTTGCAATAAATTCGTGCCCACATTTCGGGCTTCTACTTTCGCCTGTGGCACCGACGCCCCGCTGCTGTCCGTTACCGTCCCATTGAGCGAACCAAAATTCTGCTGCGCGGTGAGCGGCAGTGAAAACACGAAAAAGCAAAAAAAGATCGCCACAATTCTGGGCAAATTGAGATTCATTTAGGCCACTCCCTGCATTCATTCAATTTTTTTGGCGTTCCGCTGCGGCGCGACTCGCGGCAACACCACACATCCCCGACTTGCCAGACCGAACTGACCCGACGACACCCTGAGTTGCCGATAGAGTAGTGAAAGCGTCGTGACGGAAACAAGTGAATATTGTTTCAGCTTCGAGAATATAACCTGAAAGCCTTTTCAGATTCCCCCCGCGCCACCGCCTTGCTGCGCGAGAGTGTGTGACGGACCCCTCTTCGTGTCCAATCCAAAGAAACAATTCCTTGCATCTGCTTCGGTAGACTTGTGCGTGCAAACGCCCCGCCTTTACAGCCTTCGCCTCTATCGCTTACTCTGTAACCCTATGTGGAATGTGGACGAGCGTTTTGACAAGACTGCCATCGATACGTTAGCCGCACTCGGCTTTGCGGTTGGCAGCACCCGCGGAGTCGTGCGCGTCGAAAAATATGGCTCCGGCGCGGAGTTCCGCCAAACTCCCGACGAAAAATTTCAGATGACCGTGTTGCCCACCATCATGGTGAAAGGTCAATTCGCCAAACTGTGGGACGCGGGCTACCAGAAATTTCTGCTCACCGACGAAGGCATCAAGCTGCCAGCCCTCGCCTCGCATCTCGAAAATCTGCGCAAGTTCAACGAAGAACTGCGCACCGCGCTTGGCGTTCCTACTTTTTACAACGAAGCGCTAGGCTCAGTCAGCCAGGTCAGCGTTTACGATCGCGTGAAGGGCCGCAAAGGTGATGTACCCGACGAAACCGTCGGTGCCCACGCTCCCACTTCCGCACACTAATCCGAATTACCCATCAGTTCCGCGATCCGTTTTTTCAATTTTAATTTGAATGGGCTGCGTACATCCCGGCTCATGGCCTCGGCCGCGAATACTTCTCAAACGGTCCAACATACGGATAAAACGCCTGGGCGCGATAAAGTTCCGCAATCTGCCGTAAGTGCCCAAGATCATGATTCGCCAGTTCGTGCAGCATCTGTGACAATGTGATCGTGCCCAATCCAGGATGCTGGCCCGTTCGCGCTCCATCTCCCGAAGGCACGGAGTGCAGGTAGAACACAAAGGCCCGTCGCAACGCCACGAATTTCTCCAAGTGCTCAGCGGCCGACTTCTTCTGAATCTCGGCTTCGCCCGCGGGAACGTACTTCGTCAGCGTGGGGTTTTCCTCCATAATGATGCGGCGCGCTCGCCCTTCGTAAAGCTGCTCGATCACCACCAAGTGAGCAATCACTTCGACGATCGACCAGCGATCCGCGGCTGGTTTCCATTCCAGCAGGGGCAACGGCAAATCGCGCAGCAGAATCTCTAGAAGCGCGGGCGTCTTTTCCAATAGCGATACCGGTCGCTGAAGAGTCGCGAGGGCTACTGCTTGCATCGAACACCTAGGGCGGGCAGGCCGATTGTAATCCGTTGGCTGCCCGTGGCCAAGCTCAACCTACGGTCGGTTTTCGTGAGCTCAAGGAGAAAAGCATGGGTCGCGTGGTCGCCTTGATGGACGATTTGTTTTTTCAAATGAAAGTCGCCGAAACCGCCAAGCACCTGGGCGTCGAATTTAAAGTCGCAACCACACCAGAAGCGCTCGCTGGCCTACTGGAAGAACCTACTAAACTGCTGATCGTAGATCTCAACGCGCGCGGCGCACCCGTGGCCACCATCGAACGTCTTCACGCCACTAATAAAGATTTGCCAGTCGTCGCATTCCTATCCCATGTTCAAACTGAATTAGCAGCACAAGCCCGTGCCGCAGGGTGCTCGGAAGTGATGCCGCGTTCCGCGTTTACGCAAAATTTGGCCTCAATTATTGCCAGAGCGAAGGACTAAGGGAGACCGTCAGCGTCATGAACAATGAGAAGTTCTTCGCGCGTTGTTTTTGCCTCGCTACCGCCGCATGCCTTTTTGCAGCAGCCACTCTCGCGCAGACGAAAAACGCCGAGCCCCAGAACGTGCTGCGCGATGTGCTGATTGCGGCTTGCGCCCAGAAGCGTCCCGATTTCGCGCGGCTACTCACCGTTCGAAACTCCGAAGCCTTCACCCATCTGACTACCGCGGCGCAGGCCACTCTTCTGAAACGCTTTGTCTTACTGGATGGTGCGGGCGAACCTCGCGTGGAAGCGGATCAAGCTGGCAGCGTCACGGTTTCCTGCGTCACCCCAACGATTACAACCCTGATGCAGATCGGCAAGCCAGAACTCCGCGAGAATCTTGCCTATATTCCCCTGATCGTAAAAGACGCCACGGATACCGCTGACACCAACACCCATCGCGTCATCATGGGCATGGTCCAGGAAAAAAATGAATGGAAGCTGCTATCCCTGGGCCTGCTGTTGCTCGACCTGCCTACCCTCGGCGAGGAATGGGACCGCGCCGAAATGAAATCCAATGAACAAGCGGCTGTGACCCATCTGAAGGAATTAGTCGACGCCATCGAAAAGTACCGCAAAACCTATACCAGATTGCCGGAAGCTCTCTCCGATCTTGGCCCGCCTCCGCAAGGTGCGCCCAAAAGTGAATCGGCCAGCCTGATCAGCGAAGATCTGGCCTCAGGTCGCAAAGACGGCTACGCTTTTCGCTACGTAATTGTCGGTGCCAATAATTCCGGAGCTCCTGCAAAATATCAAATCGCTGCAATTCCCATCGATTACGGTCGCACCGGAACGCACTCCTTCTTCCGCGATTCTTCCGGTACATTACACGCCGCAGATCGTCAAGGCGCCGTGGGGAGCGAAGTGGACCCCAAAATTAATTGACCCAACACAGTCCGTTCACCAACCACGTCATCCCGATTAATTTGGCCCGCCCGCGCCCCACCCACCAGCCACGTCATCCCGAGGCGCTTTTGCGAGGGATCCCTCTTGCCTCTCTCTGCGCCTTCTACTCTTCCGTTACTGATTCGCACTAAACCTCTGCACCACGTTGAACCGCAGCCGTCACGGAGCGAAAATAGCCTTGGGATCATCCTTCCTTTGCAGAGGGCTTTCGCCCTCATGCCACACCTACCTCTCGGAGCGGTATAACCGTCGCGAGCGATCGCGGCAGAGGAAGGTATAGACAACGTCATCGCGGAACGAAGGAACGCGCCTCGCTATCCGCTGGTGCTGGCGGCCGAGGTGGTTGAGTTGCCGCGCGGCGTCAAGCTAAGCGCTCGCACCTCGGATCTCAGTCGCACCGGCTGTTACATTGACACCCTGAATCCGGTTCCGCAGGGCTCTCAAGTACGCATGCGCATAACTCATCGCCAGGATATTTTTGAGGCGGTAGCCTTGGTCGTCTATGTCAGCGCTCGTCTTGGAATGGGAGTCTACTTCACACAAATAACCGCTCAGCAGCAAGCCACACTCGACAAATGGTTAAACGAGTCGGGCGAAGAATATTAAGTGTGATAATACTTCATGCTGCGGCGCGGGGCTGCTCAAGGCCCCGCTGCAACTCAGGGGCATTCTGGAATCTGCAAACAAACTCAATTTGAGCGCCAGGAAAGTTGCGTTACCATGGCCACTTCCGCTATGAACCGGCCTTTTTCTCGCCCTGCCATCTCCCTGCTCCTGGGCCTTCTGCTTTGCTTTGTGGCGCCGAGCGCGCCCGCGCAACAGGTCGAATCTGCTTACGGGCCTCTCCCCGTCTTCGAATTTCACAGCGGCTTCTGGGTGAACTTGCATCATTTCCTTTATCACGAAGCTCGCGCGCGTGCCGACGCAAAGGCTCGTGGCAACCCTCCGCCTAAGCCTACAGGCCCGGTAATGAAACAAGGACCGGACACCGGCGTGACTCTTTCTCCCACCGAACAAAAAGCCTGGGACGAAGCCATCGCCTACTACAATGCGAATTACACCAACAAAGACATGCAGGTCAACATCGACTTGATCCTGCTCAACAACCAGCTAGGTGACTTCGAAGATTGCAACGAGCTTCTCGGCAAGAAGAAGCGCGCCTGCGATGCAGGACTCCCCGGGAATCTTGGCGTCATCCTCGAAGCCGCTGCTCCTATTTATCGCGCTCACTGGTGGGCCGATCACGATCGCTCCAACCGCCGCTGGGTTGTGCGCATGGCTCCCCTGGTCCGCGAACAAGGCGTGGGCCTGTCCGAACGTTTAGCCGACATTTACCAGGCGAAATGGCCAAAAGAAAAAATTCGTGTGGAAGTTTGCGCTTTTGCAAATGCCGCCGGCGCCTACACCACTCTCGATCCCTTACGAGTTACCATTGCCAGCACCGATTCGCGCAACCAAGGTCCCGAAGCTCTGGAAGTTGTCTTTCTCGAAGCTTCCCACGACATCGCCCGCCCCGTTGAAGACGCCATCAGCCGCGAATGCAAACAGCGCGATAAACCTATTCCCCGCGATCTCTGGCATGCTCTCATCCTCTACACCACCGGCGAAGTCATCAGCCCGGTCATGGAAGATCCCAGCCCGGAATCGTCTTCCACCGACGGCACGCTGCATAAATTCAAAACCAACGGCATCACCACGGAGTTACGCGCCAAGTTTACCCAGCGTGGCTGGAATGAGTATCTGCTTGTAATCACCATGTACTGGCAACCCTATCTCGATGGTCACGTCAGTTTCGAAGACGCCATCGCCCACCTGGTTTCCGCAGTCTAAGTCCACATCGCAGCTGTACAAATAAAATCCGCTATGGAACGTTTGTCCGCCACAAAATGTTGCAGCGTGTCCGCAACTTTCGTGGGCCCTCATGCTTCCGCACAAACTCCGGGTATGTTACGCTTTCTTTTGCGAAGCAAGCCCGGCCGCACGCCACGCAGTCCCTGTCGTATGACCCTGCCTTCACTACCCTGAAGCGTCGTCTCATCTGCGAATTATCTCTGCGAGCAACTCAGTCCGGGCAGAGGATTTAAATGTCCATGGCCGCCACACACACGGGATCCAAAACCGAAAAAGAGCCTCGAGAACTCAAGCTAGCCCACTCGCCCGATTCCGACGACGCGTTTATGTTCTACGCGCTGGCCACTCACAAGCTCAGCACCCCGGGCTATAAGTTCACCCACGTCCTGTCCGATATCCAGTCTCTCAACGAAGCGGCCCTCACCGAAACCTACGACGTCACTGCGGTTAGCTTTGCCGCCTACCCCTCTTTGCGAGACAAATATGTTCTGCTCGATTGTGGTGCCAGCTTTGGCGAAGGCTATGGCCCTATCGTGGTTTCTTCCCGTTCCATGCGCCCGGCAGACCTAAAGGGTTTGCGCGTCGGCGTTCCAGGGCTGAAGACCTCTGCCTACCTGACCTTGAAGCTTTACCAGCCCGACTTTGAGCCCGTCGTGCTCCCCTTCGACAAAATTATTGAGGCGGTAAAGAACGACGTCGTCGAAGCCGGCCTGCTCATCCATGAAGGCCAGCTCTTTTTTCCTCAACTGGGCTTGCACCGCGTCATTGACTTGGGAATCTGGTGGCAGGAACTCACCGGCCTGCCCTTACCACTCGGCGGAAACGCTGTCCGCCGCGCGCTAGGTCCGGAAATTGGCCGCGTCATCGCCAGAACCATTCGCGATAGCGTTGCCTACGGCCTCGAGCATCGTGAAGAAGCTCTCATCTACGCCATGCAATTTGCCCGCGACATGGACACCGAGCTCGCTGATAAATTTGTCGGCATGTACGTCAACAAGTGGACCCTCGGCTACGGCGAAAAAGGCAAAAAAGCAGTCTGCGACCTGATCGAACGCGGCACTGCGGCCGGTATTCTGCCAGGCCCGCCATCCGTGGAATTCCTGGCCGAGTAATTTCTATTTCTGCTGCGCCGCCAACATCGGCGTGAAGTACAAATCCTGATAATCGAAACTGAAGTCCGCTAGTGGCGACACCGCCACCATCTTGAAGTGATCGATGCTTCCGTCCGGCTTCAAAGCAAACGTAACGAACGCATCCTCCGTAGTACGTTCACGCCAGTGGGCCTTGAACGTGTCGTATTGCCAGTGCTGCAAATCGGCGATTCCCTTCTCTGTTCGCAGGAAATTTAGAACCAGCCCGCCATTCTCCTGACCAATCGTCACTTTGCCATACCACGGATCGGAATACTCCCCCGCGTACTTCCCCAGCGGCAGCGACGGCTTCGAATTTGCATCACGCGATTGTTGCGCTTTTTGTATCGTCTCTTCGGCATCCTTGTGCTCCTTATCTTCCACCGATTTGAAGGACGCGATGTAATCCTGCGTAGCTCCGCCCAGATACGCATCAAGTACATGGTAAAGAATTGATTCGTAGGCGTAGTCTTCCTCCGCATTCGTCAGAATCACCACACCCAAATTTTCCTCCGGCACCAGCAGCACCCGCGTAACAAACCCGGCCACGCCTCCGTCATGCCCCACCAGCCTTCGACCTTTGTAATCCCGCAGAAACCACCCCATCCCGTAACCTGCAAAGTGTGGCCGTAGTGCTTTCAATTCCTCTGATCCAGGATTCACGGGAATGATGGACTGCTGCGACCACATCTCTCGCCCAGATTTTTCGCTAAACAGCCGCGCGTCGTTATTCACCATCTTCCCGTGATTCAGTTGCACCAGCATCCACTGCGACAAATCCGCCACCGAAGAAATGATCGAGCCCGCTGGCCCCACATTGTCGAGATTTTCGAACGGCAACGGCTTTAACTGCCCATCCACCTTGGCATGCGGAAACGCCCAATCCGCTCCCGGCCGATACGCATTAGGACTGGTGACCGTCGACTTCATTCCCAGCGGCACGAAAATCTTCTCACGAACGTAATCGTCCCAACTTTTTCCGCTCACTTCAGCCACCACTTGGCCAGCCGTAACAAACATCAGATTGTTGTAAGCAAAGCGGGTCCGGAAGCTGCTCGCCGGCTTCAGAAAGCGCACACGGTAAACCACGTCCTCCCGCGTAAACGTCGTATGCGGCCAGAACATGAGGTCGCCTTCGCCAAGCCCCAGCCCGCTTCGATGACAAAGCAGGTCGCGAATCCTCATCTCCTTGGAGACATACGGGTCATACATCTGGAAGCCTTTCAATCGCTCGTACACCGGGTCGTCCCACGAAATTTTTCCTTCGTCGACCAAAGTCGCCAGCGCCGCCGCCGTGAATGCCTTGGTGTTTGAGCCGATGGCAAACACCGTGTTCTCGTCCACCGGTGCGGGCTCTCCGAGTTTCCGAACACCATATCCCTTCGCCAGCACCAATTTGCCATCCTTGATGATCGCCACCGCAATCCCCGGTACCTCGTAGGTCTTCATCGCGCGCGCTACGTACGCGTCCAGATCAGCGGGCGGCGCGTTTTGCGCAAACACGCGAAACGCAAACAAAAACGGAACAAACAAAATTGCGGCACGCAGACTTCTCTGACGAATCATTTCGTTGGCAACTCCTTATGAATTGGTCCGAACGAGCTTACACCATGCCGCAACAACCAACGTGCGTGCTGCCGAATCCACCGATACTCTGCTTGACGCTGCAAACCGAATCCAATAGTGTTTTCTCTTCATGCGAAAAAACATTTTTTTGTTACTGTCCGCCCTGCTTATCGCTTCTCTTTTCCCCCTTGGAGCCCCTGCCCAAACCGCCGCCGAATTTCGCGATCACACCGACATCCCCAAGCAATGGCCGCAACAACCAGTTCGCAGTGCGCACGGCATGGTTGCCACCGACGACCCACTCGCCTCGCAAGCTGGCGTCGAAATTCTGAAACGAGGAGGTAACGCCGTAGACGCTGCGGTCGCCACGGCCTTTGCTCTCGCCGTAGTCGAACCCGCCGCTGGCAACATTGGTGGAGGCGGCTTCATGCTGGTTCGCCTTGCCAACGGAAAATCCACCTTCTTCGATTACCGCGAAATGGCTCCAGCCAAAGCCGGCCGCGATATGTACATCATGCCCGACGGTAAACTCGATCCCGAAGCTTCAACCATCGGCTATCGCTCCGTCGCTGTTCCTGGCACCGTCGCAGGCCTTACGCTCGCTCTGAAGACTTACGGAAAACTCAAGCTTGCCGACGTGCTGCAGCCCGCAATTCGTTACGCCGAGCAAGGCATCCCTGTCACCGACAAGCTCGTCCGCGAATTCGATGAAGAGCGCTCCGGTCTGCAACGCTACTCCATGAGCAATCACATTTTCCTGAACGATGGAAAATACTTTCACGCCGGCGACACGCTACGCCAACCAGAACTTGCCGCAACTCTGAAACGTATCGCCAAAAATGGCCCCGCCGACTTCTATCAAGGCGAAATCGCGCAGATGCTCGCCAAAGATATGGCCGCGCTTGGTGGTCTGATCACTCTCGACGATCTTGCCCACTATCAACCCAAAGTCCGCGACGTTCTGCACGCCGATTTCAAAATCGATGACCACCGTTGGGAAGTCATCTCCTCTCCACCGCCAAGTTCCGGCGGCGTCGCCGTCATCGAAGCACTCAACATGTTGCAGAACGTCCCTATCAAAGGCTGGGACGATCCACAAAGCGTCCACATGGTCCTCGAAGTCATGCGCCGCATTTTCGCCGATCGCGCCGCATATCTCGCCGACCCCGATTTCTCCAATGTTCCCGTCGCCGGACTCACTGATCCGTGCTACGCCAAGGAACTTCTCGCCACCATCGACCTCACTCGCGCCTCGTCCAGCAAAGAAATTCACGCCGGCAATCCGCATGTCTGCAGCCAGGGCATCAGTGCCAGCGCCAAGGCAAATACCATCGTCAGCCTCGGCGAAGGTCCGCACACCACCCACTTCTCCGTCGTCGACTCCGCCGGAAACGCCGTCGCCAGCACCTTCACTCTCAACGACAGCTATGGCTCGCACGTCACATCGTCGGCAGGATTTCTCCTCAACGATGAAATGGACGACTTCACCACCCAGCCCGGCGTCCCCAACGCGCTTTTCGGCCTCATTCAATCCGAAGCCAACACCATTGGCCCAGGCAAGCGGCCTCTCAGTTCGATGACCCCAACGATCGTCGTACGCGATGGCCAGCTTAGTTTCGTCACCGGCTCGCCCGGCGGCCCCACCATCATTTCCGTCACCTTGCTTTCCGTGATCAACTGGATGCGCCTCGGCATGGATGCGCAAGCGGCCATCAATGCGCCGCGCTTTCATCATCAGTGGCTCCCTGATGAGGCATGGATAGAAATCCTATTCTCGCCACAAATGGAAGATCAGTTGAAGTCCCGTGGCTATCCCGTGAAACGCCGCGGCCACCTCGGCTTAATCAATGCCATCGGCATCGACTCAAAAACCGGTGAACGTTGTGGCGCCGCCGATCCTCGCGACAACGGCTCCGCCATCGGCTATTAACCCTTGCCACGCACCACTCCCATCTCGTTTTTTCGCAGATTCGCCGCCTGAGGCTACACTAGACAGGCCATGCAACGGATCCTTTCCACCTATCTTTTCGTCTCCAAAAAACTCACACCAGAACTCCTGGCGCTGATTCGTCAGAATCGCTTTCAGGCTGTTGAAATTTTCGCCTCAAGAAGCCATTTTGATTACGCCACCAGGTCCGAAGTACGCACCATCGCCCAAGCCCTTTCCGATAATCATCTGCAGCTCAATTCCCTGCACGCGCCCACGAGCCGCGACCTCAGCATTCATCGCGAAGGCGGCGCTCCTCTGTCCATCACCGAAGTAGAGCGTGTCCGTCGCATCGAAGCCATGGACGAACTGCGTCGCGTCATCGACGTCGCCGAGGATCTTCCTTACTCTCGTCTGGTTCTCCACATGGGTGGTTCGCGCGATATCGCCGACCCGCGCAAACGCGATGCTGCTTTCAGTTCCATCGAACATCTCGCTCTGCATGCCCACCATGCGGGAGTCACGCTTTGCGTTGAAAACACCACCAGCGAAATGGGCGATCCTGCTTATCTCCGCTCCTTCGTGGACGACACCCGCCTCACCAGCCTCCGCTTTAATTTTGATATTGGTCACGCTTACCTCGCCGAGGGTCCCGCAGACCAGCGTGTAGCCAAAAGTTTCGAACCACTGCGCAGCCTGATAGTCAGCGCCCACATTCACGATAACCACGGTGAAAAGGACGAACACCTTCCGCCCTACGACGGCTCCATCGATTGGCCCACCGCCCTCAAACTCTTCCGCTCCGCTCCCGGCGCCAACCTGCCACTCACCATCGAACTCAAAGAAAAGGCCGGACCCGAAGCCCGCCCTCTATCCGACCAACTCGCCGCCGCAGCAAATTCCGCTGACCGCCTCGAAGAAGATTGGTCCGCAGGCAACGGAAGACAACAGTAAAGACAACGAATTTCCGAATTGACTATAATTATGACTATGGTCTAAAATATTGACTACTGAGCCTTCTGATGATTGTCGTGGCTATTTCCGAGTTCAAAGCCAAGTGCCTCGCGCTACTTGAACAAGTGCGTCGCACGCGCCAACCCATTCGTGTCACGCGACACGGAAAACCCATCGCCGACATTCTGCCTCCGGCACCCATCGTCGATCGCGCCGCCTGGATCGAATCCATGAAAGGATCCTTCACAATCAAGGGAGACATCATTTCGCCCGCGAATGACGATAACGACTGGGAAGTGTCGCGCGATTGAAACTTTTACTGGACACCCACATTTGGCTTTGGTTGCTGGACAACTCCCCTAAACTGAATCGCCCAGTCCTTCGCCGCTTGCACGACCAGCACAACGAACTTTGGCTCTCGCCCATAAGCACCTGGGAAGTCTTGACTCTCCATCACAAGGGCCGCATCCAACTTCGGGGCGACCTCAGCGAATGGATCGCCGAGGCGACCACCGGAACGAAAGAAGCTCCTGTCACCCACGAGATTGCTTTTGCCGCGAGACAATTGCCACTACATCAGGATCCTGCAGATCGCATGATCGCGGCCACCGCTATGGTTCTGGACCTGACCCTGGTCACAGCCGATGAACGATTATTGGTCCTCGGAAATATCAAAACTTTGGCGAACCGTTGACTCTGGTCGGCCCGTCTAGGATACGTCCCGCTCTTCTCTGCTAAACTGGTGGGTTAAAATCCCAACAGAGAACCTCACTATGACCACGATCACCATTCAGGATGCCGGCAAATATGACGGCCAGGAAGTCACCATTCGCGGCTGGCTCTACAATCAGCGCGAATCCGGCAAATTGCTTTTCCCCATTTTTCGCGACGGCACCGGCGTAATCCAAGGCGTCTGCTCCTTGAAGGAATCTCCGGAAGCCTTCGCGGCGCTACGCGGTCTTACCCAGGAATCCAGCGTCATCATCACCGGAAAAATTCGCGCCGAGCAACGCGCTCCCGGCGGCTACGAAATGGGCGTCACTCACGTCCAGGTGCTGCAAAAGGTTCCCGAATCCACTCCGTTTCCAATCCAGCTCAAAGAACACGGCGTCGATTTCCTACTCGACCAGCGTCACTTGTGGATTCGCACACCACGCCAAGCCGCCATCCTCCGCATTCGTGCGGAAGCCATCCGCACCGCTCGTGATTTCATGGACTCGCAGGGCTACACCTTGACCGACGCTCCCATGTTTACTCCCGCCGCCTGCGAAGGCACCAGCACGCTCTTCGAAGTGAACTACATCGACGACCAGAAAGCCTACCTCACCCAAAGCGGCCAACTTTATATCGAAGCAACCGCCATGG
>Ga0210396_10000596_pt1 | contig 45559 bp, 81 predicted proteins | sample IncBWH17OmetaG_FD_155466 | JGI IMG/M metagenome (GOLD analysis project Ga0210396, IMG submission 155466) | Forest soil microbial communities from Barre Woods Harvard Forest LTER site, Petersham, Massachusetts, United States - Inc-BW-H-17-O ... | reverse complement strand
GAGTAGCAGCCCCGTAGAATGAAGGCGAGCCGAACCCCGGCATGCATTGCGAAACTGGATTTGCAAAAGGTAACGCCATGGAAGTTCTCCTTGGGGTTGGAAGGAGAAGGTTGAATCCGGGTCACAGGCCCAGTCTGCCTTCTCCTCCCTTGGCTCGTTAGGTGATCGATGTGAAGGGCACGTTCATCCTGGGCGAGATGCAGCTCAGATTCCAGGTCAGATACATGCACGACACGAGAACACGCTGGTTCGACGGCTTCAGGAACGGATCCACGTTGAAATAATCCGCCTCGTGAAAGACCGGGAAGATGTACTTCGAATTCAACAGCAGGGCCTGATTCGCGGTCGCGAAGTAATCGGCAACCGTCACCGCGTTGTTGAACAGGAAGTGATTGCGGAAGCCAACCTGCAAGGCTTCGTCATCCTGCATTCCCTGGCCAAATCGGATGTTGGCGACAAACTGATTCTTGAACGCCGCATACGATGTCCGGTTCATTACGAACAGATCGGGCTCGTCATAGCCCCAGGTGACGGACTGGTATCCGGGCTCAGCAGTCGCCGAAGACAAGGCAGCGGAACCGCCGGCCACAGCGGTCGCGGCCAGCCACCAGGCATTCGCCGAGGACGCACGATTAATGCCCGCGATCGTATTCGTGGTCGACACGACCCACGAGTTGAGATCGTCCACGTCAAGCGAGGTGTTCTGCGGCGAGGTGTGCCACAAGGCGCGCGAGAGCTTCTGCAGGAAGCTGCCGGATGCGGTCTGGAATTTCGCCCGGATGATGTCCAGGTTGTTCGAGCCGCCGCGGTTCAGAATGATGTCGGTGATCGGAATCACGACAGGCTGGCGGTAGGGCTTCCATTGCTGGTTCGCCGGCTGCACGGAATCGACAACCGAGGTGTCAAGCAACTGGTCGCCGTAATACGCGCCACCGGGGAGCTCTTCCTGGTAGATTTCCGGGAAGATCAGTTCGCCGGCGCCAAACCGTTTGCCCTCTCGGGTGAGAGCCCAGAAAACGGGAGAAGGCTTGAACACGTTGTCGCCGAGGACAGGGACGATAAATTTCTGGGAAATCGCGTTGACAGTGTTCGAAAGCTGCACCGGCGGCGATGCTAGTCCCAGTCCAACCACGCTATTGGCCATGATGGCTGCTCCTGGTCCAAGCGAAAGGGGGAGGATCGCCGGACGGGTTGAAGGTTAAAAAACTGAAGCTGACATTATTCTCAGCCCCACCAAAACTTGCTTACTGAACTCCACCACCAAAACTGGCCGTCGAAAGCGCCGATTTCAGAACATCTTCATCCGACATCGCTTCCGACATCGCTTCTTCGAAAGACTTGACGGCGCGAACCTTGTTCCCCTTGGAATCGGTGCGCTCGTTGTAGGGAACGAATTCACCTTCCTTGGGCTTGGCCGTCTGCGTAAGCGGATTGCGCGACGGAGGAGTCAGGGTAGAGATGCGATTCTTCTCCTCGAGATCCTTCGTGGTCTTGGCAATCAGCGCAGCGCGCTCCGCTTCAAGTTCGGCCTTTTTACGATCATTCCAGGTCAGCCGGTCCACCGCATCGGGGATCTGAAGGAATCCATCCTTGTCCTTGAGCCCATGCTCGGAAGCGTATTTGAAAGCAGCCTCGTAATCGACCTTGACGTCCTTGGGCAAATCCTTGATCGCAGCGGCAAACTGCTGCTGATACGTGTCGTTCAGGTAACGGCCAACCGAGGTATTGACCACACCGGTCACCTTGCCGAGCGAATCGGTGAAGGTAGTCTTGAGAGAATCGAATTGAGCCGGCAGCGCGTCGATCTTAGTCTGAAGTTCGGTATACTTCTGGTCGCGAGCCGCAAGTTCCTGCTTCACAAGTTTGACCACAGGACCGAGCAGCGGATCAGATTCGTCCACACCGAATTCAGTAGCGGCGGCAGTACGAATTTCAGCAGTCGTAGGCTGCTTGACGGTCTGCACAGTCTGAGGAGGAACGATTCTGCCATCCTGCGCAATCCAGCCGGCTTTGACCGCATCCTGAAACTTGGCTGCGAATGCAAGCTCGGCCTGACCGAGAGTGTTCTGGCGCTGTTCGATCTGCGCCGTCAGAGCCTGGCGCTCGGCAGCCGGAAGAGAGCGGATTTCGCCAACGTTGACCGTGGACCCATCCGGCAGGTTCAGCACCATGTCATCCGGGTACTTCGCGTTCAAAAGAATGTCTTTCAATGCCATGGGGGACTCCTTCTATTGTTGTGATCCCATTCCGTTGACCGGTGCGTTCTGGCCAGCGGGATTGGGAATGGCTGCATTGTTGGCGATCGGACCAGCCGCAGCCGTGGTAGCTGCTGCCTTCTCCGCTTCCTGGATACAGTTGTCGAGGTACTTGACGACCTGAGCGAGATTGCGCGTGACACCGGGCATGGTGAAGGCAGCGCGCGTGTACTGCTGCACGGCCATTGACTTCATCGAAGTCAGAGACTTTATCATGGCGTCGGGATCGGCGCCCTGAAGCTCGGCCAGTTGCTGAGAGAGCTGAAGGCCGGCAGGGGTTGATGGAGGGCCTGCGGATCCACCCGGACCGGGAGGACCACCCTGACCCGTCATCCCCGGCGGAGGAGGCATCGGACCGCCGGGGCCTACGGGAGGGCCGCCGTTAGGCGCTCCTCCTGCGAGTTTCCCGATCAGTTGCCGCGCCATCATCTGCGCCAAGGCTGGATTCCCCGCTGCCATTTAGATCAAATCCTCGTTCGATGCTTACCTGTTTACCAGCCCGGCTTCGATCCGCCCTCGGGAATCAGGCCCAGCGGATCCTTGGGCTGAGCGATCGGGTTGTTGTTCACGTCGGGACCGGGCTCGTTGCCTGTTCTTCCGACCGTCAAAGGCGACTTAAGCACCTTTTCGTCAAACGTGTTACCCATCGCTTCCTTGATCTTCGCCATTTGCTGCTCCTTCAGGGGGTGAGGTTGGTGGTACTAAAATGTCCGGATTTTCCGGCTTACTTCCTCTTTTTGCCGACCCTGCGATCCACGTTCCGGGTCATCTTCATGATCTTGCAGCTTTTCATGTTCTGCTCCAAAGTCTGAGTTGGGAGTCGAGCCGAAGCGGGTTTCCCCGGCTCCGGCCTTCCTCCTGTCTTGCGCATCGAACGCTTTCGACGGGGAAGATGGGGTCTAGTCCCCCACCAAATCCCATCTCGCCGCCGAACGAGGAAAGATGTTATTCCTTCCTCTACTTGCGAGCGGCGGCGCGCCGACGCCTGGATCGTCTACCACCACGAGAAGCCATCGTGCGTACCTCCTTCGCTCCGGGTTGCAACGGCTTTGCCGTTGCTGGCTAAGAAGACGGGGCGCGAAGGACAGCATGCACCGTCTCCGGGATGAGCTAGGTCCGCTTCGATCCCTTACGGGAATTCTTAGCGGCCCTGGCACGCATGTCGCGCAGGAACTTCCGGGGTTGACCAAAGTCTTTGACGACGCGGGGATCTGATTTAGAGGGAGTTCCGGCCATCTGGACTGAGGCTCCTTTCGGGAGTTGATGCGACGACGGAGGCTAAACGACGGAAGAACTACTTCCGGCGATGCTCTTTCTTTGCCTTGCGACGAGCCATGATATTTCTCCTTCCGCACGAACGAGGCCTGAGCCGATGTGGGTGCGATTGGAGAAAGAATAGTGGAAAAAGAAAGCGAACGGGGAGAAGGGGCATAACACTAAACCTCGTATTTTTATTAGGCATAAACTGGCAAGATGCGGTATAGTAGGGCTAAGGAGAAACCATGCCAGAAAAAGGTGAAATATCCATCCACGAAGCACGACTCTACAGAGTGTTCACTGCCGCTCCTACTTCGTGGCTAACTAACCGGGAAGTAGCAGAAGCGGCCAAAATCGCCGAAAGAACGGCCAGGCTTCACACGCTAAGACTTGTTCAATTGGGGATTTTGGATCTTGCTGAAGTTTTCCCGGCGCATAAATTCAGACTCGCGCAACAAGCCGATAAACGCAATCGCGGCTACCTAACGCGACTTGAAAATGTGTGTGAGGTGTTCGGACTGACCAAATAAAAACACTGTATTGCGGCTTGGCATGGTGAAGCACTCGGTCAGAGATATGGATTTCGCACGAAAATCCTGGCCGAGTGTTTTCTTCCAAATCTAAATTCATAAGTGGCTATTCCAAACTCGCTTAGAGTTCCCTCGCGAATCCACTCGTAAATAGTCGGCGGCTTTCTACCCATCAGCCTTGAAAATTCGACTATCGTCAGCCAGTGGCCTGACCACGAGCACTGTGGTATTGCAGGCACGCGAGCAGGTTTGGCGGCGTCAATCTCTTTCATTATTTACGCCCTGATTTCACTTTTGCTAAAGCTTGCAAAGCCATTTGCTCTTGCTGATCATGTGCAATGTTGTCCGCATCCGGATAACCTAAAACTCTAAGCCCCCGCTCAGTTCCGATTACCCCTTTCCCCATCAAATCCGGAGTTAATTTGCGAATAACCGCTTCAGACAACGGACGCACGCTCGATTGATCCAGAGCTAAATCGTAAGTGGCCGGATCAACTTGACCCGCCCACGCGGCCAAAGTTAAATTATCTACGCCTTGATACGGAAGAGTCGATTTGTCTTGATACCGACACATGCAGTCGAAAAAGAAAGTCCCGACTGATTCTGCCGTCTCCGACAAAAACCGTCCAGCCAGTTGCAACAATCCCGACGACTGCAAAACAGAGGAATCGAACAGATCAGTCGACACATTCCCCGCGCCAGGATCACCCTGTCTGGACGCTGAGAAGCCAAGCACGTCATTTTGGAGAGCCAAAAGCTTTTCAGCCCCTTGAAGAGAACTGGCGGGCATAGCTGACGGAGTGATCGGCTGAGGTGGCCGGCTGCCTGGTTTGATCGTCACCACCTCACCGGGCAGACCTCCAAAACCGTCGATATCTATCCCGGTATTCTCGTCTATGACCCATAGCGCGTTGTTCATGCGCAGGCCGTTCTCGAAAATTTGAGAGTAGAATCGCTGCGCCAGCCGCTGCATGTTCTCGGTCATGCGCGTGACGGGGATTCCCCATGGGCCGAAAAGAGGAGGCAATACATAGTTCGGGAAGATCGGAAACCTCGGCGCCGTGATGTCGCGACGCGGCGGATAGGGATTGTCGCCGTCCTGAAGGATCACGCCCTCACACTCGACCAGCCAGCGGCCGTTCGGATATTTGAGCCTGACTTCCGGATCGATCAAAGAAGTTGTCGGCACATCGGGCTTCTCAACCGCCTCGCGCGTGTAGTCGCGGCAGAAGCAATGGCGAACGAGGACACGCCATTCGGAACTTTGAGTTTTGGCATTCTGACCGGGAGTACCAGGCATGCTGCTCATCGGTCCCGGCGGCTGCGATATCCCATAGCCTGAATCGCCGGAGAACGGCTGGAACCCGCCACTCGTATGCCGCGGCGAAATGGCTCGCGATGTCTCCGGCCACTTCAGCCGGACATCCTCGAGATTCATCCAGGTTCCCCAGCCGGCGTAGCTAGGATTCCAAGTGTAATCCGTGCCTGGATCAAAGAAGATCAACCGGGGATCGACCGACCGAGCCCACATCCCGCCGCGCGCCCGACTCAAGTCCGGATCAAACCCGGCGACAATCCAACCAGCTCCGCAGTACCGCGCAGTCAGCCCGGCCATCAAGAGATGAAGATTCATTTTACTGATCTGCCACTGCGCTTGGAGAGAGACCTCACGTGCCAGATCGCGCGCAGACGATGAGGGAAAAGAAGAATCCGCTTGCTGCGCACCTTGGTAAGACGGATCGGAGGAACCAGCAGAAGGAAACACGTACATGCGTGGAGACAGGTTGCTTACTTGATTCGCTTCCTCAAGCATGATCCGCTGGAGCATCGGGATAGACAACGAGGGCCTGTAGACCGGACCAGGCGTCATCGCATCAGATAAATTGTAAAGATCTTCTGCAGACTTAGCGAAGTTCTCACCCAACGATTTATTACGGGCCGAGTCAGAAGCTTCTACCCAAGAATTTATGTGCCGAGCGCGAGGGTCCATCGACTCTTGCTTCGCAGACTTGCGCGACGGATTCGAGATCAGGAATACGTTGGCCATCTAATCTCGACCCTTCTTTCTATGCACGCGACCGGCTGCGTCGTTTAGTCGCACGATGGTGAAACTTCCCTGCCTGAGCATTCAATGCAAACACGCCACGGCCGCGAACTTTCGGATCGCTGCTGTGGGAATCCTTCTCCGCCTGCTGGTGCAAAGAAACTCCACGACGCTTGGCCTTGGCTGTCTCCGCACCTTTTTTGGACGGATGCACCGGATTCCACTCGCCGCGCGCAAACTTATGTTTGGTTGCCATTGGACTCGCCTCCTATCGTAGCATCCCTTTACCACACAAGCACATCAATTACGTCGCCGCTCGTTCCGACGATGTAAAACTGACTCGCGTCCCCCTGTTGCCCAGAGACCGTGCCTGTGCTGCCGGCGCCACCGGGAGTGAGAAGGATCCCTTTGCTGGACGAGACCGTAGAGTCCCCATATCGGATATTGTGCGCGGCATTGTTCTGAATGGTCATCTGGTTAAAGTAAGTGGGCGTGGCGGATATTTGCGTCGCACCTGTGCCGAGAGTGACCTGGATCAAACGTGGAGTCGTAGCCCACGCCGCCAAGGCGCAGAACAAAACTACAACGAAGAAAACAACGATTTTGCGGAAACGAGAAATCATGGTTACGCCCTCTTTCTGGTACGACGGGCCTGAGACTTCTTCACCACAGAGTTTGCGCCGCGAATTGCACGTGAATCCGAGCCTGTCCGCTCGAGGATGCTGTTGGCCACATCCCGCCACTGACGCTTGCGCTTCGGTGACTTGACAGATTTGTTGTGCTTCGAAACGTCACTAGCTCGCCATGGCACGATTCTACCTCCGCTTCGCCGCCGGTCGCGCTGGAGTGCGCTTCGGAACCCGCTTCGCGGATCGCGCAGCCACAGGCGCCGCTGCCGCTGCTGCTGCAGCAGCAGCAGCCCGTTCAGCGTCCTGTCTCGCCTGAAACGATCGATTGGCCTGCTGAACCATATCATTGTGCCAGGAAGGATCTACCCGCGCAGGAGCAGGCGGATCGTAGCGGTTGCCTATCCGGCCCAGCATACGAGGGATCGCCAGGAGAGTGTCCGCAGCGGGATTATCCTGTGGCATGGGTCAAGCTCTCCTTCCGCCGACGCGAGGACGGCGACGCTTGGCCGAGCCACGGGAATGGCCGCCGAAGGAATGGGCAGCGGGGGATGAAGCCTCCGCCCCCGCTTCTTGAGCTTGCCCATCCCGAGACGATTTCTTTTTGCCGGCCCTGGTGCTGAGCACCTTGCCTGCGTGGCCCAGCGCTTCTTCAGCGGTCGAAGCGACGCGGCGGATGGTGCGACCGCCCTCGTCCTTCTTGGTCGATCGCTGATAATGCTTGACGATGTAACCGTTATCGGCGGGCTCGATTGTAACTTCCGGATCGTCCATCATGCGCGCGCCGACTTTCTCTTCCCTCTACGGGAGCTTGACACGCGATGAGGCGTCGAAACTGACCCACCGCCGGAGCGCCCTGAAGGACGAGCTTCAGCGGAATTGTATTCCTTGCGCGGATTCTGGGGGAGGGAAGAGCGGAACTCAGGCGGGGCTCCGGAGTCCTGATATTTTGCGCGGGCAGTCTCAGACATGCGTATCCCTCTGCTGGTTGGAAGGATATTATGTGTGGGTAGGGAGTGGAGTTTTAAGCCATAACACTAAGAGAAAACAGATTCGCCGTCCGGCTCAGCTTCGGTCGATTCTTCCTCTTCGTCAGCCTCGTCCGGTTCGTTCGCAACTAACTCACCAGGCTCACCCACCTCCAACCCAGCCACCTCGGCCGCGTCCATCCGCAGCCAGCGGCCCAGGATCGTCGCCGGGGTCTCCGTCGATTCCGCTTCCGTTTCTTTCGTATATTGCTCAAGGTTGGTGATGATCGTCGTCGCTTCTTTCAGATCGATCGCGCCGCCCATGATCAGAGTGTCGAGATTCGCCATCAGGTCGTGACGGAAGGCGGCGTAGGCCGCTGTCTTCGACTTCTTCCGGTTCTTGTTGAACGTCTCGCCGATCTCGCGGAACAAGCGCCGGGCATCGGAGCGCTCGGTCTCGGTAGGGACGATGACGCGAGGTGCGGATGTATCGGACTTGGGAACTAGCTTTTGGATGGCTTTGGGGAGGGCTGGTGCTTTAACCGCAGCAGGCCGACCAGGTTTCCGCTTCCAATCCGTCTGCTCCGGCCTTACGTAAGCCTCTCCATGGTTGCCGTCCAGTACGATCCGCTGCCCGAACCATCCGAGACCAAACTTCTCCGGGTTGCTGATGATCTCTCCCGCGAACGTGTGCCATGGATGCGACGGGTCGGTGATCGTCACGCGAACTCCAAGGGGGATGGCATGTTCTATTGGCCTGGTGGCAACTTCGACGCCGCCGGCCTCAGCTTGCTCTTTCTTTGGACGACCGGGGCGCCGTCCGCGAATCCGCCCTCCTGCTGGGCTCGCATCCGCGGACTGGGCTGGTTTGTCGGTTGCGGGGCCTGCTGGCCCGGCTTCGAGAACGGCAGTACGCCATCCCTTAAAGTGCTTTGCGCGCGCAGCAGGCGCTGGTGTGCTGTCAGGCCCTGCGCCCGCTGGCTCGAGAGAGCCTCCAGCCGGTCGTCCGTCAGAAGGACGTGATTTGAACGCTGGTGCTCGGAAGGTGGATCGGAGCTGGCGGGTGCGGGGGGCTGTTGGCTTGGGTTCTGAAGGAGCGTTGCCAAGAAAGCTGCGAAGGTCGTCGCTGAGGCTTCCGTCGGAAAGGTCAGGATCAGTTGGTTGTTGTTCTGTTCGATCATCTTGAATCACTCCTCGACCTCCAAAATCGTCGCAGGCTTCTCCAGCCCTATGCCTGCAGCCGCCACAGATTCTATACTCAAAGGCTCACCGGTAACCGAACACCGATCGGAACAAATTCGCCGATTACCCCACTTATCGATATGAATAAAGTACCAGTGAGGGCCGTTGCCACCGCTCCATGTAACTCTGACCTTGGTCCCCTCCACCAAAGCTTCAGCTTCTTGTCGAGTGAGTCTACGCATAGCTACCACCATTCCGGTTCAAGACAAATATCTACACAAGGAAGGCACATGTAGTTTGTGCCGAAGTGACCTTCACATTTTCCTGACTCGCGAAAGACTCGTGTACCGGCGGGAATCGTGTGCTGCATGTCCTTCTTCCAGCCAAAACAGGTGTGTTCCTTCCGCGTGATGACGAGTTTCGTTTTTCGCGCTTCGACCTCCGCCGGGAAGTCGTCGCCAGCACCGGGATCGAAGTTTAAATACTGTTCATCAGTGTGAGTCGGCGCTGGGCCTTTACGATGAATGCGTGTGCTTTTGCTCTTCGGCATCAATCCTCCCAATCCGGAATCTCGACAGTCTGCCCTTTCAAAGAATGAAAACAATCGGCGAGGAATTGAATCCGACCATCCGTAATGAAAGAGTGACAACGAGAACTTGGAACATCTTTGAATATCAACAGAGATGGAGTGATCGTCGGTGCGTCAACTGAGCCGTTCCACTGCCAGCTTTGATTAGTCGGATGACGCGCTGGGTCAGTGTGAAACGGGTGACTGTACCCGCAACCAGGGCAATGGAACACCCAAATACCGTTGCCGTAGCTACAAATCTTCGCACTCATATGAACTCCAACCTGTTCATCCGCTGCTTTTTCTTCGCGTAGATTTCCAACTTCTTGAGATGATCGTTACCGGTTGTAATCAACGTACCCATGCCCGTCACGGAGGGATCGCGCAGCCAGGTAGGCATCTGACCGCGTACAGGTTGAAATCCCGCAGTTTCGAGTTCTTCTTTCGTCATCATGGTGTTCTTGCTTGACCTGTGTTGGCACGCGAACTGATGGTTCTGTTCTTTGGCGATCCAACCGAGGAAGCCCGCCATCAAGACGTCGTCGTGGCCCACAGCGACGTTCCATCGCCAGGCCATCTCCATCTTCGCTTTTTTCATCTGTGAAACGAACACCTGGTCTTTAGGCACTACTTCTTTGCGATAGAGGGAATTACGAAACATCGAGAACATCATTTTTCGATAACGATCAGAAGTTTCAAATCCGTAAGCCACGCCCTGCTTCGATCTATCCACACGATCGTCGCGACCCTTCCAGATATATTGGTTCGGGTAGTACAGACGATCACGAAGCTCGCGCATGGTAACGTAGCCAATGTTGTTAAGTTCGACGTTGAGCATCGCACCATTGAAGTAGTAGCCAAGGGCTGCGGCAACAGGCGCGAGTTCTTCGGGTGACACACGCGACATGTACCGCGCCGCCAGATCGCCGGTCTCTGCGTTCCACACTACAATGGCAGCGTAATCGCCGGGGGCCATCGTATTTTCTTCACCGCGCGCGGAGTCTACGCCCGCAAAATAGTGATGAGATTTTTGAGGCGTCTCGTAGACAACCAGCGGCCCGTCCGTTCCTTTTTGCAACTCTCCGTGCTTGAGGTCGTTTGAGAGAACACACCGACCACGGAACGGGGGAATTTTTACGACAGCATTTTCTGCGAACTGAATCTCCTCAATAGTGAAAGCAGGGTTGCCGGTGGCGATGAATGATTCCTCTGAAGTAGCCGGATATTCCGCTCTCCACTTCTCAATGATCCCCTCGCATTTGGTCGATAAGGTATCGCGAAACCACGCAATACGATCCTTTCCAAGTTCTACTCTTTTCCCCGTTCGCCAGTGTTTGACTCCTGTCATCAAAAACTTTTCATATTCGTCACGAGGAGCATCGGCAGCTAACTCGGCTGGAAGAATGTATGCCGGGTCATCCCACCACGGCAAGAATATAGGAAGGAACTCGTTCTCCTTAGCAACTGCCGCCTCCCAATACTGATAGTAAGATTCTCCAGGGCCTTCCATTCCGTTGCTAGTACTTTCAATTATGCACACATTATTGGGGTCCATACTTAACGTGTTTAGCAATGAAGTGAAGGCCCCTTCGTAGGGATAGAAGGCCGCTTCTGTGAGGTGCAAGAAACTCGATGTCAGTCCACGTTGACCGTGTACCGTCGCCGCCGTATGGTGAGTGAATTGCGAATCAGGACCGTCGGAGTGGGGCCAAATCAATGTCTTCTTTGTTGGCTTTGGCGCACCTGGATACAACTCACGACAATCCTCACGAAACGTGCACGCCATGGAAAAATTAGCCGCTGCTACTTCAGCATTCTGCGCGATACAACGAGCCAAAGAACCGGGATGAGCTATGCAGTGAGCCTGCCCAAAACCAGTAGCAAGTGTTGATAGCCCTACACGACGAGCTTTGTTGAATATTATGAAGAGCCGACGACGACGAGCAAGATGCTCCTTCGCCATCTCTATCACTTCTAATTGCTGCTGACGAAGTGTAAAAGGAATGAGAGTGCCCGCATCACGGTCACGAATATTGAGCCGAGAAAAGAACCTAGTTACGTGATTCAAATCTAACGGCAAATGTCATCTCCAAATCACCACTTACTTCGGGCAAACTTTCCGAATAAAATCCGCGCAGCTTCCATGTACATCGCGCTACCCTCTTCCAAAGTGTCACACACTCCCAAGTGTATTTCCGTTCCCCAGTACCTTATCCGCGCCACGTATTTGCCGGTCCACTTACCTTTGTACTTTTGATAGCGCACTCCCTTAACTCCGGTTTCGCTGTCTCGACGTACTCCCTTGTTAGCTTCGTTTTGACTACGATCGGCTATGCGGATGTTGTAATTGTCAAGAGTCTTGCCGCCGCGGTGCTCTGCTTCCCTCTTGTCTTTTTCCGGTGGCCCCAGGCCGAGAATCTGGCGAGCCATAGATATGCCTTTTCCATCTTGACGCCGATATGCATACCACCCATCATCCAAAAGAGCGGCATACCACGACCACCGCTGCAACTTCACTATCTGACGAGGTTTAACCGTAGTTACTTTGCCTTTAGTCAATGGAATATAACCGACGCCGTTCTTGATCCAACACTTGCGGATATCCAAGTCGTCGCACGATGTTGATAGACCCTTTAACAACTTGCACTGCATCACATGATAGATACCCTTACAACCGCATCGGCACCGACACACCCACGTGGGAGCCTTTCCGTAGTAGGTACCGTAAAAACTCAACACAGTCCACAGCCCGAACTTTTTGCCGGACAGATCCATCTTCGGGTATGATTTCTTTGGGGTCATGGTCATTCCTCCAGAATGATTAGGCTTGCCGAGTGAGCACACACTCTGACCCCATTATCATACCGTAATCAATTCCAGATTGGCATCACGATTATCCAAAAAGTCGCCGTTCTTGTGCCGGACTCTCTCGTTCGCACCCAGCTTTCTTCCCAGGTGCATTTCCATGATCACATCTTCCATGAACACAGCCGCGTCTCCGTCAATTCGATACACATGGCCTTCCAGTATCCGACGCTGATCTTCAGGAGTGCAGACCGGAGGGAGAGGAGGCTGGTCCTGCTGTTGCCTAAGCGCCTTGCGCTCTAGCACTCGGCGGTTTACTCGACGACGCGGACAATTGAGCGCGTGCTTCAGACGATGACATGATGAGCACAGACGAGGCATCTCTTACTCCTCACAAAACGCATCGATGATCTCGTCTGCCCAATCGCCGATCTCGCTCTCACCCGTATCCAAACCTCGCAACTGAGACGCCATCTCCTCGACCAGCGCTCTCTGCACCGCCTGCGTGAACATCGCCGAGGCACCGCCGGGGCCGAGCGAGTGCTGGCGCCCGGAGAGCGAATGGGAATCGAGCTGGGCGAGGCGGACGATACGTGAGGGGATCGGCGGAGGAGAAGGAGGAACGTAGGGCTCTCCTGTATCACTAGCGTCGATGATATCCAGCGGACGATGGATCGGACTCAGAGGCTTGGTCATTCAATTTTCCACGCTAAATCTGCGTGTATCCTTCCTCGAACTCAGCAGCAGGGGAGAACGAAATATATCCGTCCTTGTAAATAACCATGTACCAGCCATCCTGCGGATCGGGCCTGCCCTTCAATTGATCGTTGGTGAAGGCCCTAAGCATGAACCCTGGATTGTCAAACACGAGCCCAATTCCCCATTCATCACGATGTACCTTCTTGATCTTGAGCGCCGAAACAGTCTTATGTGATTGGTAGCGCGGCATAGGCGAGGCAGCCATACAAGCCTCTTGCGCAGCAAGTGCACTTTTAGTGTTATAAGTTTCCGACATCTTTGTTTCCTTTCTTCTCCACGGGAACCGCATCCACAATGTTGTGCCCGCCGGGGAAGCCCTTCACTGCCTCGTCCGGATGGCCCAGCTCGCGCTGGCAATATGTATTCGACTGGTGGGCGGGATCGAGAAAGATCAGCGCGCAGCAAGGGACTCGCGGATTGAGAATACTGTGTGTCATTGGACCTTCCTTATCAAAGGCGCATGCAGATCGGTAATGATCCGTGAAACCGCTTCTTCCAGCTTCCCCTCATTCGCAGCCCTCTCATCCAGAATTCTGATCGCGTCCAGCAGATCCTCCCGCGTCGCCTTCTCCAAGCCGCCGGGGACAAGCAAAATCGGGTTGGCGTACTTCGAAAAACCGATGCCTTGTTGTATCATCTCCAGAAACGTAGACATCACTTCCTGCGACTTCACAATGAGGATGTCATTAGGACCGAGGGAGAGCTTCTCGACAGAGTTCTTGAGAATGTCTTCGTATTTTTGACTCATACAGTTTTCTCCAAATCTTTGGCGAACAACGCTTTCCTTTTATCCGAAGCGTAATTCCATAAATTTATCCCGTTTAAATGATCTTGTTCGTGCTGAAAACAACGTGCAGCCAATCCAGACATCTTCTCTTCAAACCTCCGTCCTCTTGTATCGAACGCAGATATTTCTATCGACACCGGACGAGCAACAGATACGATAAATGCAGCAGGAAAACTAAGACACCCTTCGTCTTCCCATTCCGTCTCTTGACTGACCCACGTAATCTTTGGATTGATAAATGCACTTGAACCTTTGACACCAAGAAATTTGTTATCCATAACAAAAATCCGAAAAGATAAACCAATCTGCGGAGCCGATAACCCTATGCCTTTCCTACGATACGCGTGCATGTCTACGCGTAACGACTCGACGATCTTCCTGCATATTTTAGACAGGGGGTCGATCTCCTCGCATTCTCGCAAGAGAATTGGATCGGGGTAATCCACAATCACTTCACATCCCCCATCTCTTCGCCGTCGAACCTCTTCTTATCACGCAGCTCAGGCGGCAGCATCTTCTCGCGATTCCGCTCGCGCACGCATTGCACGCCACAGTAGCGATACGGCATGGGCACGCCGGTCTCCGGGTCAACTTCGGACCCTTGCATGATGAATTGCGTCTTGCGAACTTCCTCGAGCGTTTTTCCGCAGCCTGAACAGCGCTCTGTGTTGTTGTCGTCCATACGCTGCTGTAACTCAGCCGCAGCAAGATCGCATTGCTTGCGCATCTTCGCCAGAGCCTCCAGACCACTCGGAACAGGAACCGAACGGAAGTACTTCCGGACTTCCATCTCGGTCGCCGAGAGCGACAGCCACGCGGCCGTCACGGTCGCCGCTGCGGCAGAGTGCGCAGAACGGGGGTTGATGGCAGCAGGAATAGCGGCCATCTGCGCATCAAACGCATGCGCATCATCTTCCATCACTGCAATCTGCGCTGCTGCGGCGCGTTCTGCTGCATTTCCATTGGGAACAGCGCCGATGCCCTGGGTGGCCTGACCGGTGCGGACTGCTGCGAGTTTGCTCATTTGATCGGATTCCTTTCAGCATTACGTTCTTGTATCATGTTGATAGTTCGCACGGCTTCCAAGTTAACCCCTGCCGCTGTCGGCACACATTCAGAAAGTTCTACCCGAGCCACCGCAAATCTACGCGAACGATTCCCGCCAAGACGCATGGCACTGATCAAGTATGCTGCACGATTCGCACCCTCTGCATTTGAGTGCGCGCCATCGATCAATTTCGGATTCCCGTATTGGTCTAACTCGGCCAACCAATATTGGACTTCCATCATTTGTGATCCTCGTCCTTGAGGGCGATGCCGTGCATGTCGATGACAACCCCGTCGCCGTCACGGTCGTCATGGAATTGATCGGAGTATCCTGCCTTTTCCAGTTTCGATTTAATCTCGGTGTACGCAGCGTGACTCACTTCGAGAATGGCGTAGGTGTAAGTCATCTCTAAATCCTTTGCTCAACGTTCGCGAAAGTTCGGCTCGTTCCAACGCTCGATAATGTACGAGCCGATGTACCGTGAGGTCACAAGGAGAAACGGATCTCCTTCATCCTCTTTAGGCGCTGAAATGTAAAAGAATACCTCAGGTACAGTTTTCTGGACCTTTTCGATGGTCAGTAAAACCGGAAGCGGGATCGTACCGGTGTAGGGACGACTATCAAATTTCACATTCCGAGTTTGACCATCCATACTCCAGTGCTTGAGATGTTCGGCGTCGATCGTCCGCAGTCCCCTCCAAACCCAGTCTTTTCCGAGTTGTTCATCAAGATATTTGATCACTTGGTCTGTGTCATAGCGGCTGATACCTTCGTCGCAAAGACAACGCCGCAACTTCTCCTCGATAACAGCGGCGCAACAATCGACGCCGACCGATTTCACAACTTGCATGTACTCATCCATCTCGTCAGATGAGAGTTCTGGTTTTTCCAAAGAAATCGTTGAAGGAAATGGAGCCGACTTTTTAGGCAGAATAACTTCTGCGGTTTCCTGAACAACCTCAGAAACGTTGTTTGCTAAAGCTACAGATGATTCGTTTTTGAATGGCCACATAGTTTTCTCCTTCAGTACGTTTGTTGTTCTCTCAAAGCCGACTCTTCCGGCGTCAATGGATTTCTTGGATCGCCGTACAAATGCAGAATCAATTCGCTCCCGCGCGCCACACGCGACCAGTAGTCCTCTTCGGTCCTGAACTCTTCTCGTGAAGCTACGTGATCGTCCATCTGAGGGCAAAGCTTGCCGTTGATGGCCATCTGGATGCGCAGTGCGCCCTCACCGAGTTCCTTGTACTCGACCAGTTCGTATTTGCCGTCCTTCGAGCGCCGATGTTCGGAGTCCCAGTCGATCGTGCGGGAGCGGGCGTTGGCGCGCGCAGCATCGAGCGACATCTCCTGCATCAGGCCGAGTTCGAAAGGAGAGCGCTTGCGCTTCTGCATCGGCCCCCGGAGAAGCTGACCCGATGCGGCAAGGGTCTTGCGGACTTCCCTTTTGTAGAACTGGTCGGTCATCACCCGGACAGAGAGTTTTTTATTGACATCCTTGCACGCCTGGCAGCCGAACACATGCGCGTGATCCTTGGTCTGAAGATAGATCATGCGCCTCGGAAGAGAAGGAGGATGCTGCGGATTATTGCAAAGAGGAAGCGCGGAATCAGGCAGTGTGGCCATTCGTTATCCTTGGTTTGCAATCTACTGTACTACAATTAACGAACCTTCAACGAACTCTCGATGACCTGCCTCGCCCCCAAGCCATCACTCGACCCTGACCGCTACAAACCTGGCATACTCCCGATAATGGGCGTCCCTGCTCATCCGGTATGGTACTCCCTGTACTGTCGACTCTTACTGAATGCCCCGTTCCTCCGCAATTCCCGCAAGCTTGCCCTGTAACGGCCAAATTACGTGGCCCGCGCTTACGAGGTTTATCTGGCACTTCATCTTCGACAGGTTCTTCTCCGACCTGCACCGCCTGCTGGCGCTGGAACCGCTGATCCTCGGCCAACTTGGCTGCGTCCTGCTCGGCCTGCTCGGCCTGCTGCGCCTCGGCCAGCAGACGGTCCATCTCAGCCTCGGCCAGCTCCGGCGCCGGGGGCGCGGCAGCATCCTGATAGATGCGGGGGACACGCTTCTTGGCTGGAATAGCGACCGGATCGCTGGGGCCGGGAGTGGGGGACGGTTGTTCTCCTGTGGCTTTCTCGCCTGTTTTTCCGGATTCCAAATCCGAAATGAAGGAATCCTGCACGTCATCGTCGTCCGGCGCGGCAAGGGTTGCGGCCAAGTCCACGGGAGTACGACGCGGAGGAGGAATTGATACTTTGCCGTTCGTCGCTCCGTTCTCCGTCGCCGGGTTCCGTTTCATCACCTTCATTTCCCCGTCTGTGATGATGACGACTTTGTGCGCACCGGCGGCAAGAGGAAGGATAGCCTGAGACATAGCCTTTCCAAGCGGACCGGTTGAATTGATAATGAAATCGCCATCATCGATAGTTACGGATATGGCGGGTTTTACGGATTCGATATCGTTCATTGCTGCTCCAAAATGTACAGAAACGGTTTGTAGATCTTACCCTTTTCTCCAATAGACCTGATCTTCGCAAGCGCTGCTTTTTTGGTTCGCCACGCGCAAAAATAGTCCATCGACGGAAGCCAGCCGTCAAAGCCGTGGTGCATGAGAATCCAGAGGCGTTTAGGCTTTCGTTGCTTTTTCATCTCCGGCTCCGTTCCACGGCCTTCACCATATCCGACAAGTCTTCAGCGAATCTCTCGCTCGGCTTCATGCGCTGACGGGCCTGCCTTGCCAGGCGATCCTCATATTCGGAATCCATCGCTGCCATCTTCTGCGCACGCCACACATCGCAGGCTTCGCAAAGAGAACCTTCTTCAGCTACAGGTAGTTCACAATCGGGACAGAGGAAAAGGTCAGTCATCACAACCCCCGCTTCAAAAACTTCTGCAACGTCTCGTCGATCTCTTCGTCACTCGTGTTCGCCAGATGCAACTCCGGCGCCTGCTCACTGGCGTCGCCGTGAGAAACTTTTTCGGATCGTTCGAAATTGCTGGAATCGCGGTCGAGATCCTTCAACTCGTCACTGAGCTTTCTTCCGTCTTCAGAGATATCGAGTATCTCAAAATCGTTAGTTGAGTGCCACCGAGCATCTGCGAGTTCTCTGGGCTCCTGCTTCCGTGTGCCGACAGCGAACGATCCAGGCTTGCCGTCCTTGCCTGCACCAGCGAAGAGAACATGCTCCTGCTTCTCGCCGGATGCGTTGTAGTAGTGCGCGTTGCCCTGATCGTCGAAACGGGTTTCGAGAGGGTTGCCGTCTTGATCGACAGGGGACGGAAGTCCTTCTCGTTTGCGCAGAGCGACAAGAGCAGCTTGACGAAATGTCTTTCTTTGCTCGATGAAGTTTTCGACTCTTTGGAAAAGATTGAAATCAGGCAATGGGTGCCTCCTGTGCTCGTACAGCTTCAGCCATCGCGATGTTACGCTGTTTGATCTGCTCCATCACTTCGTCCATCTCGCGTGAATTGATCTTGTGGACGCCTGGATCGTGAAGAGTAAGAGCCCGCATAGGCTCGCTATTGACGAACAGCATCTCATCCTCGAACACCGACAATCCATTCAAAGCGTAAGCAGTCATTGGCTGCTTGCGATTGGGGTGATCGTAAGGCAAATTGCCTTGCAGCACCTCCGAAATCCAGTGGTCGTCCCAATATTTTTTCGGCTTACTAATCTGCAAGCCGAACCCCAGGTCCAATTTCTCCGGCCATGAATCCAAACGATGCTCGTCCCATACATCCGCTACAAGCATCTCCATCGCTTTACGCGAAAGCCAGATTCCCGTTCCACCGTGAAAATAATTCAGATACTGGAACCATGTCTTGAACGTGCCGCCAAGAGAAAATTTGCAGGGCACTGTACCGGCTACATCGTAGCTCTCCAGACCGGCGTTGGCGATACGGTCAGGAAAAACAACCGTATCGTCGCAGCACCTGAGCACATGCGTGTACCCGTGATCGAGCGCGTAACGAAACAGCGCCTGATTCTTGTAGACCATGTACTCTTTGCGATCGTCGCAATCCACCCAAAATTCATCCTCCTGCTGCTCGACCAGCCAATCGGGAACCGGAGGCCGCCCGAAGACAAACAGATGATCCAGATCGGAACCTTTAAGATAATTTTGCCGCGCAGCCACACGATACCACCAGCGGGAGGGATGATGCGCCGTTAAAATCCCAATCAAAATGCGACTCATTCGACTGTTCCCTTTCCTATCAACTGTGAAACATCAAATATTCATTCAACCTGCGCCGTGTCACGCCGGCCCGCGCCAGACGCTCAATCAGCAACCCATCCGCCTTTTCGTAGTCGAGGCGCTTGTCTGGAAACCCAGTGAATAGAGACCGCCGTAAAATGAATGAACCTTTGTCCGCCTGGCCCACACGGCAGGAAGGCTCGATCGGAACGTAATGGCGATCCGGGAGCCCATGGACCAGCCCACAGTAAACAAGATCGCAATGGTGACGATCAGCAGCGGAGATCATTCTCTCGGCAAAGACAGGAACATAGTAAGAGTCCTGCGAAGGAAAACATAAAAAATCTCCGATCGCTAGTTCCGCCCCGATCTCAGTCGCAGTATAAAGACAACGTGAATGCCGGCAATCAGAAGGAACCAAGTCCGTCCTGTCCGCCGTCCACTCGTAACGAATTCGATCCGACATCCGGCAAAGATCAATATTCAAATCAATCCATGCACTACCGATCGAATTGTCGACAACGATGATTTCAAAATCCTGCATCGTCTGATCGAGCAAAGAAGAAAGACAAGTTCGCAAAGCCGAAGGATTTTCAAAAGCGCAAACGACGAAACTCAGACGAAGCATTCGAGCCTCCTCTTCAATTCCGGCAGGAACCGCTGAATCTCCCGGTCATCCACCTCCCGCGCATGATAGCCATCGAATTCCGACAACTGCCTCGACTGTGCCAGGTCCGCCCTTCCCCGCGCAATCTTTCCAGCCAGCTCCTCGTCCGATTTGGTGACGTAGTGGTTCAGGCGGAGCAAACTGGAAGAATGTGAGTTGGACAAAGGCCCACGAATAGGATCTCCGTTTTCGGTAAACGTTCCGTGCTCGACCGCAAAGAAATGAGGATCGTTACCGACATGCACATCCTGGCCCATCCAGATCAAAGACTTGATGTGCGTATTAACCGGATTGGTTGAAGCGAGACGCCAAGTGAACCGCTCAGTCACAGGCTCAGGAGAATATGCCTGATGATCTGAATTGCCGAAACACGCCCAGTTGACCCCAACCGCACTGCTGCGATGGGGGATCGCAGATAGAGCCTCGGATATAGTGGGAAAAACCGGTGAGAAAAGAAACTCATCGATATCGATGAAAGCAACCCAATACGGCCCGCGATGCCCTTCGATAAAATGCTGATATGCAGCCGACTGACTTGGAGACGGCATCGGCCAATCGATCAGATCGACAAATCCGGAATCGACAAAAGAACGAAGAACCTCCAACGTGTCATCTGTCGAACCGTTGTCGTAGATCGTAATGTGATCGACACCGACAATCTGGTGGAAAAAAATCCACTCACAAAGATATCGGCCCTCATTTTTTGATACCGCGCAGATGCGAACCTGTTCACTCACTGAAGACTCCTGTGGTACTTCGCCCACATATCATCGGTGGGCCACGCGCCGTTGGCGTGAGCGAACAGAGGCCTGGTCCCCCACTTTGTGTTCACCGGCTTCCCACGCTCGAAATCCAATTCCGAATAGCCGCTGTGAAGACAGAAAAACAAATCGGTTCTCCAATCCACGCACATCTGATCCCAGCCGGCGGCAAGCAGGATGTTGTAAAAACCCTGATTAATGAAAAAATCGGCGTAGAGAGGGTGGCGCTCGACCGCCAGAGTCCAGTCGTAGAGGACTTGCGGTGTTGCCGCCAGCATACCGCCGTTGGCATAAAGCCACGGAGAACGCTCGGGGTGACGCGCATGGATTGGTGTCGCCATGTGCGGATCCGTGAAGCAATTCTTTTCCGCGGCCCAGAGAACATGATCGAGAGGAACCTTGGCGCATGTATCGGGCACATCTGCGGCGGTCCCGAAAAAACTCACATCGAAAGCATCGGTAAGAATCAAACGCTTGTAGGAAGAAAACTGTTCGGCCAAGCGGCGAAAATAAAAAAGAGTCGCAGCAATCGTGGCGTCCGGAGGTCCGGTTAAAGGCACAACATGAAAAGGAATCCCCGCTGCGGCAAGCTGAGCGCGGTACTGAGGCAAAGTACCCCCGGAGTCGGAACTCGCTGCCGCGATGACAAGAAGATCGTTCATCGAGACACCACCCGGTCAGGAGGAACTGCATACCAGACTAATTCCCATGTCGCTTCGAGATACCGCCGCAAGTAAAGCCTGTACGTCGGGTTGAGTGCATGAATCAGCAATGGCACTTCCCAAAGATGGCTCCCAAGATGGTACGCACAAATAGCGAGCACCGGGGAGTGTTTCCTGATCGTCTCGCGTGCGCCCCAGAGGCCTTCCAGTTCCGCGCCTTCGATGTCCATTTTGAGGAAAGTTGGAATAATTCCTCCCAGCGCTGAGTCAAGAGGAAATACCGGAACCTTCTCTCCATCACCCCCAAGGTGCGCGGTTTGATCGCCGGTTGCGATAAAGGACATTTCAGTACGGTGGTCGCCGATAGCACCAAAGACAGGCAGGATACGGCTGTCGTTGAAACGGTGAACGGCAGTGACAAGGGTGGCATAGTTCGCCTTATCGGGCTCGTACCCGATTATGATTCTGAATTTATCCCAACGATTAAGAAATTCATCAATAGTGTCTCCGGTAGCTGCTCCGCAGTCGATGAACACTTCATTATCGTCGTGAGTAAAGAAGTTCTCAAAGTAGACGTTGGCGATGTCGCGGGGAGGCCGCTGAATGTGGGTCGTAGAGCCGCGCCGGAAAGCTAATTGATCTTTCCACTCGGCCAATGATTCTCCGTCTACCAGCAGGCCGCGGATAGTCTCATCGGCGTCATCGGGCGGCAGATCGCACCGCGCAGGAAGAAACTCGTAGAGCGAAACCTGCTCCACTTCCATCGCTCCCAACTGTTCGAGAATCTCACCACGAAAAGGAGTTCGGTGGATTGTAGCGACCCACTTCGCCTCGGGATACTCTCGCAGCGCATCTTCGGGACTGAGCACAAGAATTCTCTCGACTTCCTTTCCCCACTTACTCTGGTCGTTGTCGGCAAAACAGACTGGCGGAATTCCCTTCGCAATCAACTGCCGTGCAATCAGGCGACCGATCGTACCAGCGCCAAAAAGAATATAAGCGATCACTTGACTTCCTCATCTTCCACACGCTCTAGTTTTATTCCATCAAGAGACTTCAGCCAGGCGAGCAACTGCTCGCGAAACCAGTCGCAAGTTTCAAGATCGCGACACAAGATCGTCGCAGACTCCCCGAGAATCCAGTGATACTTTGGCTTCGGCGCGGTCTCTGTCCCTGGGCCGTAGCAACCTAGCATGAGCCGGAGGCGGACAGCGCCCATCTCATTGAGGCAAGCGTTGAAGACTTCCTGATTAGCGGGCTCATCGACAAGTCCCGCAGCCTTGACCTCGACTCGGATCGAATCGTCTGCCCACTGCGTTTTCGGAAGCCGGGGGCGTGGGCTCACTGATTCTCCTTCTTATCTCGCTCGGCAACCACTTCCTGCTCTAAGCGCCGCGTGTGTTCGACCAGGGCGACGCGCGAAAGAACAGGCCCGTACTTGAGCCGGCGAAGAACGATCTGACGCTCGGCGGGAGTGAGCGTGCGACCGTGTGGCGCGTGAAGAGTTTCTTGGGTCATAGCATCAATGTCTCCGCGTTTGCACGCACACCGTCTCGATCCACAACAATCAGTCCAGCTTGTTTCAAATCGGAAAGATACGCTGAGAACGTTCCACCGCTCGATTCCATATTTACAGCCTGGCCCAAATCGTCCTTGGAAATTGCTCGACCTTTGTGCCGTACAAGCACATCCAGCATATTCCGTGCCCCGAGACGAAGCTTCTGACCCCAAAGCTCAATCACTTCATCGGTCGTTGTAGGGGTGTCAGGAACATCCGCACCAAGGTAATCACGTCCGTGATCAGTAGCGTACCAGAGACCGTCGCTGCCGATTTCGATGTAGCCACCATTGCGAAGATCTGATTTGTACGCTGCCCAGGTTCCTCCGGTCTTCTTCATCTGAACCTGCGCAGCAACCTGAGATTCGGTGCGACCAGCAGGAAGCCACTGGCACAGACAGGCAAGCATGCGACGGGCGCCGGCACGAAGATGACCATTCGATGAAGCCACAACAGGTTTGAACGGTTTCGGCCATTCCCGCTGGGGCTTTAACTGAGGAACTACAGGGCTTCGATATTCAGATCGTGTACCTGTGACAGGTTCTAGCGGTTGCATCGCTTCCGCAGCCACCTGAATCTTTTGAACCGCGGAGACGTAACCCTGAAGCGTAATGCACCGAAGCTGCGCCTCCGACAACGACTGTGTGAGCTTGAGAGCGTTACCTTCAGCTTCTGCCAACCGTCGCTTCGTTTCCTCTGAGTCTTTAGGGACTGCCTGATTTGCCGCACGCTCCAATTCCGCAATCTTTCGACGCAGAACTTTCGGATCGTCTTTTTCCGCACTGGCAATCACCGACTGGAGATCGGCCTTGAGAGCTTCCACATCGACAGCAGTGAGAAGGGCTGCTTTAGTTGCCTTGCCGACTTCCGGAGTCGCTGAAGCATCGAATGTAACTTTCTTTGCGAACTTTACCCGTTCGAACACCCTGAGCCACGATGGCGACCAAACATATCCCTGACCCTGCGATAGCCCCGGCAGTTCACCGACCAGTTTCCGATCCGCTCCGGCCTCCTGCACCCATTCTTCAAGCGCCTTCCGCTCGTGTGATCCGTTGACCTGAAGGACACAAAGACACTCGACCTGGGAAAGAACTTCCTTATTGACCGATTGAGGTCTCTGGGAAATAAGAGTCGCGCCCACTCCATAGTTCCGTCCAAGGCGAATGATGTTTTCGAATGCACCAAGCATCCGCGCTTCTTCAGGACCGCACCGTTGAGGGACAAATAGCTGCGCTTCCTCGACAAACAAATGCACAGCACTACGCTGGGTCTTCTTGAGATGAAAAAACTCTTCAGCGAAATCAGCAGCGAAGCGCTTACGCTCTTCCTGCCGAAATCCCGATACGTCAAGCACCATCGAAACATTGCGCTCGACAACCAGGCGCGCAAACCGCGCACCAGATTCAGGCAGAACCGGCACATCACCGCGCTCGCCGCCGGCGATGAAAATATCCTTGCCCTTGGATTTTCCGTCGGCATCTACACGCAGGCCCCACCAATTTCCAACGGGGTCAAGGATGACTACCTGCGCACCGAGATCGAGCATCTGCTCGGCCAGCATGGACGCAAGATATGTCTTACCCGCACCTTTGCGACCGATGCAAGCGAAAGTCTGAGTTACCGCATTGGAGGGCAGTGATAGAGTAACGCTGATCTGGAGAGACGATTTCACGCCAGCCACCTTCTCCCTGCGCGCTGTTCGGTCTCTTCCCGCTGCTTCACGGTTTCCTGTCTCTGCCCGCTCTTGACCATTCGCTTGGATTTGTACGGCATCACGATCTGCGACCAGGCACGACCGGAGGAGTAATCGAACTCTTGGCCGGGCTGCATGATCCTGCGCGCCTCGTCCTCGGTGATCGGCCATGCGGTCATTTCCATACCTGTAGTTCGATACCGCGCCGTGATCGCAGGCCCTTGGGGTTGAAGCAGACGACCTGTAGCTTCGTCCCTCACTTCGGGGGCATCGGGGTCGTAGGAAATCCAGGAGAAAACGCGGCTGCGGCAGGGATCGAGACGAATGATATCAGCCAAGATAATCTCCGATCCCAGGCGAAGTCTGAAACGCCTCTTCCTTCCGTGGATCGAAAATCCCAGTCTGCAGCACCTCTGCTGTCTTCATCAACGACAGCAGCTTCCCGCTGACGACGCGACCGCCGTTGTCCGTCAAATCCGTCACCAGACCGTACTCGGCAAACAGCGCGATGGCCTCGGCGTACTTGCCGACGAACTGGGAGAAGACGGGGATTGGACCATCCCAGGAGATTGGATCACCCTTCTTGTACTCAGTGCATCCCTGCGCCACAAGATCACGGACCATCCAAAGCAGGCGCTTTTCGGTTGCGGTGGTGGGGGACTTGTCGGGCATCGGTTTCATTTTCTTTCCAGGTAATCAGGTAACATCGCCCCAGCTATTAGCCCGATCATCACTCCAGCTACTTGTTCCGGGGTAGGATGTGGCTCTTTCAATAAAGCCAAACGCCGGGCACAATCCCTGCAAGCCCGAGCATAATCTTCCGGATAGGCATGCGGAGGAATTGCTAAAGACTGCATGACGACTTCTCTCATCGCCGCCTCAATAGCCGAGTTCCATGCAAACTGCTCGTCGATAGTGGGGGACTTGTCGGGCATTACGAGAGCCAGTGTAGGCGATAGTTGCAAACCATGCAAGAGGAAAGTTTCAGGGAGTGGTCTAAAAGAAACAGCGTGGTCTGGTGAAGTGCGCATCCAATGGGACTGAGGTGCACCTCATGCTCGGAACTATCCTTTTGGTTTTTGCGTTCGTGATCTTCTGCATCGCCGCCTGGTGGAACCCGGCTCCACCTTACCGCGGCAATCTGATCGCCGCCGGTCTGGCCTTCTGGGTACTTTCAATCTTGCTCGGCGGACTGCACATCGGAATCGGGCGCTAGATGCTGATTATTCTGATCGTACTGATTCTGATCTTCGGACTCGGCGGGCATTTCTACAACGACGGGGCGTATCGCGGGCCAGGGATCGGCATCGGCGCGATTCTATTGATCCTGCTGGTACTGTTGCTGCTGCACGTTATCTGACCTCTTTGCCACAGCCACAAGCGCGAAACACTCCGTCCGGCACCTCGCCTGTCTTGACCATGTGAACCGTGATCCCATTCAGCGGCACTGGCGTCAGGCTGCGGATGTGCTCAAAGAACGGATCCGCTTCTCTGTCCAACCGGTCGCACCGTTGCTTCAGATCGCTATAGGTCTGCGGGCTCACGTCCACGCGCCAACCTCCAAACGCTTCCTTCGCCTTGACGCCGAACTCATCGCGCCAGGTGAACACTTCCTCGATTGATACGTCTCTCATCGAGCGCTCCTCGCAATCTTCGAAATCGCGGCCTGCCCCGCACCGACCATCTCACCGATTCGTCTCTGGCTCAAGCCTTCTCCTGAATCCGGATCTGTATATGCCAAAAGGTCGAGAGCCGTTGTGACCTGCTCCGGTCTCATCCTCGGGCCTCTCGGGATGGCGATTCCATTTGCACGTCGACAACGCCAACAGCGGCACACTACCCTGTTGCCAGAACCATGGGCTGGCTTGATTCCACGAGCCCGAAAACCGAGTGTCATCGCCTGACCCAAGCTGATCCCTAATTCCTTCGCTGCGTGCTCCGCGGACTCGCCAGCGGCCACCCTGATGCGCAGCTCGGCCAGTTTGGATCGAGCCTGCTCCCGCTTGATCGCTGGCTTGCCGGTGGGACGGTTGAGTTTCCCGACGATGGCACCGACGCACTGCCGGGTGACGCCAAGGGCCTGAGCCACCTGTTTGAGCGTCAGGCTGGGGTTCGAGAGCAGAGTCCTGCGCAGACGCAAGCGGAAGTCAGATGGGGAGAGTAAGTCGCGCGCGGCGAGCAGAGAGTGTACGGAGAGGGTTTGCGGCGGAAGTGGGGGGAGGGGATCGCGGTTCATGGATTAACACTATAACAGTTTTGAGGTGTTGTCAACGACAAAACCCCCGCCGGAGCGAGGGTCTCATCTGCTCTGGCTTCCCGGTCTCCTTTCTATGTCGTTTGACTAAATCCGATGCTTGTTGCCAAGACCGGAGGAGGCGGAGGCGGCGCGCTCGGGGTGATGGTTGCGTTCAGCGTCTGGCCGGTACTGATGCTGGCGGACACGTATGAGAAAGCCAGCGGGGTGGTTGTGCTTTCGACCCATCCAGTGGGATAGGTGACGCTGACGATCAGTTGGGTCGAATCCAGGGTCGGCGAGACGGCTGGATCGTTCGATGTGATAGTGGCTTTGGCATCCGACGCGAGGACGGAGCCGGCGGGCGAGAGAGTTCCGGTAAAAACTTGTGTTTGACCGGCCTGGGTTGGATTCATGGACGTCTCCTGGAATGAAATGCTGGTTGCGAGGGTTGAGGGTGGCGGGGGAGACTGAAGCTCCTGGGCGATGACGTGAAGTTCGTGCTGAATCAAGCGGAGGGTGTCGAGATCCTCGCGGTCGGCCTGCTCGATACGTTTGGTCTGGCGCTCGATCGTCTTAAGGCAGGTATCGAGCAGTTCAAGAAGGTAACGGTCGTGAGCCATGTTTGGACTCCACTGAGAATCGTACACTGAATTTGTGAAAGACGGGTGAGCGTTTTTGATCAATCGAAGAAACCGCTCAGCGCACACCGTACTTATTCCGCCTGCTCAATACGGTGCCTGTGAGCGCGGGCTCAGCTTTGGTTTGAATCCTGCTGGCATTGGGCATCACCTGCCTTTCATTGTTCAGTCGAAGAAACTTCCGTCCAGACCGAAGTGCTCAAGGACCTTCTCGGGAACGAACCGGTTGCGATGGTGATTGACCACATATTCCCTGACCCTGGGACTCTTGAGCGCCTCAGACTCGCGCAGATTGAGGCTGTACAGCAGAAGGTCCCAGCCGGAGAGGGAAACAGGCATCGGAGGGTAGTTGTCGACAGACTGGCCCCAGTTGGGATTGCCGCGGCGCTTCATCGAGAGGCCTTTCCACGACGGTAGGCTTCGTGAATCTGATCGTTGTGCTCTGAAGCGGTAATCATACAGTCAGTGTAGAGAAGATCATCTAACTTCTCGCTATTGTCCGGTTCCGGCGCGAGGAACATGCGATGCAAAGCTGCGTTGACGATCTCGTAAATGTTGGTCTCATTGACGGTAAGAAACCCGACATCGTTCCGTATCGCCTTGAGGATCGCCGGCGACATGTCCTGTCGATTGTTACTCAACCACCGGAGAGCCTCCACCAACAAAGCATTGTGCTCGCCTGATGGAACCGCAACTGCGTGTGGATTAAGATGGCACCATTTCTCGTAAACCGCCTTCAGCATTCCTTCAGGAACCACAATCTTACTCATCGGGAGGCCTTTCTACGGCGGTACAGACCGTCCACGCTTCCAACTGCCCAATAAGCGACAAACTCCGCGTTGCACTCCGCGCTGTGCGCCTTGAGGGTCTGCCGCTTTCCGATTTTCAGGATCAAGGTTTGCTCTTCCTCCGTGAGATCGTCGAAATCAATGACCAGGATGCAGCGGCCGCGGTGCTCGACGTGGATCTTCATATCCGTCGTTCTCCCAACCGCCTGAAGCAACGCTTGCATGTTCCCGTCTGCAGAATGGATCCACCGTAGAGCCCGATGACCAGGGGATGCCAGGTGGGCTTGGTGTGACCGAAGACACGGCAGAGCAGGCGGTCGAGAATGGAGGGTCGGATCATGGTTTTCGGTCCTCGTGTTGCTCGCGGATGTGCTTGTGAAATCCGAAAAGGGAAGAAAGAACGAGGCCGCAGAGGGGGCACAAATATTCTTCGGGATGAATCATCGCGGCTCCTCGTAAGTCATCCACAACACCTTATGGCAACGAAGGCAGTACCCGCGGTGCATTCCGCGGCAATGCTTTCTGTGCAGTTTGGTCTGATTCATAGGCTTGTGGCCTTTTATGAGGCAGACGAGTTTGTGGAAGAGGCGAACCATAGCTAGAGGCTCCTAACTCAGAAAGAATAGTACATCGGAATCTTTTGGTTTGCAACCATCAGGACGCGGGCCTTTAGATAATCCCCAAATCTGAACGCCTCCCCTTACTCTTTGCGTGCGACGCTTGCGTGCTGTAGTGGCCAACGTCAACGGTATCGCCGCAGGACGCACCGCCAAACTGAATTCCCCTGATCGGTCCTCTCCAAAGTTAGCGAACTCTCCGTGCAACCACGCCGCAGCCTCACAATACGCCTGGTGGGCCTTCTCTGGAGAATCGAACACTCCGAGGTAATAGAAATGGCCCTCCAGCGCTATGTTCGCAGCCCACCGGTTCGGCCCGACTTGCGTTACTCCTTTGAACCCCGACGTGTTGTTCTTGTGCATCCGCCGATTCAACATGTTCTTCGCGTGGGGACAAACCCGAAGATTGATCCTGCGATTGTCGAGCGGATTTCCGTTGATGTGATCCACTTCAAGAGGATTACCGGGCTCCAGGCCTTTAATCAAGCGCGCAAGTTGCGTGTATTTATGCTTCCTGTAGCCTTCGTCATCTGAGAAAGGCACGCCGACAAGCACATACCACAAGCCTGTTTCCGCCAAGCGCCCGTAAAACGAAAGCTTCCTAATCGTGGGATAGACTTCGGCATCGACCAGAAACTTAACGCCGTGCCTCAATCTCATTTCGATGTATTCTGAATTCTGAGGGGTCACAGGTCGCTCCTTCACAGCGATTTGGGCTTGCCGGGGGTACCAGCCCCCTGACCCCTTTATTCTACTAAACCCAAACTGAAAAATCTATCGAATTTTTATCTCCTATCTAGTGGAGTTAGTTTGCAACCTATCCCTGAACATCCTGGTACTCACGCTCTTAGACGGAGGCGCGAGGCCCGTATCCGGCCGGCGAGAGGGGGCTCGGCTTTCCGCATTGGACCACCTCCCGGTACCTTTTCAAAGGAACATCCGCGTGGAGCTGGCCATTCGACCCTTGAAAGTTAACTTAGGCTCTAGACGATTCCCACCTCTTGTCAAGATGGGGGAATCCCTCGTTAGTTGGACGCGGATGTGTCAAGTCTTAGACGTGTTTCCCTTAGCGGAATGGGTGTGACCTAGTTAGACGGGTGAGTCAAAATAAATTCAAAGAATCTATTGACAAGAGAATGGAAGTGTAATAAGGTTATGAATGTGAGGAGCCAAACCCATGAAAATCAAATACGCACATCTCGTTAGCCCAAACGGGGAATCGTTCCAAGGCTTTTGGGTTATGGACCATTGCAATCAACCTTTGAACACCAAACCCTTCGCTACCAAACATGATGCGCAAGTGTGGAACGGAAAGATTGAAACGTGGGGCGACGTGGCGCAATTTGTCGAAGCGCATGAACTTCCGTTCAAGGTTGAACGTTGGAATATGTCTCTCCGTGGCACACTGGTAGACTTCGCTGATTCGATCATGGGCGACGAAACGGCAAGCACAGTCCATACGGCGAGAGAAATCGTTCTGAACGCAGCATACGAAATGGGGAAGATTCCCGTTCCATTCAAGTAAAAACCGGGCAGCGCGCGTTTGCTCCCGCTCATTCCTCATTAGACCGTCAAATACTGACCGGGCCATGGCCCGTAACGCACCGTTGCCTAGTCTCAAGCCTAGGATGAGAAAGTCGGAGAGCGGAGGGGATTATGATCGATAACCGCACAAAGTCGATGCTCGAAGGACTAAAGACGGAACTAGGCGCGGTGCGTACACTGCGTCCGACCGATGACTACAATCGCGGATTCAATGCTGGCCTAGAAGAAGCAATGCGATTTGTAACGGGGTACATGCACGGTCGTGGATTGTTCCAAGAGCAATCTGGACTCGACAAGCTACGCGCGGACATGGACAAGATGCGATGCTCCCAATGCGGACTGACTTCGCAGCATCTTGAAGGCTGCCCGCGGGCAAACTAAGCGAACAAAAAGCAAAATGTTTCCACGTGGAACATTGACCCGAGCGCAATTGCACGCGCGCGTCACGGTCTCTAACGCATCGCACTATTTTGATTTAACGATAGGACTCGTTAACGCAGATTTAACCGGCCGGCGGAGATGCCAGCACAAAGGTGCGAGAAATGACCACCAATAAACAGACGCTAAACCTAAGCAATGAGACTTTTGAACGTCAATCGATCACGATTCGACGCAAAAAACAACAGACTCCCAAACAAGCCGCATACAACTTCTTTCTGAAACACGGCGCCTGCAGCTACGAGCCCGCGAAGGAAACCAAACAGCAAGGGTATGCACGGATGGCCCGGTTACTCGCCAAAGCTGAGCGAGATGCATGCGCGCTAGGCTACACGTTTGAATGGGAAGATGACTGGACAGTCGGGGACCACCACAAAGAATATGGCGAGTGCTACAAAGATGGGGGACCATCGACGTGCGAATGGTGCACAATGAAGGATCCAAACGGCAAAGTCGTCCAGTCCTTAGGTTGCATCGATGACGCAACACGCGACTACCGCAGAGTTGTAGAGGCAGAATTAGCCTTGGAAGAATTAAGCTAAAACCGGAAGCTGGCAGGCAGGCAACTTCGGTCGTCCTGCCTGTTTCCATTCCCGTCCGCGCCACATTGCAACGATACGGGGATGCTGTACACCTTGTGCACGGCATCGACGAGCGAGAGTGTTCGCACCCCGATGGTTAAACAGGGACCGACCAAACCCAACTGGCACAGGCTTTACGGCCAATCTCCGAGCGACACCTTTGAGAATGTTCGCGCGCCACTGGGGCAAGTCATTGCCCCAGCGCTGGCAAAACTTCCAATACCACTGGTCAGCAACCTTTTGTTGCTCCCAGGTCAGTTCAACGGGAGGATTCTTAGCAGCTTTCAGCACACCGATGCGCGCTTGGGCCTTAGCGCTGGCAGGTTTGCGGGTCGGATGAGCGGATGCGGACATGTGGGAAAGATAGCGGAAAAGTGGATTTTTGTCAAAATAGAGTATTGACAAGAAAATGGAATTGTGAGAGGATTAACACAACAATCTAACAGCCGTCCACCAAACGGCAGAGGAGAATCGCATGAGACATGTAGTCGACACATCCGAAGTTCCACATCTTTGGACGCATCAATCGCAATCAGACGCGCGCAATTCACAAGGTAATTTATTTTTCGAGCAACGGACGATTTACAGCTACGGTCACCACTTCCCTATTGCGCAACACGTCATGAATAAGCGAGGAGAAAAGGCTGTAGTCATCACCACGTGCGGTTACAGCTCCACTACAGCCGGCCACATCAGCACAGTTAAAATGGCCATTCCTGATGACGTTCTGACGTTCCATGTCGATTTTACAAATCACTGGCAAGCGGGTAAAACTGACGTTGAGGAATACAATCGCCGAATTGCCGAACACGAAGTCAAGGCCGCACGCGCTCGAAAACGCGCTGATTGGGATCTTCGACAAGCAAGCGAACTACACACGGAAGCACTGGCATTCTGTAAGTTCTACGGACTGAGATTCAAAGTTAACAATTTGCGGACTGACTTGGCGACGGTCAAGGCTGCAGCGGCAAAAGACTCGGCCAAAAAAGCCAAAGAAACCAAACTGGCCAAAGCAAAGCAAGAACAGGAATACGCGGACGCAATCGCAGCGTGGTTGCGTGGCGAATACGCGCACCTGCCTTACGGAATCGATACTCTCTTACGCGTCAAGGATGGCGAAGTTGAGACTTCGCGCGGCGCTCGCTTCCCGGTCGACCATGCGCGGCGGGGGTTAGTGCTGGTAGAAGCCGTGCGCGCCAAAGGCGAACCCTGGCAGCGAAACGGCCATACCTGCCACCTTGGACACTACCAGATTGACCGGATAGAGGCGAACGGCACAGTGCATGCTGGTTGCCATGTAGTGCCGTGGAAGTCAATCGAGCGGATTCGGGAACAGTTGCTCTCTGCCTAAGCGTGCCTCACGCGGGCAGCGCGTCTCGGATGGTCCCGAGGGTCGACTACGCAACGTCGACACAAACCTTAGGAGAATCGAATGACTAATAACCCTATTCGCAATTTGGAATGTTGCTGCTGCGGGGAAGCTACGCGCGGTCGACAGTGGTGGAACAGAGATACAGGCTATGGGATTTGCTCAAGATGCATCGCTTGGCTGAGAACTCCGAAGGAAAACGGCCAGCCAAGAGAATCAGAAGAACAAATTCGCGACTACTACGGAATCGAAGGAACACATTTCAACATAGAGGTGCAACCATGCGCCTAGGATACCTCAGAGTCTCAACCGTCGACCAAAACACCACGCGCCAGCTCGACGGCATCCCCGTCGACAAGATATTCGAAGACCATGCCAGCGGCAAGGACACTAATCGCCCCCAACTGCAAGCCGCCCTCGAATGGGCTCGGGAGGGTGACACGCTGGTCGTTCATTCGATGGACCGCCTGGCCCGCAATCTGGGAGACCTGCTCCGGATCGTCGCGGATTTGACGAATCGCAAAGTCAAAGTCGAATTCGTCAAAGAAGGCCTGACTTTTACCGGCGAAGATTCGCCAATGGCAACCCTCATGCTGTCGATTATGGGCGCCGTGGCCAGTTTCGAGCGCTCCATGATCCTCGAGCGCCAGCGGGAAGGCGTGGCGCTGGCTAAAAAGGCCGGGAAGTACCATGGGCGCGCGCCGGCCATCCGCTCAAGCAACGGCAAACTGGAGCAACTTACCAAACTGACGGCCGAAGGCAAAGGCGTGGCAGAGATGGCGCGCGCCGTAGGCGTCAGCCGGCAGACAGTGTACTCGTGGCTCAAAAACCAACAGAAAGCGGAGGTAGCAGCGTGAAAGGCTACAGGTTTTATGAAGAATTCGACTCCAGTTACAAGAAACGGAAACGCCAAGGAACCGGTAACGTGCTAGCGCTGGACATCGATCCTGAGACAGGCAGACCCTACGGCCAAGCGCAAATGACTTGGCCCAACGGATGCCCTGGCAAACCCGGCCCATCGGTTTGGGTTATGGAATGCGCCGCGGCGGTGTTGAGTGAACCTAACTCGCCTATCGCGGGGACAATGGTTTCTCGTGATGTGCTGTCCAAAAACTACCGTCGAATCACCGAAGCGCAGGCACGAAAAATCCACCCTGCAATGTTCGCTTTCCTGGACTCATTCGCTGAAGAGAAGGCCACCCAATGACCCCACCCCTGGACACGATCGCAATCATTCCCCTGATGCTCGCCAACCTTTGCGCGGAGCCCGGTTGCTCAGTGGTAACAAATCAAACCCTATGCCCCGTCTGCGGCAGCCAGACACTCGTCCTCTCGTGCGTCCTCTCCGAGAAGAAAAAGACCTCATGACCCACACATCCCATCTCCTCCGAGCCCTCGGCTGGCTTCTCCTCGCACTGATCCTGGCGGTGCTGGCCGTAGCTCTAGGGTAAGCGCCTTTAGAATCAATAGACAGAGGCGAAATTGAGGGCCAGCGGCAGGAGCCGAAACCTTAGTCCCAGCCGTTGCTTGGAAAGTGCAAGCTTCACGTAGAAAAAATCAGCGTTGAAAACAAAGCCTTTACTATACTCTTTACTTATTCTAAGAGAAGATTCAATTCAATTAAAATAATAAGAGGATTTTTTGTCGTTTTGTATGTTTATGTTCTTTAATATCCGTGAGAATTTACGTGTACAATCTGGCCCAGGTACGTCAGTTCGCATTTACTTGGAATGTGCTTGATTACATTATCTTTATTTCGCCTATGCGCGCTTCCGGCTTCTAGGTCTGACTTAGCAGACGCTGGTTTTCGCGACATACATGCGACATAAAAGCGAACGAGTTTAAGTCAATGTTATACATAATCGAGTTCGTAAGTGTACGGTATCCAAGCTTAGATAAGACTGCAAGCAAGTGTCCTTAAAGCATTAAATAGACCTGCATAAGACCGTTTTATTACGTAAAAAACACTACATACAGTCGATGCCTCTGCGCCGTTTACCTACACTTGGACGAAAAATATTTGACTTTCTCGCCGACAAACACACTCAAATCGCAGCAAGGCGTGTATGATATTTACAAACGAGGTGACAGATGTACGAGGTTCAAAGAGACATTCCTATCCCAGATGCGAGACTGCGGGGCTTTACGAACGTTTTGCGCGGCATGCGCAGGGGGGAAAGCGTTGAGATCCCTCAGGATAAAAGACCCGGTGCGTACGCATCCGCCCGCTTGGCCAACGTGAAAATCACGATCCGAGCCACAGACCAGGGCACTCTTCGCGTGTGGCGGGTTGACGGCCCGGAGCCCATCGCACAGCGTTCACGCCGTTCTGCTGCTGAAGACGATCCTCGAGTAGCTGCGATCAAAGCCGCGGTAGCCAGAGAGTCCAAACCAGCCACGTCGAAAACCATCTTCAACGATGGTCTCGACATCTTCGGGGAGCCTCTGAAGTGACCAAAGCCAAATTTAAGACCGCGCTCCGCCGACCCCTAGTGGTCGTTCCGTACTCCCGGCCGTACACCCACGTCGTGCGCTTCAAGAACAGTCGGGCGAACCTGCTGAAGACGTTCGTTGGGATGGCGAAGGGACAGGACCTCCTGGTTCGCATGACAGTGAAAGCAGACCGGAACAGGATACAAGGCGCGGCCGATAACGCGAGGGTCAGGATAAAGATCGAAGAGCACCCGGCACTCGATACGGTCCGGGTTACATCTCTCGGCCCGCAGAGGGAGCGTGTGATGTCTGAGATCGTCCCCGGACACGTCTGGTACTTCAAGACCCGGCATTACCCGCCAAGCCCAACAGAGAAGCCACGACCGAAACAACGCGCCAAGGTGCCACATCCCGGCAACAAGGTGCCAGACAACACACCGGACATTTTCAGTTAAGAGAGGACGCCATGGCGAGACGGAACACGGATTGGGATGATGATCGCGTCGATCCCATCAGGGGCGGTAATCGGCCTGCCGCGTTTTTCAAATCCAATTTTAGGATTATGGGAGTCGGCGGTGTCTTCCGTACCCCCAAAGCGAAATTCCGCCCGAAGATAATCCACACTGCGGCGAAGAATGCAGGCTTTGTCGTCCGAATCGATGAAGAAGGCCCCTGGCTGAAAGTGACTGTTACAGGCAAGCTTCCCCCCAAACCCCCAACTCCGAAGAAACAAGACTCCTACACCGGCGCCGGCAAGGTGTATCCTCCTACCAACACGACCGACATCTTTTCTTGAAACTTTACTATTGACAACACACCGATTCTGTTATAAGGTTATCACTATGAAATTCGATATCTGGAATGCGGTGCAGGCGCTGTTCGTGCTCTTCGCGATCGGCATGGCCTGGATATCGCTCAAGGGAAAGACGAAACAGCGGTGATTTTGTTCAAGGAAAGGATTTGCCTGATGCTGGTGCTGGTGCTGCTCGCAATCGTTGTACCCGTTATTGTTGGTGTAATTGTTTTGTCGGCTGCGCACGCCTGGAAAACCGAAATCGACAGCCTGTTGAGACGGATTGAAAGGTACTGAGCTGATGACCACAACCGCCAGGATCACTTTCCGATGGGCCGATCGTAATCGCATCGGTGAGCCTCAGCCTATTTGCCGGCACGATATCACCTGGACTGCGGACGATGGTAAGACCTTGGCCATGCTCTCGGACGCGCAGTCACAGCCTCAACCGCGGTCACAGCCTCTCGATCCGTTCAAACCGCAGCTAATCGAGCTGCCCAAACCGTACATTCACGCCACGCTGCTGACAGAGACACGCCTGCACTGGAAGGATGTGCTGACTCTGGGCCTTCTGACTGCGGTTTCGCTCGCCGGAGCTGGTCTTATCCTTTGGGGATTCATGGGCCTTTGCCAGTGGATCGGGGGTAAGTCGCTGTGAGCACTTCTGTGGACACCATCCTTTGGCTTTCATTCTTCGCTGGCAGCCTCGTAGGGCTCTTTACCGGATTTTGGATCACTACCGCATGGATTGCTCGCCACGACCGCCGCAGCGCCGCTCGTATTCTCGGTCTGATGCCCCGGATAGGAGGGATTCAACCACCTTCGGCCGTGCCGAACCCTGAGAGCAGACTGTAAATCTCGAACCTGATATTTTCGTCACGGAGATCTGAAATGAAAATCGATTTAGAAGAAACAGAAATCAGGCCGTGTCCGCTCTGCGGCGGTCCAGCCTTCCTGCACTCGAGCGATCGTCTCTTTTGGGTCAAGTGTGATGATCTGCAATGCGGGTGTACGTTTAACTCAACGAAGGAGCAGCCCAAAGCATTGTCGCATTGGAACCGGCGAGCATAACTGATGCGCCCTGTCAACGACGATGAAGTTCTCGAAGCCCTGGACCGGCGCATGGCCGGCCATGGCAACGGCGAGCGCACAGCGCGGGAACTAGGTGTTGAGTCGGCGCACCTGAGAGCGATGAGATCAGGGAATCAGGCGATCAGCGCAAAGGTCGCGGTTGGGCTTGGGTTCGAGTTGCGCTGGGTTCGGAAGGGTGGCAAATGATGACTGAAGGCGAGCGTTTGGCAGCAAGCGGTTACAGAGCGGTCTCAAATAAGTACCGTATGATCGCGCGTTTAGATCGTCCCGATTGGCTGGAGCACATGGCTCGTCAGTACACGCCGTGGTCGTTTGAAGAGGGTATGCGCTGGGCAACAGGTCTCGGCGAAGGAGCCGCCGACCATTACCGTCGCGTATATTCCAAAGATGTTTTGGAAAACATTTCGATCGAGGATTACAACACCGTTCGACGCTCTGGCGGCGCAAGCCACGGATGGGGGAGATTGACGGAATATCTACCAGTCATTGAGAAAGTTGAAGCACCACAGTGAAACCTGATTACGTTCTCGGTGTGGACCCAGGGCTCTCCGGCGCTCTCTGCCTGTTGCGGATCTCCGACAGGCAGATCAGCCTTTTCGATATGCCTGTGACCGATGGTCGTGTCGACCCTGCGAAGCTGGCCGGCATCGTCGAGATGTGCAAGATGCAAGGCTCTATCGTCGCCGCGGTCGAGAACGTAAGCAGCATGCCCCGGCAGGCCGGAGCATTCAATTTCGGTCGCAGCGCCGGCGTGGTGCATGGGGTGCTGGGTGCCATGGGGGTTCCGATGGAACTGGTCAGCCCGAATGTTTGGAAGGGCGCGATGGGCCTGAGAAAGTTAGCTGGTGAGACACAGGACGCCAACAAGACGCGGGCTCGGGAGCTGGCGAGTAAGTTGTGGCCGTCGAATGCGGCTGAGTTCAAAAGAGTGAAAGATGATGGGCGAGCTGAAGCTGCGCTGCTAGCCCGTCAGTACGTGAACAGTAAGGGGTGGTGACATGGCCAAGTTCTTGATTGAATACCGTGATCCAGTGACCGGAGATTGGAAACAGGAGATGGTGAAATTCTCCGACTCCGCAAACATTCTAGCAAAAGACTGGGCTGAGGATTACGCTTATACCTTAGCAGATAAAGACGAACACAAAGTCACGGAGATAGTACGGCAATGAAGAAAGCTGAATTGAGATTGCGAACGCTGGAACGATCTCGTCTGCGCTTGAAAAAAGCTGAGGAAGATTTTGTTGCCGCAGTTCGTTATGCGTATCCGGTCGGCACGCTCATCCGTTACACCACTTCCGGTTATGACGCTTTGTACCGAGTGCTGGAGTATGCGCCGTACAGTTCACGGATGAAGGTTAAACGTGCCTATCAGCAAAACGGAACGATCCGCTGGCTCGACGGCGCGTCTATGTACGTTGATTTTTATCAGGAAGGTGCTGACAATCGATGACCTGGACACGCGGCACTCCTTTTTCTCGTTACAGCGTTGTCAGTCACAACGGCCTGTGGGCGACGCCTTCGCTTTCAGGTCGTAGTCTCCTGTTCGCTTGTCGTACTTGGCAGCGTACTCTCAAATACGCAATGTGTAGATCCGCTGGCTGTACGCATCGCGAAGCCTTGGCCATGGTTCGTAGTCCTTTTACGAGGATTATCAAGTGAGTCTTTACCGTGCGCCCCTTATAACTCCGTTCGATTATCAAATCGATGGCGCAGAATGGCTGAAGATTTGCATCCAGGCTCTTTTAGCTGACGTGCCAGGCGTGGGCAAGACGGGGACCGCGATCCGAGGTGTTGATCTTGTGGGTGCCACAAACATACTCGTGGTATGTCCTGCGAGCACGCGCGTCCAATGGGCCAGGGAGTTCGAGCGGTTCAGTCCGATGGATCGGCCCCTTCAGATTTGTATGCCCGGCGATACTCCGCGAACTTTCGGAGTCGTGATTATCTTTTACGACGCTGTGGTCAAGCATCTCGGTTTGCTCATGTCGGTCCAGTGGGACGTTCTGATAATTGACGAAGCTCACGCACTAAAATCCAGGTATGTGGTTTCTAAAAACACCAGCGGTTATCGAACCCGCGCTATTTATGGCTCTGGCAAGCGGTACGCTGGGCTCATCACAAAGGCCACCCGCACTTGGAGATTGACTGGAACGCCGGCATTGAACCATGCGGGAGAACTCTGGACCCATGTTAGATCGGCTGGGCTCACCGATATGCCTTATCAGGACTGGTTGTATTTTTTCTGCGAAGGATTTGATAGTGAGCACGGTTTCAGATTTTCTAAACATAAACATGTCGAAGAACTTCATAAAATCTTAGAGCCCTTCATGCTTCGTCGTTCAAAAGCAGAGGTCCAGCCTGATCTCAAAGAGCCGATGTTCGAGACTATCACGGTTCCGCGATCCGACGCAGCGATGGCGCCTGAGTTTCTAGCGATGCTTCCACAGATGACGCAAGCTGACGCTCAACTTCAGGAAGCGCTCAGCGGCGACGACAACTCTCAGCTTGCCACTCTTGAATCTATGGCCAGCAGTTTGACCACTCTCCGTCGCTACACTCTGATGGCAAAACTCCCCGCGATTGTTGACGCCATAGTAGAAGATCTTACTACCAACCAAATATCCAAGCTCGTCGTCTTCGGTATTCACAAAATCGGTATCAAATGGCTGACTGAAAAATTGAAATTATTTAACCCTCTTACCATCACCGGCGATACTCTTGCAGAGAAGCGCCAGCCCAACATCGATCGGTTCCAATCTGATCCAACTGTGAGACTCATACTCGGTAACATAGCTGCTATGGGAACCGGTGTTGATGGGCTGCAGAACGTCTGTGACGAGGCAATATTCTGCGAACAAGATTGGGTTCCAAGTTTGAATGCCCAAGCTGTCATGCGTCTCTGTCGCATCGGTCAGCGGAATCCTGTCCGCGCTCGAATCTTCAGTTTGTACGGGAGTGTCGACGAACACGTTCAGGATGTCTTGACGAAAAAAATGCGCGAATTGGCGAAGATATTATGACTTGAAATTTTTCCAATTTTTCCTCTCGACAAACTCCAGATAGTGACGTACAGTTATTTCACAATTTCAACCCGCAACACTTAGCCACTGAAAGGCAACCCAAAAATGAACATCCAATTTGACACTGCTTCTATGAACCCAAGTGAGGCACAAGCCCTCCTTGTATTCCTGTCCACTCTCTACGGTCAGCCTTCCCAGCCCAGTCTCGCGCCAGCCCCCACCACGTTCCACGAACAACTCAAGGCAAGCGTCGAGCAAACTGCTGGTCCCGTCCTTGTCGAGCCTACCACCGAAGCCACAACAAAGCGCACTCGCCGCACCAAGGAACAGATCGCTGCAGACGAGGCGGCCAAGGCCGCAGCACCTCCCACAGTCGGTGATCAACTCGCCGCCGCCGAAGCTGCACGGAAGGCTGCCGCTGAGACTGCTCGTAAAGCCGAAGCTGCCCAACCCATCAACGGCGCAACCAAGATCGACGCGGATCAGCTACGCGCCCTGCTGAACGGTTACATCGCGCGTCACAGCATGGAAGACGCGATCGAGAAACTGCGCGCTTTTGGATGCAACCGCGTCACCGAGGCTCTCGCTCTGGAGTCCGACAAGCTGAGCCAGCTTGCAGCTACGCTCAATGGGTAGCAGCGAGCACACTCAAGGACCGTGGACTGTTCTTCTCCGTGGCGAGCGCGGCACATTTCATGTAGTCGAAGCGCAAAAGCACGAGGCGGAGCACACCGATGATGGTGTTGACGGATATACCGTTTCTAAAGCCAACGCCAACCTCATCGCGGCATCACCTGAGATGTATGCGGCGCTAACCAAAATCAGAGATCGTCGCAGCTTGGGCGGTAGGCGCTCTCGCCAAAGCTGAAGGAAAGGCGGTTTTCAATGGCTAATTTTACACCAGGGCCATGGAGTATTCGCGTTGACGGAACCAATACAGGCCGCGGACCAGAAGTTTTCAAGGACCAACCTTACTACGACGATGATTCTGAATTGATCATCGCTGAGTGCGGTACAACGGAGATCCGTGATGGGCTTTACTCAGGCGGATCTCATAAATGGAAGCGGACGGATGACGCTGATATAAAGGATGCAAATGCCAATCTTATCGCAGCGGCGCCAGAAATGTATGCGGCGCTAAAAACTTTCGTCGATGCCGATTCGTGCAACCCTTTGCTGATCGCTGAATTTACTACTATGGCGATGGAAGCACTCGCCAAAGCGGAAGGAAAGTCCAATGGGTAGCCCATCTCTCCATTCCAAACTACCTCCGTCGGGGGCAGACCGCTGGATGACCTGCCCCGGTTCGATTGTGCTCTCTGAAGGCATGCCCGAGTCCGAATCCGAATACGCTGACGAAGGCACCAGAGCCCATGCCTACGCACAGAAATGGCTGCTGCTTCACTTCGCGCAACACGGTGCGACTCCAAGTCCAACCCCCGGTGAGGAAGTCGAGATCCATAAGCACGTCAAGATCTACGTCGATGAGTGCATCCGCGTCAAAGGTCCGAAGGTATACGTGGAAAAGCAGGTTGCAGTCAACACGGACGTCTACGGCACTGCGGACTTCATCACCTGGCACCCGGATTCGCACACTCTCTACGTGCGCGATCTGAAGTACGGCGCCGGCGTGGTCGTTAATGTGGAGCGCAACATCCAGCTCCGCATTTACGCCCTGGCGACGCTGCTCACAATGAAACTGCCGGCGCGGACGATCAACATTGGTATCGTGCAGCCCAGGTACGATCATCCGGACGGATTCATTCGCAGTGTGGATTTTGACGTTGCGGATCTTCTGGACCTGCACGCGGATGTATTGGACGCAGTTGGTAGAGCCGAATTGGCTGAGACAGCTAAAGGCTCGAAGGGTTGGGAAGACAACTTTCTCAAACCTTCTGAAAAAGGATGCCGGTGGTGCGCTGCATCTCCCAAATGCCCCGCGATCAAAAACCGGGCTCAGGCTCTGGCCAAGCAGGTGTTTGCTGAGCCTACAATCCTGTCTCCTGACAAAGCTCTAGCTAAGCCAGCATACGATCCGCTCGCTCTCGCTCGCGCTCTCGACTTCATGCCGATCCTCGAAGCGTGGATCAAAAATACTCGCGAGTTTGCTTATGGCGAGGCTGAAAAGGGCATCGAGATTCCTGACTACAAGCTGGTGGACAAACAGGCCATCCGCAAGTGGAAAGAGGATACTTCACGAGCCGACATCTCGCCTCAACTGGTGAAGGCCTTGGGTTGCAGTCCGTTCGAAATTTGGGAGCAACCCACACTGATCGGTATCGGTGATGCTGAGAAACTCGCTCCCGGCAAGAACGCCAAAGAACGCGCCGCTGTGCTTGAGCCGTTTGTCGAAAAGAAATCCAGCGGCCACACTTTGGTGCATGTTTCAGACAAGCGCGATCCGGTGAGGATCGATGCGAAGGCAGCGTTTGCCGAGACAACTTTAGCGGGGATACTGGAATGAAACTGTTTGAATTAACGCCGGAGACTCAGATGCATATTTTACGAGCTTTAGAAGGCATCGTCGAGATTGGGAAGAGGGATCTGAGTAACCCGAAGTACGACGAGTATTTCACTGACGCCTGTCAAGCACTACGTGAGGCGAAAGACGAGATACTTCCTCAGCTTTTCAATTCGTAAGGCCCTGAGCACCGCGCTCCTAAGCCAACCGACAACCACAACTCTCAACCGACAAAAAGGAGCACCACCAATGCCAGCAGATAACCTGATCACGCCTGAGTTCCGCGCTGCATTCATCAGCGTCTTCCGCGCCACCGCAATGAAAAATGCGGATGGTTCTACCAGCAAGCCGAAGTTCTCAATCCGCGCCGCGTTCCCGCCCAAGGCGGATCTGAGCGCGCTCAAGAAGGAAGCGCACGCCGCCGCCACAGAAAAATGGGGCGACAAAATCCCCAAGACCCTGCGCTCTCCGTTCCGCATCAACGAAGAGCTCGAAGCTCCCATCGTCGGCATCGGGGACGACTGGGTGATTATGTCCTTCTCCGCAAACGAGGATCGTCGCCCCGGTATCGTCGACAACAAGCTGCAAGATATCATCGACGACGCGGATGTGTACTCCGGCGCATGGTACCGCTGCCAGGTGCGTGCCTTCGCTTACGACACCGCCGGCAACAAGGGCGTCAGCTTCGGCCTGCAGAATGTGCAGAAGCTGCGCGACGACGATCCCCTGGGCAACGGCCGCATTCCCGCATCCAAGGCCTTCGAGCCCGTCGACGTGCCCGCCGGGGCATCGAACGGGAAGACTGCAACGTCGATCTTTGGATGAGTTGTAGTTGGGGTTAGGGGAGGTGTACAGCCTCCCCACTTTTTTGCAGTCTGCATGATTTTTGAGGGCTAAATGAGCACGACCCACCAATCTCAGCTTGCTCCTGCCGACAACAAATTCCATCAAGGCAACGGTGACGACGGCAAGCATTACTGGCTTACTCCCCCCGATCTTTACGCAGCGCTTGATGCGGAATTCCATTTTGATTTCGATCCATGTCCGTTTCCGTTGCCTGACGGTTTTGATGGATTGACCTGCGAATGGGGTCAGTCGAGTTACGTCAATCCTCCATTTGGATCGATTGTTCATCAAGGTAAGAAAAAAGGACCGACAGCTTGGGTTCGAAAAGCTATCGAAGAACAACAAAAAGGAAAAAGAGTTGTGTTGGTCTATTCAGTTGACAAATGGGTACTCATGATTTTGTCAGCTATCGGAACGAAAGTTCGCAATCTCGGGGACGTACGTTGGCATTCTATTGAAGATGGAAGTGCTGGAAAAGGCACAGGCAGACACATCGCGGCTTTCATTTTGGAGCCAAAATGACGCAATCGTGGGGCTTGGACTTTGAGAGTTTTTCTCGAATAGACCTGAAAAAATCAGGCTTGCACAACTACGCGACCGACGAGTCCACAGGCGTGCATTGCATGTCCTACGGCCCCGATCCAGAGCACATTAAGACCTGGGTCGAGGGTGAGCCTTTTCCAAAAGACCTATTTGTTCACATCGAATCCGGCGGCATTGTCACCGCTTGGAACGCCGCCTTTGAACTGGCGATCTGGAATCTCTGCTGCGTTCCAAAATACAATTGGCTTCCTCTCCCTATCTCTCAGGTCCGCTGTTCCATGGTGCGGGCCTACGCGATGGCCCTGCCGGGCGCTCTGGAGGATGCTGCGCCGGCGCTCGGTGTAGACCAGCGCAAGGACGCCGAGGGCCATAGGATCATGCTGCAACTGTCCAAGCCCAAGAAAGACGGCACGATGTGGCGCCGCGACGTCGAGAGCCTCGACAAATTCATGCGGGTTTATGAGTACAACCGGCAGGACGTGAGGACGGAACTTTCCTGTCTCGAGCGGTTGATGGAATTGTCCCCGTCCGAATGCGCCCTGTGGGAACTCGACTACAAGATCAACAACCGCGGCGTGATGTGCGACCTCGCCAGTGCCGATAAAGCGATCGCGATCATCCAGTCCGAACAGAAGCGGCTCAACGCCGAGATGCTTCGTGTGACCGATGGTGTGGTCGGATCCTGCAACGAAGTGCAGGTGCTCGGCAAGTGGATCGCTGCGCAAGGCGTTCAGATGGACGGCCTGGCCAAGGCGGATGTGATCGATGCGTTAGCAGGAATTAAAGAAGAGGAGCTTAGTTCTGAAGAGAGCGACTCGGTGTTCATATTGACATCGAAGATTCCGCCGCTTCCTCCCGCAGTGCGCCGCGCTCTTGAACTCCGTCAGGAGGCTGCCAAGAGCAGTACGGCGAAGCTGGTCACCATGCGGGAGAAAGCGTCTACTGACGGCCGCATGCGCAACCTACATCAGTTCCACGCTGCGTCTACTGGCCGTTGGGCTGGCCGTGGGTTCCAGAGTCAGAATCTTCCTCGTCCCCGCCTGGGCACCACGCAGGATGACGTGGACACCATGTTCTCGATGCTCGACGACAAAGAGATGTTCGATCTGTTCTACGGGCCGAGCATGGCTGCCGTTTCCGACTGCATTCGAGGGATGCTGGTTGCAGGTGAAGGAAATGAACTGGTCGCCTGCGATTTCTCTCAGGTGGAAGCGCGTGCGCTCCCGTGGCTCGCAGGGCAGGACAATGTGCTCGAAGTCTTTCGGACTCACGGCAAAATCTACGAACATGCGGCATCCAGCATCTATCACGTGCCCATGGAAGAGGTGAACTGGTTTCAACGACTTGTAGGTAAGGTATCGATACTCAGTTTAGGGTACGGCGGATCTGTCGGCGCGTTCCAGATGATGTCGAAAAACTACAACGTTAAGGTTCGAGACGACGAAGCCGAAGAAATCAAAACCAACTGGCGTGAGGCAAACAGAAAGACAGTCAATTACTGGTATGCTCTGGAGCGCGCGGCCCTTGATGCAATGGAATCGAACGGGGTTTTTGAAGTTGGCCCCGCTGGCCGCCGAGTGAAGTTTCGCAAGGCCGGCTCGTTCCTGTGGATGCTGCTTCCGAGCAATCGTGCTCTCTGCTATCCGTATCCAGAGATCCGCACAGTGATGACACCGTGGGGCGCTGAAAAAGAAGCGTTGACGTTTATGACCGTAGTGGATCAGACTCAGAAAAAGAAAGCGAAAACTCTCCCTGATCCGAACAGCCGCGGCAGG
>Ga0210396_10000595_pt1 | contig 45590 bp, 42 predicted proteins | sample IncBWH17OmetaG_FD_155466 | JGI IMG/M metagenome (GOLD analysis project Ga0210396, IMG submission 155466) | Forest soil microbial communities from Barre Woods Harvard Forest LTER site, Petersham, Massachusetts, United States - Inc-BW-H-17-O ... | reverse complement strand
AAAAAAACACCTTCCAAACCCCGATCTCCTCTAAAAGCACACGTATCGGCAACAAATAATACCACCGCCTCCATTAATTAACGGCTGCTAATATTCCCCACCAGGCAAATTCCCAACTTTGATCTAGTATTCAAAACACTCATTCAACCAAACTTATCCCATGCGACGTCTAACCGCACTCATCAAAAAGATCGTCCCCTTTCCTGCCGAGATCCAATCTGAATTCTTCAAGATCATAAAAGTCCTGGACCTAATGCCGGGCGAATGGATACCGGACGACCTGCCAAACGGTACCACTATCTTTGTAGAAGAAGGCTTTCTGCTAATGACAGCTCATAACGGCTGTCGGTGGCAATGCGTCAACGTCTACCCCGAAGGAACGGCGGCATCCACCTACTCCGAGGGTGCTGCAGAAATGCAGGAAGACAGCATTAGAATACGCGCAGCAGAGCCTTCCAGGGTCTATTACCTGACTCCGGAGGACAAGCATCGGGTGATAAAGATCTTTCCGGGCTATATGTTCGCCATCAACGCCTTGCGGCGCCGGTCCTACCGCAAGAGCAACGAGCGGAGAAAACTTCTCGAGGTTCCATCCGGTGAGCGGGTCATTGTCGTAGACTTTTTTTTACGCATGCTCCTGCGTGCGCCGCTAAGGGATCTGGCAGACTTCCTGCACCTGGAAACCGACGCAGAAATAGAGTTGCTGGGAACTGTCCAAAAAATAAGGCTCTCCCCAAAACGGCAATTGCCCGGAATACACAATTGATGGGGCAACGCAACAACCACACCGAAAAATCCACCTCCGGAACACCATTCACGCCTCTTGAACGAGACCGCCCCCTCACGCTCAGGCTCGGGCTGCATGTGAAGACTCGTTCACGCCCGTCGGCCCCGGCAGGCAGCGTCTCACCAGCCGCGGCCCTGCCCCGGGCCTAAATTCAAGTGACTAAATTGATTTGATGATTTAATCCAGCTATTCAGGGGGTCAGCACAATAGACGTTTTTCTACGCATCCATAAAATTTCGCTTATCGCATATGGTTGCAGGAATAGGTTTCTTTGTACATAACTTCCAATATCCCAACCTTTTATGACTAAAACAAAAATCATCAAATACAGTTTTATAGCGTTACTGCTTATGCCAGAGGTATCATTCGCTCAGCTCAGTCAATCCACCTTAAAAGAAAAAATTAAATACATCATTGACACAGCCGGGGGAAAAATTGGTGTAGGAGTTCAGGGTGTCGATTTCAAAGCTGGCTTTGTAATTAATGGGGAGAGAGGTTACCCCATGATGAGTGTTTTCAAATTTCCGCTCGCCCTGGCAATATTGCACCTTGTTGATGAGGGCAAACTGAACCTCGATCAAAAGATTAGCATACCTAAAGAAAAATTGGATACAACATATGCCTGGAACCCGATGGTAAAGGATTTTCCGAACCAGGACATTTATTTATCCTTGTCAGAACTCCTAAGCTATGCTGTCACAAAAAGTGATAACAACGCTTGTGATTTTCTATATGGCGTAGCCGGAGGCACCGCTGCTGTAAATACCTATCTCCACAATTTAGGTGTAAAAGATATTTCTATTGTATACACAGAAGGAGAGATGGCGAAGGCATGGCCATTGCAATATAAAAACTGGTGTAAGCCTGCCGCAATGGTGCAATTACTCCAGCTCCTTTATCACCAGAAACTGCTATCAAGACAAAGCAATGACTTTCTAATCAGAATCATGACAGAAATACCCGGTTGGTCTAAAAGAATTACGGCTCTTTTACCCCCTAATACGGAGTTAATCCATAAAACAGGTTCGTCAGGCATAAATGAACAAGGAATATTAGCTGCTACCAATGATGTAGGCATTGTTACCTTACCAAATGGGAAGCACTTGGTCATCGTAGTATTCGCTTCTGATTATAAAGGCCCTCGGGAAAGAGGAGAGCATATTATTGCCATTATTTCGAAACAGATCTGGGATTATTATACAAAGGAATGAACAAACGCAGATATACGGTACGGTTCGCCACCAAAATTTGACGCCTGCCGGAGTATCGACGGATCAGGAAGGTAAGGAGTTCGCTGACAAGAAGAATGCCGGCGGCGTACCTCGCTTCCCTGTAGTGGTTGCAATCAGAGACTATGAGTAGAAAGCTCGCAATATATTACGATGACAAGAGACATCTTGTGTGTTTACCATATTCAAAGGACAACTTGCATAAGGTAGCGGAAGAGCTCGGTATCAAGCGTCACTGGTTCCACAAGGACCACTACGACATACCGAAGAAGATGATGGTGTCTACTATGCCGAGCTTCTTCATCAAGGTATCTCCAAGACAAATTCATAACATCATACACCATGGACATTTGTGTGATACCGCCAGTGAGCAAGTTGGCGTTAATGAACGAGGGCAACAGATTCTTCTGCCTCGCGCAACAGTACAAGAAGCATGTGCACTACCGGGAGTTCTTCTAGCGGAAGACTCGTTCACGCCCGTCGGCCCCGGGAGCAGCGCCTCGCCAGCTGCGGCCCTTCCCCTGCCCTAAATTCAAGTGACTAAATTGATTTGATGATTTAATCCAGCCATTTAGGGGGTCAGCACAATAGACGTTTTTCTACGCATTCATAAAACTCCGCTTATCGAATAGGGTTGCAGGAATGGGTTCCTTTGCACACAATTTCCAATATCCCCCCTTTATTTCCAATATCCCACCCCTTTAAGAAAAAAAGCATCTATGGAATATTGGAGAAACGTTTGGCGGATAGGTCTCTTGATCACCATTTTCGGAATATTTAATGGAAACGCGTATGCACAATCCAGTGGCCAGTGGATCTGGTCCAGCGGCGATAGCGTAGCGAATGCTGTCGGTCACTATGGTACCAGGGGAGTCGCGGATAGCCGTAACCGACCTCCATCGAGGGATTCCTATGCCACATGGACGGATACGGCCGGAAATTTTTGGCTGTTCGGCGGCGAAGATACCAAAGGCGGCTACTATAATGACATGTGGAAATACAACCCCGTGGCAAGGCAATGGACGTGGGTAACGGGTGACAGTGTACGCAACAGCCAAAACCGGAATACTCCAGGCGGCAGGGTGGGATCCGTCCTGGCAGGTGATAGCAAGGGGAACTTTTGGATATTCGGGGGGTATGGATTTGACGAAATAGGTAGACTCGGACCCATGAATAGTCTATGGACCTATGCAACGAAATACAACGTCTGGATAGAAACACCAGCACCGACATCCACATCCGTAAGTTATGCGGATTCAGGGAATTATGGCATACAGGGTACACCCGCCTCCTCGAACTGGCCGGGACCAAGAGCTTATATGTGGGGTTCCATCATCCAGGATACGCTTTGGATCTTCGGCGGTAATGGATACGATCAACATGGACAACAGGGTCTGTTGAATGATGTTTGGAAATTCAATCTCTACGCCTACACGGCCGTGAGCCAGTTGTCGGGAGAATGGACCTGGATGAATGGAAACAGTCAGGCCTGGTCTCCAACCAATCGTAATTTTTTTGGTACTCCCGGCGGCAGGGATAAAGTTTGTGGCAGCTTCGACGCCCAGGGAAATATTTTAATCTTTGGAGGCGACGGAAACGACGACGAACCAGCCGACAACTCTATCGGATTCCTCAATCAGCTTTGGCGATACAACATGAGCTCCAACAATTGGCAATTCTTAAAGGGTCAAATATTCGATGATATTTCGCATGGATCCTATGGTAAAAAGGGCACCCCCGATTCCCACAATCTGCCGCCCGGCAGGATTTCAGCCTGCGGCGGTGTTGACAACGCCGGCAATTTCTGGGTCTTTGGCGGGTATGGATTCGGGACCAATCACGGGGCCAATCATATAGATACTGCGGGATCATTGGGTGATCTCTGGGAATTTTCGTCCTCGACCGGTGGATGGACATGGGTGGGCGGGGACAGCGGTCGAAATATCGCACCCGTATTCGGTGCTCAGGGTAATATTGCCGATGCTGATCATCCGGGCGGAAGGGTCGGCTCCGGCGCGTGGATCGATGCTGCCGGGCATTTCTGGATGATGGGTGGAAAAGACAGGACTAACGCGGTTGATCCCATCGGTGATGACAAGAATGATCTATGGGAATTCAATGCCAGCCTTTCTTCAGCCGCAGCGATAGCGGCACGCTCACCGGGACAATGGACCTGGATCAGCGGAGCCGATACGGCGAATGCCCGGGCTATTTATTCCGGGGCCCTCGCCCAGCCCGGAGCCAGGGACAGTCACTGGGGTGGGCCAGATATTATTAACAGTGTCGGTTCCCCGGCTGAGTTTATGATCTTTGGTGGAAATGGCTATAATGGCTCAGGCCATGGGTATTAAATGATACGTGGATCTTCAACAACGGCAGTCAGACATGGACCTTTTTCCTCGGCTCCGCACAAATCAATCACGGAGGTACAGCCGGAGTGGCCGGGCAAACTGCAGCTGGGTATTCGCCCGGCGCGAGATCCGGCCAGGCGGCATGCGCCGACAAGTTAGGCAATGCCTGGGTCTTTGGGGGAACTGGCTATGATGCGGGCGGGAACTATGACACCCTCAATGATCTGTGGGGAATGCGTAGGTTGGAGTGGGGCTGGATGGGGGGCGATAAGTTGGCAAATCAATCCCCTCCTGCTTATGGGACACAAGGAGTGCAGGCAAAAAGCAATAAGCCGGGCCATCGGTATGGCGCCAGCGCCAGCGCCGACGCATCGGGTAATATTTGGATCTTCGGCGGAAATGGCATGGATAGCAATAGCAAGACAGGAGACCTCAACGATGTATGGAAGTTTGCGGCTTATCCCACACTCCAATGGACCTGGGTAGGTGGCAGCAGCAAAGGAGGAGGTGCCCCCCGCTATAACCAGACCGCCACGGCCGACCCCGGCGCAAGAGAAAACGCATGCACCTGGTTTGATGCCGCCGGCACGCTCTGGCTTTTTGGAGGATATTCCAAAACACAGGGCTATTTTAACGATCTATGGAGCTTCAACCCGACTACGCATCGATGGACATGGGTCGATGGTCCATCGACTACAGCAGGTCAGATCAATGCCGGAGTATACGGCATAATGGGTCGGTCGGACCCTGCCAATACGCCGGGAGCGCGGCGAACACAGGCCGTGGTGCTTGACGGCGCGGGGAACTTCTGGTTGTATGGCGGAGAAGGCTATGACGCAACAGGCCGCTTTGGCGTATTGGGTGACCTGTGGAAATACAATCCCACTACCCACCAATGGACCTGGATGAGTGGGGACAACGTCGTTGCAGCAGGAGCTATTCATGGCGCAAAAGGTATCTCCAATGTCGGTAATAAACCAGGCGGGAGAAAGTCCGCCCCTCTTTGGATAGATCGCAGCGGCAACCTTTGGCTGATGGGTGGACTGGATCTTTCCAACCAGGATAACAATGATCTTTGGGAATTCACCCCGAATTTGACTTTGCCCCTACCCATAAAAGAGGTACAGCTCGAAGGAGTGGCGGATGGCAGTGAAAACAGGCTGACGTGGCAGACGATAGGCGAGTTGAATACTTCAAGCTTTACGGTGCAAAGAAACACCGGCGGGGTGGACTTCTCCGACATCGGCAGCGTGGCTGCCCAGGGCAGCGGGGACAACAGCTATGCCTATACGGATACCCCGCCACCCGGCAGTTCAGTTTACATCTACCGGCTAAAAATGCAGGACCTGAATGGCACCTTCACCTATTCCAACACGATCATATTGCACGCAATGGCAGGCACTGGATGGAACCTCTACCCGAATCCGGCCGGCGGCAGCGTTACGCTCCAGATGAAGGACGACAGCCGGCTAAACACCACCGTGCAATTGCTCGATATAAGCGGAAGGCTTATTCGCGAGCTTATCATCACCGGCCAGTACCAGACCATCGATCTTTCCAACATTGCGCACGGCATATATCTGTTGCGACTCGCCGATGGCACCACTCTTAAACTCCTGAAGAAATGATAAGCTTACCACTAAAACTCCTGCTGCTGCTTCCGCTGCCGTTGACACATATGGCTTACGCTTACGCCAATCCACCGGTCAGTGGACCCGGGTCAGCGGCGGCGGAATACCGGGACCACCCATCACTTACGGCGCCAGGGGTGTTGCTTCTGCTGGCAACCGATCAGCGATCCCTGCGGCATCAGTCCTTTCGATAATACCAATCCAAACAATATCGAAAGTATCCCTGTGTTGAAAGATGCAGATGCCACTTCCATCTATGGCACGCAGGGATCGAATGGGGTGATCCTTTGCCTGGTCAGTTTTCGTAAATATGTGGATACCTGCTTGTATCCACTGTGCTCCATTCGATATTTCCCTTCATGAAATGGCAGAGACAGGAAATGTATTTTTTTAGTTGTGCATTTGTTTTGTTATCATATACCGGCGCTTCTTCAGCAATCTGGACGAATTGGCGGATTTCGGCGTCATGGAAAGCGGCTACTTCCTTAATGGCTACTTCGATAGGGAAATTATTCTTATGACGGAAAACGGAAACGAGATTGAATTCTGCCACATTCCCCACACCCTGGGCAATTTCTTTACCTATAGAAAAAAGATCATTTGCGAAACATACGGTGTTCCTGGCTATTTCTGTAAGCTTGTAAACCTTTGGGGCGTTATATACGTCCTCGGGAAGATACACTTGTCCCATTACTTCAAGAGATTCAGTGGCGAGGTTAGCAGCGCCTAAATACTGCCGCATTTTAATATATTCCTCAAAGTCGGGAGGCTGGTTTTTCATCACATGCTTAAACTGCCACAGGCCGCCAGCAAACATATCCCGGATTCCCTGGACAAATTTATTTTTCCAAATGTCACTGGAGCGGAATTGCATACGTTGCCAAAAATCGTATAGAGCCGTAAGGATAGGCTCGTCTTTCTTTACTGAGCATTTCCTTCCCCGCTCCAACACATCGAAGAAATCAGACTCAAACTGACTGAAGGCCGCCTGATCTTTTATCAGGTCCTTTTCATCTAAGTCGTCGTCTACCAGGAAAAGGAGTGTATTGAGGTCACACCACGCGGCCAGATCAATATATTCGCCATAGGGATAACTACGGGCTATCATAGAGCCGAACTTCTGCGCCTTGTACTTTTCCAGTAATTCCAGGGAAGTTATAAGCTCAAAATCGAGTACCCATTGATTGGTGTGATCCTGGATGGCATCCCTATCAGGATGGATTAGCGAAGGGAAAGGACAATGCAATTTCGGGATCTTGTAAATTTCCATAAACAGAAAGGTTTAGTGTAAGGGAATTTACGTATAACCTTCAATTTTTCATATAAGCGCTTCCTTGTATTTGCCCTTATTGCGTTTTGCATTCCGGGCATTTTCAGCCGATGGGAAGAGAAACAGTAAATCCAGCACCTTTGCCGATCTCACTTTCAACGTCGATCCTGCCCTCAAGTGATGCAACGATTTGTCCGGTAACCTGAAGACCTAAGCCGATCCCTTCTTCGTTGTTCGCACTCTTTTCCGTAATGAAAGGCTCGTTAAACATTTTTTCCAATATATCGTGAGCAATACCGTTTCCCTCGTCTTTGACAGATAATCTAACATATCCATCTTTCTTATCAAGCGCAACCCGGATGCATGTATTCGGCTTTGAAAACTTTATAGCGTTATGAAGCAGGTTCGTTACGATCTGCATGATCTTAACCTTATCGCTTATGACGTATTCCTCAAAATCCGCTGAATATTGACAATCGATAGCTACATTTTTTTTATTGGCTGCATATTTGAAGCTATTTACGATTAAATCAATAGTCATAATCATATTTACCGGCTCATATAGTGCTTGCTGAGAGATGCCAGCTTCGAATTTTGAGTATTCTAAAATATTTGTCAGCACAAGCTGTAAAGTTTTGCAACCGCTGCGAAGGTCGCTCACAATATCATCCAACTTCGCCACCGCTTCTTCCTTCTTCATCCTTGCAAGGACCTGGATAGTCAAAAATACTCCCGCAAACTGCGTCCTTACTTCATGATAGGAATTTCGAATAAATTGGCTTTTTATAACGTTTAAGCCTTTTTCCCGTTCCAGCCTTGATTCAATAATTTCCGAATGCTTTTTTAGCTCATCCAAAAGCCTGCTATTATTCAATGCATATAAATAAAAGAGAATGGCTACTAAAAATACAGTTACGCCATAAGCTGTCCACCTCATTAAGTCTATATCATGCGCGGAGGTGTGTATTGGGTCTATGAATCTAAATTTGAAATTTACTTCCATTAAGACCAATAGAAGGAGTGTCCCGGATATAGATATTAAGCGGGTTGTGAAGGTGTGGAACATGAAAAAAGAAAGGCCAACCAGGAAAACAATCATTAGTTGGGCTTCGCCTAATTGCCCCAGTATGACGCTAAAGTAGAATGTCGCTGTATTTAAGACGAGGTAGAATAAGATGTTGGCAAGCGACCGGCGCTTGGAGTAGTTCAGGATGATAACACCAGCGACGAATCCGGCTTCGGATAAAGAACCAATGAGAATATACAATTTGCCGGTGATAAAATAATAGAGCGGCCCGAATAGCACATTTAAAACCAGGATCAGGAGGCTAAGAAGGTTGATTCCCCTGGTGACGCTTAAAGCGGCTTCGTACATGGGGATATCGGCAGTACCAATGTTTGCCGCCTTCTTTATGAGAGTTGCTAATTTACGCATAGCAAGGATTATAACTCTATACGTCTGATCCTGTATCTTCTACCGCCTGAAATGCCAAATGTTAACGTCGGTGGCCACAATCCCGCCACGTGACCATCGACTGCACCATCGCCCCGTTCCCTTCCAGACACCCGCGCTCTGCTAACCGACAAAGGACAGCACCTGGTACTAAAGCTCTCCGACCATACTCTGTCCCAGGAAGCCCGTCTGTTATCACCTCATTTGCTCATAGTACAAGTCTGACAATGATAGCGTAGTCCACCAGAGTGTGGACAGCAGGCTAACCATACCCTATTGGAAACTTCGCTTCAAACCTTAATGCAGAAAAGTATAACAAGTTCCTATATTTCCGGTCTTTTGCGTTTAGGCAAAATTCTAGTATCGAATAGAACTTTGCCTATAATAACAGAAAAACATTATTACCTAATGGCAATCGGCTTTCTATTAATAAGGCCACAAGGAAAAAGAAAATCATTTATTTGGTGAAAACGTTGTTGGTTGCGACGGCATTCTTTGTGACCGGCGTTGCAAAGTATTGCCCAATAGGAATGGACAGGCCAAATAAATTATTGTAAACTCTTATACAATGATTTGATAAGCCCTGACTTATCCTTTTCAATCTGTCTTGCGAATTCTTTAGCCTGTGGATGAACCAGGTGGAATTTTTCACTCCAAGCAATAATTTCAACCAGCACAGGTATCAGGGCAATGCCTTTAGGCGTCAACTTATAAAGGATTTTTGCCTTGCTTTCGGGGTGTTTTTGCCTGGAAATAATATCGGCACATTCCAGCATGACAAGCCTGTCAGCAAGGGTATTGGTAGCGATCCCTTCACCCCCTGTTAAAAAATCCCCATAAGTATTTTTTCCTTTAAACATCATATCCCTGATAATAAGTAACGACCATTTATCGCCAAAGATATCAAGGGCGGTGCTTATCGGGCATTCCGACCTGTAAGCAATTTTTCTCTTCTTCACAGCACAAATTTATTAATTCACTTGCAAAATTAAAGTAAATTATTAATTTTACACTTTAAAAACTCAAGTGGATTTAAAAATCATACAACTATGCCCCAATTGCAAGCAAGAGCCGAAGCCGTCATCAATGCACCTATTGGTGCTATCTGGTCAGTTATTACGGACATAAATGTTCTTCACAAAATAAATCCGGGAGTTATTAAGGCCACCGGTACAATGAACCGCATTAACGGGACCAGAACCTGCGAAATCGATAACAAGGGTAGGAAAGGAACAATGACAGAAAAATTAATTGAATTCGTTCCTGAGACGAAGACCGTTTGGACAATTGAAAGTGATACTATGGGAATGAGCAAAATGCTTAAGGACACCCGATTTTGCTTTACCCTTGAAAGAATGAGCGATACTAAGACTAAAGTTGTTAATGAAACCTGGTACCGCCCTGCAAATATCATAGCAAAGATCATGAACAAGGTAATGATGAAAAGCATGATCTTAAAGGCCCAGGAAACAATATTAGACAATATAAAAGCACTCACCGAGAAATAACAGGCTATGGCAACATTATGCAACGAGATCATCATTGACGCACTCATTGAAAAAGTCTGGGAAGCCCTTTCCAAAATCGAAGAACTGGAAAAGTACGACCCCACTGTAAAAAGGTCGCGGGCGCTCACACCGGCCGGGAGTGGCATCGGTGCAATAAGAAAAGTGGACATGAAAGACGGCAAAAACTGGTTTGAAGAGAAAGTAACGATTTGGAAACAAAATGACGCATTGACGTATGAATTGACTGCCTGCTCATTTCCAATTCAACAACTAAAGCATGGTTACCGATTTGAGCAGATCGGCTATCAAACCAAAGTGAGCCAGGTGATGGAATACAAGGTAAAGTATGGTTTGATCGGCAAAATATTGGATGCGTTAATGATACGTAAGCAATCGGATGCCGGAATAAAGAAGTTTTTTGCCGGGCTTAAATCGTACATAGAAAAGCAATAATTTTAACTATGGCATACAGTGAAAAATTAGCAAAAAGAATTCGTGAGCGGCTTGTTAACCTCCCCAATATAGAGGAAAAGAAAATGATGGGCGGACTCACTTTTATGTATAATGACAAAATGTGTGTAGGTATTATCAAAGATGAGTTGATGTGCCGCATTGACCCGGATCTTCATGAAACCGCCATTTCCAAAACAGGTTGCAGAACCATGGACTTTACGAATCGACCGATGAAAGGATATGTATTGGTTGATGAAAGCGGCTTAAAAACCCAGAAGGCTTTTGATTACTGGATCAACCTTGCCTTGGATTTCAACAAGAAAGCCAAAGCCACGCGGAAAAGAAAATAATTCCCACCAACCTATCATAATTCCCGGTGCTGGCTTGCAGAGAAATATACACAAGTTCATACCTTTCCGGTCTTTTGTGTTTAGACAAAATTCTAATGCCGTATAGAACTTTCCGTAAAATCCTCCAAGGATAATACCGTAATTTTAGTACATTATGAGACATTTATTACTCGCCTTAGCCATCGTTTCTTTTTTAACCGTCAATGTAAAGGGCCAAAATAAGGTCCATTTTATGATGGTAAGTATCCATGCCGGTTCTAGTGCATACCAACCGGAATTAATAGTAACGAAAGACGATGGCAAACAAGAAATAACAAAGGCCGGCAAGGAGAACTGGATGCGGGAGGCAAGGACTTTCGATGCAAGGAAGGGCAGGATAGAGGAAAATGAGGACTCTTTGTTCCAGCTATTAAAACCTTATTTTAATGACGGCTGGCAGCTTACCGCCTCGACCATCATCAAGAATGGGTTTACAGACGACGACTATATCGCCCGGTACTACTTCACTAAGAAAGAGGACTAACAGGTCCCGACCCAAAACGGGACGGCTGGATTACCGCCTTCGGCAGGGATCCACAAATGGGAGGCCTCAACCAAACTCAAATCCCCTGCAGGGATTTTGTTGTTTTATGTTGGTCGACTTGGCTGTATATTTTTCTAACCGGTTTCCGTTCTTTCAATATCGAGATCAGTTCGGGCTGCACAAAATAATAGGCTAAAGGGACCCGAAAAAAAAATAATTAAAGAACACATGCTATGGTCTTTCTACAAGTTGCCTTGAACGGTGACCGTCAGCATCCGGCTGTACCAAAGACTTCGGAGGAAATTGCCGAAGATGTTAAGAAAGTTATCGATGCCGGTGCGCATGGAGTTCACGTCCATGCCTTTGATGAGATGGGGAAGGAGACGCTGGATGCTATTGCATGTTCTCGTGCACTGATAGCGATCCGGAATTTGTGCCCGGGCGTTCCTGTGTCGTTAACCACTTCTGCAGCAATTGTAGCTGACGCTGATAGGCGTCTGGCCATAATTCAAACCTGGACAGAATTTCCTGATCTTGTAACTGTGAATCAAGGTGAAGAAGGCATCATCGAATTAAGTGAATGGCTGATATCACGGGATGTGGAGTTGGAAGCGGGATTGCTTAGTGCCAATGATGCCAGAAAATTCGTTGCTTCGCCAATTCGAAATAAATGTAAACGTATCCTTATCGAACCTTTAGATACCGACCCAAACGAGGCATTGCGCCATGCTGCCGAAATGGAAAGAATTGTTCTCAGCGCCGGCATAACCGTAGAGCAAGTTCACCACGGCTATAACTTAGCTTGCTGGTCGATCAATCGACGTGCCATCGAGCGCGGACACGGCATCCGCACCGGTCTTGAAGACGTTGCAGTTCTCCCCGACGGCCGTGCAGCTGAGAACAATGCACAACTTGTGCGGGCAGCCCTGAAAATGATCCAGGGTGAAAACCGTTAACAGGAATGACCCGGTGGTCTCCACTGAATCCAGCCTTATTTGCCTGATGGGCAGCACGGAACAATTCTTTTCATAAATTTGAAAAAACTAATGCATGACAGGATTTATTATTAAAGCTTTTGACAGGACGATCCGTTTTAAATTTTATTTAGAAATTGCTCCTGTAACTTGTAATGCCTTTGCAAAGCTGTTGCCTTTTACCCGAACATTCTTGCATGCCAGAGTATCTGGACAGGAAATTTGGACAGATGATCCACCTCAACTTGACATTATTCAAGAAAATGCATCAATATTCACCGAACCTGGAGAAGTTGTATTTGGGCCTTTAAGACCAGCAAGGGCAAAGACAGCAAATTGTATAGGAATTTATTACGGGGAAGGAAAGGGATTGGATTGTTGTAATATTTTTGCAAAAGTCCTGAAGGAAGATATCGGCTTGCTTAAAGAACTTGGGGAATCGATTTGGAAGCATGGGGCAGAACCCGTAATTTTTGAAAGCATCTATTGAAATGGCCTTGGTTTTAACTATCGCCTTGATAGGAATCCGGCAAGTTTTCAGGGATGGAGCGGCGGAGCGCGAAAGTGTGGCTTTGGGGGTCGGATGAAGTACGAAAATGGCCGAATCAGCTATATTGAATTGGGCTGGAAAATCATAAAAAAAGCCCGTAAACTCAGCGTTTACGGGCTTCCGTCCTTTGATGGCTTTAGACCATTGTCGACCTGGCAGGACACTTCTCGAACCGGTTTGTCGATCATTTGAGACGATTAGCCTCCCTAGCAATTTGAAAAACAATAGGTTGAATGTTCTTGCTTCATTCAGGGCGAGGTCCAAAATAGTTAAGAAAATGTTAGATACCACTGTTAGAAATTTACGGAACTTACTACTGAATTAAGCAATTTATGGTTGTATCGGATTGGCTTCTTAATTTGGACCCCGCCCAAAATTAGCTTTATGAATCAAACGGCTTTTCGCCAACTGGGTTTGTCAATGTTGTTATTGACCTTGTTTGTTCTAAATTTTTCAAATTTCTGCAAGGCACAGCAAATTAAAACTCATAACAAAAGGAGCAATTTTTTTGCGGATACATTATTAAATCTGTTCCATGTTCCTCCAGACGCTGCCAAATCAAGAGTTTACTGGTTTTGGGAATTTAACAGGGTTACCAAAGCAGGGATCACACGCGATCTGGAGCAATTTAAAGCTAAAGGAATTAGCGGGGTTAACCTGATCTGTACAGGGGGATATGCGGGAAAGGAACCGCTTCCCGGGGTACCATTCCTGGGTAAGGAGTGGCGTACGCTTTTTCGATATGCTGTTAGCGAAGCCAACAAATTACATATAGAAATTGGGTTTAACCTGGCCGGGGGATGGACCATGATGGGGCCATCGGTAACAAAGGATAATGCCATGAAGAAGGTTGTATCCGCTGAATTGCAGGTATCAGGGCCGGTTAAATTCTCGGGAACACTTCCTCAAGCTGAATCGGTAGAAGGTTATTATCATGATATTTTGGTGCAGGCATTTCGGGTGCCCGATAGTACCAAGGCAATAGATCCTCAAACGATAATCGACTTGACAAATAAGTTGGCTACTGATGGCCATTTTGAGTGGGATGTGCCGGAGGGGAAATGGGTGATCTTACGAACCGGTTACACGTTGACGGGAGCCACATGGAGCAAATGGCATGCATATCCCGAAGGCGATACCTTTAAGGGCGGGGAAGGCTATGAGATAGATTATTTGAGCCGGGCTGCATTGGATGATTATTTTGCCCATTTAGGTAAAACGGTACTCGATGAGGCCAAAAAAGCAGGAGGTCATTTGGATTATTTGTGGTCCGACAGTTGGGAGTGCGGTAAACTCACCTGGACCCAGGATTTTGCCAGTCAATTTACCAGATTCCGGAGCTATGATTTGAAAGCCTATATGCCTGTTCTAGCTGGGTACACGGTTGTTAATGCCGATGTATCTGCACGGTTTCGTGAGGATTTTGATCGTACTATTCAGGACTGTATCGCGGAGAATTTTTATGGCCATTTTGAAGAGTTGTGCCACGAGCATGGGCTGAAGGTGGGAAACGAAGCCGGCGGCCCCAATGACATACCTCCGCAGGATGTGTTGAAGAACTTTAAGCATTGTGACATCCTTTCGGGCGAATTTTGGGTAAATGGCAATCGGAACGCGCCGGGTGGTTATAATAAAGATCGCAGGGAGCGGCTTAATCTTAAACAAACTGCAACTGCCGCGCATGTTTATGGAAAACGGCAGGCAGAAGCGGAAGCGTTTACCAACCAGGAAAAGGATGGAACACATTGGTCACTTGGGCCATCAGATCTGAAGCCGTATGCAAATGATGCATTTTGCGAAGGGATCAATCGGCTTATGCTTCACGAGGCTACCTGCCAGCCACCCTCAGATGGCAAACCGGGGTATGAATTTTGCGCTGGCCAGCATTTTACGCCAAACATTACCTGGTGGGAGCAGTCGTCGGCATTTTTCACCTATCTTTCCCGCTGCCAGTATATGCTACAGCAAGGGAAATTCGTGGGCGATGTTTGTTTCTATCTGGGTGAACGGCCGCCGCTTTTGGCGCCTCCTAAATACAATATTCCATCGCTTGGCCCGGGCTATGACTGTGATTACAGCAATCCAGATGTGTTATTAACCCGGATGGCAGTTAAAAACGGGCGCATTGTTTTACCGGATGGCATGAGTTACCACCTTTTGGTATTACAGAATTGCGTATCTCCATCTCCGGAAATTGCTAAAGAGGTGAGTTCCTATCAAAACCTATCTGTTTCTCCCGTACCCTCTAATGCAATGTCACTACCTGAAATTAAGAAACTGAGGGATCTGATCAATATGGGTGCAACGGTTGTCGGTTCTCCTCCGGATGAATCTGCTGAGTTGAGAAACTATCCCGGGAGCGATGTACAGGTGCGAAAGATAGCCGCGGAGATATGGGGCGACCTTGACGGTAAGACCCGTATCGAGCGCCCGTTTGGAAAAGGACGGATAATTTGGGGTATGACGCCGAGAGAAGTTCTTACGGCTGATGGTATAACGCAAGATTTTAGTTTTACCGGCCAGGCAGAGAAACCCGATGAATTTGATTATATCCATCGAAAGAGCGGTGAAACAGAAATATATTTTGTAATTAACCGTACAAACCAATTTCAAACACGCGATTTTACCTTTCGGGTTACCGGCAAACGACCCGAAATATGGGATGCTGTAAGCGGTAAAACTATTATGGCAAAGGCCTTTCATCAAGCGAACAACTGTACCACCTTATCGCTCGAGTTCGATGCCTTCGGTTCTTACTTTATTGTCTTTCGTAAGCCTGTTGCTGCATACGCCAACGGAAAGGCGGAACGGAATTTTCCAAAGCTGGTGGAGCTAAAGAAATTGGAAGGCTCATGGAACACCACATTTGATCCAAAATGGGGCGGCCCGGCTAAAGCGAAGTTCCCTGAACTGATAAACTGGACTAAACGGCCCGAAGAAGGAATTAAGTATTATTCGGGTACTGCCATTTATACTAAAACTTTTGATTTAGACAATAATGCTAAATCGGCGAGATTATTTCTTGATCTTGGAGAAGTTAAAGATGTTGCGGAGGTTCGTTTAAACGGCAAAAAATTGGGGGTTTTATGGTGTGCTCCCTGGCGTGTTGAAATCACTAATGCTGCAAAGCAAAAAGGCAATGTATTGCAGGTTGATGTGATCAATTTATGGGCAAATCGTGTAGTACATGATCTCAGTTTACCCAAAGAAAAAAGAATTGCCAAAACCCATGATGCCTTCCGTTTTGATATGTTGAATGCAAATACGCCCTTGCTTGAGTCCGGATTACTCGGGCCCGTGAAAATATATTCATCCACAGAGTAAGTAGTAATAGCGACTCCGGGTTTTCATTCTCTTCCCTCGTTGACATCTTTTTTACATATTGCAATTTGCTTTTTGACATTTTTCAACTCCTTAATTTTCTGATCCAACTGCAGGAGCTTTTTGTCAAAAACAGCTATTTTTTCTTTTTTGGTCATTTTGTTGCCATACCATGCGTCAATGACTTCTTTAATTTCTGCCAGAGTAAAGCCGGTTTCCTTTGCATCTTTTATAAAATTCAGCTTTCCGATGACTTCGTCGGTGTAATACACATAATTGTTGGTCGTTTTTCCGGTTTGCTTTACACCGCTGAAAAGGCCCATTTTTTCGTAGAAACGAATCGTTCCGATAGGCGTACCGCTTTCTTTGGAGATTTGACTGATCAGTTTCATGGTTTGAGTGTGGATAACTTTTTATGAAGTATACAGTATACTACATACTTTATGGTTGCAAAAATACGGATTATCTTCGCTTTTCAATTAATTACACAAAAAGATGAAAAAAACTATTTTTATCACGGGAGCCTCCACAGGCCTGGGAAAAGCGACGGCGAAATTATTTTCTGCAAAGGGATGGAAGGTGATCGCAACGATGCGCCATCCTGAAAAGGAAACGGAGCTGACTTTATTGGATGATATTATATTGTTACCCCTGGATGTAACGGACCCGGCCCAAATTAAAGAAACGGTACAACGAGCAATTTCCTCCGGCAGCATTGACGTGGTTTTTAATAATGCAGGGTATGGCCTGGGGGGGCCATTGGAAGCTATTACAGACGAACAGCTTGTAAAGGAGATCAATACCAATCTGTTGGGCGTTATCAGGGTGACGCAGGCGTTTATCCCTTATTTCAGAGAGAAGAAAGGGGGATTGTTTATTTCTACGACTTCTATTGGCGGCCTTGTTGCCTTTCCCTTATTTTCGGTTTACCATGCTACCAAGTGGGCATTGGAAGGCTGGAGCGAAAGTATGGCTTTTGAGCTCAATCCATTCGGGATAGGCATAAAAACAGTTTCTCCGGGCTCAACAAAAACAGATTTTGCCAGCCGTTCTCTTGAACTGGCGACCCATCCCGCTTACAAAGACCAGTTGGAAAAGGTCATTGCCTTTTTCACGGGCCCCGAGGCGGCAAAAAACCTGTCAGAGCCGGAGCAAATTGCAAATGTCGTTTATGAAGCGGCAACAGACGGCAAGGATCGGTTAAGGTATGTGGCAGGTGCAGACGCGCAGGCCTTGTATGCGCAACGTTTGCAGGTCGGAGATGAGGTTTTTAGAAAAGGAATTGTGCAGATGTTTTTTGGCAGCTAACAACTTTTGAAAAGATGGTCAACAGGATGCTCACAGGGTTCAAACCGTTACAGTTTTGTATTTGAATAATAGCGAGAATGGCCTACATCCGCATTACCATTCACTTGCGCGACGGAACCAAACGATCCGGTGTCCGGTCATTTTCCGGTCCGTTCGTCCCGGAAGAGATCCGAATGCATGCCTGGCGCCTATCGGCAGAGGTACTAGGGCATCAGGCCAAAGAAGATGTGACTGTGCAGGAGCTGCCGCCAGACGATCCGGCGAAGGTAACATTGATCCTAAAGGAGCAGACGAAAGTGAAAACAATTCCCCGGAGCGGCGGGGGAACATCCCTACGTTAAACAGCAGCAACGACGGCCGAGGTAAGGTATTTCATGCGGAACAAGACCACAAAATACCATGTCGAGACCGCCGCCGCCAGGTGCTTGAGCGAATGGCCGGAAACGCCAAGTGCCCGAAAGATGGGATAGTCCAGCTGTTCGAAGACCTTCGCGATCACATACCACACGACGATCCAGATCAGGATGGGTAAGATCACCTTCACCGTTGGCGTATAGAACAACCACAAAAGCAAAGGAACCGCGAGCATGGGATAGAACTGTACCCAGAAGTAAAGCCGCAGATCTCCCCTGCCCAAGGTCTCCGTATAATGCCACCAAAGCACACTACCGACTCCAACGGCGACCAGCGGAACAAGCAGTCGGAGCCCAAGCGGTCGGCTTACAAGCTCCGCCAAAGTAGCCGCCAGAAACGACATAAAAACGATGGTCATGGGAATCCGGTCCCACACCAGGGTGTCATTGTCCGGATGCCAGTGGTAATGGGCCGAGCCGAGGCCGGTTAATGCGACACCAATGAACAACAGCAGATAGATCAACCGGATGGTCCAGGAAATAGGCGCGCTCATCACTAGTCCCATGCCATAACAGCCGATCACAACGAAGGGAACGTTGCTCATGACGTTTCCAAAGTTGGGGATGCCCCACAACGACCGGTCATCGGCGAAGTGATGGAAGGAGAGGATCTGCGGGATAGGAGGAACCAGAAAGATGGCGGCCAGGGTAACAAAGGTTCCACCGAGAAGTAAGCCATATTTTTGCGATATCTTCATGGGAATAAGTATTTGCGGGGCGGGTCAACCAAGAGAACCTGCTTACCGATCGTTACCGGCAGGTGCTCAAAGACACCGGGCTTATTGACGAGGATAAAGGTATCGCCTTGAGTAACCTTTCACTCCAGTTCAATTCTTGAGGTCTTCAACTGGTCGCAGACAGCGACGCGATGGCCTGCTTTTACCAGTTTGTGGAGATAGCTGTCGAGCGTTTGATGGGGGAAATTGGCCACTTCGGAAGAGTCGGTCGCGCTGTTGTTTCGTTTGGTCAGGATGATACCCAACACTTTGGAGGCGACGACGGCGTCTTCGCCAAAGGTTTTATAGAAATCGCCTGCCCGTATTAGCAGGATGACATCAGGGTATCGTTGTTTGATCGCCCGATGTTGTTGCATGAGAAGAGTATCAGTTCCCTTTTTTGCCATGAGCGACAAAGATAAGAAAGCCGCCGCGACAAATCAGAAAATATTAGCCCGGGACCTACCAGCCAACAGGCACTTCACCGGCTTACGGTTAAACTGCCATCCGATCACCTAAATCGAACTTATAAGTAAGATAAATAAATGGCTTTTCGGCAAACCTTACATAGAGCTCGGCGAAATTTGATTTTCATTCTACCATCCGCGGCCCCACATGTGCAAACTTACGCCACGTCGCCCTATGAATCACGTCATTGTGTTCATAACTATTTTCTATTTTTCAGTTTTGTCAAAAACCGATCGATTAACCGGGCTGCTGCCGCATGATGTTCTTCCAATAAAAAATGGCCCCCGTTCAACAAATGCACTTCCGCTGCTTTGAGATCCTTTTTGTAGGCTTCCGCGCCTGGCGAAATGAATATCTTGTCGTTCTTGCCCCAGATAATCAAGGTCGGTGGCTGGTACCTTCTGAAATAGGAATGCCATTCATCATACTGAGCCAAATTACTGACATAGCTGCGGAACAGGGCCAGTTGTATATCCGTATTCCCCTTGCGATCAAGAAAATGCTGATCGGTGGTATAGCTGTCGGGACTGACTTTTGCGACATCCTCGGCACCATAGGTATACTGCCATTTGGTGCCTTCGGCCGTCAGGATATCTCTTGCCGCTTTTTCAGTGTCCGGCCCCGGATTTCTACAATAATCCACCAATGGTTTTGCAGCATCTCCCAATCCTTCTTCGTACGCATTCGCATTTTGAATAAGCAGCGAAGTGATCAAGGCCGGTCTTCGGGAAGCGATCCTGAAACCGACCGGCCCTCCATAATCCTGCAGGTAGAGACTGATCCTTTTCAAATTAAGCGCGTCAATGAAATGATCCATCACCAACGAAAGATTGTCAAAGCTGTATGTATATTCAGCCGGCGACGGGCTGCTGCTGTATCCAAAGCCTGGGTAATCCGGAGCGATGACATGATACTTTTTCAAAAGGTCGCTAATAATATCCCGATACATATGCGAGGAGGAGGGGAAACCATGCAGAAAAAGAATAACGGGCCTGTTCTTATCTCCGGCCTCCCGGTAGAAAATGTCCAACCCGTCTATCTTGATCGTGTGGTACGTTATCGTACCCCTTGCTACCCCGACCTGACCGGCTGCCGTTAAAATATTCCATGCGATTGCTGTCGCTAACAGGATCTTTTTCATGTTGCATTTAATTAATGGTGAAGTATTTAATATTTGACCAAACGGTCCAAATTAGATTAAAAAAAATCAGCCCAGGACCGCCAATTGAAAACGAATCACCGGCAGTAATAAATCCTTCCGGGGATAGATCCTCCTGGAAATATTGATGCCATTCCAAAGATTCAGTAGATACCGCGCCAGTGTCCCCGGCTCCTCTTTTGTTGCCAATTCTCCGCTTTGTTTCGCTTGCAGTATATATTTTAGGAATACTTTCTCCAAAGCTTTAAGATGCAGGATGGCCTTCTGCTTTAATTCGTCATCGATATTTGCCAGTTCCGCAAGGGAATTTCCCATAAAGCAGCCTTTCTGATGCGTATCATTATCGCTATCCGCCAGTTCCAGGAAAAAATCACGTATTCCCTCCAGTGGGGTCGCGGCAGCAGTGACCTTCCGGTTTAATGCCTGCAAAGAGTTAGCGGCGAAAAGATCCATCGCCCTCCCAAACAATTGCTTTTTATTCCCAAAGGAATGATAAAGGCTTCCTTTATTGAGCTTCATCCTGCAGAGCAGGTTCTCCGTGCTGGTGGCTTCGTACCCATTTCGCCAGAACAGATCTATCGCCTCAGCCAGCACTTCCTCTTCCTTGAATATCTTCGGTCTACCCGCCATTTTTAAATTTTCAACAAATAAAGCAATTTTATACCAAATGGTCAAATAATAATAAACCTTTTGTCTACTGCAACATTCCAGCGGGTTCCAAAAATTCGTCGGGATGATAGGATTGCCTTCGGCCGCCAACGTGGACCTCGGCGATCCTAAAGGGGGAAGGCCGTCAGTTCTTTAGACAAAATTCTAAGATCGAATAGAGCTTTCCGTATAATAATAGAAGGAAATTAAGTCAACCTTTGGTTCGCCGGCTTTCCAACACCGTGGCCCCCATTGGACGCGCTAAACCTCCAAGGAATTTTAATACCGGGTCACACCAAGCATATTCTTAGAAGGTAATCTTTGAAAATTAAAAAGCCAAAGGCATTATGAGACATTTATTACTCGCCTTATCCATCGTTTCTTTTTAACCGTCAATGTAAAGGGCCAAAATAAGGTCCATTTTATGATGGTAAGTATCCATGCCGGTTCTAGTGCATACCAACCGGAATTAATAGTAACGAAAAAGGTTGATCCGAAGATATTCGGTCAGGACGCGGGAAAATCACCCTCCGCCAGCCCAGAGAAACCGGAAGCCGGTCGCAGGCGTAAAACTGCGGAGAAGGAAAGCCAATAGGGCCAAACCTTATTCCTTTCGCCACCATAAACCGGCCATAGGTCAATTAAATAGCTAAATGGTACTCAGATCAGATAGATTTGTAAAGTCGAGGTATATATAAAAATAATTTTCTATTTATGCACAGATTAAATTGCAAAAAGGTTACTTTGTTGCTACTACTGGTATTAAAAACAGCGCTTATTTTTTCTCAGATAACAAAGGCCCCGGCCCCGGTGATTCCGGAAGAAGCCTTTTCTTTCGCTACGCCAGAAGAAGAGGGATTTTCCTCCAAAGGATTAAGCGAGATATTTACTTTTGTGAAAGAAAAAAAGCCCAATATCCATAGCCTTTTAGTCATCCGGAATAAGAAGATCGTACTTGATGCCTATTTTTATCCTTTTCGCTCAGATTTACGGCATGACATAGCCTCTTGCACAAAATCAGTAACATCCCTACTTATTGGCATTGCCATAGATAAAGGCTATTTAAAGAGTGAAGACCAATTGGTTTCATCATTTTTCCCGGAGATCAACCTAACCGGTAAGGGCTTTGAAACATTATCGATCAAAGATCTGCTCACCATGAAGTCGGGTTTTGATTGCGACTGGTCAAATGAAGATAGTCTGTTCAATGAATTATTTCCATCGGCTAATTGGCCAAAATTTATTTTTAATATTCCTTTTATAGCCGACCCCGGCCAGCAATTCTCTTATTGCAGTTGCAATTATTATTTGCTAGCTGAAATCATTTACCGGGCAACTGAATTAGCTCCAGAAGATTTTGCAAAAAAATACCTCTTTAATGAGTTAGGGATAAGGTCCGTTTATTGGTCGAAAAATAAGCAAGGCATTAATTACGGGTGGGGAGACCTTTGCCTAAAACCACATGATCTTGCTAAAATTGGGCAACTATTGTTAGATGATGGCAAATGGAATAATAAATCCATTATTTCCGCAGACTGGGTAAAAAAAGCCAAATCGATGAACACGGTATTTTCAAATGGAAATGGCTACGGCTATGGTTTTTGGATCGACAAGGACCATGCCATCAATATGGAAGGCAGGGGCACACAAAGGATACATATCGATTCCATCCACAATGCCATTGTCGTAGTTACAGGAGGAGGTCTAAGTGACGATGATAAGGAAGCGATTGGTCATCTTATTGGGTATGCGCTCCACTCCGATGAAAAATTGAAAAGTGATCCTGTAGCCTTTGATACCTTTAAAAAAATGGAATGGCAGGCGGCAACAGCGATGATCGATTCGCCCCGGTACATTTCCAACGGTACTGAAAAGGACAAGCTATTCAATAAGGCGATCGTCTTCCCCAAGAATAGTTTAGGGATAAAAAGCGCTGAAATTATCGCGAAAAAAGGGAATCAATCCCTTATGTTAAAGCCAACCGGGGAACAAACCGTCGTCTATCCTTTAGGAATTGATGCCGCATATAAATTTTATCAAGATGGCGGTTCAGGTAATTTGTATGCGTTAAGAGGATATTGGAAAGCCAGCAACGAATTTGAGATCGAGTTGAATATGCTATCCAAGATTAATAAATATTTGATTGATTTTAAAATTGGTGATAATGGAAACGAGGTTTCCGTTAAGGAAGGGACCCATAGGATCAATGAAGTTTTTCCGGTGTCAATAATTGATTTAAAATAGAACAAACACATCGACTACTGCAACTGAGATGGCCCATTGTAAAGCGTTCTGACTTTTGATCATCAGAATATCTTAATATGATTTTTGGAGTGCGACAACCAAAGTTGGGAAAAGAGGTCACTCGTAGCGTGCCGGGGTGAGATCCCGAAAGATTTACCAGCGCTCTACGACTTCGGAATTTTTAAGGCGAGCGGTGTTGTTGTCGCACAAAAAGTCCGCCAACCACGCTCGCTCTTTGTTCCTGTTGGTCGCAAAAAGAGGCCGGCCTATCGGTCGGCTGAAAAACAGCCTGGTATCCACAAAACAGCTTGCACCCGCCGATTTTCGGGTATGAAGTCGCAATATACGAAACAGCTACAGCGGCTTAATGCTCGACTGGCGGCGCGGGAAGAGGACCAGGACATGCCCGGCCTGCTGGATGTTGGAATAGACAATCTCCAGAAGCTGGACTATATCTATCAGGATGCATCGAAATTGTTATCCAGGACGGTATAAGTAAAATAGATGCCGCTACAGAGGTAGGTATTATCCTGCAATTTTTGTGGAAGAACAATCATACAGCAATAGCCTCTTGCGATTTTGAAGAACTATTGCCAGAAAATGGAGGATATAAGAGCAAGGATATTCCTTGGCTAGGAGAATAGGCAGTTTACCGGAGGCTTACCTTGCGCCTACCGTATTGTTGCTCACATAAAAATGAACATCATGGCAGCCCATGGAATACCAGCGTCTAAAATTCAGGCAATCTTTCGCTTTCTTCAGCAGGGTGTTTTTAATTACAGGAACCAGGCGAAAGAATTAAGCATTACAAGGAATACTTTAAAAAAGTATGTCGCGTCTATTCAATGTTTCCAAGCAGAATACCCCGACAAAAAAGAGGACGGCGATTTTTATTTAAAACAACTTCAAGAGAAACATCGTGGGAGGAACACCGATCATTTTTTACAGGACCAGTTTATATCGGCTGCTCATGCCATCATAGACGGCGGCTCCCGAAAAGCTGAATGGCAAAAATATCATACTGCGAACCCCAAAGGGTATCGATATTCTCAATTTTGCTCACTTTTTGCCAAGTGGTGTAAAGAAAATTATCAGTCTAACCCTGTTAGGCCAAAGCATTTGTTACAAATCTCTGATCAGGATCGCGATGTTTTTCTCCGATGGAGACGATCCAATAATCGAAGGAAATGGACGCAGGCATTGGCATTCCTGGAACTCGAAAAAGGCGCCACTTTAAATTCAATATCTCGCAAACTAGGGACATCGAGACGCCGCATTAAAAAATGGCTGACTCTTTATAAACAGGGAGGAATGGACAATTTGGAAAAGAAACCCAGAAAAATAGGAGAAGCTAATCGGGAGAATATTCAAACGAAGAAGGAGAACCTTATCAAGTTAATGCATCAAACACCTCAGCTATATGGAATTAATCGGACTACTTGGGGAATAAAATCTTTGGCAGAGGCTTACTGTAAAGTATACGGATGTCCTATTGGAAAGAGCACCGTGTCCGCATACATTCGGAAAGAAGGGTTTGCCTTTAGGAAAGCAAAAAGAGTTTTGACAAGCCCGGACCCACTTTACCGGGAAAAAATGGCAAAAATTACTTCCATTTTGTCCAATCTAGCTCAAGATGAAAAATTTTTTTCAGTGGATGAATTTGGACCATTTTCTGTAAAAAGGCAAGGCGGGCGGTCACTGGTTAAGAAAGGTGAACGAAGAACTTACCCTCAGTGGCAAAGAAGTAAAGGAAAATTGATTTGTACAGCTGCTCTGGAACTTTCTACGAATCAGATTACACATTTTTTCTCAGAAAAAAAGAATTCCGGTGAGATGATTAAATTGATTGAAGTTTTGATTAACAACTATCAAGGCCAAAAGCGAATTTTCTTCTCTTGGGATGCCGCTTCCTGGCACGGATCAAAAAAGGTAACGGAAAAGATCAAAGGGCTAAATCGCCGCGCCTACCGGAAGCAACACAATACACCACTTGTCGAGTTGGCTCCTTTGCCTGCTTCCGCACAATTTTTAAATGTCATTGAATCTGTTTTCAGCGGCATGGCCAAGGCAATTATTCATAACAGTAATTACAGTTCTACTAAGCAATGTCAATTAGCTATTAACCGTTATTTCGCAGAAAGAAATACATATTTTCAGAATAATCCTCAAAGAGCTGGCAAAAAGATATGGGGAAAGGAATTGTCTTGCCCGGTGTTTAATGAAGCTGGAATTTTTAAAGATTCCAGGTGGAGGTAGCTGCCGGTTAGTTGACCTGTTTGTCGTGGGCGTAACCAGACAAATTTCTCTGCTTTCACTTTATAAATTGGTATTTTTGGCAATCAGATGGTCTTAAAGCTGAAGATTAAAAACATGCCTGAACATCAAAATATCGAATATAAAAAATCCTGGAGAGATGAGTATTTAAAATGGATATGTGGTTTCGCCAATGCGCAAGGGGGTAAAATTTTCATCGGCATAGACGATAATGGGAATGTCGAAGGGCTGGAAGATTACAAGAGGCTAATGGATGATATTCCTAATAAAATTGTAAACCATTTGGGAGTACTTGCTGACGTGAACCTGCATAGTAGTAATGGCAAGCACTATATTGAAATCGATGTCGCCGTGAATAGCGTACCGGTATCTTATCATGACATCTATCATTATAGGAGCGGTAGTACAAAGCAGGAATTGAAGGGCAATGCCCTTAACCAGTTTATGTTAAAGAAAATGGGAATTTCGTGGGAACAGCGACCAATTCCGGAAGCATCAATGAAAGATATTGATGAGGGCGCGGTCAAATCCTTTGTCAGAAAAGCGTTGACTAGACAACGGATTTCGGAAAATGCGGTTGAGGCGGATACCCACACTATACTTAGGAATTTAAAATTGATCAGTGAGCAGGGAGAATTATTATCTGCCGCCCTATTGCTTTTCGGTAAAGAACCTGATAATTATGCATTAAGCGCGTTTTACAAGATTGGCCGATTCGGTAAGTCACCAGCAGATCTGAAATTTCAGGACGTCATCAAGGGCAATATCCTGGATATGGCTGATAAGGTGATGAATATCCTCGATACCAAATACCTTACCCGGCCAATATCCTATAGAGGATTACAGAGAATTGAAGGGTTGGAATATCCGGAACAAGCATTGCGCGAGGCCATCTTGAACTCTATCATACACAAAGATTACTCACGGACAAATATTTTTTTGAGCGTATACGATGACAAGTTATCAATTTGGAATCCTGGCGAATTGCCGGATACTTTAACCATTGCAAAACTAAAGGAGAGACATGGATCGGAACCAAGAAACAGGTTAATTGCTAATGTCTTCTTTATGGCTGGATATATTGAATCCTGGGGGCGCGGTATAGAAATCATGATGGAAGGATGCAAAGAATATAACATTCCTGAGCCACTCATAATAGAAGAGCAAGGGGGATTGAGCGTTACTTTCTTGAAAGATATTTATACTCGTGAATATTTGCAGACACTGAACCTGAGCGAAAGACAAATTAAAGGCGTTCTTTATGCAAAAGACAAAGGGTCTATAAAGAATGCAGAATACCAGGCGCTCAATAACGTAGGTAGAACGGTTGCCACCGAAGAATTGCAGGATTTAGTCCACGCGGGCGTGTTGAAAAATGTTGGAACTACCGGAAGATCTGCGAAATATGTATTGGGTAGATCAGAAAATTAACGACTGCTAAACGACCGGAACAATCATTAAACGACCGCTAAACGACCGGAACGACCGGAAAAATTGGGTCAAAGACAGTTAATCTTTTGATAATCAATGATAAACGATTTTTAAGCCATAGGCTCGAGAATTTTCTATTCGGACACCTACATCACCTAAATAGTGAGTTTTACGAGCTTTTGGGTGTAACTGTTACCCTTATGTGTCGCCCTGGCAGTACAATTCTCGAACCGGTTTGTCCATGATTTAAGGCGATTAGCGAACCTAGCGATCTGAAAACGAACGTTTTCGGTCGCCTTTTTTATTTCCCAACGCCAAGTCCCAAAAGTTAAAGAAATGTTAGATACCATCGGAAACGGCCATCCTAAACAGCCAAAAATGGTAGGTCGCCCGTGGGGGTTACGCGTTGGGGGGCTTCCCTCCTTGTTCTCGGGCTTTCTTCCCCCCCAAAAAGCCAAAGGGCTGGGGGAGCAAGGTATATCACAGATGAAATTCTTTTAAAACCATAAATATTACAATCATGGCAGACCTGAAAAGAAGAACCCTGCAATTGAGTAGCGGAAAGCAAGTGAAGCTGTTTGGTAACAGCGTTGCCATCAGCAAGTCTTTGGAGATCGGCGAAGGAGGTCCCCCCAATATCTTGTCGATCGTCGAAGAACAGCCGGACGATAAAATACCTGCCGGGCTATCGAATCCGCATAGGTTGACGGTAGACGAGCTGATGGATCTTGCGGATTTCAATATCCAATTGTGGATGGACTTGAAGGCCGGGCTACGGAGATACGGACAGATTGATCCGAAGATTTTCGGCCAAGATGCGGCAAAAGCAACGTCCGCCAGCCCGGAGAAACCGGAAGCCGGTCGCAGGCGTAAAACTACGGAGAAAGAAAGCCAATAGGACGTAAGGTCTTTTGGAGTTTTTAGGGCGAGCGGTGTTGTTGTCGGACAAAAAGTCCTCCAGCAACGCTCGCTTTTTGCTCCCGTTGGTCGCAAAAAGAGGCCGGCCTGCCGGCCGGCAGAAAAACAGCCTAAAAAAGTGAGATATGGAAACAGTGCGGATGAAAAAAAAGAAAGGTGGAAGACCCACCAAATCTCTCAAAAGAGAGCTACGAATTACCGCCCGATTTAGCAAGTTTGAACAATATATCCTTCAGCAAAAAGCCGGGAAAGCTGGAATTAATGTTTCAGAATTTCTCCGGCAGGCGGCCATTACTTGCAAGGTCACAGCCCGGTTAACGGATGAAGAACGACATATTATCCGGCAATTAATCGGAATGGCGAATAACCTCAATCAGATGGCAAAGGTCGCCAATGGAGAAGGGATGGGCAGTATTCACCTTCTTTTACAAAGTTGCCTTCAGCTAATTCACGACCTTTTAAATAAGCTACAGCATGGTAAGTAATGTATTCCCTGGTCATTCCTTTTACCATGCGGGCCGATATGTTTCCAAGAAGCCGGGGGCGGAGCTGCTGGATTACCTGGGTGTAAGAGGGTATGACTATAAGCTGATGGCGGAGGATTTTATCGCCCAGAGTGAACTACGACCATCCAAACAAAAGGCTTGTTTTCATGCTGCTCTAAGTTTTTACCCTGGAGAAAAACCCACGGATGAAACCCTGACACAAATCGCCCGCGAATATCTGGAAGGCTTGGGTATTGTCAATACCCAATACGTCATCGTCAAGCATACTGACCGGGCTCACTTACACCTTCATATCCTGGCTAACATGGTAGACAATGACGGCAAGGTAATAAAAGACGGCTGGATCGGGCTACGGGGAAAAAAGGTTGCTCAACAATTGACCCGGAAGTACAAACTCATCCCGGCCAACGGCAAAAACCTTGATCTAACCCACCTGGAAGCAATGAGCCAATCGGAGGTAAACCGGTACAAGATCTACCAGGTCATCGTGGATAACTTGCCCCATTGCCGAACACTCCAAGACTTGGAATTGCGGCTTATGGCCCAGGGCATCCACACCCAATATAAATATAAAAACCAAACTCAGGAACTACAAGGGATCAGCTTCAGGATCGGTAAGGATCGTTTTAAAGGCAGTCAGATCGACCGAAAATTTTCCCTGGGCAACCTTCAAAAAGCCCTGGCAGCGATGCGTCAAAACCGGGATATTACAGCCTGGCTTTCCCCGAAGGAGCGAAAAAAAGCTATACTTGTTAAATCCGCCACCCGGCGGTCATCAGCGCCCGAACCGGCGCACCCAATGCAACTATCGCCCTTAATACAGGCGTTATTAAAGCCCGTTGAATCAGAAGGCGGCGGAGTACCCTATGAGCTGACTGATGCTTACCGCCGCAAAAAGAAGAAAAAGAAAGGTCCAAGCCTGTAGCTATTTACAAAGATAAACGGGGCAGGCTCAGGCATGACCAGCCACATCGACCAAAGCAAATGGTAGGGTTCTTCCAATTCGGGGCGCAGTGCGGCCTGAATCTCTCCATTTGCTTGGACGACCGTTTTTTTGTAAGTTTGCTATATGTACACTAAGGAGCAAATATTAGACTTACTCAGCCGGAAAAAGCCTGAATTGCAAGGGCGTTATCCTATTTCTGAATTGGGGTTATTTGGCTCGTACGCTCGCGGAGACTACAATGAAAAAAGCGATATTGACATACTGGTTGATTTTAATGGTCGCATCGGGATCGGGTTTATCAAATTAGCGCACGAATTAGAGGACCTATTCAAACAAAAAATTGATCTTGTTTCCCGCCGGGCTATCAAGCCCCGTTATCTTCCTTTCGTGGAAAAAAGCCTGATTCATGTCTGAAAGAGATATCCCGTCATTGCTTCAGGATATTCTCGAAGCCATCGGCAACATAAAGGATTTTACAAGAGGTATAACTTTTGATATGTACTTGGGTGATCTTAAAACCAAGCACGCCGTAGAACGGAATTTTTCAATTATTGGAGAAGCAGTTGCAAGAATCGACAAACCTTTCAGGGATAAATATCCTTCTGTTGACTGGCGGGAGGTGAAAGATTTCAGGAACTTCATTATCCACGATTATTTTGGTATTGATGATATGATAGTGTGGGATATAATACATTTAAATCTGGAGCAGCTAGAAAAAGAAATTGTTGTTATCCTGGAATCTGTTTCATAAGTAGTAACGGACGCAAAGCAACTATTTATTATGAATATTATAAAGCCAGTGAAGAAAGAACAGAAGGAGTTCGATGCCGTTGGATTTATGAGGGAACGGAGGACGAAAATCGCCAGTGAAACAGAAGGTATGTGCTTTTTGGAGTTGAAGAAGTATTTTGGTCAAAGGAAGGTAAAAACGACCAAACGATCTCTGATGCCATAGCAACTCATTGTGATCCCTACCCCCAGGCCCCATGCGTTCATAGGGCCTTTTTTAATCTCATAGCTGCTTCAATTCCCTCAAACTGAATTCGGGGCGCACTGCGTCCCGAATTGACAGACCGGACCCCGGCACATGCAGCCGCAGCCGATCAGCGGGAGAATAAAGCCGGGCTCTCGTACCGGCTTTGGCGCTTCGCGGCGGTACATCATTGCCGGGCTTCTTTCCCAAGATCATCCATTCAAGGCCATTCATCTTTAGATCATTTTTCATCCATGAATGGGGCAATGATGTATCCCCGCGAAGTTTGTTTTTTCCTTTCCCCCCATTTCTCTACCCTTGCAGGTCGCGTCGGTCAATCTTTTTCAAAGCAAAATTTATAAGCATAATAACTAACAAGCTCCTGTTAATTTCTTAAAAAACCGCATATTTAGAGCTAAACATATTATTTTTAGGCCATCCTTTCGATCGCCATATGACAGAATTAAATTTCGATGAAATAAAAGATGGTCACCAGTTTGAAGAATTGGCAGCCGAATACTTTCGGTCTCTTAAGGATATTCCAGGATGCCTGGTGCAACTTGTAGGGGTCGGGCAAGATGGGGGGAAAGACATTCTTTATGAGTTCCATGTGACCGATCTTATAAAATCGACAACGAGACGATGGGTTATTCAGTGTAAATTTTCAAAGAAAAATGTCTCGGTACCTGATCTTGGTGGCATTAGTATTAAAGACTTGATTGCATCTCATGATGCATGTGGATATCTCTTGATTTGCCGAAGCCGACCGACAAGCGGATTGCATGATCACTTTGACAGACTTACAAAAAATTGTAGAGATGGCTATCATTATGAAATTTGGACTGGCGAGCAGTTCAAGCAAAAACTACTCCTAGCACCCGAAACGCTCCACCAGCAGTTTTTCCCAAAATATTTTGATTACCTGGCATCCCGACCTAAAAAAAGTGAGCAATGAAGGCGTTTATATCATATTCTCTTACCGAGCAGGAGCAATATATTGCTACCTTACTTTCTTATAGGTTAAGAGAACAAGGATTTACATTGATACTGAGTAACAATAGTGAGGTTTTTGATGAAACAACAAAATATCAGATTTTCTTGTCTCAACTATTTGTAGGAGTGGTAACGATAAACGGGCATCAATGGCAACGAGTATTAGGGGAATATGATTTAGCAATGCAGAATTCTACCCCCGCCATATTATTAATTGAAGAAGGAGTTCCAATCCATCCGAGTTTTTCAGGGAACTATGTTCTTTTTAATCGAACTAATACTCACGATGCAATTGAAGAAATAAAGAGAAGAATGATTCAAAGAAATACCAAACCTAACAATGAAGCATTGGGCTGGATTTTGGGCGGTGCGGCTATTCTTGGTATTATTGCGTTATTGTCTAACAATTCAAAAAAGTAGCTCATAACTCACTAAATCTTAGACATCGAAGAGTAATTCAAAATTTACGATTTTACATCACCATCGAGGATTGTATTCTTCTTTTATCCTCCTTTTTGAGTCGAAAGAATAGGCTATATTTCCCTCCAAAACGAATAAGAAGGCCCAATTGTAAACATCCCTCTTCGATATAACTGTGGCAGCAAAAAGCTAATAGGGGCCATTGCATATATCTGTCAGGATACTTAGTGAGTGCCTTGAATAGCCTCACCATGCGGCTGTACAAGCAGCCTCAGAAAACGAGTTTTATTCCATAATTAGCATAATACCCGCTTTATTTGCTTTGTATTGAATTTTCTCCTTCAAAGCATAGTAGCTCCAATTACGCAAAACAAATTCTTCGCCGACCGCCCCAGCTTCTTTTTCTGCCTGGCCCACCAAAATAAGAGATGCTGCCCGGTACTTAACACACAGGTCGATCAATTGGCGGCTATATACATGCAGTCGTTGTTGAACATAATCTCTTTCCCGATCCCGGAAATGCTCCAATGGTTTCAGCTTCCGGCGACGCCCATGTTGCCCTCTATTAAAAGAGGCGTCTTTCTGTGCCTGACTTCGGGCGGCCTGTATTGCCAATCGCCTATAGAGAAACTCCTCCTTGCTGCCTATAGTAGCCCGAAATTTTCCAATCTGTACGACAATGGGGTGATCGATAGAGAGATGAGCCTCGGCGACAATACTGGTATCCAATTGGTGTTTTTCTTTTTGGGTCTCAAAAGCTGCCAGTAGATATATTTTTCCTTTGCACAGTTGCAGCGAGCTATTTTTCAGTTGGACCTCATCTTTTAATAATTTATCAACAAGTAGGCGTTTATCAAATTTATCACGGCCTAAATACGTCCGGAAGGGTATTTTAAAAAGATTAAACTCATACTCTTTGCCATTTTCTGCAAGTTGGAGCCGGGTAATATTTCTGCGCTGAAAAGGGATAGGTATGTCCCTCTTATAGTTTCGAACGGACCTCTCACCCTTCAAATAGTCTTCCTTTTCATTGTTAAAATGCTTGGCCATAGTCATGTTCAGGCTGCTTATAATATTCATAGGAATATCTCCTTTGAAATGCTTATTCAACACCCGGTAAGTAGTACCTAATTGTGAACAGGTCAGAATGCCGTCAGGGATTTTGCTGCAATCGGCTAACTTAACTTTCACCTCGTCTTTCAGGTAAAACAATTCTTTCAATTGTTCCTGGATGAACAGGTGGGTAAAAATGTAGTTCGCAGCCCTAAAACAAATATACTGCCACCGATAAAGTGTTTTATACACTTCGCCGATAAAGGTTTTATCGTTGCTATTAATAATCAACTGAATCTTACGGGTCAATATCATTGTTTCGTTGTTCACCGACGGCGGGTAATTTTCAGTTGTTGTAATTTGGCATGAGCTGCGGCATACTGTTGCTGTACATACGGTTGAGGCAGGTTCATTTTCGCTGCGATCACATCAAAGGAGAGCTTGTTTTCGTAGCGCAGCTTGAATAGCTGAAGCATTTCCCCGGCAAAATATTCCTCTGCCCGGTATTTTGCGTTTGCGGCAGGCAGGGAAATCGGTTTGGTTAGTTGTTTTTTTGCATGAATCACCTTTTTTAAATACGCCAATGCTTCATGAACGTTGTTGCTGATAGTCTGGATATTTGAACCATATCGTTTGGCAATCTGCTTATGGCTGAATCCGTATTTAAAATAAAGTTTCAGAATGATTTGCTTGTTCATGGGAAGATAAGGCATGACATCATATATAGATTTGAGCAGCCCTTCATCACTATATACCTGCTCCCCTTCTTCCGATCCTGGCAGAAAGCTCACATCCGGGTAGGTGTCGTGCCCCATGTAGATTACCTGCCGGGTCCCCGGTTGCTTGTAATAGTCGTAACAAGCCCATTTTATATTCATGCACATAAATCGAAAAGTATGCTGTAAGCAAGTCATCCTTTCCCTGAAATTCCACGCCTTTAAAAGTACGTCCTGGACAATTGTGGTTACGGCAAATTCATCTGGCAAGATCCGCATTCCATACCTGAGTAGCGACTTAAACATCATGTGATACACTTGTGCAAAGCCTTCCTCTTCCCCATTCTTATATCTAAGGAAATATGCCTGTTCGGTTGGAGTAGGTAGTTCGTAACTCATATAAATCCGCAAATACTTACCTATGGGTGATTGTCAAGGACGCAAGAATGCCTCACCTTTATACTTGCCAATAGGTGATTAATGAAAACGAAAATCGACCTGTATGTTATTACCCGGGTAAAGGAGAAACGACTTGAGAAAAATATCTCTCAAGCTGAACTTGCCAATGAATTAGGCATGTCAGTCGGCTTTATCGGTAAAGTAGAAAGCCCAAAGTACCCTTCCCATTATAACATAAAGCATCTAAACCAACTGGCTAAGATTCTGGATTGTAGCCCGCAGGAGTTCCTCCCGAAAAAGCCGCTACCCTAAGACTGTCCTTCGTCTCAACCATCGCAATTTAAAGTTAAGGGTTTTTCTTGGAATACTCACCTATAGGTGATTGTATTTTTTTGTGCTTCTTCAGTCCTTTGGACTTACCAATAGGTGATTAATGAAATCGAAGATAGATATATATGTAATTGACAAGGTCAGAGAATTGCGAATTGCCCATAAAATGAGCCAGGAGGAGCTTTCCATAAAGGCGGGTTTCCGGTCAAATGGGTTTGTAGGACAGGCGGAGAGCTATAATTATAATAAGAGGTACAATATTCAACACATAAATAAATTTGCCATAATTTTCAACTGCTCCCCAAAAGATTTTTTGCCAGATATTCCCATTGATAGATAATTAATCAATTTGAATACATATATGCATAAATGCCAAATATGAATATCCTATTTTGTCCTTTAACCGGAACTCAAATTAAAAGTGATGAAGGAAGAGTTCTTCCTCAGGTAGATGGTGCTTATACCTATGAATATCGCCTTATCGGAAAAGCCCGCATTGCTTTACCCACCTATCTGAGTTTTGAAAGGACAAGAGACTTTAAGCACTACGATCTTGCTGGAATTTGCAGAAATGCTTTCGAAGACGGAAAAGAACCACCCCTTATTGATACAGAATTCACAACTAACGGAATTAAAAACATCCTTGTACCTAAGACTATAAGAGAGAAAGCGGATCACTTATTAAAATTCATGTACAAAAAAGGAGGCAAGGATTCTTCCGATTTTGAATTTGTCTCCTTATATGATTTTACAATTGCCTATGCAACTGGGGAGAAAGAATTTAATAAGATCATGAGGAATCTGGAAACAAGAAATCTTATTCAAATTGACGCCAATTTAGGAATGTCGGGGCATACAGTCGTGTATAGAGGGGTAATGATAACAGAATTGGGGCTAGCGGAAGTTGAAAAAGATCTGCCCAATATACCAATGATAAGTTTGGTAGACCAGGAAATTGCCACTGGCGATGCTGAAATAGATTCGACTATTAATCACGCTAAAAAAACCTTTTTCGACGCCCCTCAAAGCATGGACAAGATGAGATCTGCCTGCGAGACCTTGAGTTATGTTCTTGAGCCTTTGAGAAAGGAATGTGAATCGTTGTTCGGCCAAAAAGATATTGATGCTTTTTTTTCAATTGTTAATAGCTTTGACATTAGGCACAATAAGGACTCGACAAAAAGAATTCAGTATCCCGAGCAGCTTGAATGGGTCTTTTATTCCTTATTGAATACAATAAACACTTACTCCAAGTTATCAAAGAGATTATAAACGCCAATTATCACTCCTGAAAAATGCTTCTATCAAGTCAAAAAACCGTGTTTCCACGGTTTTTAAAATGGTTAAAATATCGGATTTTCGTAGCATATATTTAATATTCAATCTACTTCGGATGAAGAAAATAAAGTCCATAGAAATAAAAAACTCCCCTTTTTTTAATGACATGAAAATTGATTTTTCGGAGAACCTTAACTGTATAATGGGAGGTCGCGGAACCGGAAAAACAACCCTTCTTTATTTCATTAAAGCATCATTATCAAAAGACGAATCCTTTGCCTACAATATTTTGAAAAGTAATCTAGGCAATGGGGAAATCACCCTTGAAATTGAAGTCGATGGAAATTCAAGCTATAAGATAACAAAAACTTTCAATGACGAACCTCAGCCCTATAAAACAATAAATGGAGATTATATATCAATTGAGAGAATAGGGGATGAGGTTGAATGTGATATATATGAAGCTGGCGCAATTGAACAAATCGGAAGAAATAGTCAGGATCGATTGAAATTGCTCGACAAGAAAATCGCACAGGATGTTACAGTAATATCAGATCAAATTAAATCCATTCAAATTGAATTGGAATCAAATTCACAGGAAATAAAGTCAATCAATGCAAGGTTCATCCAAATTGATGAAAGGCTGAGGTCGTATGGCAATGTTGAAGTTGAATTATCGGACCATAAAAAAAATCAGCCACCAGGGATTAAGGAAGAAGAACAAAAGGAATTTGAAATAGCCGATTCAAATGAAAAAATAAGAGCATCGGAAAAAAGGCTCGCCGACAGAGTTGAAAGTGAATTCAAAAATATTAATGAAGATTTGGAGAACAGACTTGACGAATTGAAAGAATTTGAAAAAAATCAAATTCCTGAAAATGCCGATAAGTTTATCAATAGGGATTTGATCGAAAACATTATAAAAGAAGCGAAGACTACTTTATCGTCGTTACGAGAAAGCCTTAGCGAATCACGCAAGAAAGTGGAAGGGTTTTTATCTTACCTTACCGAGAAGTCAACTACCTTGAAAGACAGTCATGATATACAACAAGCTGAATTTGTTAAATTGAAGCAACGATTTGATGCTTATAAGGAGTACATTAACAAGTACAACAAATTGACAAAAACACTAGATGAAAAAAGCGCCCTATTAAAGGATAAAGAAGAAAAACAAAGCAAGAGACAAAAAATCAAGCAGAAAAGAGAGCTTCTTATTAAGAAGCTAAATGAGCTTAAACAGGACGTATTCAACAAGAGGCTAAAGTGTATAGGAGAATTCAATGAAAAATTCAAAGGCGAGATAAAAATAAGTCTGACTTTTGGTGGAATAACTGATGAGTATGAAGAAAGCCTGAGGGCAGCCTTAAAAGGTTCTGGATTGCGGTATAATGAACTTATTCCTAAAATTATACAAAAATTTAGTCCGGATGAGTTTGCGACTATCATACATAATAGGGATGCCGAAAATCTAAAAACCATTACAGGCATAGATGCGGCTCGCTCTGAGACAATTATAAATGCGTTATATGAGACCGACGCAATATATGAAATCGAAGGTCTATATTGCCCCGACCTCCCGGAGTTTCTCTTAAAAGTAAAAACGGCTGGACCTCTTGAATCCGAAAATTACAGGAAGTCGGACGAATTGTCAATGGGGCAAAGATGTACAACAGTTTTGCCCATTGTATTTGCTGTTTCGAATAATCCATTAATAATTGACCAGCCAGAGGACAATCTTGATAATAAGTATATATCTGGAAATATACATGAAATAATTAGGGATCAAAAAAAGGAAAGGCAATTAATATTTATTACTCACAATCCCAATATTCCTGTCTTATCAGAGTCCGAATATAATTTATTTCTAACTTTTGAAAATGTAGCCAAAATTGAAAACGCCGGTCGTGTAGAAGACGTGAAGCAAAATATCATCGGACTTCTTGAAGGAGGAGAAAAAGCATTTCTCGAAAGGAAGAGGATTTACGGATATTAAATTAGTTGAATAATGACTGCCGGTGAGTTACAAAAAATTGCCCAGCAATTAAACCAAATGGAAGAGGAAGCTCTTAAAGGAGCTTATCCAAATCTTGTCCTCATTAAAAAAATCCTTTCGGAAATATACAAATTACAACCAAAAGACAGGAAGAACTTTGAAGCGTTCCACCAGCAATTAGGAGAAAAGTTATTTGAAAAGGATATTTCACTAAAAGAATTTACCCCTGGCATTTTTAAAGTACAAGAAGAGGTTTCAGCCAATAATACGGTCGAAGTCATAGACGATTTTGAAATAACCCTTAGAAAATTATTAAACTGTATCAGGGGAGAGTTTAATAATCTGCGAAGATTCGCTTTTTTAAGGTTTGGTGAGTCTACTTCAAAAACAAATGTTCTTCTACTTCACGATTCCTATTCAAAAAATTCAATCTTAACTAGCGCAAAAAGACACTTCGCTGATGGATGTGAATTGATGAATTATTCGACATTTCTGGCGGATATTAAAGTCAACAACAGCAGGTTGAGAAAAGCATACTTAGCTATGGTAATATTTTCGCCCAATTCATCTGCGTCAGATGTTACTAATTTTTTGGACGAATTAAATGGCTACTTTACTAATGTTGAGCAAATACATTTAATAGAGATAAGTAATCTTGAAAAGGACTTTTACTTGACCATTAAAGATATAGAGGCAATAAAACGTGAAGTTCAATACCTGATCGAAATTGAAGTAGTTAATAGAGAATTAGACCCGTTCGAGGAAAAAATATTGAAAAAGCTCTTTTCCGAAGACTATTGCCATACTCTTGAATATAAATTAATCAGCAAGGGATTTAGTGGATCGAAAGTGATTGAAGTTACCCCATTTAAGCTATTCGGTAAATCAGCAAAATATGTTGTAAAAATTGATGAAACGACAAATCCTGCAAGGAAAGACAAAGTCAAGGGTGAGCTAGAAAATTTCAGAAAATATATAAAGAATTTTGATAACGCATACTCTATAGAAGATAAAAAAACCGAAACTCACATTGCAATAAAATACAACTTTGCTTCAAGCGATGGCAAAATAAAATCAGAGTCTTTTTCATCGAAGTACAAAAGATTTATCGCCGGCGAATTAAATGGTTTCATCCCAGATCAGACAATTAGAAATTTATTTGATATAAATCTGTTTAAAAACAATTGGGATCTTTTGGGCGAAACTTCCACTAACGCATTAATCAGCGACCTTTATTCCAGTTATATAAACCAGGAAAAAATTTCAAATGCCATTGCCAGTATTACAAACGCATCTTTAGAAGAAGTAAAGAAATCTAGTCTGTGGATAAATTTCGAAAAAATTTATTCTCAAAAACTGACCGTCAGAAAAAAAGTTTGTCACGGAGATTTACACACAGAAAACTTCTTTATTGACGAAAATGATAGCGTTTTTCTAATTGACTTCGGTGATACAAATTATCACCACGCAGTGATTGATTTTACTACTTTAGAATGCTCCATAAAATTTAGGCATATTCCTTTTTATGTTGAGCAGTCCGTTTTGGACAATGTTGAGAATGAGCTTCTATTGGAAAAGTCATTTCAGTCAGGGTTTAGATTCTCATCAATCTCCAGAAAAGATTTGTCGGTACCGTTTGAACTGATTAGAACAATTAGGGAATTGTCGAATTCTTTTGTTTTTAACGAAGATACTAAACTGGACTATTGGATTTCGTTATTCATTATTACATTTAGACAGATTCAATATAGTGGCTTAAACCAACTTTATGCACTCAAGACCGCCGAAAAATTGGGAAACAGAATCGTTGGAATGTTGTAATCTCAGATTAAAATTAGAAATATTTAGTTATGACGGATGTAAATATTAAGGTGCCTGGGCTCGATCAGCTTGCGGAGATAGCAAAGGATTTCCTGCAAAAAACTATATTGCCACCCTTGGAAGAAGTTGGCTTATTGCTTTCAGATAAGGTTAGATTTTATAGATTTAAAAATCAAGTTGAAATTGTCACCAAAGCAGAGGCATATCTCAAAGAAAAAAATATTAAAACTAAACAAGTTTCTTTAAAAATTTTGGCCCCTTTACTAGAACAGTGTTCATTGGAAGAGGAAGACAGCCTAAAAGAAAAATGGGCTGCGTTATTAGCTAATACGGTTTCTGAAGGCAGTGAACTTAATAGCACATTATATTCTCACATTTTAGGCCAGATGACGAAATCTGATGCTGATTTATTTCAGCTATTGTATAGAAATTCTACGACGACCACCACTGGATTTAAAGTCTCAATAACTGTTAAGGAGCACAGGACAATAGTAATCACGGAACTGAGAAAAGATATAAAAGACCTGGATTTAATAATTGACAATCTTATAAGGCTAAGACTTATAAAAGAGGATAATCCTTTCAGTCTTGATACAGCAAATGTTGCATTAACCAATTTAGGGTTCAGGTTTATGTCAGCCTGCACATTCGTCGAAATATAGAATTAAATAAAAACCAGGAATCTAAATTTATTGCGCTTTTTTTAACCACTCATCGATGTAGCCTAGCACTTCCGCTAAATCCTGCCGAGGATAATTTCTTGCTATAAAATCAATAAACCCCTTTTTGGTCAAAGGAATCTCCCAATCCATAACCGTTAGAATTGTCAGAGGTGGCCTTAGCGGTGTCTCAATAAATTGATGCAATGGGAAATAAGGAGGTGCGTAATGAAAGGAATGGTCAATTAAATGCTGGTAGAGGTCTGGCTTGAGTGCCCTTTTAAGGTCCAGCACTACATCGTACAAGGTCACTTCCTGGTAACTGAGGGCAAAGATATCACCCAGGTACGGCATTCCTTCATCATCAAAGAAAAGGCGCAAATAGTTCAAAAATCCTTCCTCCATCTCATCCAGTAGATCCCGGCCATAATAGTCGTAATCCTTTTTGAACAATTCCAAAGAAAAATCGTCCGGATGCCGGTCGATAACAAATTCGATCAGCTTTTCTTCCCTCTCTATAATCTTGTCAATATGGGGAGGGAATATTTCTCCCGAAACCCGAATACCATATTTCGGCTTCATATAGAGATCAAAAAGGTTAGACCGATATTCCGTTGTCCGCCGGTCAAAGGTCAGTCTTAGATATAAAGGATAGACCATCTTACCATGAAAAGAGACTTTTTTCAGCCTTTCATTGGGGTAGACCTTGTATGTAACCTGGTATGTCTTCTTCCCGTCCATTTTGATCTATTTTAGTCCATTTTGATAAAGTTGCGCTTATAGTTTCTTGCCACGTCTTAAGTAAATAGCACAAATACGCTCAAAATCGTTCAATGGAGTAAAGTTACGCAGAAAACGCACAAGTTTGGTAAAAATATTTGTTCTACCTAACAATTTTTCATATATTTGTATTGATAGCTCTTTCACCAGGGCGCAATTGTGAAAAAGATAAACTGTGAAAAATGGAAAAATTGCCACCGGAAAAGGCTGCGGAAATGCTCAGCAGGAGTGGAATGAAAATATCAGTGGCCCAGGCTGCAATTGTCCTGGAATTTCTTCGGAAGTTGGCGGACATTGTAGTTTCAAATTATCTGGATCGTCACTGGTAAATGTGCGAGAGAGAGTATTTCCGATCAAAACGGCCTGGGAATTCCCTACATTTTCAGGCCGTTTTCTTCATTATTCGGTAAATTGAACATAAACCTTTGACATGAAAATAGCAGACTTATATATCCGGGTATCCACCGACGAGCAGGCCGATAAGGGCTATTCTCAGCGTAGCCAGGAAGAACTACTCCGTCGGTATTGTCAGCTCAATAATATCTCCGTCCGGCAAGTAATTTTTGAGGATCATTCAGCCAAGACGTTTAACCGCCCTCAATGGAAGAAGTACCTTCTTGATCTGAAAAGGAGCAAAGGGAAGGCCGACCTTGTACTCTTTATTAAATGGGACCGTTTTAGCCGGAATGCCGGAGACGCCTACCAAATGATCAATATCCTCCGCAAACTAGGAGTAGAACCGCAGGCCATCGAACAGCCCTTAGACCTGTCCATCCCGGAGAATAAAATGATGCTTGCTTTCTATCTTGCCGCCCCGGAAGTGGAGAACGACCGGCGGGCTTTGAATGTAATAGCCGGAATGCGGCGGGCCAAAAAGGAAGGCCGGTATATGGGTCTTGCACCGGTCGGGTACGTCAATAGAACGGACGAAATCGGCAGGAAATACATTGCCCCCGAAGAACCCTTAGCCGGTATTGTCAGGTGGTCTTTTGAACAAGTAGCCGAAGGAACATTTAATACCGAGCAGGTGTTCAAGATGGCGAAGGAAAGAGGATTTAAAGGAGCCAAAAGCCTGTTTTGGACCTGCATTACCAACCCTGTCTATTGCGGGAAGATATTCTTAGAGAAGTATAAAGACGAGGAAGCCCAATTTATAAAGGCCAAGCACGAACCCATTATTTCCGAGGAATTATATTACAAAGTTCAGGACGTTCTTTATGGTAGGAAAAGAAATACATACCGCCTGAAAGTCGTCTCAAACACCAGCTTGCCTTTGCGCGGATTCTTGCTTTGTCCCCAATGCGGCAAGATTTTAACCGGCAGCGCCTCCAAGGGCCGGAACAAGTACTATTCCTATTACCACTGCTTTGATGGCTGTACCTGCCGCTTTAGCGCCGAGGAAGTGAACGACTGTTTGATCTACGAGCTGAGGAAATATATTCCCCGCCCGGAGGCAATCGACGTCTATAAAATCGTTCTCACTGAATCCTGGTTCAGCCAGACCGCCCCGCTCCTAAATGATCGGAAGGAGCTGTTAACCCAGGTCGCCCAGGTGGAAGAAAAGATTGCTTATATCGAGGAATTGGTAGCCACTAAACAGCTTCCACCGGCTGATTTTAGGGATATGAAGTCTAAGTACATGCAACAGTTGGAGCGGCTTAACGCCCGGCTGGCGGTACGGGAGCAGGATCACGACGTACCCGGCCTGCTGGATGCGGGAATAGAAAACCTCCTGAAGCTGGACTATATCTACCAGGACGGAGGGATAGAAAAGAAGCGGGAAGTCATTGGTTCGATGTATCCGGAAAAATTGACTTTTGACGGAGAGCGACTTCGAACCACCAGGATCAACGATGCCGTCCAGATCATATACACGCTAGACAAGGAACTGGCGGAAAAAGAAAAAGGACAAAGCGGAGAAATTCCATCTTTGTCCTCTCAAGTCGGCAAGACAGGATTCGAACCCACACTCAAACACAAAACCAATCTACCTCCCCTCCCCCACCAACCTCTCCACTCCCTCCCTCACCCCACCATACCTCCGCACATATTCTTCCAGCCGCACCTTCTCCCCCTGCTCCGAAGTATACACCCAATACTCCTCCGGCGACACCTCCAACCGATAAACATGCGACACAGCCGGTCCCAGCCCAATCCAAAGGTCTTTATAAGCCCTCCCCGCATCATGCCCCCGATTAATCGACAAGATCTCCGCCTTTTGCTTCTCCGTCAACCCCAGCAATGCCTGGATCTCCCCAAACCGGTTCTGAAACTTACTCTGATCCAGCAGTATCCGCGTATCGCTATTGTTGATGATGGCCTGCTTCACAATCGGCGACTCCACGATATCGTCGATCTCCTGCGACACCAGCGCCAGCTTCCCCATGAACTTCCGCAGCGTCTTCACCCAATATTGAATATTCGCCGCCATCCCCGCATTGGCAATGGCCTTCCACGCCTCCTCGATCACGATCATCTTCCGCACCCCCCGCAATTGCCGCATCTTGGATAAAAAACCCGCCATGATCACCAGCGTCACCACCGGGAAGAGGATCGGATGGTCCTTGATGTTGTCCAGCTCGAACACGATGAACCGCTCCTGCAGCAGGTCCAGGTTCTCCGTCCCATTCAACAGGAAATCGAACTCCCCGCCCCGATAATAAGGCCGGACCACATAAAGGAAGTTCTCGAGGTCGAACTCCTTAGGCGAAACCCCCTGCTCCCGGATCGTCTCCCGATACTCCCCCGAAACAAACTCGTAAAAGCTATCAAACCCCGGGACAAGCTCCGGCCGCAGCGCCAAACAATCATAATAGGACTGTAAAGCATTGGATAAGGCGACATATTCCGATCGATACTGCGTCTCATCCGACCGTTTCCAAAGCGCCATCAGCAGCGATTTCAAACTCTCCTTTTTCTCGGTATCAAATACCCCGCCGGGACCAATATGGAACGGATTGAACCGCATCGGCCGGTCCTCCTCGTAAGTAAAGTAATACCCACCCGACAACTGACAAAGACCCCGATACGAATGGCCCACATCGATCAGCACAATATGCATACCCAGGTCGTAATAACTCCGGCAGAGATGGTTCATAAAAAAGGACTTTCCCCCGCCCGAACCCGCCAGTACAAACAGATTGCCGTTCTGTATCCACCCGAGCTGGCGAGGCGTTATATCCAGATCAACAAAAACCGGCTTCCCTGTCAACCGATCCCCCAGCCGCACGCCAAACGAACCCGGTGAATCCCGGTAATTCCCCTCATAATTCAGAAAACAACACGCCTGTTCCAGAAAGGTATCCCAACACTCATTGTCCGGCAGTTCCCCCGCATTCCCCGGTATGCCCGCCCACCACAACTGCGGCGCCCCCACCGTCTCCTCATGCGGGACGGCCGCCATCCGGGCGATGGCCGCCACGATCCGGCTCCGAACCTCCGGGATCCCCTCCGGCCTATCGCACCACGCCAGCACATTCACATGCACCCGTGCCGGCGTCCGTTGTTCCGCCACCGCTTCCGCCAGATAGGCATTCGCCGCCTCCGCCGCCATCCCATTGGACCGCGAATACTTGGAAAGCGACTGCATCCGGAGCCGCTTCCGTTCCAACCGGTTCCAGGTCGCCGGACCGTCCCCGATGTATTGGTTTACGATATGATCCCCCGCCAATAACAACCCGAGGCCACACAGAAATCCCACAACCACCTTCGCCTGTTCCCCACTATATTTCTCATAGGGTACGGCCGGCGAACAGGCAGCCGGCAGATGCGCCGCATCCGCCAGGGTATACAACACCGCCTCCCGTCCCCCGATCCGTAATCCCCGGCTAAACTCGATATCCCGCAAGACCGGCTGCTGTCCCTCCAGCAGGTAGCAATATTGTTCGATCAGCCCCGCGCGCTGCACAGTGCTCGTCAATTCTTCCGTGGTCAACGCCCGCACCCCAATCAACCCGGACTCCTGCAACACCCGCGTGAATTGCCGTCCCTTTTCCCGCAGCTCCCCCACCGCCGACGAGTCCAGCGTATCCGGCGGCACCAGCCAGCGCCGCAGCAACCCCGAGCCGGCGCTATTGACAGCGGCCCTGCCGGCCGGCCGCCGGGTCAGAAAACAATAAGCGCTGTGCCGCAAATACCGCCGGCCGGCAAAAAAGCGATCGCTCGCCGACGCCAGCCAACTGCCAGCCGTACCCGAAGACCGCCAACGATCCTCCCAATAAATATCCTGGAAGTGGACAACCGTTCCCGGCGCCAGCAGCTTCATGGCCTTCACGAAAGCCTCATGCAGCTGCCCATACTCCTTTTCCCCCAGCGTGAAGATCTCCGGCTTCTCCAACGCCAGCCCAATGGTGATATCCCCGCATTTACTCACGATACAACCACCCGCCACCTCGAGCACCGGCATCCGCTCGCTAAAATTCACTACCCGTCCCATCGCTAAACAATTTGATAAATGGCCCACGTGAACCCGACAACAGCGCATCCGGCAGATTCCGCCGGGCGCGCTTCTTCATCAACCCATGCTGGCCAAACGTATTACTCATCCTGTACAATCGCCGCCATCCCCAACCGCCGAGTCCGAAGACCAAAGACACCGCTACAAAGGAAGGTATGCCCGCCACATGCATAATTCCCAACAGTCCCAACAAACCCACCGAGAGCGCCACCAATTGCCCCAAGTATTGAGCCTTCAGTCCCCGAAACTCCAGCGGTTGGCCGATGCCGCGATTGAGCCGATATGATT